>Ga0308390_1002602_pt1 | contig 10763 bp, 4 predicted proteins | sample Hotspr2Sample149_FD_202358 | JGI IMG/M metagenome (GOLD analysis project Ga0308390, IMG submission 202358) | Hot spring phototrophic mat microbial communities from Mushroom Spring, Yellowstone National Park, Wyoming, United States - 20040719_149 ...
TTGGATGTTGTACATAAATTTTCTTTGTTTTCTACCTCTTTTATGCTACATGATATAAAAATAAGCAATAGTGATGTGAAGAATATATTTTGCATAAATTTATTTCTGAGTTTCGATTAAAAACATGTGTTTTGATATTGATTGTCCGTTTTTAAAGAAATATTCACCTCCCCAGTTATGTTGAATTTGACGATATTCAGAGGCAACACCCTGTCTATTAACTATTATACGTTTTACTTTCTTCGTTTTGTCTTCGTAATTTTCTTCTGTAACACCTTCTGGGTAAGTTCTTGCTAATTCAGAGAGGTATTTTTCAACCGCAGCCTTATCATTAAAATTGATTTCTTCTAATTTTTTTAGTTTTTCTTGTTGTTCTTGAATTAAACGTTGTTTTTCTTCTGCAATTCTTCTTTGTTCTTCTTCATTTTTAAGTTTTAGTTGTTCCTGACATTCTGAAATTCTTTGTCTGGGATATGTTTCATTTGGCTTATATTTTAAAGCAGTCTGATAATAAGTTATAGCAGTTGGATAATCTTTGTTTATGTAAAAATTATCGGCTTTTTGTATAGCTTCTTTATATGCTTTTTCTTTTTCTTGCAATTCTTGTTCTTTTTTCTGTTTTTGTGTAAGCATGTTGTCTATTTCTACTATTTTATTTCTCGGGTAACTTTCTTCTGGTTTTATTCGCAAAGCATCTTGATATGCTGATTTTGCTTCTGTTAAATTCATTTTTTCAAGTGCTGCATCGCCTTTAGCGATAGCAGCTTTGTATTGTTCTTCTTTAGCTTTGGCTTCTGCCTCGGTTTTTTCTTTGGCAGCTTTATCAGCGATTAGTTTGTCAATTTCGGCGAGCTTTTGTTTAGGGTATTGCTCGTTAGGCTTGATGCTAAGAGCTTGATTGTATGCTGTTTTAGCTTCGTCGAAGTTTTGTTTAGCGAGTGCAGCATCACCTTTAGCGATAGCAGCTTTATATTGTTCTTCTTTAGCTTTGGCTTCTGCTTCGGCTTTTTCTTTGGCAGCTTTATCAGCGATTAGTTTGTCAATTTCGGCGAGTTTTTGTTTAGGGTATTGTTCAGCTGGCTTTATATTTAAAGCATTTTGGTATGCTGTTTTTGCATTAATATAATCTTGTTTGTTAAATAAATTGTCTCCTTGTGCAATAAACTTATTATAATTTGTTTCTGCATTTCTTTTTTGTGCAATTAGTTTTTCACATCGCATAATTTGCTTGTCTGGGTAATCATTATACGGATCAAGATCAATAGCTTTTTCGTAGTAATTAATGGCTTCTTCATATTGTTCATTTTTAAATAATTCATCAGCTTTAGCAATAATTTGATTATATGCTTGCTTTTTATTAGACTCAATTTGAGAAATTATTTTATCAATTTCTTTTCTCATTGTTTCGGTGTAAGGGATATCGTAGTCAAAAGCATCTGCTTCTTCATTATAAACAATTTTTGTAACTGGCTTATTTAGGGCAGAATAATCAACTCCATCAATTTTAATAAATAAATCTACTGTAAAAGAATATTTATATATTAAGTCTTTTTCAGGTACTTTAGTGTCAATAAGAACTTTTTTCGGAACGTAATTATTAGAAGAAACTTCGAGTGTATAAATTTTATTAAAATCTAGATTAAAACTAAAATCGCCATTAGAATTAGAAACAGCTGTATTTATTTTATTATTATTTTCATAAAGATTGATAGTTGCATTTGCAATATTATCTTTACCAGTTTTTACTTTTCCAGAAATTTTTAAATAACCTGTTTTCTGAGAAAAAACATTATTAAAAGTAGATAAAAATATAAGAATTAAAAAGTTTAGTGCAAAGAGTTTGATATTTAGCTTTTTATTCATTGTATTCATAGGTTCTTTTGATGGTTAAAAATAATAAAAAATTTTATTGCAAAGGAGAGTTATGCTCTTTTTTAAAATGATTGTAAATTAAAAAATCAACAAAATTTGGGAAAAATTTGTAAAGAAAAACTGTCATTTTTCCTTGACTTGTCATAATAATTTGTCTTTTTCTTTTTTCGATAGCATTAAATATTCTATATGCGACTGTATCTGGTGACATCATTTTTTCTTCATCTTTAGGAGATTCTTTTTGCGGGCTTCCATCTGCGGTTAATGCAGTAAAACGAATATTTGACGATGTAAATCCAGGTGCTGCAATCATAACATGAACTCCAAATTTTTTGGTTTCAAGTCTTAAAGTATTCATAAATCCGTGAATAGCTGATTTTGAAGCTGCATAACCAGTTCGAGCTGGAAGTGGAGTAAATCCTGCTATAGAAGAAATTGCCACGATACTACCTTTTTGTTGAACTATATATGGTAATGCAAATTTTGTGCAATAAACAGTTCCCCAGAAGTTAGTATTCATTAAACTTTTTATGACGTCTAAATGTAATTCAGAGAACAAAGCTCTCATTGAAATTCCTGCGTTATTTATTAAAATATCTATTTGGCCGAATTTATTTATTGTTTCGTCTATTATTTTCTTACAATCTTCTTCTTTTGAAACATCAGATACAACAAAGTAACTACTGTTTTCTTTAATTGATTCGAGTTCTTTATGTGTATGTAATAAATTTTCATAATTTCGACCTGTAATAACAACAAAATTGTTTCTTTTAACTGCTTCTTTTGCAAGCGATTTCCCTATTCCAGATGAACCTCCAGTTATAATAACTACCTTTTTGTTATTCATTTTTTTTGCAAAGTTAAACAAATTTTTTCAAGATAATTTCTTAATAAAATATTTGTAAATGAGCAAAATAAAATCGAGATAAAAGAATTTTATTAAAAAAAGTAAAAATCATTTTGAAAATTAAAAATATGATTATACCTTTGCAGTCTCAAAAATTAAGGCAGATTCAGTAGCTCAGCAGGTAGAGCATCGCCCTTTTAAGGCGGGGGTCCTGGGTTCGAATCCCAGCTGGATCACAAAATTGTTAGTTAAATACAATTTTTCGCACTATAAAAGAAATTGTTTTTTGTAAGTTTTTTGATTAAAATTCCCAATAATTTTTTCAAACAAACAATCTTGTATTTTAAACAAAAGCAAAGTAAATTTGTACAAAATAATAAACACTATGTTATTGTTATTTCTTGTTTTATTGACATTATTTTCATATTCTCAGCATAAGTCATACGAATTTGAAAATAAAGGATATATATCATTTATTTCTGAAACTCCTTATGGAAATATATTTACAGGGAATTTAGGAAATGATATTTTTTTACATAAAAATGACAGCTTAGAAAAGATTATTTCGTCAGCTGGATGTGGAAGATATATTACAATTTCTACTGATGGTAAATATATAGGTTTTAAATTAATTAAATCAAACGGAATACAGCAACCATGTTTGTATGATTTATCTGCAAAAAAAATAATTGCTCTTTATGAACCAACTGAAAATGTTGGTCAACCGACTTTTGATGCTAATAACAATGTTTATTTTACAATTGAAAATAAATTATATGTTAATAGTAATGGCATTACAACAATAAAAGCAGAATTACCATCTTATGTTAATTATTACAGAGTTTCATCAGATGGGAAATATATTGTGTTTTCTATTGACGACACAGGAATAATTATGTATAATTTATTGAACGGAAATTATGAGGTAATAAGTAAACCTGCATCATTTTATCCTCAATTTTCTTTTGATAGCAGATACATAGCTTATGGTAGTAATCCGAATTTATTGTACGTTTATGATATATACACTAAAAAAACATTTGGTGGAATTTCAGCAACGGGTTTTAAGTGGCATCCAAATGAATATAAAATAATAGCTTTAACTACAATAGCTGATAATTTTGAGATAATAAATTCTGAAATTTGCGAAATATCTGTTCCTTCAATGAATGTTGTTTATAAAACTAATACACCGTTATCCTTTGAAACTTCATGTAATTATAATAAAAATGGAGAAATTTTATATTCAAAAATGGAAAAATTAGAAATATACAAAATAAATAAACACTCTAAATCTATTAAGATAGCATCTATTCCTAATTTACAACAATCTTATATGTCTCCAACATCAAGTAGTAAGGCAGATGTTACTGTCCCAGGTACAGTTCCTTATGTTCATCAAGTTTACGACACACCTTCTTGGCACGAAGGCTGGGGGAGTTGTGCTCCAACAACAGCAATTATGGCAATAGCTTATTACAATAGATTACCTAAATGGCCAATTTCAGTTAATCATGGTTACAGTTGGGATCCGCATATAAGTAATTATGGTGCTTATGTAGCAGATAGATATAGATTTAATGAATGGTATTATCAAGAATCGGCTAATGCTTATGGTACTACGGCATATGGTGGATACGGTTATATGTGGACTGGTAATTATTCGCCCAATAGTAGGATGAAAAACTACATTCAAAATCATTATCTTACTTCTAATCAGTTTTGGACAACTTCATGTACATTTAATGCAACAAAATCAGAAATAGATAACGGTTATGTTCATCCTATTTGTTGTTATCTAACATCTTCTGGACACTTAGTATTAGCAATAGGTTACAAATCGAATCAATATACATTAATATTTAACGATCCGTATGGAAATAAGAATACTCCTGGCTATCCGAGTAACGATGGTGCTTATGTTTATTACGACTGGCCTGGTTATAATTATGGTTATCAGAATTTAGATAACAATGGTAGTTATGGTTATGTTGCATGGACAGTTGCAGCAAGAGGAACGCAACCTTTATATTCAGATACAATTATAGATGATAATCATTTTGAGCATGGATTTTATATGAATAATAGTACTAATGGTTCGCATATGAGATATTTTAGAGATTTTAATGTTGGGTATGGAGGTCATTGTTGGTACACACTTACCGAATCATCTGGAACAGATATTTGTTATTGCAAGTGGACACCAAATATACAGCAAAATGGCTACTATAAAATTAGTGCTTTTATACCGCCAAAAGGCTGTAATACAACAAATGCAAAATATAAAATTTACCATGCAAATGGTATAGATTCAGTTATTGTAAATCAGAATTTAAATAGAAATCAATGGGTAGATTTAGGTACGTATTACCTAACAACAAGTTCTCAAAAATACGTATATCTTGGAGATGTTACAGGAAATGCAGGAGACTCCATTGCTTTTGATTGTGTCAAATTTTCTCCTATTCAAATTGATAATCTTGCTCCTACGACATCTATTTCTACTAATGGTTTATGGAAAACTCAAGATTTTACAGCCAATTTTACCGATAGCGATAACTATGGAGTTGAAAAAGCTTTTTATCAAGTACTCGATTTCGATGGACAATATTGGGGTGCAAACAGCCAAAGAGGTTTTTTTGGAGATAATTTTGATGTATTACAACCACATTGGACAATTTATAACGGTAATTGGACGGTTCAGAATGGGGAACTATCTCAAACAAACGAATCTCTTTCTAACACTAATATATATGCTTCATTAAATCAAACTCTTTCTAATAGGTATTTATATTATTTCAGAGTAAAAATGAGTGGTTCTGGAACGAATAAACGCTTTGGATTTCATTTTTTTTCAGATTCTGCTAATTTTGATAATAGAGGCAACTCTTATTTTATATGGTTTAGACAAAGTACTTCATCGCTTGAATTTTATAAAGTTGTAAACAACTCATTTACAACATATCAGCATATTGTTAATAATGTTGTTACCAACGATAATCAATGGTATGATATTATTGTTACTTATGACAGGATAATCGGCGAGATAAAAGTATGGCGTAATGGAGTATTTTTAGGGAGTTGGACAGATCCTACACCACTGCCTTCAAATAGTGGTAAATACATTAGTTTTAGAACTGGAAATAGTGTTATAAATGTTACAGAACTTAAGGTTTATCGTTCTCGTTTGCCTCAAGTTACAGTAACAATTGGTAATAATACAAAAGATATTCGATATCAAAATACAAATCCTCAAAATTATGCTGCTAAAATAAAATCAATTGTTGTTGATATAAACAATAATTTATCTGCTGTAGCTTATCACGATTTAAATGTTGATTGGACACCGCCAGTATATCAATATGTTATTGATGGTACAGGAACAGATATTGATACTGTAACAAGCAACCAGAATATAAGTTTTGAATTCTCGTTTGTTGATACAAATTCAGGAATTAATGAATACTTTTATGCTATAGGAACCTCACCAAACGATAGTAATTTGGTACAGTGGACATCTTGTGGGACTTCAAATATTATTGTTTTGAATAATTTAAATTTAGTACCAGGAAATATTTATTACTTTTCAGTGAAAGCTAAAAATAATGCTGGTTTAATTTCTAATTCCTTTTCATCTGATGGCTTTGTGTTTTCCCCTTCAAATACTCCGTTGGCAAACTTTTATGCTGTTGATACAGTTTTATATTTACCAAATGCTTATGCTGTTTTTGTAAATTTATCGCAAAATGCTACTTCTTATTTGTGGGATTTTGGAGATGGAACAACTTCTACACAGTTTAATCCATATCATTTGTATTCCGATACAGGATTTTATACAGTTAGTTTAACTGCTTTTGATAATTATTTTATGTTCAATACTCTTACAAAAAATCAATACATACAAGTGAAACAACCTTTACTATCGGAAACAAACAGCTTACAGCAATTACAGATTTATCCTATACCTTGTGATAAATATTTGATTGTTAAAACATTTTCGTATAATTCATACAATTATCAAATAATTAATAGCTCTGGAAAAATAGTAATAGAAGGTATTTTATCAAATAACAAACTTCAAATTGTTGATACTTCTGTTTTACAATCGGGGATGTATATATTTCGTATTACAGGAACAGAAACATTTCAAAAGTTTATTGTAAAATAATTGAATTATATATCTTTAATTGTTTAAACATTTTTAGTTGCTTAATTTTTGTTAAAAAATAAGAATTATTAGGAACAAAATTTCAAAAATAATTTAATCAGCTTTTTGACTATTTGAAAATTTTGTAAGGTTGTTAATATATAAATAAACAATTTTTTAAATAGTTGTTTTTTATATTACCTTACTATTTTTTTTAAAATTAAAAAAATGCACTAAAAAATATTAACATAATCTTTCAAAATTAAAAAAAACGATAAACTAATAACTGTTTACTATAAAGGTTAAAGTAAGTTTAAAATACTTATTGTAAACAGATTTTTTCAAAAAACATTTAATGTAAGAAAATTCATCTAAATTTGCAATAAAAAAGTATGGAACTATTATTATTTAGCAATTCAACAAATGCAGGTGAGGAATATTTTACCTATCCAATTCCTCATATTAAAGAATTTTTAAATGGTAAAAAAGCAAAAAACATTATTTTTATTCCTTATGCTGCTGTAACTTTTAGTTACGACATCTATGAGGAAAAAGTTAATACAAGATTAGAAACAATAGGATATAAAGTAAAAGGAATACATCGTTTTGAAAATAAACAAAAAGCCATTGAAAAAGCAGATGTTATTATGGTTGGCGGCGGAAATACTTTTCATTTATTAAAAAATTGCTACGATGAGAACATTTTAATATTTATACGAAATAAAGTAGTTAATGGAACACCTTACATAGGCTGGAGTGCAGGCAGTAATTTAGCTTGTCCAACAATTTGCACAACAAACGATATGCCTATTGTTCAACCTCCAAGCTTTGAAGCATTAAACTTAATCCCATTCCAAATCAACCCGCATTATCTTGATGCAAATCCCGAAGGTCATGCCGGAGAAACAAGAGAACAAAGGATTCTGGAATTTTTAGCAGCTAACCCTACAAAAATGGTTATTGGCTTAAGAGAAGGTTGTTGGATAATTAAAAAGGAAGAAAAAATAACTCTACACGGCAATAAAAGTGCAAGAATATTCAAATACAATCAAGATCCATTCGAACTTTTGCCCGAAAGTGAAATAAAAATATAAACTAATTTTGATAATTGTATTTTGATTTTTGGCAAAAAAACTTTACGTTTGCAACTTGATTTTTTTTTAATAGAATAATGTTGTAAATATTAAATTTTTAGACACATGCAAAATAAGGGGTTTATTAAGTTTTTTGCAATTGCTTTAGCATTAGCAGCAATTTTTCAATTATCGTTTACGTTTGTAGTAAAAAAAGTTCAAAGTGATGCCCGCCAGTACGCTCAAGGCGATCCAAAAAAAGAATCAGCTTATCTCGATTCCATAGCCAATGAAGTTGTTTATAACTTTTTGTGGCTTAAGAAATACACATTTCGCGAATGCCAAGAAAAAGAAATAAACCTTGGTTTGGACTTAAAAGGCGGAATGAATGTAACACTTGAAGTTTCACTCGTAGATGTTATTCGCTCTTTGGCACATTACACAACCGATACTACTTTCAATAAAGCTATAGAAAAAGCTAAAGAACTTCAAAAAGCAAGTGGTGAAGATTTTATAACTCTATTTGGAAAAGCATTTCAGCAATTAGATCCTAATGCCAAATTAGCAGCATTTTTCATTTCAAAAGATTTAAAAATAGATTATAATACACCTAATGAAAAAGTTCTAAATATTATTCGCAAAGAAGCAGAAGGAGCTATAAATAACTCATATAACGTGTTAAGAAATCGTATAGACCGTTTTGGAGTAGCACAACCTAACATTCAACGTTTAGCCGCTTCTAGCAGAATTCTTATAGAGCTACCAGGAGTTAAAGATCCGGAACGTGTTCGTAAGCTATTACAAGGAACAGCTAATCTTGAGTTTTGGGAAACATATGATAATCAGGAAGTATATCCCTTATTAGAAAAAGCAAATAATTTATTAGCACAAATTTTAACAACAGAAAAAGATACTATTAAAAAAACTGACACATTAAAATCAAAACAAGATACTTCAACCGTTTCATTATTAGACAAAATTAAAACCCAAGAAGGAAGCGATACAACAAAAAAAGATGAAAACACCCCCGATCAATTAAAAAAGAATAATCCTTTATTTGCTGTACTATATCCAAGTATAGACAACGAAAACCGTTTAGCTAAAGGTGCTGCTGTTGGTTTAGTATTAGCTAAAGATACTGCTACAGTTAATAAGTACTTATCAATGAAACAAGTTAAAGCTTTGTTCCCGAGTAGTTTAAAATTTTTATGGTCGTACAAACCTTTAAAAAATACACAAGTTTATCAATTAATAGCAATAAAAGTTGATCCTCGTAAAAATCAAGCACCGCTTGATGGTTCTTATATAACTTCAGCAAGAGTTGAATTTAACCAAATGAACAACGAACCAGAAGTTTCAATGTCAATGAATGCAGAAGGAGCTAAAGAATGGGCACTTTTAACACGTCAAAATGTTGGTAAACAAATAGCTATAGTACTCGACAATTATGTTTATTCTTTCCCCGTAGTACGTCAAGAAATAAAAGGAGGTAATTCTTCTATTTCAGGAGGTTTCACGTTAGAAGAAGCTACCGACCTAGCTAATGTACTAAAATCTGGTAAATTACCTGCGCCAGCTGTTATTATAGAAGAGGCAATTGTAGGTCCAACACTCGGAAAAGAAAGCATAAACGCCGGATTGACATCATTTATTATAGCTTTCATTATTGTTTTAATATATATGTTGTTTTTCTATGGCACTCCCGGATTAATAGCCGACTTTGCTTTACTTACAAACGTATTTTTCTTAATAGGAGTACTTGCTTCGTTAGGTGCTGTTCTTACATTGCCAGGTATTGCAGGTATAGTTTTAACATTAGGTATTGCCGTTGATACTAACGTTATCATTTACGAGCGCATTCGCGAAGAACTAAAAGCAGGTAAAGGAATTAAATTAGCACTTTCCGACGGTTATAAAAATGCATATTCTGCTATTATTGACGGAAATGTAACTACACTTATTACAGGTATTGTTCTCTATGCTTTTGGTAGCGGACCTGTTCAAGGATTTGCAACAACTCTTATTATAGGTATTCTCACTTCGTTATTTTCAGCAATTTTTATATCGCGTTTAATTTTTGAATATGGTTTTTCTAAAAATTGGACATTTGTATTCGATACTAAGTTTACAAGAAACTTTCTCGATAACGTAAAATTAGATTTTATTAAAATTAGAAAAATAGCTTACTTATTTTCGATTTTAGTTATTTCTCTCGGAATTATAAGTTTAATAACACGAGGATTGAGTTGGAGTACCGATTTTACAGGCGGTAGAACTTATGTTGTTCGTTTAGATCAAAACATGAAAGTATCTGATGTACGTGAAGCATTGTCAAAACAATTTGGTATTTCGCCAGAAGTAAAAACTTTCGGAGCAGATAATCAAATGCGTATTACTACTAAATATTTAATAGACGAAAATACTTCCGAAGCAGATAGTATTGTCGAAAGAAAGCTTTACGATGGTTTAATTCCTTTATTTAAAAACCCAATTAGTTTCGACGACTTTGTTAGCTCTACTAATGATAGCTCATTTGGGATAATGTCTTCCTCTAAAGTAGGACCAACAATTGCCGACGATATTAAAGTTGAAGCAATTGTTGCTATTTTCTTTGCACTTTTAGCTATATTTATATATATTGCAATACGTTTCCGTCAATGGCAATGGGGGCTTGGTGGTGTAATTGCACTCTTCCACGATTCAATGTTTGTTATTTCGTTTTTCAGTTTCTTTAATGGAATATTGCCATTTAATTTAGATATTGATCAGGCTTTTATTGCAGCTATGCTAACAGTTATAGGTTATTCCATCAACGATACGGTTA
>Ga0308390_1002604_pt1 | contig 10757 bp, 5 predicted proteins | sample Hotspr2Sample149_FD_202358 | JGI IMG/M metagenome (GOLD analysis project Ga0308390, IMG submission 202358) | Hot spring phototrophic mat microbial communities from Mushroom Spring, Yellowstone National Park, Wyoming, United States - 20040719_149 ...
AGAAGCACTGGCGGTATTTCCTGGTGTACGCCGGCGGATGGAGTGTTTTCTTGCCTGCCGCGACGTGCTGTTCATCGACGATTTCGCCCATCATCCCACAGCGATCACGGCCACGCTGGAAGCCGCCCGGACGCAATGGCCGGGACGCCGCCTGCACGCTGTGTTCGAACCGCGGTCCAACACGACCGTAACCCGGCGTTTTGCCGGAGAATTGGAAGACGCCCTCGCCCGGGCCGATGTCGTGTGGATCGGACCGGTATACCGCGCCGAACGCCTGCAGCCAGAGGTCCGACTCGATACTCAGGTCCTCGCGGAAAATCTGAGAAACCGGCGGAAAATTCCTGCCTGGGCATTCGATCAAGTGCCCGGTCTCGCCGGGGCGCTTTGGGAAACGACAACACCCGGAGATCTGGTGGTCATCATGAGTAATGGTGCGTTTGGCGGTCTGTACGATCTGTTGCGGCAGCGGGCCGAAACATGTGGGACATGAGCCAGCGTTCAGAGATAACCGATTGATTTCAGGTCTTCCAGGGCCCCTTCGGAGAGCGGTTTCTGCTCCCCCCCGTGACCCCCGCCGGCCTCACCAGTAATTCCCGTCCGTTCACAATGGGCCTTCAACGCGGCTTTGAGACGGTCGAATACTTCCGGGAGGCGCGTGGCGGCATTCACCAGTTCCATGGGGTCCTGCTCGAGATCCGCGAGTTCCCAGTGGGATGGCGACAGACTGTCGTACAGCACCCACCGGGACGAGGTCCAGTCCTCCGCCCGCTCCCGTCTTGATGCCTTCCACACGGTGAGTTTATACCGGCCGTCCGTAATGGTGATGCTGCCTTCCCCCTGAATCCCGCGGCTTTTATCCTCGCTAACCAGCAGACGCTCCACGGAGGACGGTGCCTGGATCAGACTGCATCCCTCCAGTCCTTCCGGAACCGGTATGCCGGCCACATCCAGCAGCGTGGGCATGATATCCAGCAGGGAAACCGGATCACTCCGCCGAACACCGCCTTCCATTCCGGGCACGCGCAATATCAGGGGAACCCGGGTGGCAGTCACGTGCGGATTGCCATGGTTCCACACCATCGGCCGCTCCCCGAATGATTCCCCGTGATCGGCCGTGAATACCACCAAACTGTCCTGATACCGTCCCAGATGTTTCAGCCGGAACAGCAGTTCTCCAACCCGGGCATCCATGAAGGTTACCTCAGACGCGTAACACGCCCGGGCATAATCCATATCCGCCCGATGGGTCTGGTCGGGGTTCTCATTTTTCTCCACCATCGCGTCGATGATCTGGTTGGTCATCAGACTGCCCAGCGACCCGGCGTTGCGGATCAGAGCCGGAAACCGGTTAATGTAACTGCTGTGGGGCTCGAAAAAATGCACAAACAGGAACAGACCGCGGCGGTTCTTAGCGGCGATAACATCCCGGTTTTCATCCAGAAATGCCGTAACAGCCCGGAATACCTCGTCTTCGTCATCTGAAAAATAAAACAGATCAAATCCCTGGGCCATACCTGAACCCGGACCCACAAACCCGTCATAGTATGTGCGTGCGAAGCCCGCCGTGTAATAACCGGCCTCGCGCAGTTTCTCGGCCAATGTTACGGCAGATTCCGGCAGCACGGAATTCACCAGTTCCGCCCCATGCTGGGACGGATATCGGGAAGTGAACAGCGAAGCAAATGCCGGCCGGGTCCACGGTGCCGGCGTGAACGCGTTATCAAAACAGATCCCATCCTCGGCCAGAGCCTGGAGATTGGGCGTATAACCCTTCCCCTCAGGATGCACGCTGGTGAAATACACGGATAATGCGTCAGCAACCGCCAGGAAAAAGTCCGGTTTATCTGATGAATTACCAGCCCGCGCGGCCTCACCCTGAACGGCGCGGCGGAAGGAGGAAGTCCCGATCACGGCGTCATCTATCCGTACGACAGATTTGCCCCTGTCAGGCCCGCCGGTAATCTGAAGGACGAGCCGGATCTGCTCTATCCCGGAGGGGACCACCACACATGCGCTGCGAGGCTGCCAGTCCGCGTGTGCCGAAAGCGGAAGATTCAGTTCTTCCCGGGAAACCGCCTTGTCGCCGGACAGATCAATACGCTCCCAGGTACTGCCCCGCTGTCCTTCGATCCGCAGGCTGACCCGCGTCTCTCCGGCATTATCCGCGCGGAACCAGGCCAGTGCCCCCGCGAAATCGCCTGGCCCTACCGCCAATGGGTCCCCGGTCAGCGTTACCGGTTGTGTACCAGCCGTCACCTGCAGGGCATACTGTCCCGACCTGGGGTTCCCCCGTTCCAGGCTTACTGCCTGAGCCGGCCCGGAAATGGCCCATCCCGCCGCCACCCCGGTCACCCCTGGAATCTCGAATGACGGATTCCGGTTGGCAGGTGGAAACACGCTCTGAAAGTTATCCGGAAGCGGCGCATCGGTGGCGACAGCAGAACCTGCCGCAATCGAAGCCGCACGTTTCAGCTCTGGACCGGCTTCCGAACGGAAATCCGCAGGCGTTCCCAACAGCACCAGACACAACGCCAGTCCGGCCGCCACAAACAGCCATGCCGCCAGTCCCCCAGTTTTCCCAAACATGTCAGATGCCGTCATTGCTCTTCACTCCTTCGGCTGAAGGACTTCGGCCGGATGGTGCCCCCCATTCCGGGACAGATCGCTATCCCGAAAGATTTCCTTTACCACAAAATCCGCCAGCACTTCGGCCGTGAATCGAGCCCCTGTCTCATTCAGGTGCATGTCGTGATAATAATACAGGTTCCCGCCTTTTCCCGCCTGCACGACAGCATCGTACAGGCTTGTTCGGGGAACACCGCATCGGTCGAACAGCAGATCTCCCATCCGGGCATCCTTACCGGGTTCCCGATCCCGCCGGATGTCTTCCGGAAGATCCTGCTGCCACCGTTTAGGATCGGCGGAATACACGCAGGGAATGGCAAACCCTACAAGCCGGATACTGCGGGCGACACAGTACTCCCGGATATTGGCCACGTCCGCCGCCATCATGTCGTACGCCAGTTCCAGTGAGGGATACCATGTTTTGAGGTTGGGTTCTACGGCCCAGAATCGGTGCGCACTTGGTGGAACGGGCGGCATGGCTTTCACGCCGGTGCCTGGAATCCGGCTCATGAAACGCACGTAGATTTCAGGCACGTCCCACCCCAGCGTATTGGCCAACTGATACCACGCGGCGCTTCGAGTGGCCAGCCACATGTAGGTCTCTCCGCCAGGTCCACCTGCCAGCCGGGCAAAACTGACCCTGCGAATAAAATTCTGGACATTATAAGCCCGCAGGTGTAAATCTATCCGGCTGAGGGTGTCCGACAAATCATTGCTGAGATATATCTGCAGGATCACCAGGTCCGGTTGTGTCACCTCGGCAATCCGACGCAACAGTGCGTACTGCTGGTATGGGGCAGAATTGCCCAGTCCGCCGTTGATCACGCGGATGGAATCGGTACCCAACTGCTCTCTCAGCATCTCCTGCAACTGTCGGGGAATCGTGTCCTCCAGCCGCTCAATAGCCATGCCGGCGGTAAAAGAATCACCGAGCATCAGTATCCGGAACGTACCGTCTTTCTCAGGCGTGACAGGATCATCTCGGAGTCCGAGTGCGTTGGTCCGGAAGGGCATGGGCCGCCGGGTACCTTGCGCGTCAGCAGTGAACCAGTAATACGCCACATCGTTAGGCGGGTAACTGAACAGGGTTTCCTGGTCCGGCAGAACGTCCGGCAGCGGCCGGCCAAAATACAGTCTGACCCCGGCTTCCAGCACAAAACAGACGGTCAGTACGGTGAAGACACTCCACAGTGCCAGAACTGCTGCCATTTTCAGCCGTATTTTCATTGGTGAACCCGTTTTTCTTGCTTCCGGGAGAACTACACGCTGATGTCTCTATTGTAAGCGGAACGGATATGGTAAGCGGATGATGCGACCCAGGTCCCTGACGACTTTCTTTTGGCAAAAAAAATTTTGTTATTGCCCAAAAAAGTACTTGACATTTCAGACCGGTTTGTGGTACAAACTTGTTGGTGGACATGGAGCCACCGGTAAAATCAGGCTGGTAACGGGAATGATCCGTATCAGGATTCCCAAACGAGAGGAGGTGACAAGATGAAGAAACTGAGCACGGTTATGATGATGGCCCTCATCGGCGGCATGGCGTTCGCCAGTTCGCTGGGCATCCCCTGGTTCGTGGACAATGCCCCCAACAGCCAGGGCGCCAACTGGCCCCCGACGCAAGGGACCCGCACGTACATCTATCTGCACAACAACACGACGAGTGACATCGTCTGCTCCATCGCTTATTACAGCGCGGAAGGTGTGTTCGTGGGACCGCAAGATAATCCCAACACGCCGTACGATGACACAACGTTCGTGATCCCGGCGCTGTCCACGGTGGCTTTCGCCCCGGTGGCTGCTCTGGGCGCGACAGGTGGTGAGTCTGCTGTAGCTGACGCCATTCCGAACCGTCCGCAGCCGGACGGCAAGAAGAACGGCTCGGCGGTGATCACGTGGGCGGGCGGTCCGAACGACATTCAGGGCATGGTGGCTACGGCCAACTCCCAGTTGTCCTACGCTCATCTGCTGCCTCCTGGAAACTGATCAGAAGGCGATTTGCCCTTGCATATCAACGGGCGGGAATGTCGCAAGACATGCCCGCCCGATTCTTTTCTGTGCATCAGCTGTTTCATTTCACTTCCAGGAAGTAAAAAGCGCATAATGTTAATTGGCCTGAAAACAATTTGAGGATGCACACCATGGCGAGTGTTTTGCTTTTCTTAGGGGTGTGTCTCTTTTTCTGGGCGGCCTATGCGACCTATGCCCGTTATCTGGAAACACAGGTGTTTCAGGTGGATCCTTCCCGGATTACGCCTTCCCGGGAAGTTAACGACGGCGTCGATTACGTTCCCACCCGAACTCCCGTACTATTCGGCCACCATTTCACTTCAATCGCCGGGACGGGGCCCATTGTCGGTCCGGCCATTGCCATGTTCTGGGGGTGGCTTCCAGCGCTTCTGTGGATCGCACTGGGAGCGGTATTCATCGGAGCGGTTCATGACTACGGCTCACTGATGGTATCGCTACGGTCACGGGGCCAGACCATCGGTGACGCGGCGGGCCGCATGGTAAACCCACGCATGCGGTTGTTGTTCCTGGTGATCCTCTTTTTCACATTGACAGTCGTTATTGCCATGTTCGCACTGGTTATCGCCACCATTTTCGCGCAGTATCCCCAGAGTGTGCTGTCCGTCTGGGGGGCCATGCCACTGGCCGTGTTCACGGGCTGGTGGATATACCGGCGTAACGCGCTGCTGATGCCGACAATCGTGTCGCTGATTTTGCTTTATGCGCTGGTTGCGCTTGGGGTGGTCGTTCCGGTTAACCTGAGTGAATGGTTTGGCATACCCCTGCTGGCCGGTTCGGAATCAGGCATCCTTGGCGGACTGGCTGCGGCCGTACCCATTTGGAGTGTGTTGCTGCTGATTTACTGCTACTGTGCCAGTGTGCTGCCGGTGTGGCTGTTGCTGCAACCCCGTGACTATATCAATTCAAACCAATTGTATGTCGCGCTGGCGGCCCTGATTTCGGCTATTCTTGTGGTACGGCCGGAGATGGTCGCTCCCGCGCTTCAGTCCTCTGTTGCGGACGCGCCACCGATAGCGCCTTTCCTGTTCATCACCATCGCGTGCGGAGCGATTTCGGGGTTTCACTGCCTGGTTTCTTCAGGAACGACCTCCAAGCAGATCTCCTCGGAAACCGCTGCCCGCCCCATTGCCTACGGCGGAATGCTTCTTGAGGGCGTGCTTGCCCTGCTTGTGCTGATCGTGTGCGGAGCGGGTATCGGACTGGGGGTTGTTTCCGGAAACGGCACCTTGACCGGTGCTGAAGCCTGGCACCACCTGTACGGGAACAGTTGGAAATCCATGCAACTTGCCCAGATTCTCACGGCCTTTATTGAAGGAGGAGGCAACCTGCTGGCGGGCATTGGGATTCCCCGCGCTATCGCCACCAATGTCCTGGCCGTGATGGTCGCCTGTTTTGCCGCCACCACCATCGATACGGCCACGCGCCTTCACCGGTATATCATTCAGGAACTGGGCAACGCGGTTAATCTTCGTGCGCTGACCAACAAATACACCGCCACACTGGTTTCAGTGGGCGCCGCCGGATTACTGGCTTTCTGGCCTGGTCCCAAGGGGGTGGGAAGTGGTGCCATGATCCTGTGGCCGCTGTTCGGCGCGACCAATCAACTGCTGGCAGGACTGGCCCTGATCGTAATCGCCTATTTTCTGCACCGGTATAACCGGCCGGTCGTGTTTGTGGTAGTCCCGCTGTTGATCATGCTCGCCGTTCCCGGCTGGGCACTGGCACTCCAGATCGTGGAATTCTGGACCAGTGGTAACACCCTCCTGCTCATTGTGGGCGCGCTGATTCTTGCGCTGCAGGTGTGGATGGCACTGGAAGCGATCGCTTTCTGGCGGACCACGAAAGGCGTGCCGCCCGAGCCGCCACGAATTACAGGAACGGCCGCGCAAAAGCCGGAGACCAGCAGCGGTCTCTGCTAACCTCTCGAAATCGGGTGTTGCAGCAGTTCGTGGTATACTGCCCGCACCCGGCGTGCCTGAGCATCGAGCGCGAAACGTTCCAATGCCGTCTGGCGCGCCCTCCTTCCCAGGGCTTCACGCAGGCCGGGATCTGTAACCAGCCGAACCAGGGCATTGACCAGGGATTCGGAGGTTCCTGAACAGACCAATCCGTCCGATTCATGGGTTACCAGTTCTCCCAGCATACCCCGGTCGGCCACCACCATGGGCAGGCCCATGGCCATCATCTCCCGAACAGCCCTACAGGTACCGTCCGTACCGGGCACCAGCAGCATGCCGATATCCAGCGCGGACAGAACAGTCACGTAAGCATCGTCCCGCTGATATCCCGGAAAAAGCACCCACTGCAGGATATCGCGGGAACGCACCGCTTCAAATCCCACACTTTCCTGCCGGGTTCCCCGCCCGATTACCACCAGACGGAACGGCAGGTCCATGCGGGAAATCAGCCGCACGGCGTCAAACAGGTCCTCAAAGTGGCGGTAGGGCTGCATGCGCGCCACAATCCCCGCCGCAATTACATCCTGAGACAGCCCCAGCCGCGCGCGGGCGGCCGCACGATCGACTCGCGCTGGATTGAAACGTTCCGTGTCCACCGCAGGATCAATCCACACCAGCCTGTCCGGAGCCAATCCAAACCGCTGACGGTCCCGCTCCAGGGCAATGTGGGAGGGTTCCAGGATCCGGGCAGTGTGGCGGACTAACACATGATGCCGCCGCGTATCGGGCATCCCATCACCGTAATACGAGGACCGCACAACCGGAATATTCAGTCCCCGCACGGCAGCCGTGGCAATGGCATGGTCATTATCAAGATGACAATGCACCACGTCAGGTTTCAGTTCCACCAGCAGCCGCCGCAGCCGCCAGGTGTCCAGGGGGTTCCATAGTGGGTGCCGGTGTTTGCCCAGGCGCAGGTCCTCCACTATCGTCAGTCCCCGCTTCCGGGCCATACCGCGCACGCCGCCAGAATTCGGGCGGGGATCTGCCCCCGCCGCCAGGATGACCTCCACACCCTGTCGTAACAGCGTTGCGCAAAGGTTCACGGCCGGTTCAGCCGGACCCGTCCACCGGTAATTGGAAAACAGGTGAAGTACCCGCAGGACTCCGGAACGTAATAGATCGGTCATCACGGATCATCCTGTCGGAGCATCTTCAAGACGTACCGACACGATCTGGGAAACCCCGGGTTCCTGCTGGGTCACCCCGAACAACGCATCAGCCCGGGCCATCGTCTGCTTGTTGTGGGTAATGATAATGAACTGACTTCGGGCGGTAAATTCGTTCACCATATCCAGAAAACGTTCGATATTCGCGTCATCAAGGGGTGCATCCACCTCGTCAAGCACACAGAAGGGACTGGGTTTGGCCGAAAAGATCGCCATGAGCAGCGCGATGGCCGTCAGGGCCTGCTCACCGCCGGAAAGCAGGGCGATACTTTGCGGTTTTTTTCCGGGCGGCCGCGCCTCAATTTCAATGCCGCACTCCAGAGTATCCGATTCGTCCGCCAGATACACCCGTGCCTGACCGCCATTGAATAGCCGGCGGAAATAGTCCCGGAAATAATCCGCGACCTGGTTGAAGGTGTCAAGGAACATGCGGGTGATGGTGTCGTCTATCCGCTGAATCACGTTCTTCAGGGTATCGCGGGCCTGACGCAGATCCTCTGCCTGAGCCTTGAGAAACCGTTCCCGTTCCTCAAGGGCCTGATACTCCTCAATGGCCGCCAGATTCACGTTGCCCAGCCGTTCGAGTTGTTTCCGGATTTCCTGAATCCGTTCTTCCCGTTCGGGATCCTCAAGATCATCCGTTCCGATCTGCTCTTCAGACAGGGTGTCGAGGTTCAGACCGTAGTCCCGTTCCACCAGTTTCCGGAAGAAGGCCAGACGGTCCTCCATCTGGGTTCTGGTCAGTTCGGCGGCGTGCAGGTCCTTTCCGGCGGACTCGAGGCGGGCCCGGACAGCCCGATTCCGATCGGCCAGATTTTCCAGGGCCTTCACCACTTCCTGATGCGTCTGAATCGTCTGGAGAGTGCGCGCGTGAGCGGCCTCCCGTTCCAACGAGAGTTCGGCGGCGCGGGCGGCATGTGTCGCGATTGCCTGCTCCAACTCAGAAATCCGGCGGCGTAACTGTTCGATGATCTCCACGCGACGGACCAGTTCCTCCCGGGCCGAAGCCCGTTCCCGTTCTTCCCGTTCCCGCAGGCGCCGCGTTTCGTCTAGGGCCCGGGCGGCTTCCGCCGTGCGCACCCGCTGATCCGCTACTGCCTGTTCCGCGGCGGTCCGAACCGCGCGGAGGGTATCCTGTTCCGCCCGCGCGGCATCCAGCCTGGTTAATGACTCCGATTCTTCCAGCCGGGCTTGTTCCAGAACGGTGCTGAGCGTCTGCAGCCGCTTCCGCAATTCATCACTTCGGGCAAGCAGTCCCGCGTCCTGCTCCGCCAGCCGGCCACCAGTTCGATCCAAGGCAGCCCGTTCCGATTCCACGGCCGCCAGCGCCGTCTGCCGGCTGGCCGATTCCCGGCGCGCGGCCGACTCCCGGGTTTCGAGGTCTCGCGCCTGATCCCCCAGCGCCTTCAGCGTATGCTGGGTGCTGACGATCCGGCCGTCCAGCCGGGAAAGTTCCTGATCCAGTGCCGCCACCTCTCTTTCCAGTTCTTCTATTTCCGCGGAACGGCCGATAAGCCCCCGGCTTTCATGGCGCGTGCGACCGCCGGTAACCGCGCCAGCCGGGGACACCACTTCGCCTTCGAGTGTGACCAGCCGGGGATATTTCCGTTCGGTCCGGGCAATTCGGATCGCGTCGTCGATATCCCGAACAATGGCTGTGTTATACAGGAGATACTCCACGGCCGGTTTCAGTTGCGTGGGACAGGTCACGTAATGCGTGGCCCAGCCGATCACACCGGTCGCCCCCGGCAGGGGTTCTCCTTCATCTGTCCCGCCTGATCGAAGGGTATCCAGCGGCAGAAACGTCACCCGTCCCGCCTGATGTTCCTTCAGAAATGCTATGGCCCGCTTGGCGGCTTCGGCATCCCGGGCCACCACGTTGTTTATATTACCGCCCAAAGCTGCCTCAATAGCGGTCTCAAAGCCTTTCTCCGCGTTGATCAGGTCGCCTACCGGACCGATGATCCCGTCCATATCGGCCAGCCCCTGCTGCCTGGCCAGCATAATGGCTCGGACGCCGCCCGCGAATCCCTCGTACCGGTCCCGCAATTCTTTGAGTGAACGCAATCGCGCTTCGAGTCCGCTGCGGGTCTCCCGTTTTACATGACGGGTGTTTTCCATCTGTCGGACCTGCTCTGCCACCTCAGCCCGCCGGCGGATCACCTCCTGCCGTGATACCTCAATTTCTTCCAGGGCACGCCGGGCCTCTTCCGCGGCCTGTCGGGCCTGTTCCTCCCGGGCTGCCAGTAACGCCGCCTGTTCCGCCTGTACCGACTGATGTTCCCGCAATTCAGCGATCTGCTGCTCCAACGCGGCCAATGCGGACTGTGTCGCGTTCAGATCAGATTCCGCGCGATGTCGGGCGGCTGTGGCCGCCGTGGCTGTAGCGCGCAGCGATTCCAGACGTTCTTCTCCTGCCCGCATGGCTTGGTCGGCTTCGGCCAGCCGTTCCTGAAGGGCTTCCAGTTCTTCCCGGGCGGTCCGCGACAAGGCCTCCAGGCGTTCCAGTTCCGCGTCCGAATCCGCGGTGGAGAACGCAGTACCTGTTTTCATCTCGAGGTTTGCGCATTCCGCTCGGATTTCCTCGATCCGCTGACTGTTAAAAGCGATTTCCTGACGCGCAAGGGCGGTATCCCGCTCCACCCGCTCCATTTCCGCGTCAAGCGCTGCTTCCTGTTCCCGGCACGTCGCCAGCTCCTTGTCGAGTTCCAATCGTCGGAGATTGAGTTGTTCGGCTTCGGCCTCCAGGACGCCTGCCATCGCCGAGGCCTCGGCGAACTGCTTCTGAGCCTCGGCCAATTGCCCGTTCACGTCTTCGAGCCGATTGAGCAGTTCGTTGTGCTTCAGCCATGCGTCACGCACTTCGAGGGTTTTCAGTTCAGCAGTCAGTTCCCGATACCGGGTAGCCGCGTTGACCTGCCGTTTAAGATGACGCATCTGGCGTTCCACCTCGGCGATGATATCGCCCAGGCGC
>Ga0308390_1002606_pt1 | contig 10752 bp, 8 predicted proteins | sample Hotspr2Sample149_FD_202358 | JGI IMG/M metagenome (GOLD analysis project Ga0308390, IMG submission 202358) | Hot spring phototrophic mat microbial communities from Mushroom Spring, Yellowstone National Park, Wyoming, United States - 20040719_149 ...
ATATTGCGTTTTATTCATCCGGGGTGCCCATTAAACCCCTACCCGGACGATCACTTTGCCTAGCGGTCCTTCGGCCAGCCGGTCAAAGGCGGATTGTACCGCATCGAAACTGAAAACACGGTCGATCACGGGTTTTCTTCCGGTCCGCGCCAGAAGATTCGTGATTTCTCTCCACGCCGCACCGGCTTCTTCCGGTGTGTACGCGCTCACACTGAGACCTTCCACCCGCAGGTTCTTGTGAATCAGCAAACCGATCGTCACTTCCGCTGTCAGTCCAGCCAGCAATCCCACAACCATCACCCGCCCTCCCGGCGCAACCATTCGAAGGCATCGGTCCAGCCAGGCCCCACCCAGATTTTCCACTACCATCTGCACCCCTTCCGGCGCGGCCGCCTTGACCTGTTTTTCCAGATCAGGCATCGCAGCATCCAGCGTAACGGCAGCACCCAGTTTGCCCAGGGCCTGACGCTTGACCTCGTCCCGGGAAAGCGCGACAACCCGGGCCCCCAATCCCGCCGCCAGCATGACCGCCGCGGAACCTACACCACCTGAGGCACCGGTTACCAGCACCGTTTCTCCAGCCGTCAGACCGCCTCGTATCCGCAAGGCTCGCCATGCGGTCAGGAGGGTGAGAGGCCCCGCCGCGGCTTCCTCCATGGTCCACCCATCCGGCACCGGCGCCAGCCACGCATCCGGGACGGCACAGTATTCCGCCAGCAGGCCAGGGGCGGAAATGCCGGTCAGACCGCCCAGCACGCACACCCGATCCCCTTCCCGGAATCGCCCCGAACTGCCGGGTCTGATCACCACTCCGGCGCCATCTCTGCCAGGCGTAAACGGCGGACGGCCTGCCCGCGGATACTGTCCCTGAACCAGGTACCGGTCTGCGGGGTTCAAAGCGGCTGTTTCCACCCGGATCAAAGATTCATCCGGTTCCGGCTGGGGCATCGGGACCTCTTCCAAAACCAGATTCCGGATGTTACCGGGTTCATGAAACCGCCATGCACGCATAAAAGAACTCCCTATGTGTTTCTATACCATCCTAAACTTATAATTCTGAAAAAATCAAACTGTTAGCCGATAGCATCTATTTCCGCCACGGTCCATTCCGCCTCGCACGGTCCGGTACAATAACCGCCGGAGCGCCATTGTGCCATGAAACGGGTCTGGATACTGGGCTGGGACGGGGCGGACCCCGATCTGATCATGCGCTGGACCGAAGCGGGATACCTGCCCCACCTGCGGCAACTGACTTCTGAAGGCGGTTATCTGGGGCCTCTGCGCGGCGTTACCCCGCCGGTCACTTTCCCGGCGTGGACCACCTGTGTCACCGGCGTCAATCCGGGCCGGCACGGCATTCCGGACTTCACGGTCATCCCACCGGGTACCCGGAAGATCCGTTTTGTGACCGGCAATGACCGGCTGGTCCCAGCTATTTGGGAACCACTCTCCGCGGCAGGCGCACGCTGTGCCGTGCTTGGTGTACCCGCCACGTGGCCTGCGTCCCCCCTTAATGGGGTGATGATCGCCGGATTTGATTCCCCGCTCGGCGGCGCCGTTTCAGATGCACATGTGTATCCGGACACCCTGCTGGAACGGGTGCGACGATGGCGGTATGCCGACACGGACGAGCATTTCACTGACCGGCCCGGCTGGCATCACCGGTTCGCAAAACATCTGGAAAACCGGCTGAATGATAAACTCACCATCGCCCTGGAACTCCTGGACGAAGAACCCTGGGATTTTTTTATGTGCGTGCTGGGCGAAGCGGACGCCGCATCCCATCACTTCTGGATGTTCATGGATCCACAAAGTCCCAGATTTCTGCCGGATGAGACCCTTTCCAAGGTTATTCTCCAGATTTACAAGCGTCTAGACACCTTTCTGGGTCGCGTCATGGACCGAGCGGATGGCGAAACCCTGATTCTGGTGGTGTCCGACCATGGATTCACGGGGGCGGGCATCCACCAGGCCAGCCTGAACCGTTTCCTGGAAACCCAGGGATGGTTACAACGTCGGCGGCATCCGGCCGGCCTGATCAAACAGGTGCTGCTGCGGGGTATCCCGGCAGGCTGGCGCTATACCCTCGCCCGACATTTCCCAAAACAGGTCTGCAGCCTCGAAACCATGGCCCGGTTCGGCGGTATCCACTGGGCACACACCCGGGCCTGGTCCGAAGAACTCGCTTATTTTCCGTCAGTCCGGTTGAATGTTTCGGGACGGGACCCGGACGGTATCATCCCGCGGCAGCATTACCAGGATACCGTCCTGGAACTGTGTGCCCTGCTGGAAACGTGGGAACCCGTCAGGCGGGCCATCCCCCGATGGGAGGTTTATGACGGTCCGGCGGCAGTCCTCGCCCCTGACATCCTGATCGAGCCCGCGGAAGTCAACGGCTATCCCTGGAGTTTTGGCCGCTGGCGGAACGGTTCTCCCACACGGACGCTTCCCCCGAACGCATATGCCGGCGGACGGGAACAGGGATTCAACGGGGTTCACCGGAACCCGGCATTTCTGGCCATGAACGTCCGATGTCGCAAATCCTCGCCCAGCCTCGCCGATATTGCGCCCACGGCCCTCGCCGCTCTGGGACTGTCCGCCCCCCACATGGAGGGATCGAATCTGCTGGCCCCACACCCCGCCGATCCCCCCCCTGTCAGCAACGGTCTGTTTCCGAAAACGGTCTGTACAGCGCGTCACCTCACACCCGAGGAAGAGGCCCGATTAGAAGAACGGCTCAGGCGGATGGGGTATCTGGAGTAAACATCACGTCCGCGGCGCGCCGGGTGAGGTGAAGTCGCCGTTCTGGCTGAGCGCAGAAAGCCGCCGCATCTCGAATCCCCGAACCAGCACGTAGGCAATCAGCGCGAAAACGAAAAAGACCAGCAACATCCACGCGATACTGGACAGCGTATCCACCAGGGTACGGTACACCTCGAGAACCCAGCGTTCCGGAGTCAGTTCCAGCGCGGGGGCATAAGGACGGACTTCACCTTCAACGGATGGGGTTTCCGGACCCGTGATGTACCGCTCCAGTTCCATGATACGGACACCGCCCGATACCCCCACTACCAGGATCGCAAATTCGAGGTATCGTCGCCAGGCGCTACTGATTTCGGTGGAAACAATCCGGTCCAGAATGGATTGAATCGGATGACGGAAAAGCCGGCTGACCCCATAACTGGCCGCCAGCGACACCAGCAACGTCACGCTGAGCAGGGCAAAAAACATGGCCACATCTCCATTACGTGTCTATTTTACCCGATACGTTGGCCAAAGATTTCGGGATTTCTGGCCGGAGGGAGTAAAATATCGAATAGTTCACTGCAGATTTTTGTTTATCCCTTAAGTTTTCCGGATCCGGACTGAATCAGCCGGTCAGATAACAGACAGGAATCACCGTGAAATACCTGGTACTTATCGGCGACGGTATGGCGGATCATCCGCTCGAGGAACTGGGTGGTAAGACGCCCCTGCAAGCGGCATCCACGCCGGCCATGGACGAACTGGCCCGGCGGGGGGTGATCGGTCAGTACTGCCCGATTCCGGACGGTCTGCCGCCCGGCAGTGATATCGGCAACCTGTCGCTGTTCGGATATAACCCGCGCGAAGTGTTCACCGGGCGCGCGCCTATTGAGGCGGCCAGCCAGGGTATTCACCTGGGACCGGAGGACGTGGCGTTCCGTTGTAACTTGGTCACGCTGACGGACGGCGTCATGGCCGATTTTACCGCGGGGCATATTTCCACGGAAGAAGCAGCGGAACTGATCGCCTTTCTGAATGACACCCTGGGGACGCGGTTCGGGGTCCGGTTCAACGCGGGGGTAAGTTACCGGCATCTGGCCGTCTTCCCGGGCACTACTCATGATGCGGAGGCCCTGGCCCGCGTCGTCTGTGAACCGCCCCACAACATCACAGGGCGACCCTGCGGATCCTATCTGCCATGCGGAGAGGGCGGCGAACTGCTGCGGGAGATCATGGCCGCCTCTCAGGAAGTACTCGCCGGCCACCCGATAAACCAGGCCCGCAATGCGGCTGGGAAACTGCCTGCCACATCCGTCTGGCTGTGGGGTCAGGGCATGGCCCCTAAAATGGCTTCTTTTCGGGACACCCATGGTCTGAGCGGCGCCGTGATCTCAGCGGTGGATCTCGTACGGGGGATCGGCGTCTGCGCGGGCATGGAGATCATCCGGGTCCCGGGCGCCACAGGATGGCTGGACACCAATTACGAAGGCAAGGTCACAGCCGCCCTTGACGCTCTGCAACGGCATGATGTAGCCTACATCCATGTGGAGGCCCCGGACGAGACCGCACATCAGGGCCGGACTGATCTGAAAATTCAGGCCATTACGGATTTCGACGGCCGGGTGGTAGCCCCCTGCCTAGAATACGCGTTACGCCGGAACGACCTCCGTCTGCTGGTCGCGCCGGATCATTTCACCCTGATTTCCACCAAAACCCATGCCGGCGGCCCGGTTCCCTTCGGTATCATTGGCCCGGGCATTCCCGCTTCCGGAGTCGCCGGGTATTCGGAGGATATCGCCGCGTCCAGCGGCATATTGATTCCGGAAGGCTATACCCTCGTTCGGCGTTTTTTCAGAGAAGCGGAAATTCGTTTCTGAAACCGGATGGCCGGGAAAATCTTCCAGTCAGGCTGTCCAATTAGCGGGATCCAGTGATGAAACAGAACAAGCAACAGATATACGTTTACGACACCACCCTTCGGGACGGCGCCCAGGGTGCGGGTGTGAAGTTCTCCGCCGAAGATCAGGTGCAAGTAGTCAGAGCGCTCGACCTGTTGGGATTCCATTACATTGAAGGTGGCCAGCCGGGCTCGAACCCCAAAGCCGCGGAACTCTTTGAGCGGGTTCGGGATCTGAAACTGGATAACGCGGTTATGGCTGCCTTTGGCAGCACCCGTCACCCGCGCAAGACGGTGGAAGACGATCCCAACCTCAAGGCCCTGCTCGATGCCAAAACCCGGGTGGTCACCATATTCGCCAAATCTTCCCGGTTGCATGTTCGGGAAGTCCTGGGGGTATCGCTTGAGGAAAACCTGCGTATCGTCGAGGAATCGGTGCGCTACCTGACCGCGCATAAACGGCAGGTTTTCCTGGACGCCGAACATTTTTTTGACGGGTATTTTGAAGACACCGAATACGCTCTGACCGTGCTGGCGGTGGCGCTGGAGGCCGGCGCGCACTCGATTCATCTGTGCGAGACCAACGGTGGACGTCTGCCCTTTGAAGTCCAGGAAGCCACCCGGGCCGTCCGGGAACGCTTTCCCAATGCCATCATTGGCATCCACACCCATGATGATACCGGTTGCGCGGTAGCCAACACCCTTATGGCGGTTCGCGAAGGCGCAGTGATTGTCCAGGGCACCATGAACGGTTACGGCGAACGGACGGGAAATGCCAATCTTTGTACCATCATCCCCAACCTGCAGTTGAAGATGGGGTATGCCGTGCTGCCTCCGGAACGGCTCATGCGGCTCACCCGTAAATCCCATCTGATTGCGGAACTGGCCAATATGATGCCCCGGGATTTCGCTCCTTACGTGGGCCGGGATGCTTTCACCCACAAGGGCGGTATGCATGCCGACGCCGTGCGGAAACTCAAGGCCAGTTACGAACACATCGACCCAACCCTTGTGGGGAATCGGACCCGCGTCACTGTCAGCGAGGTGTCCGGCCGCTCCAGCCTGATCCAGAAAGCCGCTGAACTCGGTATCACCCTGGAAAAGGATCACCCGGCCACCCGCCGCATTCTGTCCCGTATCAAAGCACTCGAAAATGACGGGTTTGAATTTGAGGGAGCGGATGCCTCTCTGGAACTGCTGATCCGCCGTGAACTGGATCACTTTACGCCCTTCTTCCGGACGATTTCGTTCCATGCCCGGGTTAATCAGAACGGCTCGGGCGGAGAACCTGTTTCCGAAGCCACCGTCAAAGTGGAACTCCCCGGCGGCATTATCGAACACACGGTATCCGAAGGGCACGGTCCGGTAGACGCCCTGAACAACGCGCTCCGGAAAGCGCTGGAGAAGTGTTATCCCCAGATCGCCGAGGTACGCCTCGAAGACTTCAAGGTGCGCATCCTGGACGGCAAACTGGCTACCCGCGCCAAAACCCGGGTGCTTATTGAATCGTGTGACAGCGAAGAAACCTGGAGCACGGTGGGGGTTTCCGAGAACATCATCTCGGCCTCTTTCATGGCTTTGGTGGACAGCGTGGAATACAAACTGTTCAAAGCTCTGCGGAAAAGCACGCTCTGAACGAAACAGCCCTGTTCTTTTGATGTATTATTAGGATAGGTTATATCTTGGGCGGCCCGCAGGAGATATATGACGAGCAGATGGCTAAGAAAGGGGGGTGTGCGTATGACGCTGCAGGCACTGGTGTGGCTGCCGGTGCTGGCCTCTTATCTGGTTACAGGTGAGGTGGTGGCACAGCCCATGACGCTGTATCTCGAACGGTCGGTAGACCCTGCTGAATACACGCCGGGGCAGGACCTGGTGGTCACCCTTACCATCCGTGCCGAAGGATCGGGAACCCTGACCGCCCTCGGCGGAGAGGAATTCCTCCCTGGCGGCTGGCAATTCAAAGAAACGTTGTCCGTGTCCTCACCCGCTCCCCCCATCATCCCCGGTAAGACCCCGGGCAAGGTTGAATGGGCTTATATCAGTATTCCCGCGCTTCCGATCCGTTTTTCATATCGGGTTACGACCACTCAAGGCAGTCAGGGTAACCAGCAGATTACCGGGAAACTACTGTACCGCCTGACCGGAGATGAAATCCGGGGACCGGAAGTTGTAACCTCCATTCCCCAGAAACAGAGCGGTCCTTCGCTGACCCTGGAACAGATCCGCGCGCTGCTGCTTACCGCACTGAGCAGCGCGGATACTGACGGGAACGGTTACATCAGTTTCGCGGAGGCCTCGGTGGTAGTCTCCGGCATTACCCAGGACATTTTCAACCAGTTGGATCAGGATGGAGACGGTCAATTGTCTCCTGTGGAACTGGGGCTGGCATTCCGGCGCGGCTGCGGCTGCCTGACCCGTTTCACCGGAAAACAGCCGGGGCTGACATCACTGCCGTGGAGTGACTTTCTGGTAATCCTGTCCGGACTGCTGGGCCTCGCTATGGCCGCCGCGCGGCGTTGAGAACACCGCGCAAACCGAACACAACAGATTAAACAGATTACCTGACCGGCCCCTCCAGCATGACAGCCGACAACGGCGGCACTGATATCGTCAAACGGCCGTCATCGGCGGCCTGCAAAGGGGTTGCCGTACCGCGGGGTTCCGCCATCAGGGCCAGCCCGTTCCGATACTCAACGGGAACTGCCACTTTCACTTCCTGGGCTGATTCCGTGTAATTCACCAGAAACTGGGCGGTGCGACCGCCATACAGCCAGCGGGAAGTCAGCAGAGACGGCATGGAAATCTGCTGGTCCCGGGGTGTAATCAAGGGAATATTACGCGTGCCTTCGACAGGGAAAGGCTTAAGCATCCGGCCCCAGGCAAGATAAGCCTTTCCATTACCTCGGCGCCAGGCGTTCAGATTGCGCATGAGGGTAATCACAGAATCATGATCCGGACCCTCCGCGTTCCAGTCCCCACTCCATTCCCAGCAAAGTTTTCCGCCGCCCTTCAGGATACCCGTGAGCAGATCACCCGCCACAAAAGACATGGCCACCCGCTGGTGCAGGTTTAGCGGCGACCGCGCGATATCCACCAGCACATGAGTCGCATTCTGATTGCCCATAAAATTCACTACATACTCATGGTTTACGTACGCGTACGCCGGCACCGGGGTTCCCGCGTGCAGGTTAAGGTAGTTACGGTTGTCGTTCATAAGCAGGTACGGACGGAAAGGTTCGCCCGCCGCGCCTTCACAACCGATAAGCGTGTGTGATCCTGTACGCCGCAACAGTTCCTGAATCCGGCGGTACAGATCGGACATGACCTGATTCTGCCAGATGCCCGGTCCAGGAGGATGACCATGCGTTCTCGCGTAACACCGATAGCAGGAACCGCCAAGATTCTGATCAAAATATTGCAAGTAATCCACGCCGGCCGGCAGAATCTTTGCGATCTCCTTGACTACCACCTCTTTGACCCATTCATTCGCCGGACACATGTCATAGCCGATCCGCTGGGCCTGTGGCCCACAGCACACGCCATTTTCCGCCGGCTTGCCCTCAGGATCCCGGACCACGATATCGATCAGCCTTTTTTCTTCGAACTCCCGGCTCATGTCATAAGACGGATCCGTGTTACTCCGGATGGTGTACCCCGTACCGCTGGCATACAGGCCTACGAGATGACCTTTCTCGTGCAGCGCCGAAACGAATCTGTGGAAATCGGCTTCATCCCCGTATGGCGGCCATACATATGGCGGGGCCCAAGGGGCGGAACCCTCCCAGTGCATCAGCAGGGCCATCACGGGACTGTCCAGTTCTCCAGCCAGCCGGAAAAGATGGGGCAGTGCGTTGGTGTAAGGGTAGTATTCGTTCGGGGTCATGTCCCCCAGGTCCTTTGTGCCCCGAACAGGATATCCGATGACCACGGGAGACTCGGCATACCAGGCGGGTACCGCCGGATTCTCTTCGAACCGGGGGGGAGCGGGCATACCGGAATGCTCGAGCCACTGCCGGTAAATTTCTGCCGCATCGTACCAGTCCCCGCGGAATCCGCCCAGAACGACTTCATAGGGCAGTACGAATTCCCGTTCCGGAGCGGCCTCGGTAAAGTGACGCAGATCCAGAAAAATCCCACCATCCGGATGCGCGTGATATTCGATGCCTTTCGGATGTCCTTGCGGATCATGGGCCGCCAGATAGAGTCCCGCATCCGGCGTGTAATACGCCATGAACTGCATCGGACAGGCGGATGGATAAAGACCTATCCACCCCATGTTGGGATGTTCGATCGGCCGCCACTTCCACCACCAGTTTTCCCGAAGTGACATGTCCTCTACCACCACGCCTTCCATCGCCGGCCAGAACAATCGGGCCTCTCCACCCTGACCGACCAGCCGGTCCGGAACCACTACCGTGGGAAAATCGATGTGTTCAAGCCTCTGTCCGGTTTCATGACGTACTGCAATGCCCCAGTAGGTCATGTTTTCCGTTTTGGGACAGCGTATGGTCACCCGGACTGAAACGGACAGGGCCCGCAGCCCCTCGTAGGAAAGTACAATTCGCTCTTCCCTGTCGGTCCGCTGCTGTTCCAGACGAATCGACGCGGCATCCAGAGCGCTGATATCGGTCGCGGTTCCCTGTTCATCCCGAAACCGCAGCCCAAACAGGGGGCGTGGCTTGCCGCAATCGTAAATCAGTTCCCTGCCAAAGGCGACAAACGAAATTAGGTCCCCTGTACCCGGATGTACCCGCAGCGTATACTGTGGCCCCGTCACATGGCCTGTCTGCGGATCCGCCGCGAAAGCGCCTGTAATCACCATGCCCACAACCGCCGAAAGCCATCCCCAGTGTTGCATTTCCTGTCTCCTGTTCCGCTTCATGATACCGCAACAAACCGGTCAGCACAAGATTCGATCGATCGCGGAAAGACATTCGGTTGGATTATAAACTATTTTATAGTTAAAATAATTTGGTTTATATAAACTATTATGTTATAAATACGTTCTTGTCGTTTTCCCTCAGACATCCCAACACAGCAAAACAACAGAAAACATGTCGGGTTTACTGAAAAAACACCCCCAGATAAAAAAAAGTGCCCGGACCAGTCCGGACACATGAAAAACAACGTGAAAACAGGACGTTCTCAGATCACCTGCTGCTGGCTGAGGGTTTTGACGCCGATTTCCTCCCACTCGTCGTCATTGCCGCCGGCTTTTTCATTGTCTTTTTTCTCCCCGGTCGCGCCGGCGGGATTTTCCTCGCCGTTATTCTTTTCTTCCGCTGCCGCCGCGGATTCCACAACCAGCACGGTACCGCCGATCAATTTGCCGGTGACAGTCACCTTGCCCTTCATCTCGCCAGCAAGCAGGGCCGCGGCCGCTCTGGTCGGGACATAACACAAGATCCGACCCTTCAGGACGTCGTCCAGACAGTTTCCGGCGTCATCTTCCGCTTTTTCCACTTTGAGAGCGTAGAGTTTTCCGAACTTCTCATCCGCTTCACCGCCACCGGTTGCTGCCAGCAGTTCTATGTTCTCTCCGGTAATCCTGACCACTTTCGTATCACAGGATTGTCCATTCTCCTCCGCCATGGCCGCCGTCAAGGCCGGAGTCACAGCCATCGCCAGCAGTATCACAAACACTCGGTTTAACATCCCGCGCTCCTTTCTGATAAAACACTTTTCCACTGGGAAAACGATTTGTCAAAATAACGATCATCCGACGGGCAGAGATGACTCACCCTGCATGCGTTTCCACCCTGGGCAGACTGGCCAGCCCTTTCTTCAGGGCTTCCTCGTCCAGTTCCAGATCCACCAGATCGCCCTGCAGATACGCCGCGTACGCGGACATGTCAAAATGGCCGTGTCCGCTCAGGTTGAACAGAATGACCTTCGATTCATTCGCTTCACGGCAGCGGATGGCTTCCTCGACGGCCGCCCGGATCGCGTGACTGGACTCGGGCGCCGGCACGATACCTTCGCTTTTGGCAAACAGCAACGCCGCCTCGAAACAGGGATTCTGCGGTAAAGCCAGCGCATCCACCTGTCCCAGATACTTGAGATGAGCCACCTGCGCGGATACGCCATGATACCGCAACCCGCCGGCA
>Ga0308390_1002609_pt1 | contig 10740 bp, 9 predicted proteins | sample Hotspr2Sample149_FD_202358 | JGI IMG/M metagenome (GOLD analysis project Ga0308390, IMG submission 202358) | Hot spring phototrophic mat microbial communities from Mushroom Spring, Yellowstone National Park, Wyoming, United States - 20040719_149 ...
TTGACCAATCCTATAGAAAATATATAAATCAATTCCTTTCAAATAATTTTAAAATTATATTTCCACTAAAGTATCAAAATGAACTAAAAGGATTCCTCGCTTTAGCAGGAAAAATAAATAACGAAGAATTCTCAAACGAAGATTTAAAAGATTTAGAAATTATAGGCTCTATTATTACTTCAGCAATTTTAACAACTTTAAATATAAACAATATAAAATCAGATTATGAAAATTTAAAAAATGAAAACAGAACTTTTAAAATATTATTAGAAGAATTTAGAAATGTAAGTCTTTCCGAGGACCTTGACGAAGCTTTAAATATTTTCTACCATATCTTAAAAAATATTTATAAAGTAGAAATGGCAAATGTTTTAGTAAAATTTGAAAATGATATTTTTAAAGTCAAAAAAAGCATTGGTATGTCTCAAGAAAGTGATAAAAATTTTTATATAGATTTAAAAACCGATGAAATAATAAATAATATAACAACTATAGGCGAACCTATGAATATACCAGATTTTGAAAATACAGAATTCTTCAACAGATTAAGTGATGAAGATAAAAATAATATAAAACTTTTTTATGTTATTCCATTAAAACTTGGCGAAAAATGTTTTGGTATTGTAAATATATTTAAAATAACTGATATTATTGATTCATTGCCTTTAAATCTTGAAAAGAGCCTTACAATAATCTCTTATTCTATTCTCCCCTATCTGCTTAACGAAAAAAATTAATAAATTTTCCTAAATTATAACTAAAACCAAAAACCAACTTAAAAATTTATTGACAAAATATAATATTTAATTATATTTTAATTCTTTAATAAGGAGGAATTTGAAAATGTTTTTAATAGATTTTGAAACATTAAAAAATTTTATAAACTCACTAATCAATCAATATGAAATCTATGCTCCAATTAAAAAAAGAGATGAATATATTTTTGAAAAAATTTCAAATGCCTCAGAAGTAGTATTTGAAAATTATATCCCAACTGTTCTTCCACCTAAAAAATTTTTACTTCCAAATGAAGAAAAAATATTAAAAGTAAATTATAAAACAAAAGAAGCCCAGCCTATATTTGAATCAAAAGAATTTATTATTTTTGGTGTCCGCCCCTGCGATTTAACAGCAATTTATATTTTAGACCAAATAGAAGCCGATGGTAACGCCGACCCTTATTACCTTGAAAGAAGAAAAAATGCTATTATAATAGGTTACGATTGCGAAAAATCCTGTGATGAAAACGCTTTATGTAATACAGTTGGCTCAATTAATCCACCTGAAAAAAGCTATGATATCTTTATTAGTAAAATGAATAATAATTATGTTCTAATTGCTTCAACAGAAAAAGGAAAAGAATTAGTGAAAAATCATATTACAAAAAAGAAAAATATGGATACAAGTGAAATAAAAGAATTTAATGAAAAACGAGCTGAGCGAATAACAAAATTCAATCAAAATGTTAAGTATGTTTTTCAGGATGTTACAAAAATTTTTGAAAAACATTATAATGACCCTTACTGGGATGAAATTGGTAAAAAATGTCTTATGTGCGGAAGCTGTATAATGGTATGCCCAACCTGTTATTGCTTTGCAGTTGAACATGAAATTGACTTAAAATTAGAAAATGTTTATGTAAAACGGAGATGGGATGGTTGTCTTTTAAGAGATTTTAGCCTTGTAGCCGGAGGACATAATTTTAGACCAACCGCAAGTATGAGACTTAAACACCGATGGAACAGAAAATTCAATTATTTATTTAAAAAATATAAAATTTCAAATTGCGTAGGATGTGGTAGATGCGGAAGAGCCTGCCTTGTCAATATAAATCCAATTGATATATTGAATAATATTATGAAAAACCATTATAGCGAGGTTAAAAAATGAATTTAAATAAAAATATATTTGTCCCAGAAAAAGCTCAAATAGTTGAAATAAAACAATTAACTCAACTTGAAAAATATTTTAAAATAAAACTTTTAGAAAGAAACAGTTTAAATCATAAGCCAGGACAATTTGTAATGGTAACAGTTTATGGAGTTGGCGAGGCTCCAATTTCTGTCTCATCCCCACCTGAACCTAATTCAAATGAATTTGAATTGGTAGTAAGAAAAGTCGGAACTGTAACTTACGCTATGCATAATCTTAAAATTGGTGATATAATTGGAATAAGAGGACCATACGGAACTTATTTCTCTGCTGAAAAATTTAAATCAAAAGATTTGTTGTTTATCGCAGGTGGTATCGGAATCGCTCCATTACGGTCATTTATTAAAGAAGTCCTTAAAGAAGCTAATAAATATAGAAAAATTACAATTTTATACGGAGCAAAATCACCTTCATATCTTCTATTCTTGGACGAAATGAAAAAATGGCAAAAAAATAAAAATGTCACTATATCAATAACAGTTGATGAACCAGATAATAATTGGAACGGAAATGTAGGTGTAATTACAACTTTAATTCCTATGGTTGAAATTGATAGTCTAAATACACTTGTAACGATTGTTGGTCCCCCTGTTATGTATAAGTTTGTCCTTTTGGCTTTAATGTCTAAAAAAATACCTGATGAAAATATATATCTCTCCTTTGAAAGAAAAATGCAATGCGGAATAGGAAAATGTGGAAATTGCCAGATACAAAATCTATATGCTTGTATAGATGGACCAGTATTCTGTTGGGCTAATATAAAATATTTAGAAGAAGCACTTTAAAATTATAAGGAGAAATAAAATGAAGCCAAAGGTTGCATTTTTTGATTTCGCAAGTTGTGAAGGATGTCAACTTGCTATTTTAGATTTAGAAGATGAACTTTTAGATTTAGTCAATATAGTAGAAATTGTAAATTTTAGAGAAGCAATATCTGAACGCGGTGAAGATTATGAAATTGCCTTTGTAGAAGGAAGTATAAGCTCTGAACACCAAATTGAAAGAATAAAAGAAATAAGAGAAAAAGCTAAATTACTAATAACAATAGGTGCTTGTGCTGCAACTGGTGATTTCCAATATATGTCTCACTTCTTTGATTTTGAAGAAGTTAAAAAATATGTCTATGGTGATAAAGCAAAATATTTTGACCCAATTCTTTCAAAACCTGTTGACTTCTATGTTAAAGTAGATTTCAAAATACCAGGATGCCCAATAAATAAATATGAATTTTTAAAAGTTGTTAAACAAATTATTGCAGGCGGTTTGCCAAGAATTTATGATTCACCATTATGTAGCGAATGTAAATTAAAAGATAATGAATGTTTGCTTAAAAAAGGAATAGTTTGCTTAGGACCTGTTACAAGAGCGGGTTGCGGCGCAATTTGCACTAAAAATTTTAAAGGATGTTTCGGCTGTAGAGGATTTGCTGAAGAATTTAATATTGAATCTTTTAAAAATGTTTTAAAAGAACTTAACCTATCTGAAAATGAAATTATTGAACAATTCAAACTTATAAATGGAAAAGATATTCATTTAATAACCGGAGGAAAATAGAATGGAAAACTTAAAAAATATAAATTTGGATATTTCAGTTAAATATATAACAAGGGTAGAAGGACACGGCAATATAAAAGTAGATATAAAAACAGGTGAATTAAAAGAATGCAAATTAGAAATAGTAGAAGCCCCGCGCTTTTATGAGGCTTTCATAAGAGGTAGAAAATGGTATGAAACACCTTTTATTACATCAAGAATATGTGGTATATGCGGAATCGGGCATACTTTAACTACTATCGCAGCTGTTGAAGATGCCTTAAATATAAAAGTTACTGAACAAACTAAATTACTCAGAAGAGTCCTTAATAACTCCGAAATAATGCAATCACATTCATTACATATATATTTCCTTGCTGCACCTGATTTTTATAAAACAACAAATATTTTCACAATGGCTGAAAAAAATAAAGAATTAGCCTTAATTGGACTTAGAATTAAAAAATTATCAAATGACATAGGAGATGTTTTTGGTGGTAGGTCAATTCACCCAATTTCATCTATAATCGGCGGCTTCACAAAAGTTCCTGAAAAAAACGAAATGAAATCCCTTCTTGAAAGATTAAAAAAAGCTGAAGAAGATATTTGGAAAACTGTTGAAATATTTAAAAAAGAAGTTCAAATTCCTAATTATATAAGAGAAACTGAATATATTTCACTTAAACATCCAGAAATTTATGCTTTTAACGAAGGTAATATTTTTTCATCTGATACAGGTATAACTTCTTATAAGAATTATAAAGAAATGACAAATGAAACTGTTGTTCCACACTCAACAGCCAAACATTGCAAACATAATAGAAATTCTTATATGGTTGGAGCCCTGGCAAGGTATAACAACAATTATGACCAATTAAAAGAATCAGCAAAAAAAGTTGCAAAAGAACTCGGTCTAAGGCATCCCGAAAATAATCCATATATGAATACTTATGCTCAGTTAGTTGAAGTTGAACATTGCCGTGTAGATTGCATTGAACTGATTGAGGAATTTTTAAAAAATAATTTAGTTTATGAAAAACCTATTGAGCCTGAAATTTTTAATGGTGATGGCGTTGGCGCTGTTGAAGTCCCACGCGGAATATTATACCATCATTACATAATAAAAGATGGCATAATAAAAGAAGCAAATTTTATTATTCCAACTGGTCAAAATCTCGCTAATATTGAAAATGATATGAAAGAATTTTTACCAAAAATGATTAAAGAAAATAAAAGTAAAGAAGAAATTACATTGCTTCTGGAAATGCTTGTTAGAGCATACGACCCCTGCATATCTTGCTCCGCTCATTTCCTTGAAGTTGAATTTATTTAAAAATGAAAATTATTATAATTGGCGTTGGTAGTGAAAATTTCGGTGATGATTATATAGGACTCGCTATTTTAAAAAAAATAAAAGAACGAAATTTTATAAAAAATGCAAATTTTATTGAAATTGATAAAACAAGTCTTAATATAATTGACTACATTTCAGAAAATAATTTAATACTAATAATAGATGCTGTCAAAATGGGCTTAAATCCAGCCGAATTCAAAATTTTTAATATAAATGATTTAAAAGATAACACTACTAAAAATTCTTTCACTTCATCTCATCAATTTGGTATTTTAGAAAATTTATACCTTGCAAAGTCAATAGGATTAAAAGTTGAAAATATATTTATTTTTGGGGTTGAGCCTAAAAAAATATTTATAAACGAAGATTTATCAGATGAATTAAAAAGAAATTTAGAAATCTACTGCAAAAAAATAGAAGAATTTATTGAGCAAAAACAAAACCATTATTTATATCATACCATTTTATAAATTCTAATATCCCATCCGCTATTGAAAGAGCAATTTTATATTGATATTCAGGGTTTCTAAGCAATTTTTCTTCTTCTTTATTTGTTATAAAACCTATTTCAGTTAAAACAGCAGGCATAAGGGTGCCTTCCAAAACATAAAATAAAGCCTTTTTTACGCCTCTATCTTCAAAATTTTGGGGCAAATTTTTTCTGTAAGAGTTTTGAAGCAATTCAGCCAATCTTGTGCTCTCTCTAATATATTCCGCACTTAAAAGTTGTGTTATAATCCTGCCTGTGCTAAAGTCTTTTTTATTTAAATCAATTATACCATTTTCCATTGCTGCGACTGCCCGAGCCTCTGCATCCGATGCAACCGGGGATAAAATGTATGTCTCAAATCCAGATGTTTTCTTGTTATATGACGCATTACAGTGAATACTTATAAATATTCCAGAAGTATTCTTATCAACATTTTTATTTGCAATTTCTGCCCTCTTGTTAAGCGGAATAAAAATATCCTTTTCTCTTGTCATAACAATTTTAACATCCGGAAGTAACTTTCTTAAAATATCCCGCAACTTAAGTCCAACATTTAAAACAACCTCTTTCTCTGTTAATCCAACCTGACCAATCGCTCCAGGGTCTTCTCCGCCATGCCCTGGGTCTATTATTATAACTTTTATTCTATTAGGATTTGAAGCTTTAAAAATTTCTCTATTGTTCTCAATCTCAAAAATTTTGCCACTGCTATCATCAGAATTATAAAATTTTTTTTCATTCGTAAAGTTTTTCTCATTTTTAACTATTACCTGCTCTTTTCTTTCATCATCCGCTATTTCTATTCCATTGTTGTTTAAAAATTTAAAAGACCAACTTTCATCCACTAAATTAAAAATATATTCAACAACTTCTGACGGAATATATATTACTCCATTAAAACGAATTATAGGAGATTTAAGTATTTTTAATTGGCGATTAAAATATAACTTATCTTCATCAGGTATAAAAACTATATAATTTTCATTATTTTTTAATAAAAATTTTTCTGAATAAAAATCCCAATCACGCTCAATTCTTAAAATATTAATTATTTTATATAAAGGATAATAACTTTGATTATTAATTAAAACAGGTTCAATTTGCCAACTTTTAGAATATATTAAAGCGGGTAGAATCAAAAGAAATAAAAAAAATTTTTTAACCATTTCTCATCCTTGAGAACTAAATTTATACCATCCTTGGTATAAAAATTAAAATATCACGCCAAATTATTTATCGGCTCATTTTAATAAATCTTGAGTAGTTATTTTTAAGGCTCCAAATAAATTCAAAAAACTTTAAAGTGTCCATTTTTATGAAATATTAAAATAATAATTCCTCAGATTTAAATCCATTTTTTATATTTTTATATTTCTCCTTTATAACTGTTTTATAAATACTCTCATAATTTTTAATAGTCATTTCAATGCTCCATTTTTCTGAAAAGGTTTCTAAATTTCTTTCTATCAATTTTTGTAGTTTTTTTAAATTAAAATAATAAAATTTAATTTTTTCTAACATTTCATATTTATCTTTAACAGCAGAAATACCTATTACATTCTTTTTAGGCAAAACATATTTTAATCCTCCTTCTCTTAAGGCAACAATTGGAAGATTAGATGATACTGCTTCTAAAATAACAAGTCCTTGCGTCTCAGTTTTAGAACTAAAAATAAATAAATCGACACACGCATATATATCTTTTATCTCTGATGCTGATACAAAACCTGTAAGTTTAACATAATTTTCAATTTCATTCTCTTTTATATATTTTAAAATTTCTTTTCTTAATGGACCATCTCCAACGATTAAAAAATATAAATCTTTTAACTCATCTCTTAATTCTTTAAAACATTCTAAAAGCAAAAATATATTCTTCTCTTTAGCCAATCTTCCAACATATAATAATAAAAATTTTTCTTTATCTATTTTTAATTTTTTTCGCCAAATCCTTTTATTACCATTTTTAAAACTCTCTCTATCAATCCCTGTTGGCACAACAATTATCTCTTTCTTTATTCCATAAGAAATTAAAACCTCTTTCATCATTTCTGTTGGAACAATTACTCTATCACAATTGTTACAATAAAACCTTGAATACAAAACAAGCAAAAATTTCCCAATCTTTTTTGGAATTTTTATATAATGAAGATATTCCTCAAAGTAAGTATGATAAGTATGAACAATTGGAATTTTTCGCAGTTTGGCAATAATTAAACCTAAAATCCCTAATGTAAAAAAAGTATGAGTATGAATTACATCAATTTTTTCTTTTAATAGTATTTTTAAAATTTTTAATGAAAATGGAATGGCAATTTTATATTCTGGAAAAAACAAAAAAGGAATTGAAGGCGAACTAATAATTTGACAATTTTTGTCTAATTTATATTTAACATTTGATGAATTATAATTTTTTGTTGGAATAATTAAAATAATTTTATTAGTTTTAGATAAAAAATTTGTAATTAAATTAATAGCGGTGACAAGTCCATTTATTTGCGGATAGTAACTATCAGAGAAGATAGCTATTTTCATATAACGAAGTCTATATTTTTTAAAATCTTTTTGTGCTTTTCAATCCCAACAGAGGAGATTATAATTTTATATTCTTTAGGGAAAAATATATCAATTATTTGCATAATATGGTCTAATTTAATACTATTTATAGTGTTTATAATTTCTTTATAAGTGAAATGTCTTCCAAATATTATCTCCTGTCTTGCTAATCTATTCATTCTAACCTCATTCTGTTCATAAGCAAGCGCCAGATTCCCTTTAATATGCTCTTTCGCATCCTCTAACTCTTTTTTACTTATTCCTTTCTTTCTTATTAATTTTACCTCTTTTAAAATATTTATCAAGGCTTTCTCAAGTGTATTCAAACTTGTAGCAAGATAAATTCCAAATACACCTGTTTCTCTAAAAGAAGAGTAAAAAGAATAAATTGAATAACATAAAGCAAGTTTTTCTCTAATCTTTTGAAATAATCTTGAACTCATTGAAGAGCCCAAAATTGTATTAAAAATATAAAGAGCATACCTTAAAGAATGAGTTGCTGAAATTCCCGGAAATCCTAAACATATATGAACTTGATTAAAATTTTTAATTAAAATATTATCTTTTCTTATAAATTCTTTATTGTTTAAATTTTTTATAGGCTGCAAATTTGCCCGATTACTCATAAATTTATATTTTCTTAATAGTTTTAATAAATTTTGATGCTCAACATTCCCGGCAGCAGCAATAACTAAATTTGAAGGAATATAATTACGCTTATAAAATTCTATAACGCCTTCCCTTGTTATATTTTTTATATTCTCTATATCTCCTGTTATAGGCATACCAAAAGGATGATTATAAAACATACTTTTAAAAAAATTCTCATAGACTAAATCTTCAGGAGTATCATTATACATTTTAATCTCTTCTAAAACAACATTTTTCTCTTGTAATAATTCTTTTTCAGGAAAGATTGAATTTTCAACTATATCACATAGAAGTTCAACAGCAAAATCAAATGAATCTTTTTTAATATTAATATAATAACAGGTATCTTCTCTTGTTGTTGAAGCATTAAGATAAGCCCCAACTCTATCAACCTCTCTGGCAATATCAAGATAACTTCTCTTTTTCGTGCCTTTAAAAAGCATATGCTCTATAAAATGTGAATAACCATTCTCCTTTTCACTCTCATCCTTTGAACCAACTTTAACCCAAAATCCTATTGAAACAGAATTTGATGTGCTAATCTCTTCTGTCACTACTGTAACACCATTATCTAATCTATCTTTTTTTACAGTTGACATTATAGCAACTTCCCTTATAAATTATAATTTGTTTTTATAAAAATTCAACTTTATTTTATCCTGTTTTAAAAACTTTTTGCTACATTTAATTTGTGAATTTTTATAAAATTTTCCTAAAATTAACCTCGCGGATGAAATTGGGAATGAAATTTTTTAATCTTTTCATAATTTAAATGCGTATATATCTGCGTTGTAGATATACTTGAATGCCCTAAAAGTTCCTGAACAGTCCTCAAATCCGAACCATTATTTAAAAGATGTGTAGCAAATGTATGTCTGAGGGTATGAGGTGAAATATCCTTTTTTATACCAGCCTTGATAGAATAGAATTTTATAATTTTCCAAATACTTACTCTTGTTAGCTTCTCACCACGAAAATTTAAAAATAAATAATCAATATTTTTTTTATCAAAATTCAAACGCGCTTTTTCTATATATTCTCTTAATAAATTTATAGCCTGCCTGCCAATCGGAACTATACGCTCTTTCTCACCTTTTCCTGAAATTTTTATAAATCCTTCACTTAAATTTATATCGCTTAATTTCAAATTAATTAATTCTGATACTCTCAAACCAGCTGAATAAATTAACTCTATTATGGCTTTGTTTCTGTATTCCTCAGGTTTTGATAAATTTATTGCTGAAATTAAATTATCAATTTCTTCAATTGTTAAATATTTTGGCAAATTCTTATCTAATTTCGGAGTCTCTAAAAGCAGGGCAGGATTCTTTTCTATTATTCGGTCTATAACAAGATATTTAAAAAACATCCTGATTGATGTTATTTTCCTTGCTAAACTTCTGGGCTTTACTCCTATTCTCCTTAAATGAAATATAAATTCAAGTATAATCTCGTATGTAACATTTTTTATATCTCTTATACCTTTCGCTTCTATAAAATCAACAAATTGCTCTAAATCAGTTTTGTAACTTAACTTAGTATTAAATGAAACTCCCTTTTCTATTGAAAGATAATTCAAAAATTGCTCTATCAAACTCTTCATCTTTTATAATTTCGGATACTAACAAAGCATTCTTTATATATTGGGGGAAAGTAAAAATTTTTTTAATTTTGCTTCAATCTATAATCATCATTAAACATTTGTAATTTCTATTCTACTTCTCTTGTCTATTGAATACTCAGGCTTAATGCCCAAACTTAATTGTTCGCCCTCTAATTCTTTATCCAATGAATCAATACCACTTTTTGCATCAACAAAAACTCTTAAAATTATGTATTTAACAGGTATATCATCTAAAATTTTATTATCATCTATTTCTAAAAATTTATCTTTTTCAGAATCGTAAATTGCTATTGACTTTATGTCATCAAATCTTTCTATATTATCCTTTCCAATATAATTTACAAATTGATGAAAATTTCTTATTTCTATAATATTATGAGAAACAATAAATTTTTCTTTTTTTAAAATACTTTTTACCCTCGCTTCAATTTCGTATTCTTTTGTTATCCTCTCTTTTGAAATAAAATTTGAAATATAAAATTCTTCTTCATAAACTTTTTTTAAAATCTCTTTCCTGTTATCAAGTAAATCAATCCATTTTTTTGCAATTTTACTTTTTAATCTGTTTTTTGAATTTAACCAACTCCTTATTTCAGAATT
>Ga0308390_1002613_pt1 | contig 10734 bp, 8 predicted proteins | sample Hotspr2Sample149_FD_202358 | JGI IMG/M metagenome (GOLD analysis project Ga0308390, IMG submission 202358) | Hot spring phototrophic mat microbial communities from Mushroom Spring, Yellowstone National Park, Wyoming, United States - 20040719_149 ...
CTGGCGGCATCATTTCTCAACGATCGGCCTTGTGGGAATGAACGAGGCATGCCTGAACCTGCTTGGTGAGGATATCGGATCTGAGGCGGGCCTGGCGTTCGCCTGCCGGGTGCTGGATTTCATGCGGGAACGTCTGGCGGATTATCAGCAGGAAACCGGACATCTTTACAACCTCGAAGCCACCCCGGCCGAGGGGACTTCGTACCGGCTGGCCCGCCTGGACCGCGAACGTTTCCCCCATGCCCGGTTCGCGAACCACGAGGCTGTGCGGCAGGGCGCGGAACCTTTCTATACCAACTCCACCCAGTTGCCGGTGGATTATACGGATGACATTTTCCGCGTGCTGGATCTGCAGGATCCTTTGCAAAGTCGTTACACCGGCGGGACGGTACAGCACGTCTTTCTGGGTGAATCGGTGGCAGACCCCGAAGCGGTAAAACGGTTTGTCCGCGCGGTATGCCATCAGTACCGGATGCCGTATTTCACGGTGTCCCCAAGTTTTTCGGTGTGTCCCGAGCATGGGTATCTGCGGGGAGAACATGCCCGGTGTCCGCGGTGCGGCGCGGAGGCGGAAGTGTACGCGCGGATTGTGGGGTATCTGCGTCCGGTGAAACAGTGGAACGAAGGCAAACGGGCCGAGTTCCAGTTGCGCAAACGGTTCAGAATCGATGTTCCCGCCGGAGAGGAAACTTGCGCATGCGTATCGGAGGATTTCTGCCGCTGAGTCTGTGTGACTATCCGGGCGTTCCGGCGGCGGTAGTGTTCACGCAGGGGTGTAATTTCCGTTGTCCGTTCTGTCACAACGGATCGCTGATATCCCGGGTTGCATCGGAAAGCCGGCTCATTCCGGAATCCGAGGTGCTGGAACGGCTGAAAGTGTGCAGACCCGCGCTGGAGGGCGTGGTCATTTCGGGGGGAGAGCCTACCATCCAGCCGGATCTTCCCCGCTTCATTCGCGCAGTCAGGCACATGGGTTACCACGTGAAACTGGATACCAATGGCAGCCATCCGGATGTGCTGGAAACATTGCTTCGGGAAGAACTGCTGGACTGTGTTGCCATGGATATCAAGGCCGCGCCGGATCGTTACGCGGCGCTGAGCGGTTTAGCAGCGCCCCCCCTTGAGGCGGTTCGAAAAAGCATCCGGATTCTCGCGGAAAGTACAGTGCTGTATTATTTCAGAACCACGATGGTGCCCGCAATGCACCGTCACGATGAAGCCGAACGGATCAAATCGTGGTTGCCTCAAGGCGTTCCGTGGCGGGAGCAGGCATTCAAACCCGAGCATGCGCTGGATTCCCGCCTGCGTCAGGCAGGCTGAGGTTTATACCTCGAACAGCATACCCGGTTCCGGTGGAGGTGGAGGGCAAAACACATCGTGGAGGGGGAGCATGACCTCCGCGTCAACGGCGGCATAGCGAAGTTGCTCGGAGGTCAGCGGGCGGGCTGTCCAGTCTGATGTTTGCAGTTTCTTGTCCAGAAAGATACCCAGTTCCCGCTCGCAGACTTCGTCCAGGCGGTGGCCGCCGTTGACGGGTGTTTTGCGGGGTTTCCGCCGGGAAGCCACCAGCGTGTCGAACACCGGTTCAATCTTCATGCGCAAGGGCGCGAACATCTGCCGCTCAAATTCGGCGTTGTGAATGATCTTGAGAACGGTTGGATTCTCGAGCACTTCCCGAAGCGGTGAGAGATCCCTGATGGCCAGCGCGTCGATAACGTAATTGACTTCACGGTCAGCGAACTGCACGGTACACAGCACCCGCGGCTCTTCGAGGGTAGTCTCCACGTCCAGGCCCAGCCGGCGGCGGGTGGCCAATTCCCGGCAGACAGTGGCCAGCGCGTCCGGCGTATCGATCCACCGGATCGGATTGCGCGGTTCATAGATCCCTCCCTTGAAAAACAGGCCTATGACCGCCTGGCCATCTTCAGTGGGTAGCAGTTCCTCGGCGGTGAGGGATACCTCACCCAGCAGGTCGTGAAAGTACTGACGGACGCCGGTGACGTCCGGGGATATAGCCTCCCGTAAGGCCGAACGGGAAGTGACCGCGAACAGCCCCCCCGGACGGACCAGTCCGAAAGCCTCCCGGAATCTGCGCCGACGGTTTTCAGGTGTGCTGATGCGGCTGAGCACGTAATTGAACAGCACCAGATCGTAGTATCCGGAGGGCGGTGTGGTGTAGCCGTAAGGAGCGTAGGTGTCGTACCCTTCAGCGGGATACCGTCGCACGAGGAGCCAATCTACGTCCACGCCGTCACCGCATCCGTAGCAGAGGATTCGTTTTTTTCCGAGGAGCAGCCCCCGGCTCTCCAGGAGGGGCAGCACGGGCGCGACGTTCCGGAGACGACCGGCCGTACGGTTGGCACTGGCGGACCCGGTAGAATCGGCAGCACGACGATGCGACGGACTTTGCAACGGTTAAAATCTCCACTATGCCCCCGGGGATCTCCGCACCCCTGTAACAGATGCTTATGTTTTACTCTTTGTACAGGGGAGAAAGCAACCGGATTCTTTTTATCCGAGGTGCCCCCTATGTTGTATTCAACCCTGTAAAGTTGCGTTATGGCGGGCATAAAAGGTAAGATTCTCGAGATTCAGGCGGTTCCGCGGAGGGGGACTGCCGCGGCTAACAAACCGAATAGGAGAACAGGTCATGTCGAAACTGGCGGTATTGGGCGGAAAGGCGCTGGTGAGCAAGTCCAAAAAATGGGCGAAATGGCCCATCAGCGACGAAGAGGATGCCAAACTGGTTGCGAAGATCACCCGGTCCAACCGGTGGTCTTTTGACGGGCCGTATGAATGGGAATTCGCCCAGAAGTTTACGGCTTACCAGGGGGCGAAATACGGTCTGTGCTGCGCCAATGGCACGGTGGGCATCCAGATCGCACTGGAAGCCCTGGGCATCGGAGCGTATGACGAAGTGATCGTGCCGGGGATGACCTGGCAGGCCACGGCCGCGGCGGTAGCCGACGTGAACGCGTTGCCCGTTCTGGCCGACGTGGAGCCTGACACGTGGAACCTCGATCTGGACCATGTGGAATCGCTGATTACCCCCAAGACCCGGGCGATCATTGTGGTGCATCTGTATGGGTGCATGACCGATCTGGACAGGCTGGTAAAGATCTGTAAGAAACACAACCTGTTCCTTATCGAAGACTGCGCCCACCAGCACGGTTCTTTCTGGAAAGGTAAAGGAGTCGGTTCGATCGGCGATGTGTCCTCCTGGAGTTTCCAGGAATCCAAGGTGCTCTCCTCAGGTGAGGGCGGCTTCAACATGTGCAAGACCAAAGAACTGTTTTACCGCATTTACAGTCTGCGCAACTGCGGCCGGCCTTACGCGGCCAATCCGCCGGTATTTGGCCTGACCAAGCCAGCCAGCATGGAGACCACCCTGCAGTCCGGCAATTACCGTCTTACCGAATGGCAGGCTGCACTGCTGCTGGGCGGACTGAAGCGACTGGACGCCCAGGTGAAATACCGCGATGCCAATGCCATCTACCTGAACAGCCTGCTGGAAAAGATCCCGGGCGTGATGCCCATGCGCCGCCGGCCTCAGGTGACCCAGCAGAGTTACTTCAATTTCGCCTTCCGTATCGACACGGAGTCCCTGGGTATCACCAATCAGCAGTTTGCGGTGGCACTCAACGCCGAACTGAACATGCCGGATGAATTTGAACCGCCTTATGAGCCGCTGAACAATTGCGGTCTGTTCAAGCCGCTGACCAAGAAACGGCACCAGATCAGCGACAAGTACTGGAAGATGCTGGATCCCAAACGGTTCAAGCTGCCGGTGTGCGAAGACGCGCATTACCGTTCCGGCGTGGTGGCGCATCATCAGATTCTGATGAACAGCAAGGAAGACATGGAAGTCATCGCCGCCGCCGTGGAAAAGGTGGTGAAGCATGCCGGTGAACTGGCGAAATTTAAACCGGGCGAGTTGAAGAAGTACCAGCCTCTTGCCCGATAATATTGGCAGAAACAGACCGTCCGGATGATTTTCCGCGTCCGGGCGGTTTTTTGTAAATAAGGTGGGTTCCCGGATTCCGGGCCGCCCGCCGGAAGGAGACACCCATGCAGCGGGAACGCGGAAAAGCCATGCTGGCCATCGTGGACGGCCATGTGTTCGAAGGCCGGTCTGTTGGCGCGGACGGGGAAATGGTCGGTGAACTGGTGTTCAACACCAGTATGACCGGATATCAGGAAATCCTCACCGACCCTTCCTATGCCGGGCAGATCGTAACCATGACCTACCCCCACATCGGGAATTACGGATGCAATGACGAGGACGTCGAATCGGACCGGCCCCAGGTGTGGGGATTCGTCATGCGTGAATGCTGTTTCGAACCCAGTAATCACCGCGCGACCATGTCGCTGCCCGAATATCTGGAGAAGTATGGGATCGTGGCGATCGATGGAGTGGACACCCGGGCGATTACCCGTCTGCTGCGGACCAAAGGCGCGATGAAGGCCTGCATCAGCACGGTGGATCTGGATCCGGAGTCGCTGTTGGCCAAAGCGCGTTCCGGGGCGGATATGGCGGGGAGTGATTTCGTCAAGTACGTTACGATCCGCGAGCCCTATGAATGGCCGGCCGAGGGGGAACCCCGCTATCGGGTGGTGGCCATTGATTACGGCATCAAGCGCAACATTCTGCGACTGCTGGCCCGGTGGGGCTGCCACGTGAAGGTCATGCCCGCAACCGTCAGTCCAGAAGAAATCCTTGCTGAGGATCCCGACGGGGTGTTTCTGTCCAACGGACCGGGGGATCCGGCGGCCCTTCCGTATGTCTATCCGACCGTCCAGGCCATCATCGAAAAGCGGATCCCTGTATTCGGGATCTGTTTGGGTCACCAGATTCTGGGGCACGCTCTGGGCGGGCGCACCTACAAACTCAAGTTCGGTCACCGCGGCGGCAACCAGCCCGTGCTATATCAGCCGGAGGGCAAGGTGGAAATCACCGCCCAGAACCACGGATTTGCCGTGGACCCCGCCTCCCTGAATCCTGATGAAGTGGAGTTTACCCACCTGCATCTGAACGACAAAACCTGTTCGGGTATGCGGCATCGGCACCTGCCCATTTTCAGCGTTCAGTATCATCCGGAGGCGTCGCCCGGTCCCCATGACAGCCGCTACCTGTTTGAGCAGTTCGCGCGCATGATGGACGAGTACAAAGCACGAAAACGGACGATCGCGCGAACGTGAGCGATACTGGTGTACATCGGTCCACCGCTGTGCCGGCCGGGCGCGGCGCGCTGATTGTTTTCGACGTGGACGGCACCCTGTTCGAGGCGGACCTGGTGACCCCTGAAGCGGTGCGTCGGGTATTCAGCCGTCACGGACTGCCGGATCCGGGAATTGACGCGGTGCGCCGTTATCTGGGACGGCCGGTTGCCGAATACGAGGCATGGGTGATGTCCCTGTGTCCGCCGGATCGTGCGCGGCAGGTGCTTGAAGAGACCAATGCTGCCGAACTCGAACTGATTGGAACGGCCGGCCGGCTGTATCCCGGTGTGGTTGAAATGCTTGCGGCGCTGCGGGCGGCAGAACATGTGTTGGCGGTATGCTCCAACGGTCCCTACCGGTATGTGGAGCGTTTTCTGGATGTCCACGGCGTGCGTCCTTTCATGGCCGCGGTTCAGGCGCGGGACTGCAGGACCATCACCAAGGCGGAAATGGCCGCCGAACTGCTGGCCCGATTTCCCGGGTGCCGACCGGCGTTTTTTGTGGGCGACCGGGAGGATGACATGTCGGCCGCGCGTGCCAATGGCATGATTCCCGTCGGGGTGGCATACGGCGGGTTCGGCGGAGAACATGAACTGGCTGGCGCGTCCCACCTTCTGCGTGATCCTCGGGACCTGCCCGAACTGGTGGCCCGGTATCTTCGGGGAGATGTTCCGTTTCGCTGAGAGCCTCGGATGCGCCGGCCGGGGCCGTAAAGGTACCATATACCCCGAGTGATATCAGCATCGACGCGGGAGTTAAGTCATGAAAGTGATTGCGGACCTTTGTGTGATTCCGCTGGGGACGGATCTCTCCCTTTCGCCCTATGTGGCGGCCTGTCACCGTGTGCTGGAAGAAGCGGGACTCAAAGTCAGCCTGCACGCGTACGGCACCAATATTGAAGGCGAGTGGGACGTGGTGATGGCCGCCGTGAAGCGGTGTCACGAAGTGGTGCATGAAATGGGCGCGCCCCGAATCTCGACCGTTTTGAAACTGGGTACCCGCTTGGACCGCGACCAGACCATGGAAGATAAGGTCAACAGCGTGCTGGAAAAACTCTGCAGGGAAGCAGAATAAGTCGGGGAGCAGATGCTTTTGGAACCGGCATCTCAGCGCGGCGGAGAAGTTTCCGGGCCTTATGACGTCATCGTCGTTGGGGCCGGGATCGCGGGGATTGTCGCGGCGGAATACATGTCACGGGCCGGCCTGACGGTTCTGGTACTGGAACGCCGCAAGCGGGTGGGTGGCCGATGCGCGACGCGGTCCATTGAAGGGGGGGTGTTTGATTATGGCGCCCAGTATTTCACTACCCGTTATCCTGCTTTCCAGGAACTGGCTGGCCGTTGGCAGGCGGAAGGCGCCGCCCGAATCTGGTCCTTTGGTTTCGCGTACGCTGACGGCGTGGTAGAGCGGCCGGGACATCCGCGCTGGTATGGCACCAATGGTATGCGCTGGCTGGTGGAGTGCCTGGCAAAGGGGTTTGAGGTGCGCTGTGGGGACGCGGCGCGTCGGATCATGGAACAGCGGGGCGGCTGGCGGGTGGAAACGGTGTCAGGCGCGTTTTTTTCCGCGAGGGCGGTGTTACTGGCGCTGCCCATTCCATTGGGGGTCCGGCTGATCAGTGATGAAGACACCTGGAAATTTGGCGCGGCCATGACTCCGCTGCTGACCGTGGCCTATGAGCCCTGTCTTACCGCCATGCTGCTGCTGGACGGCCCCAGCGGTTTGCTGCCACCGGGCGGCGTTAAAGTGGAAGATCACGGATTGGCCTGGATGGCCGACAACCGCATGAAGGGGATTTCCCCAGCGATGGACGCGGTTACCGTGCTGGCGGACAGAACGCTTTCCCAGGAGCTGCTGGAGGAAGAGCCTGATACGGCCGCGGATATAATTGCCAAAAGGGCCGCGCCTTTTCTGGAATCAAACATCCTGAAAGTATCCGGCTACCGCTGGCGGTACGCCTTTCCGGATCACCTGCTGCCCAGCGAGTATTTTGAACTTTATGGTCGGGCGCCATTGCTGTTTGCCGGCGACGCGTTCTGTGACGGAAAAATGGAGGGGGCCGCTTTGTCCGGACTGGCCGCGGCAAAACGGCTGACGGATCTGGTGGAAGACAGTAGGCTGAAACCGATCGGGAGGAAGTGAACATGGCAACGCAGACACTGAAACGGGAAGAACAGATCGCGCGGCTGACGGAACCGGGAACGGTCTGGGATTTTCTGGTAGTGGGCGGGGGCGCGACCGGGTTGGGCGTCGCGGTGGACGCGGCTTCACGGGGACATCGCGTCGCGCTTGTGGAGCGATACGATTTCTGTAAAGGCACCTCAAGCCGGAGCACGAAACTGGTCCACGGCGGCGTGCGCTATCTGCAGCAGGGTAACGTGTCCCTGGTGCTGGAAGCCCTGAGGGAGCGGGGCATCATGCGGGAGAACGCTCCTCATCTCGTGCGTAACCTCCCCTTCGTGGTGCCCAACTACGAATGGTGGGAGGCCCCGTTTTACGGCATTGGCTTGCGGCTGTACGACCTGCTTGCCGGCCGCTACGGCTTCGGACGTTCCCGCAACCTGTCCCGGGAACAGACCCTGGAGCGGATTCCTACCGTGGAGACCAGTGGCCTGCGCGGTGGAGTGATCTATTACGACGGCCAGTTTGATGACGCCCGGCTGGCGGTCAACCTGATGCAGACTGCTGTGGAACATGGTGCCTGTTGCGTGAATTACGCGGAGGTGGTAGCCCTCCTCAAGTATTCGGACGGTATGGTGGAGGGGGCTGTCGTGCGGGACGGGGAAAGCGGCCGGGAATTTTCGGTGCCCGCCCGGGCGGTGATCAATGCCGCCGGCCCTTTCGCGGATATGCTGCGGAAAATGGATGATCCGGAAACGCCCAGGATAATCCGGCCCAGTCAGGGTGTGCATATCGTGCTGGACCGGCGTTTTCTGCCCCGCGACAGCGCCATCATGGTGCCTCATACGGACGATGGCCGGGTGCTCTTCGCCATTCCGTGGCTGGACCGGGTGGTCGTGGGTACTACGGATACCCCCATCGCCGATGTCACGGAAGAACCTTTGCCGCTGGATGAGGAAATCGACTTCCTTCTTGAACATGCCGCGCGGTACCTCACCGATGATCCGGCCGAAGAAGATATCCTGAGCGTTTTCGCGGGCATCCGACCTCTGGTGGATTCCGGCGAGGGTGCCACAGCCGCGCTGTCCCGCGATCACACCCTGCACATTTCCCGGAGTGGGCTGGTAACCATTACCGGCGGCAAGTGGACCACGTACCGGAAAATGGCTGAGGATACGGTAGACCAGGCTGAAGCCGTGGCCCAGGTAAATCCCGCGCCTTGCGTGACGAAGACCCTGCGCATCCATGGTTACACCGAGTCCGCAGAGGCCCTTGCGCCGTGGTCGGCGTATGGATCGGACGCGCTGGAACTGAACAACCTCCTCGCGCGGCGTCCTGAACTGAGGCGGAAACTGCACGAACGTCTTCCAGTTACGGTGGCGCAGGTGGTGTGGGCCGTACAACACGAGATGGCCCGCACGGTGGAAGATGTGTTATCCCGCCGTACGCGGGCCCTCCTGCTGGACGCCCGGGCCGCCCGGGAGGCCGCTGAAGATACGGCGACGATCATGGCCGCGGAACTGGGCCGTGATGCCGCCTGGATACGGCAGCAGGTGGACGAATTCCGTAAACTGGCTGAGCGGTACCTGCCCAAGGGAGTTACCTGATGGCCAAAAAGCGCCGGCCAGCAACGGCATGCGTACCGGTACCTGATCCGCCATCATCGGCGGTCATTCCGCCGCGGGATACCACCGAAGCGGGCGGTGAACTGACATCAGCCATGCCGACGTGGGAACGGCTGGTACGCGGAACAGCCCGGCGGTTCAGCCTGACAGACGTCGCAGCAACTTCTCGCCGGGATGCTCTGCTGGTTGGCGCGGTGATGGCAGTTATGGCGATGGTTGTTCGGGCGCTTTATATTTTGCTGGTTCGGCGTACCTGGGAAGATGCCCTGATCACCTGTCTGCACACCGAAAATTTCGCCAGGGGACTGGGGCTGACCCATGTGCGGCCCGGCGAACCGCCACTGCATGGTTTTACCAGTCCCCTGAGCGTCTTGGTTCCACTGCCTGCCGACCTGTTGCATCCCGGCTGGGGGGTCGAGTTTATCAAGTGGGTATCTGTGCCGGTTTCCGGCCTGACAGTGCTGGCCGCCCTGGCCATCGGATTGCGGCTGGGCGGTGGCCTTTCTCTGCCGGCCCTGGTGTTGGCCCTCGGCTATGCCGCGATAGACCACCACCAGATTCTCTGGGGGGCCAGCGGCATGGAGACCCAGTTGGTGGTGGCATCGCTGGTGTTTTCTCTGTATTACGCCATGAGCTGGAAACCCGTTCCCCTGGGAATCAGCCTGGGTATATGTATGCTGGCCCGGCCGGACATGGCATTTTGGACGATAGTAGCCGGTGCTTTCGGGCTGATGTTCCGGGCGCGGTGGCGCAGCCTGTTTACCCTGGTCATTCCGCTGGCCCTTGCTGTGTACGGTCCGTGGGTTCTGTTCACCATTCTTTACTACGGATCGCCCATTCCTCACACCATCATCGCCAAAGGGCTTGGATATCCTTCCGTGTTGGATGGCTTGCGGCATCGCGCGCCATGGGAGTGGATCTGGTTTGGGATTCAGCGCTTTCTGTGGAAGGTCCAGCCGATGCTGGCTCCGTCCTACAGTGGACACGGCACCACGGTGGATGTCTGGCCGGCAGCGGAAGGATATCTTTCGCCCTTTGGGTTGCTGATGTGTTTTCTGGCCCTGGCCGGAACTGTGTCCCTGCTGTACCGCCGCCGCTGGGAAGGAATTCCGCTCATCGGATATGTGCTGATATATAGCACATATTTCATGTACCTGGTTTCCATTATTTTCGGCTGGTACAAACCGCCACTGCTGATGGCGATTGTACTGCTGGGGGCGGCGGGCCTGGATGCCGTGTCCGGGAGAGTAAGGACTGAAACCTCGCGGAAGGCACTGGCCTGGGGCCTGGCCTTGGGATGGCTGCTGCCCATCGCGGCCATCATGCCGTTGAACGCGTATACCGACTGGCAGGTCCAACGGTATGTCGAAGACGATATTCGGACCCGGGCCGGGTGCTGGTTGCGGGAACACATGAAATCCGACGAGGCGGTAGGTGCGGAACCGCTCGGTTATCTCGGCTATTACTCCCGGGGGAATGTGTACGACTGGCCGGGGCTTAATAGCCGCGTGGTGGTGGCCTGGAGCCGTGCCAATCCGAGCCGACGTTCGCTGGAGAACATGCTCCGGGACCTGAAACCAGAATACCTGTTTCTTAGGGATATGGAATATCTCTATTCCTTTCGGGATGTGGAGTGGCTCCACCGGGATTATCATCCCGTCGCGGCTTTTCTGATGCCTGACGAGACGGCAGCCAGGATCCGCTGGATCCGCAGCAGTATCGATACCCAGTACCGACTGTACAAACGGAACCGCCCGGAGGATCCAAA
>Ga0308390_1002629_pt1 | contig 10686 bp, 10 predicted proteins | sample Hotspr2Sample149_FD_202358 | JGI IMG/M metagenome (GOLD analysis project Ga0308390, IMG submission 202358) | Hot spring phototrophic mat microbial communities from Mushroom Spring, Yellowstone National Park, Wyoming, United States - 20040719_149 ...
TGTACTGCACCCCATTTGTCAAGACATTTTTTATGCCCTAAAGTTGTAGAGGTCATGCTGTCTTTCTTATCCTCTCTTTCTCATATCTTGCCTCAAACTCCTCTGAACTCATGTATCCAAGCTGTGAGTGCACATAGAGCTTGTTATAGTCTTCTTGTATCCACCTGCCTATCTTCTCCTTTGCCTCCTCAAATGAAGCAAATTCATTGAGCCAAATAATCTCCTCCTTTATCGTCCTCATTACCCTACTAACACCCCAAAAAATCTCCCGATTTTTTGGGGACCCCGATTTTGTTTCTGCATTGCCTTTTGGATTGTCATAACTCGTGAATATCTGCTCTATACCAAGTGTTGCCATATCCCTCATAAATGAGGTCGCTGTAGGCTGACTGCCATTGTCACTTATAAGCTTAAGCCCACTGTCCCTCACACCTCCAGGAAATTCCCTCTGTATTGCCGTATCTAATGCCTCTTTCCATTCAGCTGCCCTGCTTCTTAACGAGATGTTCCAGCCAACTATCTTCTTCGTATACCAGTCAAGCACTACTACTAGATATATCCAGCCAATGGAGGAGACCAGGAATTTTGTCATATCTATCCCCCAATACTGCCTTGGTCTGTCAGCCTTTGGTTTGCCCCTCTCTGGTGTCCACTTTGCCTTATGAATTGTCTGTGTTGCGAGTAATCCATGCTCCTTCATCAGCCTCTGAATCCTCTTGTGATTAACTCTTATGCCTTCCCTGTGCTTGAGCCAGGCTGTTACCCTCCTGTATCCCCAAAATGGATGTTCTGCTTTTATCTCTTTTATCGTCCTTAGAAGTTCACAGTCATTGAGGTCTCCTTCTGCCCACTCAATAACCTTTACTTCTTTCGCTGAATAATAACCGCTCCTCGATATCCCTAAAGCACAAGAGGCACCTTAATCGTATATCCAGCTTCTTTGAGCATCTCCACTATTTCTATCTTGTTCCCAATAGCTCCTCTGTTTTTTTTTAAAATCTCTATCTGTATGGCCTGCTTGCCTATAATCTTCTGAAGTCTTTCTATCTCTGCCTTGTAGTGGTTATCATCAGATGTCCCATTGACAAGTCCTTTCCTACCTGACTCAAGAAATTTATCCCTCCAAAGGTAATATAAAGTCTGGCTGATCTTGTGCTCCCTGCATATATCAGCAACAGAGTCCTTCTCCTTTAGCCCCTCAAGGACTATCGCTAATTTCTCCTCTGCTGTCCATTTCCTTTGCTTCATCTCAATACCTCCAGTTTAAAGTTTGTCTCTGCCTATGCAGAGAGTTTAACCTCTACAAATTGCCTGTGTCCACTCTCTGAGGGGTTCAGTATAACCCCATAAACGCAACAAACACAAATATTGTTCCCTGCGTTCTCGAGCGACCAAAGGGAGCGGGCGTGAGATACAAAAGCCTTTCAGATATTTGTCTCACGCAGAGACCGCAGAGCATTCAAAGCGTTTATAGCGTTTATAGGGTTTATAGAGTTTATAGGGTTTCTCAACGCAACAAACGCAAGTAACTCAACAAACTCCATAAACGCAACAAACACAAATATTGTTCTCTGCGTTCTCGAGCGACCAAAGGGAGCGGGCGTGAGATACAAAAGCCTTTCAGATATTTGTCTCACGCAGAGACCGCAGAGTCCGCAGAGCATTCAAATCCTTTGTGGAAGACAGGCAGGATTATCAAAAAGGCTATCAGAAATAAAACAACTTCTCCTTCACTGACTACACCTTGCAGGTGTAAACGTTAGGCGAATATGATTCTGGGTAAGAATTGTCTGCTTTTTCCAAGTTTGGATTGCTTTCCCTTTGAGGTAAAAACCTTCTTGACTTTAATTTCTGATAATATACAATGATAATGCCCCTATGGAGAGCTTCTTTGGCACATTAAAGAATGAGCTTATTCATCATAGAAGGTATGCCACAAGGAAGGAGGCAATTAAAGATATTACCGAATATATAGAGGTCTTTTATAACAGGCAAAGGATACAGGAAAGGCTTAATTATCTATCTCCTGCTCAGTACCTGAAGCAGTTTTATAAAATGAGGCAGGCAGCATGAGTAAAGTTTCGTGTCTATTATTGGCATCAGGGGTCAATTCCAAAGACCTGTGGGATGAGATTAAATTAAGAGTAACCAGTTTTATTGAGCAATTACAAAAATGAAAGTAGCAAAAGAAAAATCCATATTTTTTTACATGAAAGAGTTGGGTCGTCCCATTTTTACGACCTTTGAGTTAGCCACAATATCAGGAAAATCCCAATCTACTGTAACTCAATCGCTCAATTATCTTGAAAGTCAGGGTGTAATTTTTAAGATATACAGGGGCGTATGGGGTGAAGTTGGAAGCGACCGGATAAGTCCATATACTCTTATTCCTTTTTTACTCCCCTCAAGCCGCGCCTATGTTTCTTTTATAAGTGCATTACATTTATATGGGATAATAGAGCAAATTCCTCAGGTTATTACTGTTGCAGCAACATCTCATACAAAAATTATCAAAACCAGCATTGGCACATACGCTATTCATCGTATTGCCCCATGGTTTTTTGATGGATTTACATGGTATAAAGGAACAGAGAATTTTTTGATAGCTGAACCAGAAAAGGCGTTAATCGATAGTTTATATCTTTCTGCATGTAAGAAAAATCAATTTGTTTATTTCCCTGAGTTGCAATTTACAGGATCCTTCAGTTTTAGAAAGGCTGAAGAATGGGTAAAAAGAATTTCCAATTCAAGGATAAGAGTTAATGTACAGAAAAAATTAGAGAGGATCAAAGAGAAGATAAGATGAAGAGAGGGTGAGCCAGCATTCCACCTACGAAGTGGAATTGGATGCCACCATTGAAGATAATTTAAGGAGGCCTTATTAAAATGAAAATAGCATTGATTACCGGCATCACAGGTCAGGATGGCAGTTACCTTGCCGAGTTTCTTCTCTCAAAAGGCTATGAGGTCCATGGCTTAATAAGGCGGGCAAGCACATTCAATACTGGACGCATAGACCACATCTATACAGACCCGCATAACCCGAATGCAAAGCTTTTTCTCCATTATGGGGACCTCTCCGATGCAGGTCAGCTTACAAACCTCATATACAATGTAAATCCCGGCGAGATCTACCATTTAGGTGCCCAGAGCCATGTCCGTGTAAGCTTTGATATGCCCGAATATACAGGTGATATAACTGCACTGGGGACTACAAGGCTACTTGAGGCCATCAGAAGAAGCGGCATAAAAACACGGTTCTACCAGGCTTCCTCCTCAGAGATGTTTGGCGCCTCTGCCCCTCCCCAGAACGAGAAGACCCCTTTTTATCCAAGAAGTCCCTATGGTGCTGCCAAGGTTTATGCCTACTGGATGACTGTGAACTACAGGGAGGCATATGGTCTATTTGCAGTAAATGGCATTCTTTTCAACCATGAATCTCCCCGTCGTGGTGAGACATTTGTAACAAGAAAGATTACCCGGGCTGTAGCCAGCATTTTAAAAGGAAACCAGAAAAAACTCTATCTGGGCAACCTGAATGCAAAACGGGACTGGGGATTTGCCCCTGAATATGTGGAGATGATGCACCTTATGCTTGAGCAGGATTCACCCGATGATTATGTGGTTGGCACAGGCGAGAGTCATACTGTGAGGGAATTTGTTGAAATAGCCTTCCGGTATGCAGGGATAGAGATTGAATGGACAGGAGACGGTGTAAATGAAAAGGGGGTAATAAAATCCTGTTCAATGTTCAATGTTCTATGTTCTATGTTAGAAAACAATGAAAAAAACAAAACCATAAACCCTGAGCATAGAACCTTGAATGCAGGGGATGTGATAATAGAAATAGATCCCCGCTATTTTAGACCAACAGAGGTGGAATATCTTCAGGCAGATATTACAAAGGCAAGAGAAAGGCTAAACTGGCAGCCCCGCACGACCTTTGAAGAGCTTGTTAAGATAATGGTTGATTATGATATGAAGCTTATAGGTCTTGAACCCCCTGGTGAAGGCATTAAAATCTGTCAGGATAAGGGTTTTTGTTATACCAATCACCAGCTTAGTTTTTCAACTGCCAGTGAGGGTGATTGAGATGGAAAGAAATAGTAAAATAGCAGTTTTGGGTGCTACAGGCCTTGTAGGGGGTTCTATCCTCCGTAATCTCATGGAAAAAGGTTACAAAGATATAACCGGTACTTACAACCAAACCACGCCACCCCATTTAAAAGGCGTAAAATTTGTGCAGGTAGACCTCACAAGACAAAAAGATACAGAGGAATTTTTTAAGACATATAGACCTGAATATGTGTTTCTTGCTGCAGCAAGGGTAGGGGGTATACTTGCAAATAACACATATAAGGCCCAGTTTATATATGAAAATATGGCCATTGCCCTAAATGTCATTGATGCTGCCTACAGGTTTAGGGCAAAGAAGCTTCTCAATTTGGGTTCATCCTGCATTTATCCCAAATTTGCACCACAGCCCATGAAAGAGGAGCACTTACTCACAGGTCTACTTGAGCCTACCAATGAACCCTATGCCATAGCAAAGATCTCTGCCATAAAACTATGCCGCTACTACAATGAGCAGTATGGCACAAACTTTATCTCTTCTATGCCCACAAACCTCTATGGTCCCGGTGATAACTTTAATCTTGAGACATCCCATGTTCTGCCCGCACTTATCAGAAAGTTCTATCTCGCAAGGCTACTGGAAATAAATGATATGGAAGGTATAAAAAAGGACCTTAAAAGATACCCAATCGGCTTTGGTTTAGATGATAAGATAGACTATAATAATGCCGATACTATATTAAAAGCCCTCTCCACAGTGGGAATAACCATAAAAAATAACCTTGAGCCTCTAACGTTGAACGTTGAACATAGAACGTTGAACGTTGAACTTAAAATCTGGGGCACAGGTGAGGTCTTCCGTGAATTCCTCTATGTAGATGATATGGCCCATGCCTGCATTTACCTCATGGAAAATGTAGATGCCTGGGATTTATCCCCCTATCATCCATATAACCTTGAACATGGAACGCTCAAACGTGAACAACTAAATCTGCTAAATCTGCCCGATTATTTTGTAAATATAGGAACTGGAGAAGATATTAAGGTCAAGGATTTAGCCTTTCTCATAAAAGATACAGCTGGCTTTCAGGGTGAAGTCTTATATGACACATCAAAACCCGATGGCACACCAAAAAAACTACTCGATGTAAGTAATATAAAAAAATTAGGCTGGCAGCCAAAGATAAGCTTGAAAGAGGGGATAAAAAAGGTCTATGAGTTCTATGTTCAGGGTTCAATGTTTCTAACTTGAAGGGGAGGGGTATTTATTGAGCAAGCCAGCATTGAAAGAGAAAGGGCCGCAATCATTATAGCAGACCATCCTTTTTTGATTTGGAAAAGAAAGCAGGGTTTATCTTATTTATGGGAATTGTTATCTATATATTCAGTCAAGAATTAGAAAGTATAATTATTTTTGAAGGAAGAATTTCGAGGTAGAAGGAAATTTCGAGGTATAATTTGAAGTAGGAGGCGGTATATGGTTAAAAAACTAATATATTTAGTTTTTTGTCTGTTTTTGTTAGGAGGAGTTTTTATAAGGGCTGGTCACTGTAAAGATATATATTATCGCTATCCCCCTGCAGGAGCTTCATTTGATTGCAGATATAATCCTCCTCATCCAGAAATGAAGGGTGGGGTTAAGTATTGGTGCACGTGTCATGGTTCTTACATAAAATGCGAATCTCAGGAAAGCGCATCCCCTACCATGCCTTACGGAGGCGGGCTTCACCCTTCCCAGCAGATGGCTTTGGGGATATTTGGGGCTATGTTAAACAGTGTTTTCAGCGGAATGTTTGACGACTTGATTGCCCCGCCGCGGTCATCCAGCAACGATGCCTTAATCAGGCAACAGCAGGAAGAACAGCAACGGAAAGAGCAGGAGGCAAAAATCGCTGCTTATAATAAATGGATAAGTATGCAGGCAGAGGCAGAGCAAAAAAGACTTGCTGAAGAAGCTGAAAAAAAGAAAAAGGGCGAAGAGATCCTTGCTAAAGCATCAATCGGCGGTGGGGGGCTCAAGATGGAATCCATAGGAGGAGGGGGACTTGCACCTATAAATTGGGATATGCCGAGGCTTCCTGCTACCTCTGCCCCATCTGGGCAATATGATAATTCTAAATTATCAGAGGTGGAAAGGCTTTTATGCGCTGCCTCCTTTTCAAAGATGGGTGAAAATGCAGCAAAAAGCGGGGATTTAAAGGGTGCTCGTTTTTATGGAGATCAAATTGATAGTGTAATTCAGGGCTTGCCAACATCAATAGAATGTAAGCCTTCAAAAGACCTTGCCTCGATCATGAATATGAAAAAGGCAGGGGAACTTAACAGGAAATTAACAAAGCAGGCAAGGCTTTACCAACAGGCTATGCCAAAGATAGAAAAACTTCATGGATTAGAAACCAAACTTGAAGAGGTAAAAAAGAAAAAAGAGGATGCAGGGCAAAAGATAAAAGAACTGGATAAACAGATTGAGGAGATAAAGGCGAGAAAAGAGAATGCTGCAACACCAGAGAAAAAAGCACAGGAAGATGACCTCTTGGCGCAGGCAATGGCGCTGAAAGCTGATGCAGAAAAACAGCAAAAAGAGGCAGCTGAGTCAGAAGAGAAACTAACAAAGGAAAAGCAAGGGATAGAAGAGGAATTAAATAAAATGAGAGAAAAAATGCAAGGAGAAAAATAAGATGAAAAGCATGAAGTTTGTAATGATTGTTCTCATCTTATTATTTATTGGAGGGTGTGCTTCCACCATAACTGCAAGACCTGGTGGAGAGACCGGAATCCCATATTATCTGCCGAAACCATATCTCTTAATCACAAAGAATCTTACTCCTCTCGTAGAGAAAACCACAGAAAAGAAAGATGATAAAGGCAACACAACAGCCATCGAGCATACGGTAGAACCTGTTACAATAAATATTCAAGAAAAGGATTCTTATTCCTTTCAAGTTATTTATTTGCCTGATTTGACTCAAAAATATGGTTTAGAAATCCAATCACGAACCGGAACAATAAAAACAAATGTAACATTGATTGATGGTTGGAAACTTGTCGGTATAAATCTGGACGCTGACGCAAAAACATCTGATATCATTAAGGCTGTTGGCGACCTTATACCTTCTATACCGAAAGGAATGGGCATAGAGAAAGGAATGGGCGTAGTGGAAGAAAAGAAAGTGGGTCTTTGGCTGTATGAAATCAAGGTTGAAAATGGTCAGTTAAAATACGATTTGGTAATCGAGTGGCCACAAAAATAGAACAATGGAGGATGCCATGAAAAAATCACACTTTTTATCGTTCCTACTGACGGTTGCAATTCTATCTTTGGTATCGGGATGCGTTAGTGCAGGTATCACAAGTTCAAATGTATATTCTGAATATAAAGAGACAAGAACAACAGAGAAGGATTACGAGAAATTTTTTCAGGATGCGAAGCCGTGTGCGGATAATGCAGATTATAAGGATGCGGAATGTGTGTATTGGATAGCAATCGCTTATGAAGCCGCAGGATACTATACTATCGAAAAATGGGGTGGGACATATGGGAAAGCCGTGGCATATTACAATAACGCTGCAGAATATTTTAGAAAGTACATCTCTTTGGTAGAGTATAAGGATGGGGTATACGTTATGAGCTTGCCGTATTTAGAGGATTTCAAGCGCGCAAAGATAAATTTCCTGACAGCAAAAAGAAAATTAGCATATGCTTATTATAATGCGAAGAGATATAAAGAAGCGGTGGATGCTCTTCAAGATTACAGAAAATTGGAAATGACTTATTCCGATTGGGCCAAGGACGCAGAAAATGGTTCGGGGTGGAGTATTTACTCAACAAATGTATTCCTAGCTTCTTCGTATGAACAATTAGGGATGTATGATAATGCTATAGAAGCAGCAAAAATGGCTATACAGGTCGAACCGAAGTATGCCAATGCTTTTGTTATGCTTGGTAGAGTCTATTCAGCTAAAAAACAATATGATGAAGGCATTTCTGCTCTGAAAAGATCCATAGAGTTAGACCCTAACTATGCCGCTGCTTATGAAGAATTAGGCAAAGCATATCTTGGGAAAAAACAATATAATGATGCTGTCTCATACTATAAAAAAGCAATAGAACTTGCCCCAAAAGTCGTTGATATATATATCAGCTTGGCCAATCTTTATAGAGAAATGGGAAACTATGACGAAGCTATAAACACACTCAAGAAGGCCTTAGAAATAGCGCCTGATAATAGAAGGCTTTACAGTGAACTTACAAACACCTACATGGCTGCTGGTAGATTTGATGATGCCATTAAGGTGATAAACAAGGCAGTGGAAGACGTTTATGTTATAAGAGGAATTGGAATAACACCAAAAATCGAAGACAAATATCCAGTAGTAGTATCTATTGAACCATCAGGACCTGCAAAAAGGGCAGGGATAGAGGTTGGAGACAGGATTATAAAGATTAACGGGCAATCAACAAAGGAATTGGACATAAATAAGGTTACTGAGAACATAAGAGGTCAGGAGGGCACTCAGGTTACATTGACAATAGAAAGAAAAGGTGTTGATAAGCCTTTGGAAAAAATAGTCACAAGGGAGAAGATGATTACAGCAGGAGCTGCCACAGCTCTTGGTATGAAAAGCCTCATCAATGCCATAAGGGGTAATTTTGCTGAAGCCCGCAAGGATGCAGAGAAGGCATATGCACTTAATCCTGATGACGGCTGGGCAAAGAGTGCCATCAGCTTTGCCTATATCATAGAGAGCCCTCCATTTACAAAGGAAGGCAAGATTAATGAGGCAATAAAGATTCTATCCACCAAGAAAGACAGCCCCTTTGACAGATTACTTGAGGCATTGGCCTATTCAAAGATGGGTGATTTGAAAAAATCCCTTGATACCTATACCTCAATCCCTGAGGAGTATCTGCAGACAAAAAATGTTTTCCATCAGCAATTTAGAAATGCGGTTTTAGAGTCATTAAAGCCCTATGTTGAGAATAAAAAAGAGACAGCAAAGTCCCTTAAGGCAAAGGGTCAATACAGGGAAGCCCTTAAGGAGTATGAAGAGCTATTAAAGATTGCTGATGAGAAAGGGACAAAGGAGATAAGAAGCCATGTGGCAATGCTGATAAAAGCAAGACCTGATATAGCTCAACTTCCAGAAGATGCAAGAAAACATGCCATGAGGGCAGAGGCATCAACAAAAGAGGGAAAATTTGAGGATGCGGTAACGGAATACAAAAAGGCAATAAAGATTGCACCTTTCTTTCCCCAGCTTTACAAAGCCATTGCCTTGAACTATGAAGCATTGAAGGATTACAGGCAGGCAATAAAGAACTTGCAGATATACCTTGACCTTTATCCCGACGCACCGGATGTCCGTGAAGCAAAGGATCAGATTTACAAGTGGGAGTATATGATGGAAAAGGGAGAAAAATAAGATTATGTTTAGGACATTGAAAACTCTCCCGATATTGGCAATATTGTTTTTCATAGCCAATGCCTTTGCCTATGATGGACCTCAATATAGCAATAATTTTCTGCTATCTGTCTATTTCAAGGCAGTGGAATTGAGAGACAGGGCGATTATGGAAATCAGAAAAATTGATATGGAGATCGCTAAAAACAATGAAACCATACAAAGATCAGAAAAAATAATCACCCTTGCCCAGCAAAAAGGGAACACAAAGGCAGAGATGATTGCAAGGGATGCCCTAATCAAGGCTCAGGAGGCAAAGCGAAAGAATGAGGAAATAAGAAAGGAGTGGGAATTGCAGAAAATAAGGGCTGATAAATCTTATGCAACCATTCAAAATATGCTCTCCCAAAGATATGATTCCAAAAAACAGATTAAGGGATTTGTGGCAAACTATGCAGGAAATGTTTACATCATCAAGGCAAATGGTGAGAGGACAACTCCAGAAAGTGGTTTTCTTGAGCCGGGCGATAAGGTCTGGACAGGAGATGGAACTGCTGAGATGCAGATGCTGGATGGCAGAGCCACTGCTAAGATTGGACCTTATTCAGAGTTTGAGATGAAAAAAGACACCCCTGAAGAACAGGTTGTAGAACTAACCAAAGGCAAGGTCTATATGGCAGTGGAGAAGATAGATGAGTATGCGAAAAAAATGAAGGAGAAGATTGAACAATACAAAGAAGACCTGAAGACAATAAAGGATATAAGAGACGAAGACATCAAATATTTTCATAATAAATTTACTCTTTTAATAAGGCTTAAATCAGAAGAAGGGTGTAATTGTACGGCAGTAATAGGAGCGCGAGGTACAAAATTCTCAAGTGAAATTAAAGAAGACAAATCGATTGAAACTACAGTTCTTGAAGGGATTGTAGATGTAGCTATACCTGAGTTAAATAAAAAATTTCTATAATAGAAGGCAATCGAGTAGTAATTACCAAAGACGGAACAATTAAACAAGAAAAAGTAAAAAATTCTGAAAGGTGGTGGGAAAGATGAATAACCAGCGTAAAATTGCCTCTGTTAGGCCATCTCCATTAGCCTCAAAAATAACAATTGTTATGCTTGTGATATTTCTCTTTCTTGGACTGTTCTTGATGTCCGATGTTCCTGGAATTTTTACAATGGTATGGGTTATTGCATGTATTGGAG
>Ga0308390_1002637_pt1 | contig 10662 bp, 13 predicted proteins | sample Hotspr2Sample149_FD_202358 | JGI IMG/M metagenome (GOLD analysis project Ga0308390, IMG submission 202358) | Hot spring phototrophic mat microbial communities from Mushroom Spring, Yellowstone National Park, Wyoming, United States - 20040719_149 ...
TTTCACCTCTATGCGGTGCTGCTGGGCTATGGTCTCTTCAAGCTGATGGAGCACAACCCCGCTTGGCGTCTCCTGTTGGCGCAGCTTGGGGGAATGTGGCTGGTGGCTTTTCCGAATTGGGGTTCGTCTACGAGTACTCCCATCTAGGTGGTCATGAGATTCTACAGGTACGCTTTCCAACTGTGCTGGATGAAATCTATGCCGTTATTGATGAGGTGAGTGCCACCCGAAGCAAAAAAAGCAAAGAAAAAACCAAGCTGGGCAAAGAACTCTATGCACCCAAGATAATGAACCAGCGCCTGAAAGAGGCTTTTCACAAGCGGGGATTTCACGAGCTCAGGGACTACTACGACATTCGGCTACCGGGTCAAGAGGAACCGGTGGTTCGTGGAGCTTACAAGCAGATAGATTTTTTCAAGGAACGGGTACTTGTCGAGGCCCAGTTTGGGAAATACGCATTTATGTTTTACGACATGGCCAAGTTTCAGTACTTCTTCAATGAGACCAAGGCTGATGTGGGCGTAGAAATTGTACCGGCCTATAAGTTGCACAAAGAAATGTCCTCGGGCGTTGCCTATGGCGAGCAACTCATCTACGATATCGAGCGGCTCAAGCGACACTTTCCTGCTGTGCCGGTTCACATCATTCTGATTGATGCAGACTGATTGGGTGTCATAGGCACACCTCTTTCGTAACGAGGCCAATAACGGTAGGCTTACGCCTATGGAAACCGTGCGTGTGGCCCTGATGGGGGGCGGAACTGTCGGGAGCGCTTTTGCCCAGCTTTTAACTGCTCATCGGTTGCGCTTCAGGGCGCTGGACGTCGAGGTAGAGCTAACCCGGGTGCTGGTGCGCGACACCCAGAAAAGCCGCCCGGGTATTCCCGCTAGGCTTCTGACCAACAACCCCAAAGGCTTCCTCGAGGATGTGGACGTGCTGGTAGAAGTGGCGGGCGGCACCACCCTGGCCGGGGATCTGGTCTTGCAGGCGCTGGAGATGGGCCTGCCGGTGGTAACCGCCAACAAAGCCTTGCTGGCCGAGCGCTGGGGCGAACTGCGCGAATATGCCGAGGAAGGCAGCCTCTACTACGAGGCCAGCGTGATGGCCGGAACACCCATCCTGGGCGCTCTGCAAAGCCTGTGGGGCAACCAAACCTTGGAGGTGCACGGCATCGTGAACGGCACCTGCAGCTACCTGATCCGGCGCATGGAGGAGGGTGCTACCTACGACCAGGCCTTCCAGGAAGCGGAACAACTGGGCTACCTGGAAGCAGACCCCAACCTGGATGTGGGCGGCATTGACTCGGCCCACAAAATTTGCGTGCTGGGACGACTCACGGTAGATCCCGGGCTTTCCTGGAACAAGGTCTTACAGCGCACCCGGGGCATCCAGCACCTCACCCCTGAGCTGCTACAGCAGGCCAGGGCCGAAGGCCACGCCATCAAGCTGGTGGCCAGCCTCTACCCCGAACAGGGCGAATGGGTGGCGGCGGTACGTCCAGTGCGCCTGCCCGAGTCGCACCCCCTGGTCAGCATGGGCAGCGGTCGTAACGCCCTGGTCTACAGGGGCGACCCGGTGGGGCAGTTGGTCTTCGCCGGGGCCGGGGCTGGGGGGGGCGTAACGGCCAGCGCGGTGCTGGGCGATCTGTACCGGGCGCTGCTGGGCGCACCCGGCCACCTGCCCATTCCGGCAGCGGTCCCCATACCCCAGCAGCCGCTGGAGCAGCTCGAGGAGGTCTGATGGAGGGCAGCTTCCCCAAATGCCTTGTAGAAGGCCCCCTGGCGCGAAATGAGCTCGTGATAGATGGTATAAGCACTCACTATGATCCGCTACTACAGCACCCGCGACCCCCACAAGAACCTGGTGCGCTTCGAGGAGGCCCTACTCAAAGGCCTGGCCCCGGATGGGGGCCTGTACATCCCCGAGCGCATTCCAAAGATTGAGCCGGAAGCCTGGCTCGAGGCCCGCTCCATCGCTGAAGTGGGCATTGCGGTACTGGGTACCTGGCTCAAGGACGAGATCCCCGCCCACGACCTGGAGTCCATCCTCCGCGATGCCCTGAACTTCCCCTGCCCACTGGTACCGCTCTCAGACGACCTGTTTGTGCTCGAGCTCTTCCACGGCCCCACCCTTTCCTTCAAGGACTTCGGGGCCCGCACCATGGCCCGCCTGATGCAGTATTTCCTGCGCCAGCGGGGCGAACGCCGCATCATCCTGGTAGCCACCTCCGGCGATACCGGCAGCGCCGTGGCCGATGGCTTCGCCGGGCAGGACAACATCGAGGTAGTCTTGCTCTACCCCAAAGGCAAGGTGAGCGAGGTGCAGGAGCGCCAGCTCATTACAGAGCGCCCCGGCGTACGCAGTTTTGCGGTAGAGGGCACCTTCGACGACTGCCAGCGCATGGTCAAGGAAGCCTTTGTAGACCCCGAGCTGGCCCACCTGCCTTTAAGCAGCGCTAACTCCATCAACATCGGGCGTTTGCTCCCCCAGGCTTTGTACTACCTGTGGGCTGCTGCCCAGCTCCACCGTCACACACGGGCCAGCAAGGTCAACTATTGCGTTCCCAGCGGCAACCTGGGCAACCTCACTGCCGGAATACTAGCAGCCCTGATGGGACAGCCTGTGCACAGGTTCATCGCCGCCCACAATGACAACCACTTTTTCCCCGACTTTTTGCAGGGCAAGGCACAGGCCTACCAGTTCCATCCCACCATCGCTACCCTTTCCAATGCGATGGACGTGGGCTCGCCCAGCAACTTCGAGCGCCTGTACACCCTACTGGGGTCGGAAAAACTGCGCGCATGGGTCTGGGGTACCTCCGTTTCGAACGAAGCCACCCTGGCCCGCATGAAGGCAGCCCACCAGACCCATGGCTATGTAGCCTGCCCCCATAGCGCGGTTGGCCTGGAAGCCCAGGCCCGCTACCGGGCGCAAACCGCCGACCCCACCCCCACGATCAGCCTGGCCTGCGCCCATCCAGCCAAGTTTCCCGAGGTGGTCTTTAGCGCCCTGGGCCAGGAGCCCCCTCCAGAGCAGGCCCTGCAGGTACTCTACAACCGCCCAACCCGCGTGCAGACCATTGACCCGACCCTACAGGCCCTCAAGGCGTCCCTGCTCTAGCGGCCTGCCTTTATCCAACCTCCACTCCGCCTGACAAACACCACGGTTGGGGAGAGCGGTCCCCCGCTGCGCTGTTAATCGCTGCATTACGAGCGCGTTTCACCCATTCAGCACACACCTTCTCATTTAACGAACGGCAGCAGCACACAGCCGAAGCGGAAAAAATGCGATAACACCGTGATTACGGCAAGGATCGTATCTTTGCGACAAGGTCGCACGCGCGGCTGGGGGAGTCAGATGAGAAAGCCCAAGACCTGTCGCTCGTGTGGCTCGAGGGAGCTGATGCTCTTTCTGAGCCTGGGGAGTATTCCCCTCTCGAGCATCCTGCGCGGCGACTGCCTGGCCGACTTTGAAGAACGAAGGAGCCTCGAGGCTGCATTCTGCAAGCGCTGTAGCCTGGTCCAGCTTGTCAGCGATCTTCTAGTAAACGCTGCCCCAACACCATTGGTGACGAACCTGCTGGAAGAGCTTCCAGGTGACCGCTGGATCGGCCCAGGCTCGGTGGTCCTGGCCCTAGAAGGCAGCAGCTTGGCCCAGCTGCAGAGCTTTAGGCAAGCCGGGGCTAAGGTGATCTACCTCGAGCCCCACCCAGAGCGGGTCAGGGGGCTTTCCGGCAGGGATCTGCTCATCCGAAACGAGCGTTTTGGGCGCAGCTATGCCGCCACACTGCACAGCGAGGGGCTACGGGCCGACGTGATACTGGCCAATCAGCTACCCTCCTACCACGCTGACCTAAATGGGCTGTTCGAGGGCCTAGCCATGCTTCTGAGCGATAAAGGTACGGTGGTGATGGAGCTGCTTTACGTACTGGAGCTGCTCGAAACCCGGCGATTCGAGCGTTTTTCTCACCAGCAGGCGTATTACTTCTCTGTTCGCGCCGTGCACGGGCTTGCACGCCGTCATGGCCTCTGGATCCAAGATATCGAGCCTCTGGCGGAGGGCTACCTGCGCTATTTTCTGAGCAAGACCCACAGCTCCACAACTTCAGTTGACCACTACCTGGAGCAAGAGCAAAAGCTAGGCCTAAATGATGCCCTCTACTACCTCGAGTTTGCCGCACGCACGGCCGCGGTGCGCGAGGCCTTGGTGGCCCTGCTCACCGAACTGCGGGCACGGGGACGGCGGGTAGCGGCCTATGGGGCCAGCTCCCAGGGTATGGTTTTGCTGAATTATGCGGGCTTAGGACGCGAGGTGATCGAATTCGTGGTTGACCCAGATGCGAGCAAGCAGGGGTGCTTTCTGGCCGGGGTGCACATCCCTATATACCCCTTGAAAAAGCTCCCAGAGCAGCAGCCCAACTACCTGCTTCTGCTCGAACCCCCTCCCCGCCAGGAGGACGCCCAGCTCAAGGCATATCTGCAAGGGGGTGGAAAATTCATCCTAGCCCTGCCTCACCCCGAGATCCTAAAACCCATCTGATATGAACCCCGCCTGAAGCTTTCTGTTCAAGGCAGGTCAAAGCCGACCAAAAGGCAAGGGCAGCTCAACAGAGCTTCGGGTGGGGTCGCCAGCAAAAAAATTAGCGGCCCCAAGGTGGCTGCCACGGCAGGCCACAAAGTGGGCGGGTCAGTTTGCGCATAGGGCTGGCATCCAAAAGGAGGACCCCCGGCTGGCAACCGGGGGAGACATGAAGCGTCTGGCAATAAGAACACTAACATATGGTTCACTTTTTGTCAACACTTTGCACAATAGCCGGCTTTTTTTGCAAGTCGTACACCTATATTCGGTCTTTTGCAGCTTTTCTCCTGACGCTTGACACGCCCCATCAGGCTCGTGGCCAGCCGCGGAATGCCTCACGAAAGCGGGCCTCGAGCACCTCCTGTGCATCCAGGACGAACCGCTGGTAGCGCTCCGCCAGTTCCAAGGCCTCCGCTGTCAGGGTGCTGCCGCCACCCCCTTCACCGCCTGAGAAGCGCTCGAGCAGGGCAAACCCCAGGCCCTCCTCGGCTTTTTTGAGCCGCTCCCATGCCGTGCGGTAGCCGAGCCCAACCGCCCGGGCCCCAGCCTTAAGGCTGCCCAGCTCGGCTACAGCTAGCAACAGGCGCAAGGTTCCCGGACCTAGCACAAAGCTGCCCGAATCGGACTCGAGCCAAAACTTCACCCTAAGACGCATGGCCCTAGGATAACCCAAGCTGCCACCTAGGCTATTTCCTTAGCCCATGAGCCTCTGGTCGTGAACCAGGACAAAGGAGAGAAGCTTGAAGATAAAGCCCCCCTGGGCCACGGTGTGGAATGCGCCTGGGAAAGAGGGTATTGCGGCATACCTCCTACCATCTCCACTACTCTCCGGCCCGCAAGGGCCGAACCGTTGGCTTTTCACCTTGCACGGGGGATGCAGACTTGGGTCTTGGGGCACATTGGCTTCACCTCGATGTGAGTGTTCAGGAACACGCTGCACTTTTGCATCCAGCACATCGCGTAACTGCCGTTTCGACCACTTGGAGGGCGAAGCAGCAAGCGGTCATCCGCGTGACCGCCCTTCTCTGGCATAGGGCCCACAGCGGGTATTGAGCAGGTGCGCTAGCCGCTTGGCCCTCGCTCGTGGCCGGGTGGTGCAGCGCCTCAGTTGGGAGGAGGTCGAGCGCCCCGATGATGAAGACCCTCTTCCATACCGGGATCTGGGTATCAAAGCTCGTCCGGCAAGGCGCGTAGGAGGCTGGCCTAGAGAAGTGGTTTACCCGCATCTGATGTAGCATTCGGTGGCGCAGCTCTCGCTCGATGAAGGGATGCCCCTGGAGCGAAGTTTCTGTAGCATAAAGGCCCTAGAACCACTCGGATCTACGCCCAGATCTCGGGGGAGAGTTACCGCTGGGTGCTGGGGGGTGAGGCGCAAAAGCGTAGCGCAGGCGGGGCAGCATGGTATAAACTAGTGCGATGGCCATATTTGGCAACCTTAGGGACATGCCCCTACTGGACCTGCTCTCTATGCTGGGCCGACGCAGCGGTCTACTGGAGGTGTGGAACCTGCCGGGAGAGCAGGACAGCTACCTTTTGGCCTTGGAGCGGGGCCGTCTGCTCTGGGTCAAGGCCAACGGGAGGCGGCTGGACGCCCTGCAGGCCCGCTCCTGCCTCTTCGCCCTGGCCTCCGCGGCCGAGGGGGCCTTTGAGTTCGTCCCCACCCAGCCCCCCGAGGAGAACCCCCACCTGGACTGGCCGCTGGAGCGCCTGCTGCTGAGCGTGACCTCCACCCAGGATGAGATCTCCCAGCAGCGCTCCTTGCTTCCCGACCCCGCCACCCGCTTCCAGAGCGCCGCTTTGGAGGTGTGGCTGGAGGAGCCCCTCTACAGCTTCTGGCAGCGGGCCCGGCCCCTGCTGGACCAGGGGGCCTCGGCCCGGGAGCTGGCCCACCATCTGAACATCAGCCTGGACGAGGTGCGCTACTACCTGCACCGGCTGCGCCTGCTGGGCAAGGTGGCCCCGGTGCGGGCCTACCAGGCGCTGCGCAAGGACGAGGCACGGCAGGGCCTCTTCCAGCGGCTCCTCGCGGCCCTCAGAGGGAGGGGGAAAGGCCGGTGAAGCCCCTCAAGCTGGTGGTCTCCGGCCCCGTGGGGGCGGGCAAGACCACCTTCATCCAGTCCCTCTCCGAGATTCCCGTGGTGGAGACCGACGAGTTCGCCAGCGAGGAGATCGGCAAGGAGAAGACCACGGTGGCCCTGGACTTTGGCCTGCTCACCCTGGACGGAGCGCCCATCCACCTCTTCGGCACCCCCGGGCAGGAGCGCTTCGACTTCGTCTGGGACGTTCTGGTGGAGGGGGCCCTGGGCCTGGTGGTGCTGGTGGCCGGGGACCAGCCCGCCCACTTCCCCAAGGCCCGCTACATCCTGGAGTACCTCACCTCCCGCCACCCGGTGCCCTTCGTGCTGGGGGTAACCCGGCAGGACCTGCCCCGGGTCTGGGCACCTGAGGATGTGGCCGACTACTTCGGCCTTCCCCATGAGCAGGTGGTGGGCCTGAACGCCACCAGCCCCACCAGCGCCACCCTGGCCCTCATCCGCATGCTGGAGCTGGTCACCGGGGAAAGGTGGCAAGGGATATACTGAGGTCGGAAGGAGGGGAAAGATGCAGAACCTGTTTGAGCTCTCCTCCGAGGAAAAGGAGTGCTGGCTCAAGAACCTGGCGGACCTGATGGGGGTCTGGGAAGACTGGTGCCTCCTGGCCGCCCACGGCGAGCAACTCCTCCCCCTGGCCCCCCAGGTGGCCCAAAGTACCTGGCAGCGCCTCGTAGCCAGTTCGTTCACCCAGGGGGTGGCCCCGGCGCTGGAGGCTTTGGAGGCCATCGCCCAGGTCTACTTCAACGAGCCCACCTTAGACGCCGCCTACCTAGAAAGGAGGGCGCAAGCGGGGAGGGCCTACCTCCAGGCTGGCCTGGGCCCAGCCCAGCTCCTAGCTGGCATCTACGGCCTGTGGGTGGACGAGTGGAGCAAGGCCTTTACCCAACTCTTCCCCGATCCCGGACTCCAGGCTCGCTTCAACCGGGCCTTGGCCCTGGTTTCCCTTTTCAACGCTGCTGTAGTCCTCACTCAGTACGCCTACGAGGCCGCCCAAGCGCAGCGCCTGCGGGAGGAGGAGTTCCTCAGGGCTGTCGGCATCAGCCGGGAGCTCTACCAGCAAATGGCCAAAGCGGCCGGCAAAGCCTAGCCCGGCCGAGGAAAGGAGCGGATCGTGTCTAGACAGGAAAACCTCGCACAGCTTATCAAGGAGCTTCAACAAGCGGTTCCTGAACTCCAGGGGGTGATGGTGGCCTCCACCGACGGCCTCTCGTTGGCCAGTAACCTCCCTGAAGCGGAGGCCGCCCGCACCGCGGCCATGGCGGCCACGGCCCTGGGCCTGGGCAAGCGCATCGCCCAGACCTCCAGCCTGGGTGGCCTGGAGGAGGTGGTGGTGCGGGGGCAGAGCGGTTACCTGGTGGTCTACAGCGCCGGGGAGAAAGGGGTGCTGGCGGTAGCTGCCCCCATGGGCGCCAACCTGGGCCTCATCCACCTGGAGGCCCGGGGGGCCGCGCAGCGCATCGCCCAAGCGCTGGTCTGAAAGAAAGGAGCGTGTTGGCATGAGCAAGATTCTGGAGATCGCTCGGGAAGCTCTGCAGCAGATGCCGCCGCAGACCCGCCTGCGGCCCGAGGACGAAGCGGTCATCGCCCGCCATAAGGAGCTCCTCCTCTCCTGGACCCCCGAACTGGTGCAGGGCTTCTACGATACCCTCTTCGCACATACCCCCACCCAATCGGTCTTCCATGAAGGAGAGCGCCCTGCACGGGAGCAGACCCTGAGGGACTGGTGGCAGAAGACCGTGGAAGGTCCCCTTGACGAGGCCTACTTCGCCTGGATGGCCAAGGTGGGCCTGGTTCACGTGGTGCGGGGGGTGGAGAACCCTATGATGCTGGCCATGGCCTCCTTCGTAACGGAGTTCGTGGAGCGCAAATCCCTTGAGGCGGGGCTCCCGGAGGCTGAGGCCCTAAGCAAAGCCTTCCACCGCCTCGGCATGGCCGTGGGGGCGGTGGCTACGACCGCTACCAGGCCCTGGCCCTCTACAACGTGGCGGGGATGGAGCCCGCCCTGCTGGAACGTAGAGGCCCGCAGGCTGCTGGCCGAGCTAGGGCCAGGGCCCTCCTGAGCGACGAGGGGGTAGTATGCAACGAGAGAAGCTCAAAGAGATCGCCCGGCAAGCCATCGAGGACATGGCCCTGGAGGCCCGCTTCCGCCCGGAGGACCACCAGGTGCTGCTGAAGCACAAAGACAGCCTCCTGGCCCTCACCGATGAGCTGGTCAAGGCCTTTTACGACACCCTCTTCGCCACCCCCAGCACCCGCAAGGTCTTCCACGAGGGGGAGCGCCCGGCACGGGAGAAGACCCTGAGGGACTGGTGGCAGAAGACCGTGGAGGGCCCGGTGGACGAGGAGTACTGGGCCTGGCAGGCCTACGTGGGCCTCATACATGTGAAGCGCGAGGTCTCCAACCCCATGATGCTGGGGCAGGCTTTCATGATCGAGGATCTGGTGCGCACCCACCTGGACGACCCCGAGGTGGCCGGGGCCATGCGCCGCCTGATGGCCACGGTGGCCGCCATCATCGCCTACGGCTACGAGAAGGCCCAGTTGCTGAGCATCGAGGAAACCACAGGGATTGGCCAGGAGCTCATCAAGACCAACGTCCGAGTGGGCGTAGAAAAACTTCTGGAGGATTGACACTCCCACGGCTGAACAGGCGGACTACTTCAAACGCGCCTGCGGCACGGCGCGGCGGTGGATTCGCTGCCCCTGAGGAGCAGGTGCCTTACCCATGCGCCTGCTGTGTGGTATCCATAAGGGGGAAGAAGAGGCCTTCTCTTGATCCAGTCGGTCAGGGCAAAGCCCACCAGCCCCCAGTCGACCAGCCGCATGGCGGCGTCAGCCGTCCGTCCCAGCGGGGATCGTCCCTCCAGCCAGGTCTCAAAGGCTTCCATGGGTTGCAATGTACAGAAGTCCCTCCGGATCGTACAGGCTCAGGCTACTGCCCACCCGCAAGCGGTCGGGGAACACCACCAGGTTAAAAGCACCCCATAGTCGCGCCGAGGGAACCCACAGGGCTTCGATATTCCCTGACTCGTACACCGCCTCGCCCAGGTCCTGGGTGGGGATGCGCTGCCTTTGCTGCTGCTTGAGCACCCACTCCGCCCGTAGCTCCTCGAGGTTGGTGCCCAGCGCGGCCTGCACACCGGGGTCGCCCAGGTTCAGCACCGCTTGCAACGTGTAGTCCACCGAGACCAGCACCTTGGGCGGCCCCTTGATTCCAATCAGGCGGTTGTCGCTGAACTTCAGCATCTGCACTTCCGCCAGGGCCGTGGCGGGGCTGTCGGCAAGGTACAGCGCGGCAAAGCGGCCCCGTTTGTTGTAGCGTCCACCCCGCTGGAGCGATCCTTCGGGAGAGAGGGGGCGGGTCATGTACTTGGGGCTGGTTAGCCGGTAGGCGGTGCCCTGGGCGGGCCAAAGAGCGAGGCCCCGGAGGGCCTCGGATAGCTTCTGCTTGGACTTCAAAGCGGGGTGCCCTCTTCCATGGCGGCGATAAGGGTCTCCACCGCCTGGAAGTCGCCCCCTTCCATCGCCCGGTATGGCGGCACGCCGCCCAGGTCGGGGTGAGGGGCGTGGAGCCAGATCCGCACGTGCTCCAGGCTACCGTCCAGCTCCTCCAGCAGACGGATCACCAGGCCGACCAGTTCGCCCAGTTTAGCCTGGAGGTTCTTGGAGTCGGGGTTGGCGCGGAGGCCCCGTGGGGTGTAGCCCAGCACCCGGGCCATCTCGGGAACGCTCAGACCCAGGGCCCGGGCCAGGCGCACCGCGTCGAAGCGCCCGCTCTGTGGGTTGTGGCCTTCGACCAGGGTGTGGCGCAGGGCGGGGGTCATACCTCGAGCCTAGCACCGTTCCCTTTCTATGTCAAAAATTTGTAATCGGTCAACACATCTGAGACTCTTGGGGAACCAACTCCGCCTGTAGTTTAGCCAGGAACTCCAGGGGAGCCAAGCCCTCCAGGGCCATGTGGGGTCTATGGCCGTTGTAGTACGCCAGGTAG
>Ga0308390_1002639_pt1 | contig 10653 bp, 7 predicted proteins | sample Hotspr2Sample149_FD_202358 | JGI IMG/M metagenome (GOLD analysis project Ga0308390, IMG submission 202358) | Hot spring phototrophic mat microbial communities from Mushroom Spring, Yellowstone National Park, Wyoming, United States - 20040719_149 ...
ATGTTTCCAATCTCTACCTGATCGAGCCGCAGATCCGACTGGCCGAAAAACTCGCGACTCACAGTTTTGCCAGCCGATGGTTCTTCTGCAACAGCGGCGCCGAGGCTAATGAAGGCGTCATTAAACTGGCCCGACGGTACTGGCAGGTTCGAGGAACCCCCAAATCCGGCATCATTACCGCCATGAATTCATTTCATGGCCGGACCCTGGCCACCCTGACCGCGACGGGACAAACCAAGTACCAGGCGGGGTTTGAACCGCTCCTGCCCGGTGTCCGGTACGTCCCATACGGTGACGCGGCTGCTCTTGATGCGGCAATCACACCCGACTCCGGGCTGGTCCTGTTGGAGCCCATCCAGGGAGAGGGGGGCGTGCGCGTACCGCCGGCGGGATATCTCGCGGCAGTGCGGGAAATCTGCGACCGCCGCGGTGTATTGCTGGCTTTCGACGAAGTGCAGACCGGCATGGGCCGCACGGGGCGGCTTTTCGCCCATCAGCATGAAGCCGTCACCCCTGATATCATCAGTCTGGCTAAAGCCCTCGGCAATGGCATCCCCATCGGGGCCGTCGGATGCGCGGAACACGTAGCCGAGGGATTCGCACCCGGAACCCACGCTACCACTTTCGGCGGCAATCCCCTTGCCACGGCTGCAGGGCTCGCAGTGGTCGAAACCCTGACCGCTCCGGGATTCCTGGAAAGTGTGCGGGAAAAGGGTGAATATTTTAAGGCCGCGCTGACCGAGGCCGCCGGACGCCATGAGAAAATCATCGAAGTCCGGGGACGCGGGCTGATGATCGGCGTGGAATGCGCGGAACCGGTCGCGCCCGTGGTTGCCGCCATGGCGGATCATGGGGTACTATGCGGATCGGCGGGTCCAAATGTGCTGCGGTTTCTGCCCCCGCTTATCGCCGAACCGGAACATTTCGCGCGGGCAGTGGAAACCCTGGACCGGGTCCTCAAGGAGATGGACTGGTGAAACGCGACTTCATCACGCTGGCCGACTACTCGGCCGATGAAATTCTGGCGCTGCTGGATCTGGCCGACCGGCTTAAAAAAATGCTGAAAGACGGCAAACCACATGATCTGCTGGCCGGTAAAACCCTGGCGCTGATTTTTGAAAAACCCAGCCTGCGCACGCGGCTGACGTTCCAGATCGGTATGTACCAGTTAGGCGGATATTCCGTGGTGATCGACGACCTGCTCGGCAGACGGGAAGCCGTCAAGGACGTGGCCCGTAATCTTGAACGCTGGGTGGACGGAATCATGGCCCGAACCTACCGCCACGAGCATGTAGTGGAACTGGCCCGGTCCGCCCGCGTTCCCGTGATCAATGCCCTCACCGATTTGCTCCACCCCTGCCAGATCCTCGCCGACGCCCAGACCCTTCGGGAACATAAAGGCGGTGATTTTTCTTCGCTGAAACTGGCCTTCGTCGGTGACGGCAACAACGTCTTCCATTCCTGGGTTAATTTCGCCCGGCGGATTCCACTGAACCTGACCCTGGTGTGCCCGCCGGGTTACGAAGGCAATCCCGAAATCGTGCAGTTGGGCTGGGCGGAATGCCGGGGGACCTTTGCCATTACCCATGACCCTGTCGAAGGACTTCGGGACGCCGACGCGGTTTATACCGACGTATGGGCCAGTATGGGACAGGAGGCGGAAGCGGAGAAACGGGCGGAAATTTTCGCCCCCTATCAGGTCAACACCGCCATGATGGCCCTGGCAAAACCCGATGCCCTGTTCATGCACTGTCTGCCGGCCCATCGGGGACAGGAAGTCACGGACGAAGTCATTGACGGTCCGAACTCCGTGGTGTACGATCAGGCGGAAAACCGGCTTCACGCCCAAAAAGCCATCATGGCCATGCTCATGGGTGAACATTACCCGACTTTCTGAAATCACCTTTCCCCTGGGATACCCACCACATCGCCAAATAAAAAAAAGATACCGGAGATTGGGTATCTCCGGTATCGGGTTGGTATTTTGGGTTTCTGGATTACGCCCGCCGGATCCGCCTCTGGATTCCATACATCCCCACCAGGGCAAGTACCACAGACGCGGCAATGATGCCGATCGTTCCTGCTGCCGGCACATTACTGGCAACCTGCAGGTAGAAGGAATACTGCACCTGGCTCTTGGAACCGTCTGGGCTGTCCGCCACCACCCGATACGTGCCACTGTCCGCTTCTGTCAGGCTGCTGAAACACAGCGTTGCACCCGTTTCCCCAGGAAGCAACTGCTGATCCTTGTACCACTGGAAACTGGCACCCTGAAGCAGCCACTGATCCAGATCCCCAGGAATCTGCAGACACACGGACTGGCCGGGCTCAAAGAAACCTCCCTTGGTGGTATACACCACTTCCGGACCGGTCGGCGAACTCGGAGAACCAATCAATTGGAGCGAAATGAGTACTGTCGGATCCGATAACGCTTTGCCAGCTGGAGTTATGTAGCCAGGCTTGGCAATTACCATTCCGCGGCGGATATCCTTTTTCTCGATGCCCCGCATGGTCAGGGTGGTGCCTTCGTACACCTCCGGGCTGCCCTCCACGGTAACTTCCACCGGCTGGGAAAACTTCAGATACCGGAACGGCTTGTCTTTATCGCGCGGGGGCAGTTGGATCATCGTAATCCCCAGCGACCAGGGATTAGGTTCACCGCTCTTGGGCGGGGAACTCTTTGTCTTGATGGTCAATGACGCGGAAGTGGGAGACGTCGGGATCGTGTATCCGTCCAACTGCACATCACCCGGAGCAAGGGTCCATCCGGCCGGAATATACCGCAACTGGAAAGATTCATACCGCTCAGTCTGGGTAACGGTTATCGCAAGATTCTTCAGGTAAATTGCGTCAATGTCTGTCCTATAACCCAAACCATCTTGCGATCGCAATTCGGAAACAAACAGCAGGTCCAGCGTTTGAGAAAAGTCTGTCACCCGGGAAAAATCCGGCATGATGTTCATGACATACCGTGCCTGTGAAAGTGTAGTTTCCACGTTGATTCTTTTTTTGGACTCAACTTTCAGTCCATCTGCAATACTGAACACTTCAGGCAACATCCCACCACTCAGCCATTCCTCAATATTGGCGGTCATTCCCGGGTGGTATTCAAGGGTGACACCGCCGGAACCGGGAATTTCCCGCCGAATCAGGCTGGAAAAGCCTTTCGCCTCGTCCTGAATCGAGGCCAGTAATCCTGTACGGACGGGAATGCCCTGATAAATCAGATACTCATCTTCGATAGCAACCGCCAGAGGACCTTGTCCCCAACTGGACAGATACAGGGGAAAGGAAGGCGCCGGAGCAGGGTTGTCCGTGTTATAAAATGCAATACCCGAAACCAGCACCGGAGGCTGTCCCGGAAAACCAACATACTGGGGCTGACTGAATACTAACCCGTAAATTGGATTGTCCAGTGTCCCCGCCTTTCCGGAACCGGCCGCAATCTTCATCATGCCATCCGTATCAATATAAAACGCTCCATCCCGAGTGTAAAGCACAGGACCTGACACGATCATCGCGCCAGGTTTACCCGATCCATCCCTTGGGAAAAGGGCCTCCGGTGGCTGATAAATAAAGATCGCGTCGTATATCTTATCCTCATACGAACGGATCGGCACGCTACGCAAACCATTGGGGGCTGCGCGAAGAATAGAAAGTTGAGTCTGCTCACCCGATCTCGATATGGCCAGAATTAAATCCGACGCTTCGGGGACCCCGTTCACAGGCATCACGGCCCCAGATCCGACCAGTAGGGATTGAGTTTCCGGCCAATAAACCGGCCGAAGCTCCAGGGCCATGCCCAGTCCAGCCAAAGCCATTACTTCACCATTGGACGGATCGATCATCAGGTGGTTCTGAGCGGGTGACCCGTCTCCCAGTTCCAGCATCAGGGTGTCATCCTGGGATGGTGAAACGTGTACGTTCCCCACTGTTGTGTGGGGCAGACCGAAATAAATGCGCGGCCCCTGGGCAACTGCCGTTAATGCGCCTCCCATCATCAGCACTGTCACTGTCATCCCGATAAGCGTGTGTCGATTCGGCATATCAGTCCTCCTTCTCGTCTGTAATCCTGCCTGTTCCACTGATGCATCCAAGCAGCCCAAAAAATGCAAATAAATTTTAACTGATCTTTTCAAAAAAATGCAAATCATGAGTCGTTTTTTTAATGATTACAAAAATATTACATTATAAACTTTTGAAAAATATAACTAAACAAATCGGTTTATATGATTTCATTGAAAAGAAAAAGAAGACACAACAACCTCTCACGGAGAAAATCAGTGCCGATCAGAACCAGAATCCGCCGGCCATAAAGCCATCTTCAGATCCTGGCCGGCGTCCATACCCCCCGCTGTTGAAAAACTGCACGACCCGCAACACTTCATTCAGGGAAATCTGCCAGTCCTGAGGCGCATAATCCGCATCGTGTGGTGCACAGGACCGATCCCCCGACCCAGGCCAATATCCATCCTCTGTACCGGCACGACAGGAATACCCCCCTATGTTGTAAATCTGAATAACTCGCAACAGTTCGGAAAGACTGATCCGCCAGTCGCCGTTCCGATCAGCTTTGTGGGTTGCATAATTCCCCCCCACCTGAACCGGGGTGAATACCCCTCCGGCCACTGCTTTTTCCGATGCTGTAGGATCCGCCCCTTCAACAGTCTGAATCGTCACCGTCACTGCATTTGAGTCCGGCCGGATCAGGAATCGGAACAGATCTCCCTCCGGTAAACCGTCCGGCCCGCCATATACCACACACCGGCATTCCTGCCCGCTGACGCGGCAGGCCACCCCTTTCCCGAACGCGGCGGCTGCGGCGCCAGCCTCCCATGCCAGGACCCGGCCGCCCTGAACCTGAACCGTAAAACGGGCCGAACATACCGGCGCGGCCGTGTCCTGACCGGTCAGCACGACCGGAAGCCATACCCCTGCGTTCTCCGGGACGGTAACAGGGGGTATCGTCAGCACGGGAGCCGGCCATCCAACCGCGCCCAGCACCAGTAACAGGGCTGGCATTACCAGTCGGCCAAAGTTCCGTGCCGTGGCGCGGTGCCCAGGTATAGCCATTTGCCGCCATGCGTGCATGCCTTCAGTCCTCGATTTAACTATAACACAGGATGGAAACGGTTTTCCGGTCTGTTACCTTCCGTGCTATCCTGTGGTGTGCTTGTTTGCTTTCCCCCTGTGGTCCATTAAGGCCCAATACTGGAGAAATTGGATCATGATCGCCGAAGAAGCCCAGCACGATCCGCTGTGGGACGCTATACGCCAGGAGGCCGCGGAAGGAGTCTCTCGCGAGCCGATGCTTTCCAGTTTCCTGCACGCTTCCATCCTGAACCATGCCACCCTGGAGGACGCGCTGTGCTTCATTCTCGCCCATAAACTGGAAAGTGTCACCCTGCCGGCCCTGTCGCTGCGGGACCTGATGGAAGCGGCACACCGGGCGGATCCGTCGCTGGGTGTGGCAGCTCGAGCGGACATCCGGGCAGTCCGGGAACGCGACCCCGCCTGCCGTCTCTTCTGCCAGCCGCTCCTGTATTTCAAAGGCTTTCTCTCCATCCAGGCTTACCGCATCGCCCATTTCTACTGGAATCAGGGACGCAAACATCTGGCGCTTTTCCTTCAGAGCCGGATTTCCGAGGTGTTCGGCGTGGACATCCATCCGGCCGCGCGGATGGGCAAAGGAATCTTTATGGACCACGCTACGGGCGTGGTAATCGGGGAAACGGCTGTCATTGAAGACAATGTTTCGATGCTGCATGAAGTCACGCTGGGCGGCACCGGCAAGGAGTGGGACGACCGGCATCCCAAAGTGCGTCGTGGGGTACTGATCGCCGCGGGCGCCAAAATCCTGGGCAATATCGAAATCGGCGAGGGCGCGAAGATCGCGGCCGGGGCGGTGGTACTGCAACCGGTACCTCCCCACACCACGGTGGCAGGGGTGCCGGCTCGGCCGGTAGGTGTGCCGCCCACGGAACAGCCGGCTCTGGACATGGACCAGGCCATAGGCGACGCCAAACTGTGCCCGCCACCCTGCAGCCGTCCGCTGGAAGAGTGCGAACGGTTCCAGGCCGGTCGCATCTACGGAGCGGAAACCCCCATTCAGTGGCCCTGCTGTCCCGCTCGGTCCGCGGAAATCCCCGCAACAGATGCCACATCCGACCAGCGGTAACCTCGAAAGTGGCCTACCGCCTGGCGATATAATACATGCAGGAGCGGGGAGCGGAAGGGGTGATTGTGTTCGTCGACAGGAGTGGTGTTCATGGCTGCAAATCCCTGTCTGCGATGCGGTGTATGCTGTGCCCGTTTCCGGGTGTCGTTTTACTGGCGGGAAACAACCGAAGACCGTCCCGACGGGGTACCGGTAGAGTTAACCGACACGCTGGGCCCCTTCCGGCGCGTGATGAAAGGAACCGACTGCGACCCCCCCCGGTGTGTCGCCCTATTCGGAACCCTCAAAGAATCGGTGCGGTGCGCGATATATGACCGCCGACCCACGCCCTGCCGGGAATTCGAAGCTTCCTGGGCCAACGGCCAGCCTAATGAACGATGTGATCGGGCCCGCATTGATGCCGGATTGCCGCCGCTTACCCCCGATGACTGGCGGGATACGCCACAGCATGATCAGCCCACCTCACCCGAACATCCGGAACCCCGCGCAGCATAACAGGTCTTCGGCGGGCATCGGCAAGGGGTTAAGACTTGCAGGGAGCAGCATTCTTTCCCGAGGGGCGTAACATCAGTCCGTTTCACCGCCGCAACAGCATCCGTGAGGGCCAGGTGACGCAGCCGCCGCGCGCTGGACCGGCGGACAGGGCACAGCGCCATAGGAACAGAACACGCAGCACTTCCCTGGCAATGTAATGATATCCCGGCTGCAAAGCGGACAGACCGCACGCCACTGACAGGCGTTTTCCGGCATCCGCCATGGGAAAGCCCCGGCACAATGAGGACAATACAAAACCGTGTCCAGCACAACGGGAATGTCCACAGTCATGCCTCCGGTGCGCAAAAAAAATGGTGCCAGGGGACAGAATCGAACTGTCGACACGCGGATTTTCAGTCCGCTGCTCTACCAACTGAGCTACCCCGGCACCGTTTCCGTGCACGAATCAACTATAACAAAAAAATCACACTGATGTCAATTCAGTCACTTTTTTGTGAACGGGGTTATTCGGGCAGGGAAGCGGCTTTGCCGGGCCAGGGTACGCAGAGAATCTGCTTGCAGTCTTTTCCAGACCAGGTGCGTACCCGATGTCCGAATTCGTCAGAGGTGGGCACAATCCGGTTGTAGGCCACCAGGGTACCGTCAGGCGACACCACCACGGCATGTCTTGGCTCCCCATCGCCATGCGGCGTGAGCCAGACTGCTTCACCGGGCAAAGGGCCCAGAAGACTTATCGCCGCAACGCCGCCATCCGCCGTGAACAGTATCGCTTTCCCAGACGGATGCCAGCGGATGTCTCCGGTCACACCGCCGTCCACACGGCTGACCTGTACAGGCCGGAGGGCTGGGTCCTCCGCCCGATCGGAACCCCTTGCGTCGACCACAAATACCTGCTGCTGTCCGGACGCATCCTTGCCGAGGTAAGCAATCCGGGATCCGTCGGGGGCTCCCCGGACAATACCGCCCGCCCAGGCATGGGTTATCCGCCGGATCTGAATCCCCCGGGGTGGAGAGGGATAGCGCTCTGCGTCGCCGGAGTCGGATGTGGTAATGTCCACGTCATCCGGAATCTCCGCCACAAACAGGGATTCTTCATAAGTTACGCCGTCGTCCCCGCGGACCTTTCCGATGAACGCGCGCATGGTACCCCGCGGATCCACCCAGGAGTCGCCATAAGCTTTTTCGATTTCACCGGGCCGGGATGTTCCCATGGGTACCGGCCGCACCAGGACGGCAAACCAGCACCGGGCGGGCTCAGGCGCACCGGGGTTGACTTCCATGTATCCGATGGTACGGTCATACTGGGGCAGCAGGAAATCATCGTAGGTAAACCCCACCCGCCGTCCGTCCCGGCTGAATTCATGCCGATGCGTCCCCCCCCGATGGGCTCCGGGACGGGTGGGCCTGTCCCGGGCGATATCCCGACAATCCAGCCAAAACAGAGACTGTTTCCCTTTTTTCAGCATCCGCCACTCACCGTTGACCTGCACGATCTCGCCGTCCGTAGGGACCAGGGCTCCGCAGCGGTTCGGTTTGCCATAGGGTCCCCGCCACGGCACTTCCTCGGGCATGGGCCCGTGAATAAAGGCCACTTCCGGCCGCGCGGGGTTGAAGGATACCGCCCCCACGCCGGGCGCGGGGGTATCGCCCACAATCACGTGTTCCGGCCGGTAGAGCACAATCTCGCGGCCGGTATCGAGTTCCAGCAGTTCGATGCTGGTGCTGTTGTCGATGGACGGGCCATACATTTCCCGGGTGTCATAACACAGGTAACGGCCATCCGCTGAGAAGTTGTCGTTGTTATCGAGGTCGTGGTTTTTCGGGGAAAAGGTCAACTGTTTTTCCGGGGACATACCGGTTTCCTCCGTGAATGCGGTTCCCAACGTCAGGAGCAGAGTCCCGGTGACAATTATTGTCAGGGCCAACCACCCGCACTTGGGGTTCATGACAGATACCTCCCTCTTTTGCCGGCTGTCAGTCCTGTGTTGTCACATAATAAAAATACAGGTTCTGCATACCGGAAAATATTATGCGCCTGAACAGGGTCTCCCGCTGAATCAGTTCGTACTCGATTTCACGCCTAAGGGAGTCCGAAAGGTTTCCTTCGAACAGCATCACGAACGGCTTTCGGGAATTAATGGCGCTATCGACGGCTGGCTTGAACTGGTCGGGAAGTGGCCGAATGACACGAGGCGTGAGGGTCCGGTCGTTACACAGCAAAACCCGGGCGAGATTCCAGTCCGGTGTAATCACGGAAAGATCCTGAAAGGCGGGAGCATGAAGCATTCGGGCCACTCCAAGGTAGTTCTGCCGCACGGGAACCGCATGGTAACCGGCGTACAGGGCAGTGAGGAGGATTACCGTTGACAGGCCGTAGATTCCTGCCGCGCGCGGCGCGATCCGGGTAATCCCTCCCGCAATGACTCCCGGCAGAAACACCGCCGCGAAAAAAAGGTAGCGCACCTGGAAGACATGGGGTTTCCAGCAGAGGGCCGCCAGATACAGCAACACCACAGGAACCAGCGCGGCCGTCAGCCAGCATTTCCAGATATCAAAAGTCTCCGCGGAAGCAGTATCCGCAGGCGTCCCGGTCCGACGCCTGAAAAATACTGCGACTCCTGCCAGCCCCAAACCCAGCAGGATCAGTCGGGCGAGGGCCAATTGTACAGGCTGCCGCGCGGCCGACATCACGCCAGCCCATCCCCCGGCTTCCTCCAGGGCAAATTTTGGAGGAATGCCAACTGCCCACCGTACCGGCTCGTTATCCTGGAACAAGAAACGTCCCAAAAAGGATTCCGTTGCATCCAGGCCGTTATCCAGCAGGATCCCCAGGAAAGGTCCAAAGGGCGGCGGAGACATCCCGGCGGGATCCGGCGCGGGCCGGATGGTCATTACCCAAGGGATGAGGGTCAGCAGGATCAGGCCATGAATCAAGGCCCAACCGATGAGGGTACGGTCCACCCGGAATCGTCTTATCCCCCACAACCACAGAGCCTGGGCGGCAAACATCAAAGGGGTCAGCAGGTGGGTCCATGCCATGACGGCATTGAGCAGGAAGGAGGAGGCCAGCCATTGGTGTCCGCCCTGCCGCTGCCAGCGACAGAGAGCGGTCCAGGACAGCAGTCCCATCAGTGGAAGCCATGCATAAGGACGAATCCCCTGACCGTAGAACACCTGGAATGGAGAAAGGGCCAGCCAGCAGCCGGTCACCCATCCTGACACCGATCCCAGATGTCGCCATGCCAGGAAAGAGGCTGCCGCCACCCCGACCGCTGAAGGAAGAACCGACAACAGACGGACCCAAACAATACTCCCCGGTCTCCACTGTGCCCAGTAATATTGCACCATATAGTAAAAAGGCACCATTTCCCAGTTTTCCGGCCGCTGGCGCGCGATACATTCGTACAGGGAAGGGGCACCGAGATAGTTGTAACTGAAAAATTCATCCAGCCACACGGACTGGGCGTCAATACGCCACAACCGGGCCGCCAGCGCCAGCAGGAAAAAAACGCCCGCAAACAAAAACGGTACCCACTGCCCGGCGCCCGGTAAGCCGGACAGTTGCCGCCGTGTTTCCGGGGGAGCACTCACTCTGTGGAACTCCCATTATTCCTTTTTCCGTGGAGCGGCCGGCTCCGAGGAACGCGCGGCAATATCCTGAACCAGCGGCGTCAACACTTTATCCAAATCACGCCAGAGCGATTCTCGAACTTCCGGCGATACACGGTCCGGCTTCAGCCAGTCCGCCAGCGTGGGATCGCCGCGTTCCATACAGGCGTATACACAAACGCCGGGTTTGTCGGGACGGTCTTTCCAAGTATCCACGCAATAGGCCACAAACCGCCAGTCCCCCCCATCCCACACCAATACCGGAACCGGCACGCCCGACCCTTCACGATCGGGGTTGAGTACCATGACTTCCCGGGAGAAATTCGTGCCATGCCGTTCAAGGCATCCCCGGTAAAAACGGGAAGCCCGGT
>Ga0308390_1002641_pt1 | contig 10650 bp, 8 predicted proteins | sample Hotspr2Sample149_FD_202358 | JGI IMG/M metagenome (GOLD analysis project Ga0308390, IMG submission 202358) | Hot spring phototrophic mat microbial communities from Mushroom Spring, Yellowstone National Park, Wyoming, United States - 20040719_149 ...
CCGTAAAGTGTTGCGCTTTTCAATGCAACAAAACCTGAGAAAGTAAGAAGAGAGATATAAATAATTTCCAAGAGTGGGCATCTAACTGGAGTTCACCCTTTTCACTTTGCTGGATTGTCCAATCTCAGCCCATGTCCTCGAACTGTAATCACATACTGGTGTGTTGGGTCAACAGATGCCAGTCGCTCTCGTAGCCGGCGCACCAGTGCATCTAACGCCTGTTCAGAAACGCCATCAGCCTCTTGGCTCCAGACTGCGTGCACCAGTTTCTCCCGGTCAATTACCTCTCCGGCAGATTGATATAAAATGTGCAGAAGGCGGAACTGTGATGCAGAAAGGGGAGGTACAAGCTCTTTTGCAGCAACCCACACTCGTCGCGACCGTTCATCCAAAACCAAACGTCCGGCGCGACTGGAAAGTGGCAGTCGACCATGATCAACTGGCATTGTTGAATCGGAACTTAAGAAGACAAAATTTTGAATCAACGCAATCTGTAATGAATCACCATCTTGCAAATATATCGGGGCGGTTACCGCTTGACCGTTGCAATATGTACCGTTTTTGCTTGCCAGGTCTTCCAAAAGCACCCCCGCACTGGAAGGTGTTAATCGGGCATGAAACCGCGACACCTGACGATTTGGCACAACAATGTCACATTCTGCATCTCTGCCAATGGTTAAGACCTGTCCGATAAGCCAGCGTTGACCATTTAATGGTCCCGTTTGCCCAATAAGGACAGGTAGCTCTATATTCATATTTTCATGTTCCATGTCCACCTCCAGCATTTATTGCATCTTGTCGCCGCTAAAGGTCGGGCGGACTTATTTAACCCAATCGCCATATTTATCTTATCAAACCGGCTTTGATAAGATATACTTTATTATTATAACCACTACAGAAAACTTGTTAGAGACCTGACAAAAAAACGCCGAAAAACAACCACGGTCTTGGTGGTCTGACTTTCGAGAAAGTGAGGATTTTATTCAATGCCGGTTCCCCTTAAGGCTGGGGAAATTTTGCGCGGGCGTTACCGCATTAATCGCATCATCGGTCAGGGCGGGATGGGAAGCATTTACCTGGCAGATGATCTGAGGCTGTCTGGACGGCAATGCGCTCTCAAAGAAGTCGAACACGACCGCTCATTGTCACCGGAATTACTACGGCAAGCCCGCGAACAATTTTTTCGAGAAGCAACTGTTCTAGCCAGACTGGACCACCCCAATCTTCCAAAAGTCTCTGATTTTTTTTCAATCGGCAATCGGGATTACCTGGTAATGGATTATGTTCCGGGTAAAGATTTGCGGACGCTAATGATGGAAGCCCGTCAAAAAGGAGAGTTTTTATTTGAGGGCGATGTCTTAAACTGGGCGAATCAGCTTGCAGATGCATTGGCTTATCTTCACAGCCAAAATCCACCAATATTGCATAGAGACATAAAACCCAGCAACTTGAAATTAACTCCTAGCGGTTTATTGAAACTCGTTGATTTTGGTTTGGTTAAATTGTTGGCACCCGGCGAGATGACAATCACCATTCTACAGGGTCAGGGAACAGCTTTATACACACCACTGGAACAATATGGGGGCGATAGTGGGCATACAGATATTCGTAGCGATATTTATGCTTTTGGGGCAACTCTGTATCATTTGTTAACCAACACACCTCCCGCTGATGCTCGAGAACGGTTTCTGAACCCAGAAAGTTTGATACCACCCCGCCAAATTAACCCCGCAATCAGCAATCGTACTGAGCGCGCCATTTTAGAAGCAATGAATTTGCATCCGGATCAGCGCCCTGAAAATGTAGAAGCATTTCGACATATGTTGGTCGGTGATCAGCCAACGCTCACTCGCCCAATAGCCAGACCAATAAAACTGCATGATGTATTAAGATCTGATCCAGAGCGTATCCTATGGTGGATCTCGATAGGATTGACACTACTGATGCTTGTGATGATCATTATGCATTAATCAAACAAGGTTCATCCTCGTTTATTCTCTAGAGAACGGTAGCATTGCCAGAAACCCACTGCTCCGCCTACGCTCATACCAAAGACAACGCTCAAAACACGAATACCCAAACTTGTATGATAAACATTGGGGAAAAATAATGCCAGTAGCAGATACCCTGTAAATCCCCCAATCACAACACATAACCCACATCTCGTCGCCAAACGCAGTGAAAATTTTCTTCTGGCAAATTGGAAAGTACCAAATGCTCCCAACCAGACTAGAAAAATTGACAAAAACCCAATTGCCGTTTGTGCCTTCACGAGAGGTATATTTTCCGACACCTCTGTTGGCTCGATAACAGGAGTGGCAGTTTTAGTGTTCTCAGGAGTAGCGGTTGGTACAACAGTAGGTGCAATTTCAGTGACCGCACTAGGCCCATTGGTCACATCCAGCCTTATTATCTCAGAGGTAAGCGCTGGATCACTAACGGCACGAATTTCTAACACCCCCTGATTTTGAATCCGATAACTTGCACGAGCAACACCCCCACTGGTTACTGTCTCTATTTGCTGAATGACTTCACTCTTCCCCCCATCCGAAAACAAAAATCGCACAACCGTTCCATCTGGTACAGGATTGTAATTATGATCATAAATTATGCCAGTACGCAACGGAAGTACATCGCCAATACTGAATTTAACTATTTTTGTTGGTTCTGCTGTTGCGGTTAGCGTAGCATTGGAAGCTGACAGGCCAGTTGAGTCTGGTAAATCCAGAAACAGAGGGATCACTTGAGAAGGGTCTGGGGACATCGCGGTAATTAAATCATAACCTACACCCGGTATTGAAACCGGCGAGGCACCTGCTGGTTTTAGCTCTTGAAACAACACCCGCGCCGCTAGATCAATAAATGCCGGAGACTTGCTATAGATACCATAGTATGCGGATAATTTGGAGATATCTGTCGCGTCCAGATAATATGGCGCGTTAAAAGCAAAAGCAACTACCTTCTTATTATTAAATAGATCAGGGCGATCAGAAAGAAAACGACGCAAAGCCAAAGACTCTGGACGGGATTGCTGAACATTTAAGAGAGCAAAGACGATCCAATCAGCAGCACGCAAGTCATCTTCTATGGGTGGCAAGTCTGGTATCCCGTTCAACATCCCCCAAAGATCAGCAAACGAGTAAGACGAAAGGCGATATTGAAGAACCTGTCCGCCAATCTGGGGACCATACAACCGAATAACCGCTTTTTGTAATCCATCTACCGGAAAGGCATATTGTTCAACACACTGACTGCATTGTCGTTCCGGCAACGCATCGGTCAGGAAAACAATACGTTCCCTGCTTGTGGGTGGATTCGGCAACGTTGTGGCAAGCTCCGGGAGTGAAGGACTGATCAACGTAACTGCACGTTTAGCAATTTCAAAGGAAATCTGTTGAGATTTACCAATCTCGTCTAATCCCTCTGATCCCGGTATGACATTTTCAATCTCAAAATAACCATATAGGCGGTATTTGAGAGTTAGGATGCGCTTTACGGATGTGTCAACTCGTTCCGCAAACTCTGCATCCTCAATATATTTCTGTGTGAACAACTCCAAGGTCTTGACAATCGTCGTATAACTATCCGGATCGCCTGAGGAGATGAAGTTACCCACATAGAGTATATCGTTCCCTGCTAGAAACGCATTGCGCGCTACCTGCCGGGCATCAAAAAACTGCCCAGTAATATCGTAGAAACGTCGTACTGCCTGGCTACCCAGATCATCGCTGATAACAATTCCACCCCCTTCTCTCCAAGTTGAAAAAGCTGGAAGACTCATTAACTGATCAAAAGCAGCAGAATCAAAACTCACTGGACGAGTCGTAGCACGAATATTTCCTTGAAACCCTTGATAACGGATATGGGAAACTAGCAAACCATCTGTGGTCATCTCGCCATTTGGCGCGTTACCGGTCACAGCAAAAAATGGTGCCAGTTCAATTTGCTTCAGTTGTTCCAGTGATTTGCGCACGGTTGCAATTTCCTCGTCTGGTTGGCGATCCGAACCACCTCGTCCAGGGAAGTGTTTAGCTATTACCGCCAGTCTCTGAGCACTGCCGTAGTGCAACCCACCAATGTAAGCTTTCCCCATTTCACCTACCCAGTAAGGATCACCGCCAAATGTACGCGTACCCAAATCTTCTCCACTACCCGTTTGCACCACATCCAGAACATCCAGTGATGGGCCTAAAAGCAAATTGAAACCTAACCTTTGTAATTCCTGTCCCAAAACAATTCCTGTCGAGCGCGCCAGTTCTGGCTTCCAGGTGGCACCGATGGCCATTTGGTTTGGTAAAGGGGTTAGCCCATTCAAAATCTGATCATAAGGATACCCATCACCCTCTTGAGATATACCAATAAACAAAGGCACATATTGAGGAGTATAGCTGGTTTTTGTAATCGAATCTGTTAGACTGATTGTTGAAGCTTCCCAAGCGCTTTTTTGTAGTTGGGAGTTTAATGAATATGCTTCACGTATGGTGTTTTCAGGTCCAACAAAATTGTCATTTGCCGCACGTAGAACTACCCCACCAACGTGATGACGAACGATCAAGTCATAAATCTGGCTCTCCGGGGTCACTTGTCGTCCTTTAAAAGTAACTAAAAATAACTGCCCTACACGCTCTTGGGGTGTCATTTTCTTTAGCAAGATTTCTGCAAGTTTGGAGACATCTGCATCTTGATGCAAAGGTTTTGCCCAAGAGACCAGATTAACTTGTGGAATCAAGACCATAACAATAGTAAATATTGCTAACAAACGGTAAACCTTGTGAGGTATCATGGAATGTTTCATATCATCCCCAAAACCTGCCAAGCAAGGCGAGGATCGTCAGTGAATACCCCATCTACACCAAGGTCAAACAAACGTCTCATCTCGCTCTCTTCATTAACGGTCCATACAAAGACTTTTCGCTGCCAGTTGTGATGCTTTCTAACAAGTTCTCTGGTTACATCAGCAAAGTAAGGATGTAAAGCATGAGGAGCAGCCCTTTGACGCAACGCAGAACGAGCTAGCCATCCTGACCAGCCTTCCTCTGCAAGTATTCCGCGCGGCACTTCGGGCAACAGGTTTCCTGCACAAATAAGGTTACCGGCAAAAAAGGAAGAAAACAAAACCCTCTCTTCCATGTGATATTTTTTTACCAGCTCAACCACCCGGACAACAAGCCCATCCTTGCGGGATTCATAATTTGTAAGCTCGATGTTGATAAAAAGATTCTTCCCGACTGCCTCAAAAACCTCTGCTAGCGTCGGGATGCGTTCGCCAGCAAACTGGGCGCTAAAATGCAATCCCGCATCCAATTTCTTCAACTCTTCCAACTTCAATTGCCGGACGGCTCCATGACCATTTGTCGTTCGATCAACAGTCTGATCATGAATAACCACAACCTCGCCGTCTGCTGAAAGCTTTGCATCTAGCTCGATAGCATCCGCGCCATGTTCAACTGCCAGCTTGAAAGCTGCTAACGTGTTTTCAGGAGCATGTGCCGAAGCACCGCGATGTGCGAATACGATTGGCCTTGTGAACTGGTAAATAAAATTCATAGTTCTACAAAGAATGACTCGGCTGCCCTATCAATGAGTTCGCGTGTCATTGCAGGTTCAACAGCCATATAGCGAGCAATATCTAAAATTTGATCACAAATATCACGTGGATGAGAAGCGCGTAATTTTCGGTTACGCTTGATGTACCATTCTTGCAGCAAATAAGCCAATCCCTGATCGCTGTAGGCAATACCTTTTTGTGCCGCAACCCGGCGAAAAATCTCGCGGTACTCCTCGTAATTGGGATCGCCAATCTCAACTTTATGCCGCAACCGGCGCAGAAAAGCTTCATCCACCAACTCCTTTGGAGGAAGATTGGTGGAGAAGATAATTAAGACATCAAATGGAACCTCGATTTTTCGCCCAGTGTGTAGTGTGAGATAATCAAAACGACTCTCAAGCGGTACAATCCAACGATTGAGCAAATCCCGCGGCCGAACTAACTGACGGCCAAAATCGTCTATCAGCAAAATGCCACCATTCGCTTTCACCTGGAAAGGCGCTTCATAATACTTGTGAACATCGTCAAAAACCAGATCCAACCCTGCCAATGTCAGCTCGCCTCCAACCACTACGAAAGGTCGGCGAATGCGAATCCAGCGCAGATCGCGCCGCGTTCCACTGCGTAACCCTCCTGTGCCCAACGGGCTGACTTCATCTTCCGGGACCGCCTGATGGTTATTCGTGTCATACAGTTTGATCACCTGTCCATCAACATAAATTGAATAGGGAATGTAAATTGTCTGACTTAGCACCAAATTGCCGATTGCACGTGCTACGCTTGTCTTTCCGTCCCCGGGAGGTCCGAAAAGAAAAATTGAAGTGCCAGAATTAACCGCAGGCCCCAACTTATGAAACGTCTTTTCAGAAAGTACCAGTGAAGATAATACCTGTCTCATGATCCGACTCGTCACTTGCAACCGTCCACGGCTCTGCTTTCTGCAGGCTTCGTTATAAGCCGATAGAGGTACAGGCGCTGGACCTGCATACTGACTTCGTTCGAGCGCTTCGCGTGCACGGGAAATTCCTGCCCCCGTAATAGCATACTGATAAGCACCCTCACCAATTCCAGTCTGAGAAGAACGCACCTCAATTAACTTTTCGCGCTTCAAAGCATCCAAAACCTGATCAATTACACCGGTAAAAGGTAGAGCGACTTCTTCAGCAATTTTAAATCCACTCAGATAGCCCTGAAAATACATTACCTTCAGCACAAGATCTTGTAGCCACAAGAAAGATAGACCCGTATCCTCAACCTTACGGACTGGTGGTGGAAGATAAGCCGATTGACCACCAGTAACCGGTATCGAGTTACCAGGGGTTGTTGTTGATACTCCAGTTTTGGCAGGCATGCTCATAAGCAATCCCTCCAATTAAAAAGTTCTACAAAACCAGTCTACATCAAAGTATTATAGCATGCTCTCTTGCTTACCCTCATGCCCTGCGATATAATCAATCAGCCAAACTAAGAACTCCAAAGGTAAAAACTATGATTGATGTAAATGATCTTCGTAAAGGTGTTACATTCGAGTTGGATGGGAACCTATATAAAGTTTTAGATTATGAACATAATAAACCTGGGCGTGGAAATGCAACTATTCGTATCAAAGCACGCAACCTTCGTACTGGTGCCACTATTGAAAAGACTTTTATTTCTGGCAACCGGGTGCAAGATGTGCGTCTTGAATACCAGACTGTTCAGTATCTCTACCGAGACGGCCCCTTTTTCTATTTCATGAATACCGAAACCTATGAGCAGCCCGCTGTGCCAGCAGAAGTCATTGACGATGCGGCAGGATTTTTGAAAGAGGGAATGGAAGTAAAACTCACTATCTATAATAACGAGGTGATTGATATTGAACTACCCACATCAGTTGACTTGAAAGTTACACAAGCTGATGTTGCAGTCAAAGGTGATACTGCCACAGGCGTTACAAAGCGAGTCACATTGGAAACCGGTGTAGAAGTGGATGTGCCCTATTTTGTTAATGAGGGCGATACGATTAGAGTAGATACGCGTACCGGTACATATGTTACCCGTGTCTAAAATTGGTAAAAAATCGTTTAGAGTCTGTCTCTGATCACAGGAGACAGACTCTAAAAATTTAAGGAGCAACTCTCATGCGTACCCCCGCTGGATTTGAATGTCGGTTCTTTTACGGGGATTATTACCGGGGTAGAAAGCTCGAAGAATGCCGCTTGATTGGCAACACAAAATCACCGCATCATTGGACATCCAATCTGTGTAAAACCTGCCCTGTTCCCCGTATTCTTCAGGCAAATGCCTGTACAAATATGGTTTTATCTGCTAATGTTACAGGACTCGCCTTTGGATTGGGACGACGTGTAAAAATCAGAGCACACTGCACACTCACTAAAGCCAATGTAAAACAACCAGAAATTGGCTGCGGTCAATGCCATCCATTACCAGACATTTTTGCACCAAACGTACACCGCTAATCATCCTCTGCCATTGCCAGGTGTGAGCACTTCTCTGCCGGAAGTCCCTCTTGTACCGTTTGTAGGGGGTTCCACCCGAAAAGCGCCCAAAATACGGCGCACCAGATCGTAAACAAGATTCTGACGGAAACCAGCCACCCAAGCCAACAGATATACAACAAGCGCAGAGTTTATGACAGTTACCTCTGAACTACTACCAGCCGTCAGGGTGAAAAAGCCCGCCTGTATCACAATAAATATAAAAGCACCCAAAGGAACACCCAGAATGGGATTGGTATAGTACCATAGAGCGTGTTGATGATCAAAATCCTGCCAATCAGCCACATGTCGCCACAATACAAACAACGCTCCAACAATTCCCCCCATGGCACCCCAAATCATAGAATTGATCAGTTGAGCAACATTGATAGACATGACCACGCGGCTAATCAAAGAAGCGCTTGGGGCAATGTTAACAAAATAAAACATTGCCCCAAGAAAAAGCAGCCATAAAACCTCATACGCGAGAATCCATGGAACATATTTCTTGGAAGACTCTCGCATGCGCGGCATAAAATCCAGACGATGCTCAACTTCCGCCAGCAACCTATCGGCTTCTTCATAATTTTCCTTACCAGCCAGCAAATAATTACGTGCCTGTTGAATGAGGTTAAGCAGACTAGCAGCTAATTCTATATTGTTAATTTCTCGGTTAATTCTGCTTTGCGCTTCTTCGGTCCTCTGCCAGAACCGATCAATACGGGCACGCAGGATCAGCCTGTCCAACATTTTTTCGTCTGCGGGCAATGCAGGTATGGGCACCACTTCCAATGGGACACCACTACCCAATTCTTCTTCCGTTATCATTGGCTCGTAGGCATGCATCGCTTCATCTCTGATGACTTCAGCCTCACCCCCAATCACCCCCCCAACACCTGGAAGTTCCCCTTCTTCGCCCACAATTGGCTCTGTTGAAACAATCGGTTGTTCGCTCTCATCTGCACGAGGCAACTCTCTATCCTGCGTATTATCACCCAAGGGCTCAGTCTTTTCTTCACCGAATGGTTGATACATTCCCATTTTTAACACCTCCTTACCACTTATCAATAAACAAAACTCATCTCAATGCCCTTTCACAGTATAGATGATGTAAAATAATAAGTCAATCACAAGTTTGCTTGTGATTGTTCCAAATTTGGTAGATAAGCGTTCACCCCCTCCATATTTGGGGGATAATGGACGGTATTGATTTGATAGCCAGATATAGCGGTTGCCAGTTAAGTTGACCAGTTTCGGAACAGTCACGTTCACTGACATATTATTTTAGACGAACATATAATTATCTGGACACACAACAAATTTTATAAGAATCTTCTTAATTATTTGCACAGACACTATTCAATATCTGGCAACACTGTATAGAGATTGGTATAATCCAAGTGAAAGTTTCGCAAGCTACGATTCAGTTTGCGAAAACTTGGGAGGTTTATGTGAATTCTCGTAATCAATCTTATTTCATCTATGTTCTGTTGTTCATTGCCATTATTGCAATGTTAATTTACAGCTTTGGCGTTCAAGGAACAGGACAGGAAGCTTTATCAATTAACAAAGTAGCAGATGAACTGAAAGCTGGAAATATCAAGCGTATCGTCGAGGACGAAAACCGCTTGACAATAACTTTCGCCGATGGTTCTCAGGGTAAATCAACGAAAGAATCCAGCGCCACATTAGTCGAACAACTGCTACAACTGGGAGTAACTCCTGAACAACTGACTTCTAGCAAAGTGGATATTGAAATCAAACCGCCCAGCGCGTGGATGAGTATTTTAACCGTTCTTGGTTACGTTCTACCCTTCTTAATTTTGGCAGGGGCATTCTTCTTTATATTCCGTCAAGCACAAGGCAGCAATAACGCTGCAATGTCATTTGGCAAATCTCGCGCCCGCATGTTTACCGGTGATCAACCGACTGTCACCTTCGAGGATGTGGCAGGAATAGAGGAAGCCAAGGAAGAACTCAAAGAAGTGGTCGAATTTCTGCGTGAACCACAAAAGTTTATTTCGCTGGGTGCACGTATTCCCAAAGGTGTCTTGCTGGTTGGACCTCCAGGTACCGGTAAAACCCTGTTGGCAAAAGCAGTTTCCGGTGAGGCGGGTGTTCCTTTCTTTTCAATTTCCGGTTCAGAGTTCGTAGAAATGTTCGTTGGCGTTGGGGCTTCGCGTGTACGCGACTTATTCGATCAAGCTAAACGCCACTCGCCCTGTATTGTCTTCGTCGATGAAATTGACGCAGTAGGTCGTCAGCGCGGCGCCGGGCTGGGTGGCAGCCATGACGAACGTGAACAGACCCTGAACCAGATGTTGGTTGAGATGGATGGTTTTGACACGGACACCAATATCATCATTATGGCTGCCACTAACCGTCCAGACATCCTTGATCCAGCTCTGCTGCGTCCGGGTCGCTTTGATCGCCGTGTAATCCTGGATCGTCCAGATGTACGGGGACGCGAGGCTATTTTAAGAGTGCACGTCAAGGGAAAACCTCTGGCTCCTGACGTCGATCTCAATGTTTTAGCTCGAGCCACACCTGGATTTGTCGGTGCTGATCTGGAAAATCTTGTCAACGAAGCCGCTATTTTGGCAGCGCGCCGCAATAAACGTGTGA
>Ga0308390_1002649_pt1 | contig 10626 bp, 7 predicted proteins | sample Hotspr2Sample149_FD_202358 | JGI IMG/M metagenome (GOLD analysis project Ga0308390, IMG submission 202358) | Hot spring phototrophic mat microbial communities from Mushroom Spring, Yellowstone National Park, Wyoming, United States - 20040719_149 ...
TAGCTTTGATGTGCTCGTTGTAATGCACCTTTTTGAAGACGCTTTCTTCTGCGCCTTTACGGCGTACTCCAGCCGTCCTGTGGGCTTCATCGCAAATAACAAGCTCAAACTCTGGAAGTCCTAACCCATGCGCTTCAATCAAAACATCCAAAGATTGATAGGTGGAAAAGATGACATTCAGCTTATTCGATTCAAACCGCAGATTTTTGACTAGGTCTTGAGCTGTCGTAGTTGCGGGGTAACTGAGAAGCGAAAACTTATGCCAATTCTGCGTGTCAATAACATTGTTTTCATCATCGTCTATTTCGGTTTTCTTCTTGCCGTTCACTCTCCCCACTTTGTTATCTGACACAACAGCATATGCATTGATTTGATACACACTTTTCAAATGGTATTCCCTAATCGTCTGGTCAAGAAGCGCAATAGAGGGAGCTAAAAAGAGTATCCAGCCCCTATCTCCAACTAGCTCTTCTGCAATCTTGATGGAAGTGTAAGTCTTGCCTGTACCTGGTGGCATGATGAGCTTACCACGATCGTACTTCTCAAACCCTTTCAAAACTGCTTCAATAGCTCGCTGCTGATGCGGTAAGGGTGAAAGCTTCTGCTTTGCGATAGTCGGCTCACCATGCCCATTAGCGTATTGCTTGACATCAACAGCTTTTATGAAGATTACATCTAGTCCAAAATCTTTGATTTCTTCTTCTACTCGTGTGCTTATCTTGTCAGCTACTACGATAACCTTTTTGAAGCCTTCCTTTTTCGCTTTATGTAAAAAATTGAGAAGGTCGTTGATGCCTACTGCCCTTTCCCAGTTTTTGCATTGTACAGCGTAAGCTTCGCCGTTTTTGTATGCTACGAGGTCGATACCTACGTCCTGACCACTTAGTCCGTTTTGTTTTGCATAGGTGTACCAGTCAGACACATCGGCTCCCCATACCACACTGAGATAGTGCGCCGTAGCTTCTTCTAACTGCTTACCTAACGTGTGCTGCGTGGTCATAGTACTCATACTATCGAAGGCGCAAGGTAAGGAAAACACCCGTCTGAATGTGGGACAGGCTGCTGCCATTTTGCCTTGCGCAGTTTGAGGCAAACAAAACTGCCCTGCCCGTTGTGGCAGGGCTTCGTACTGTCTGACTGGGGAGTGGTTACTCGTGTGTTGCTACGCTTTGGAGGCGGTTAGCGATGGAGAGGTACCGCTTGACCAAGCTGCGGATTTGTTTAACCATCAGGTTGGTGTTCTTAGGGAGTGTGCCCAGCACATCTTGGAGCGCCTCAAAGGTAGGCATCGCGTCCAAAAAGTTTTCCACAAGCCGCTGCTTTTGCTCCCTTGGGATGCGTACCCGTGTCCGCCCCGTGCCATTGGATGTCCGAGCGTACCGGGCAGGCACTTCCAGCCCGAAGCTGCTGAGGGACTCCCGAAGGGCCTCGTTACGGAGCTTTTGCACAATGGGAGCTATGTTTTGCTCACCGCCCGTGCTTTTGACCTGCAAAAGCTCCTCAATCTTAGGGAGAATCAGGTACGCAGCGATGCAACGGTACCAGCCTCCGTGCTGTGACACCGCTACACCAGCACTCGTAATCTCCCTACGAATCTGTGTTTCCACATCGTGAGGGAGAAAACTGTGTTCCCCATCCAGCTCCTTTTCCAGATTCGTGATAAGCTTCTTCAGGCTCTTTTCGTTGAGAGCCTTCTCAATCCGAACTTTGAGTTCGGTTCCGCTGACTTGTGCTTGCGTCATCATATCAATCATTACGACGAAAGCGCAAGGAAAGTTAGTTTCAGTTTTTGCAATCAAGCGAACAATGGAAACAGAAAAGCGACACATGCACCCTTACCATTCAGACTAGGGGGCAACTGCACACAGATGCTCTGGTTAGTATATTTCCCATGTTTATGAACACTTTTATAAAAGGATTACCTAAATGTAGGGTAGCTCATTCTATTCGTCAATCTTACTTATATAAAACTAGCGATAATAATGATGTAAATTCTGACATCTCAAAGAGATATCCTTTGCCATATTACTACATACGCAAACAATATGTTAGCTCTTTTTATTATAAAAAAAACAATCTTATTGCTTATTATATTCAATTAACGAAAAACAAAGAGCTTCACGCTATACCTTTATATAACTACTTAAAGAATGATTATGAGATTGTACTATCAAAATTTGAATACAACTTCCTGTATCATCATGAGGTATGTTTAGTCAGAGCACCGAATCGTCAGCTATATATATGCGTAGGGAATATGATTGGCAACATAAGTAAGGGTACTTTACTGTACGATCTTAGGGATGTCGGATCTAATCGATTCCTTAGTATGCCAATTGCCAATTCCTTTCTTTTAGTTGTAGCAGTTGATATCAAAAATGTATTCATTCATGTCATTGACCTAATAAGAGAAAAAAGATATTTGCAAAAGTATTCGATTGAAAAAATAATAGATATTCTACTAAGTTTATTAGAAGGTAATGATAGAGATTATAAGGAAATAGAATCTGTAAAAAATTTAGATCACTTATCTTTTGGGTATACAATAGTAAGTAATATTGAGAATAGTACTAGCGATCTGGTTTTTTACGATAGATACTTAGTTGTCATCAGTTTGTATTTTGGAAGTACCAAGACAGGCGATAGTAAGTTCCTTACGGATGCTCTTAGCGTTGATGCCTCTTTCCAAAACAGAAAACTTACAGTCAGCTTACGAATAAATAATAAACTAAACATAAAAACGCCTTCCTATGATTACGAAGTTGATCTTGGTTCAAGCACAGTTTTAATGGACAATAGTTATAAAGTGGATGATAAATATGATATATCTCAATCTCATTTGTATTCAGTAATAGCCTTTTTTGGTGACTATACCGTCATTAGCGAATCCAACCATGCACGAGACAAAGTTACCTTATACTATAAAAATGAACCAAATTTTCGCTTCTCAATTTCATATCTGAATATAGATAATTTTGAAGATATTATATTTATTAGATTGTATGATAAGCTACTTGCAGCTACAAGCAAAGATAGATTTATTGGATTTAACAAGACAAGCAAATACTATTCCCGGCATAATGATTCAACTTTAACTATTGAATTCATTGATACCAAAGTGATTAGAGAACTAGTTACAGGTATTACACGCAGAAACGATGATAAAAAATTGGTCGCTATAGATATAACTGGTACGAATGGTATATTAACGCGTGTAAGCTTAAAAGATAAGTTAGAGCAATTCATTCGTTCTTATGCCTGTTCTAATGATAGCCCTGTATATTCACTTTATGCGTACTATATAGATCGTGAAGAAGAAAAAGTTTATATACTAACTTACTTTAGGTGTTTAGAAAGGGCAGGTGGTGGATGGTATGAATATACAAAACCTAAATTTGGTCTTTTCACATGCAAAATTGCTGAGCTAATTAGTGAACGTAACTCTTTTAGACTAGTTAGGGAATTTGGGGTTGATACCGATAAATACCCGACAAACATAACTGGCGTCGTGCTGAATAATCGACCGTTCAATGGGAATTATGGTAAGATATTAAGATTTCTCAGCAAAAAATGGAATACAGGGAATCCGTTTACTGATTTAAAGGTTTTTGAAACTTATGATGAATTAAGAGCGTATTATGATTTTCACTACAATAGAATGTCCATTAGAGTATCGGCAACAACAGATACATCTATTGATTGTGACCTGCATCTAGTGCGTCGTATTATACCAAAATTTTGAGTTATTAATGTTGTGTTGTAGTGGACTGCTTAACCTTTTTGGTTGAGCTTCTTTGGTTGAGCTTCCTGCTTCGTCGCAGGAAGGCTTTTTAGGTAGTCCGTAGGGACTACAGTCATTCACCAGAGACTGCCTCACAGGATTCATTTCAGGTTGTCCTAACCATATTTGATTTACAATTTTGCGATTAAATCAAGACGCAGATCACGATTGAACAAAGTTTGAAAGTTGAGCAGTCTGTACGATTTTGTAAATAGTTTTGTATATTTCCTGTGTTTCTGAATAATTTGCGGAAAGGCTTGCCCGAATGTAAAGTAGCTCATTCCATCCGCCACTCTTATTTGTATAAATCAGATGAGGCTCATAACGTACAATCTGAAGTTTCAAAAAAATATCCGCTACCATATTATTATATACAAAAAGAACGCATTGCATCTTTTTATTACAGCAAAAACAATCTTATTGCTTACTACACTAACTCGTTTCAAGATAACGTTTTGCGAATCGTACCTTTATATGATCATGTAAAAAATGATTATGAAATCATACTATCAGATTATGAATACAACTTTAAGCTTCATCGCGATGTATGTATATTCAAGACACCTAATCGTCAGGTATATTTACTACATGAAGAAAGTGAGTCAATTTCAATAGTAAATATCGGTACGGGTAAGCTATTATATGACTCACGCAATTATTTTAGTAATTCAGTATTTTATTTATTTCAAAGCATGCCAATCGCGAATTCCTTTATTGTAACTCTGATGGCTACTGGCAATGAAATAGTTATCCATGTTATTGACTTAATAACAGAAAAAATATATGAGCAAAAGTGTTCAATTGAAAAAATAAAAGAAATCATATTAAGTCTATCAAAGAATAATAGGTATTATGAAGAGATAAAAAATATAGAGTATTTAGATAAATTTCACATCGATATAAATGTAAATAGCAGCATAGACACCAGTATTGCGAATTCAGTTTTTTACGATAAATATGTGGTTAATATTAGTTTATATTTAGGTGCAAGTATAACTACACACGTACTTGAAGTCGCAATTAGCCTTATTGCTATTTGCCGAGATAATGAACTTGCGATTATGTTTCAAATAAACAGGAAAGCAACGTTAGTAACTTCTAGTTATACTCATGAAATTGATTTTGGAGAAACTACAATTCTGACAAACGGTAAGTATAAGCTTGATAGCAAATACGATATATCTCAATCGCGTTTGTACTCGGTAATAATTTCTGCTGGTGATTACACTATTGTTAAAGAATCTAACCGCAGTTGGAGTGGATTTGCTTTATATCGTCATAATGAACTTTATGCTATACTCCCATACGGGTATTTTAGTTTAAAAAGTTTTGATAATATTTTATTCGTTAGAGCTTCTGATAAAATGCTTGCTTGTGCGAATAAAAATAGATTGATAAAAATGAACATAGTAAACAGATACTATGTAGAATGCATAGAGAATAATAATTCAGATGATAGCACCATTTGCCGTGATATTAATGTGATTGAAGCTAAAGTTGTCAGGGATTTACTTTTGGATAGAATGTCTGAAAGTAATGACGCAAACTGGGTAGCCATTGACGTAACCGATGAAGTTAAAAACGTGCACCTAAAAGATAAATTAGAAAAAGAGGTACAGATTTATATCTGTTCTAACGAAGACTTTAGTTTTTTTGATTACGCACTTTATATAGATTACGATACAGAAGAATTATATTCACTAGTTTTTTCCCGATGTAAATCAACTAATCCCAAAAAGTATAGAGTTTATCTTTTTAAATGCAAAATCGACTGCTTACTTAGTAGTCATAACTCTTTTATATTAGTCTGGAAGTTTGAAACCAGTGTTTTAAAGAGTAAAGTGTCTAGCATTTTGCATGACCTTAATAAGATAATAAGTATTGACAATAGAGTATTACGGCTGCTTAGTAAAAAATTTGGAAAAGAGATTACATTTATTGGCTTGAAAATTTTTGAGGCATACAATAAAAGTAATGCATATCATGATTATGAGTATAATAGAAAGTCCATTAGAACGTTACCCCAAGAGTCATCTATTGCGTCTACTCTGCATCTGGTACGTCGGATGCTGCCGACATTGTGATTGAATCATCTCATCGTATATCTTTTTAATCACAGTTTTTCGATTTTTTAATTTCAATACAAATGGAGGCTTACTACAAAAACAATTATCAAAATCCATTTGTTTATAGCGCTGGAATTTTATATATACATTCCAATAAGGATATTTCTATAGCCCCTAAAGAACTTTATTTGTACGATACAGGTTTTCAGTTTCAATTTGACAAAGACTTGGAACTTTTAGTTTTCGGTAACGATAAGCTCTTCAAAAGCGGCGTCATCGTGATAAATGAACCTGGCACAGTTGATGCTGATTATCGTGGTAACGTGATGATTGCGTTTTACAACACTAGTAAAAAGACTTACAACATTGAATGGTTAGACCTTATAGCTATTTTGCGTTTTGGGCTGGTCGTACGAGATTGGAGAAAAGCTGATAAAGACATGGATAAACTGGAAGATAAAGTATTGTATTACAAAGCTGAGAAAAACTTTGAGCCTTATCTTGGTAGTGAGTTAGCAAGTGGCTTGGATTTGAGAGCGTACATCAAGAAGAAGTTAGTTGTGCCTTCAGGGCAGTCGGCAACTATACCTACAGGTATAAAGGTTCGTGTGCCTAAAAATGTAGAGGTGCATGTAAGAGCTAGAAGTGGATTTAGTACTAAAAATAGGGTTTTAGTTTTTAATGAGATTATTACACATTCTAATAAATTTGTGGATGTAGAGGTCAAGTTACTTAATCTAGGTAGCGATGATTTAGTGATTGAACCAGGAACTCGTATAGCTCAAATGGTGGCTGTCAAGTCTGTTAACATCGAGTTATACGAGACAAATGATTTGTCGCAGACGGAGAGAGGCGACGCGGGTTTTGGAAGCACAGGAACATGACACCTTTAAACAAAATACATTCAGCACTGCATAACGGTCGAATGGGTTTCATACTTGTATGTACGGATAAAAGTGAGAAAACTATGTTAGACAATTTAGTGTTTCCACAAAGCGTAGTTTATGGTTATAAGGTTTTTGCAATAAATCCAGAAGACTACATATTCCTTTACAATTTGGATACTGATACTTTGCATGGAGTATTCGTAGCCGTAACAGAAGGGCGGTATGAACCTAATTTGTCTCTTTTCAATGGCAAGTATCCGTACTACGTAAAAGTCAAAGTAGCGGGCGAAATAAAGCAACTGAAGAACACTAAAGCTTTCTTTAATAGAATTGGCATATCATGGAAAGATTATCTAACACATAAAGGCGTGAATGCTATCGTATCCGCTCTTAGCGGTAATTCTGGTATAAACAAGAGCAAAGATTATGTAGATAAAGATTATAGGCCTGCTATAATATCCACTACCCTTTGGGATTATTATAAGCAGAGTTATGGCACTACGCATAAGGGTGATAATAAGTATCCTGGTGTTACACCTGCATTTATTATATACAATCTGATTTGGCGATACACTAAGCCTGGTGATCTGGTGCTTGATCCTATGGCTGGCTCTGGGACTACTATTGATGTATGTAAAGAAGAAAGGAGACGTGTTATCGCTTTTGATATAGTACCGACGAGAGAGGATATCATACAAGCGGATGCAAGAAATCTACCTGTAGAAGATGATACTGTGGATTTAGTTTTTGTGGATTCACCTTATGGAGACAACATCCGATATAATGAACACCCTGATAACATCGGGCACATCCCAGCTAATGAGGAAAGGTTTTACGACGAGCTTGAGAAAGTAATGATAGAGTGCCATAGGGTAATGAAAGAAGGAGCAGTGCTCGGTTGGCTTATAGGCGACCAGTGGGCTAAAAAAACTTTTGTCCCAGTAGGGTTTAAGATTTACGAACACCTTACAAAACACTTTGAGCCTGTTGATATAATATGCGTAGTCAGACGAAATCAAACATCAAATACACCATTTTGGCAAAGCAAAGCATTACAACATAACTTCTATTTACGTGGTTTCAAGTATCTTTTTATAGTGCGTAAATCTCGTGAAAAGAAAAATCGTAATGTAAAAGTGAAGTGGAACTTTTATAAAAGATAAGCAATATATAAAATACTAAACTTTCAAATTTTTATTTTGTTCTTTTTCGCCATATAAGCACACTTTCTCTTACTGGCAGACGACCGTACTTTTTCATTTGTTGCGAACTATTTCCTTTGTATCGTGCAATCCATATTGCCTTTACATCAAATCCTACACTTTCAGCAATATCACATAGAATTGTATCAACAGGTATTGTTTCCCCGTCATAACGCACGTTACCTACTACCATAACAGCCCATGACTTAGGTGCTAAAATGCGTGCAAACTCTTTGATAACCAATTCCATGTCTACGAAATAACCTTTCAGCATAAGAGGAATACGAGGATTATTTAGGTTTGAACGTCGTTGTTCTAATGATTTGATTATTTCTTGTGCAATGTAATGACTTGGGTACTCGTCTGGATTAACACGAGCCTCTATATGAGAACGAAGCATATCAGATCTTAAGGCCTTTAACTCTTCGTAGTTACGTACAAAGCCAAAGCAGAGTTCTAACGTATAGGAACGTGTGTAATCATATCGGTTAGCGTACGGTGGCGACGTAATGATTGCTGTGGGACTTATGTGTGGTAGATATTGAGACATTTGTCTGGCATCACCTTGCATAACTACTGGGTTACGCCACTTGCTACGCCATCCCCACTGTTCAACTAAATATAGATCCCTTTCAACCTCATAAATCTTATTTTCTAACAACTTAATTGGTTCTGCAACATTTTTGTTTCGGTTTAACCGTAAGAATTGACCATCCTTAGAAGTATAACTGCAATCCTCTAGTATAGATAAAAAAAGTAATGTCATGATGTCACGCATGGGTGTATTTAGCTTATCTATTGCTGATTTCAGCTTACGTAGAGCTGTCAAAACATCGGGTGGAAAAGCAATCTTAATAATAGGCACATCGTCAGCAATAGAAGCTAATGGTTGATTTTCCAAAAGTGCGATTAACTGCTGACAAGTTTCTCTAAGATATAAAGGTTCTATTGTAAGTAGTAAAGGCAAAGTGTTTGAAATGAACACTGCAAGAGGGGATCTATCTATACCTATACTTGAAATACCATGCAACCCCGATGCCAAAAGAGTTGTTCCCATCCCACAAAAAGGATCCAGAACTAAATCCGAGTCGGAAAGTTTTAATTCATTTATTATTTGTTGCACAAATGAAAGTGAGAAAGCTTCTTTATAACGGAACAGTCGTAGCAAAGGCAAACTTTTATTAACTACGTAGGATATTTTGCTTCTTAATTCTAGCTTTTCTTTTATCAATTCAATCCAGCTCATTAGAATAACGCAAGATATTTATGTTTTAAAACCATAATTGAGCTTTTTGACTTTTTCTATCTTTTGTAGTGTTTTTATTATCTCTCTCTCATATTCTGATATATTTTTGGGAAATTCAATACTGATATGTAGGATAAGGTCAGTTCTCTTATTTTGTCTTATTGGCCATCCGAGACCGCTCAGTTGTATAGCATCGTAAGTCTCGCTCGGAATATCTATCTTCATCGTTTCACCATCAAGATACTCAATAGCTGTAATACAACCAAGCATACAATCATATAATGGAACGGATACCGTCGTATGTAGATTCATCTTATCATCCAACCACCATTTACTATCGTTTACCTTTATGCTCACAATATATAACATATTGTTTCTGCTTACGACCTGTATATCCTCATTAAAGTTATATAGTGTAACTTCAAACTCTAATATGTCTTTATTTTTGAGTATGATGACTTTTTTACCACCCCTGTATATTTCTTTCAGTGTCATGGGGACTATGATCTTATCAAATATAGTGTTATCATCCTGTATAATGAATTCCTCTACGATTGTTTTGGAACTTTTTGCCTTGTTCTTCGCGTCAACTTCGGAATGATACGTTCTAGTCTGGTTTTTATAACTGCGCCGATTTGTCTTAGGAAGTTCAGCTTCTCTGTTCTTAAGAATGAAGTTGAATAATATCTCTGGGTCTTTTCGTATTCCAGACCAAACTTCATTTATTGTTTTAAATATACTATCATTGTTGCCTTTATTCTTCTTAACATATTCTATATATTTTTGTCTTGTATATTCTAATATTTCATTTTTATTATTCATGTTATACACTTGAGTGGTGTCTATATTTAGTTCATCTATAAATGTTTTTATACGTTCTGCCTGCGTTGCACGCATGAGTAAATATACTAAAATGCTTTCCGAGATGTAGGTCAAAATCGAAAGATCGTCCCCTGACCTAAATGGGAGGGACTAGCCTTGTTTGCCACTCCAGCCTAATCCCTTGAAATCAGAATTCGTTTCAAGGGAGAGAGGTCTCTGAAACTCTCAAGACAGGAGAAGGCAAAGGCTACGGAGAGAACTTGCCAGCTTTTTTGTAGGGTTTGTGCCCTACCCCTCACCCGTTCCATCTCGCGGTTGACGGTTTGTTGGGCAGCTGACTCGCTCTTCCCGCTTCCCCTAAGGTGTTTAAGTAGCAAGTCCAATTCTTTTCTTGTTTTCCAAAGAGCACTTTTCAGTCTGTTCCGTTTGTATTCATTTTTCTCCTCTCGTACTTCTTGTTTCAGTTTGGCAACATTGTCTTCAACCTTTGCTATTGTGTAAGACAGAAACTCTGTATCTTTTAAAAGCTCTCTGTAGTTTTTAGGTAGGCGTTCTTTGAATCCAAGTCCTCTTCTGGCTATTACATAAGCACCAGCTGTGTCCTTATCTATATTGTAAAGCG
>Ga0308390_1002655_pt1 | contig 10611 bp, 2 predicted proteins | sample Hotspr2Sample149_FD_202358 | JGI IMG/M metagenome (GOLD analysis project Ga0308390, IMG submission 202358) | Hot spring phototrophic mat microbial communities from Mushroom Spring, Yellowstone National Park, Wyoming, United States - 20040719_149 ...
GATGCAACAGAACCATAAAGATACTATTATGTTATTGAATAAAATTGTAGATTTAATTGATGCAAGAGTCCCAGCAAAAAGGGTTAATAAAAAATATCATTGAGGTTATAATATTTTTAGCAGAAAAACTATGAAAAATTTATTTAAAAAATTGAGTTTCGCAGGTCCGACCCTTATTTTTTGGATAATAGATTTGAAGAAACCTTTGAAAACTATATTAAAATAATAATAAAATTATGAAAAATTTTAAGAAAAATAAAAGTCTAATCTTAATTTTAAAGGAGAAATGAATATGCAATGGTTTTGGGCAATTCTAACAATAACAGGCACAACTGCTTCTGTAGGTGGCGTTCTGCTTTTTATAGCCAATGGCACTAAAAAGTTAATCAGAGAAATCCATTATAATACTGTTCAGATGGGAAAAATGATACAGCAGATGAGCCAAATGATGCAACAAAATCATAATGAAATGAAAGCAATGATGCAACAGAATCATAATGAGATGAAGGCAATGATGCAACAGAACCATAAAGATACTATTATGTTATTGAATAAAATTGTAGATTTAATTGATGCAAGAGTCCCAGCAAAAAGGGTTAATAAAAAATATCATTGAGGTTATAATATTTTTAGCAGAAAACAGAATTTAAAACTATGAAAAATTTATTAAGAAAAATGAGTTTCGCAAAGTTAAACCTAATTTTGCTTTTATCAAATACCAACCCTATAAAAAAATTAAAACGAAATTTGAATTTTGAACGTCTGACCCTTGATATTCTATTTTTTTGTCTTGATTTTTTATAAAAATGAAGTATAATATATTATTAGAGGAAAAGATATGAGAGAGAATGGATATATAAAAAAAGCAAAAGCATTTTTAGAATTGGCTAAAAAAGAGATTAAAAAAAGTAAGAAAAATGGTGACCAGCATATTGCAGTTGATGGCTGTGAAAAAGCCTGGCTTGCTGTTGTTTTGGCTACGAAAGGTTTATTTGCAAAAAATGGTGTAAAAAATGAAAAGTTACCTCAAAATTTTAGAGGATTATCATTTTTCTTAAAAAAATATGGAAATAAAGAAATGATAAAAACATTTAATTATTTGCGTAATCTTCTACATTCCGAGGGATTTTACAATCAATTTATAGATTATGACCTAATAAACCTTGCATTTGAAGATTTAGAAGATTATATTAAAACAATTGAAAATTTATGAAAAATTTAAAAAGTAATGTAAAAAGTAAAGAAATGGCGCTACTATTTATACTTTTTCTAATTATATTTTCCAATAAAGGGTTTTCAACAATTCCTTATGCAGTAGGAAGTTTCAATGGATGGACAGCAAATACTACATCTCAATTAAATTATATAACTAATTGGAATGGTTATGATGTTTATGAAAAAGAGATAAGAACTAATACATTAAATACTGAAATTCGATGGAAAATTTATGTTTCCGACTGGGGGAACCAGTCGTGGGGACGAGATTCTGCTCCAGGGTATTATTTGCCCCAAGTATGCCAAATATATGACAACAACGATGATATTTATGCAAAGCCAACAAATAATAATAGGTTTCATGGTTGGCAAGGAAGATATGTATTCCAATTTAGGTATAATGCAACGGAAAAATGGGCTTGTCTGAAGCGAAGAAGTTTTCAAGTTCCTGGAAATTTTAATAATTGGACAACTACAAACTTATCTGAAATGGCTCTTGTTGGCGGTGATTCTTTGGGGAACGCTACAAACTGGGTTTATAAAGTTTATATTCCTCAAAATACAACAGTTAGCTTTAAATTCATACAAGGCAATACTTATGATTTTTTCCATTGGGGTTGGCAATCTTCTGATAGCGTTTATGAACCTCACGAAGGAATAGCATATAGAGGACCTAATTTTGGCTCAGGTCAACCTCAAAATATAACAGTTATAATTACAAATGCCCCGGGAGTTTATGTAATAAGATTTAACCCAATAACAAGAGCTTATTCATTTAAAAAACAGAAAGATTTACTTATAAGCCAAATTTGTAATAGAGGAGCTACTGCCGGAACTTTTGTTGAATTATATAACCCTACTGATAGTGATATAAATTTAAATAACTATAGGATTGTTAAGGCATCATCAGGTAGTGCAGCAGTTTCAGGAATGAAAAGTTTTACTTCAGGGATAATAAAAGCCCATGGGTATTATTCAGTAGGATGTACAAACACCACAGGAGTGGATGAAACATTGTCAGGATTAAATGTTGCTGCTAATAATGCAATAATATTAAAAAAAGGACCACCAAATGATGATTATAGGGCAGAGACAATAGATGCTGTTGGCACTGGAGCTTATGCATTACCTTCTACTCTTCACACCAATGAATATGGAAACTTCAGGGGTTTTCGTAGGGAAACAATAAATGCCCAACAAACACCAAATGTTGGTAGAAGTATTATTAGAAAACCAGATGGTATAGGTGGACCTAACAATCAGGACACTCAAACAAATTCTTATGATTTCACTTCGCCTCTGACAAATGTTGTAAGAAGAAATACAAATAGCTTTAGAACGCCTTATAATTTTTTGTTTAACCTTCCAGGAAGTGCTGCTTCTAATCAATACTTTACAATAATAATAACAAATAAAGAATGGCCCGGAACATCAACTGCAAGAGTTGTTACAAATTATCGGACAAATGCATTGTTATCAGTAAGTATAGGAAATGTTACACCTTCAGCTATGAGTAATTTTATAAATGGAGTTAGGTCACAACAAATTAAAATAACAGGTGCTCCAGTAGGCAGCTGTGTATATTTAAAGGCAAAAGCACCTGACGGCTCATTTAGTAATACATCCCCAAATTGCATTACAATTACCGCTGTGCCAGAAGAAATTAAAGTTACAAAAAACAATTCCCCTGCTTCTAATGTTTTGAGATTATCTCCTTATTCTTCTAATATCGCCTTTATTGGCTTTAAAATTAGTAATACAGCCGGAATGAATGTAAAAGAAATAAAAGTTACAAATATTGGAACTCTTGCAAATTCATATTTAACAAATGTTAGATTATATTTAGATACCGGTAATCTTGGAAGATATGACGGCTCAGAAACCTTAATTAAATATATGACAAATGTTGCCGGTTTATGGGTTGCAACTAATTTAAATCAACCTAATAACCAAAATTATTTAATTGTTGGCAATTTTAAACGAACCTCAATATTTGGTCAATATGTTAAATTCGTTCTCCCTGTAAATAAAATAAAATCAACAACAGGTGTTTTAGGACCTTCAACTCCAATTACAAATGCTAATAACCAAACAGTCGCAACAACAAAGATTGTAATAAATGAAGTTAGGTATGACCCCCCGGGGGCTGATGGTCCAGGTGGAGAATTTATTGAATTAAAAGGACCAGCTAATGCTTCTTTATATAATATCCAAATAAGACATTATAATGGTGCAAACGCTTCCCTATTATGGTCAGAAGATTTAAGTTCTTATAATATTCCTAACAAAGGTGGGGGGGTAGGATATTTTGTTTATGGCTCAAATGTCAATAATGTTGACTTAATAAAACCCTATGGAACAAGGGCTCTACAAAATGATAATGAAGCTATTGCATTGTATTATAATAATGCTGGCGGTATATGGCTTGATTCTTTAATGTATGAAGGATATGAAACATCTGGCACATACCCATTTCCAAAAGAATCACCTTATGAACCCGGACCACCCGCTGATAGTCCTCAAAGTGCAAGCAGACTTCCGGATGGGACAGATACAGACAACAATGATGCTGATTTTTCAACCGCCCCAGCAACTCCGGGTGAGGCTAATATTGGTGGCTACGCTACATTCGTATTTAACCCTTCAAATAGAACAGTTGGCTCAACTGTTACTTCTTTAACTTTAACTATTACCCCTATGTCCGGAACCACTTTCACAAAATTTATTATTACTAATTACACTTATATTAGTTACTCATCCCCGGCAATCTCACAGGTAAGAACCAATAATGTTTCAATCTCAACCTGGCAACAACAATCACCTACCTGGATTAAAATTTCTAATATAAATCTTGATAGTTCAGATAATTTAAAAATTATTTATAACTCTTTAATTCCAAGACGTTCTGGTGAACTTTCATTTAAAGTTTATGGTGATTTCGGTAGCGGATTACAATATATTGGTGACGCCAAATGGAAAGTTGGTTTAAATGTAGGTGATATAAGAATAAGTGAAATAATGTGGGGTTATCCGTCAGCTGGAGGTGCAGAGGACCAGTGGATTGAATTGTATAATGCTACTTCATATACATTAAATTTAAAAGGATGTTTTATAAATGACGACTCTGGTGGAGGTTATACATTAAAAGGAAATAATGATATATTACCACATTGGTTTTATTTACTAAAAGCAAATGACCAACATGCTGTTCCGGCAATACCAGGGGACGAAATTTATGGCATCACTGCTATAAATTTAAATTTAACTGGTGACTTGCTATATTTAAAAGATATAAGAAATGTCACAATAGAGACTTTAAATTTTACTTCCGGCTGGCCTGCAGGCGCAAGGACAAATGGAAATACTGATAATGATGACCCTCCTGGTTATACTAATTACGGCGTCTCAATGGAAAGAATAAATTTAACTAATTTTGCTTCAAGTAATTGGAACTGGAAAAATGGTCCTGGATTTGGAACTGCTTCTGAATCAAATGAAGGTGGACTCGGAAAAGTTGCAGGAACTCCAAGAGGTCCTAATACTCCTAATGTTGACGGTAATCCAAATGATTGGATCGGAATCCCTTACGGAACTAATATGGCTGTTGTATCAGCAGGTGAATGGATTTGGACTGATAATACTAATGACCAGCGAAATGATTTAACACAAACTACAAATAATCTTGATATAAAAGAAGTCCGAATACGCGGTGATAAAGGTTATATTTATTTCTTAATTAAATGCAAAAATATAACTGCAACAAATTTACAGCATTTTGCCATTGCCTGGGATAAAGACAGAAATGCCTCTGATACAGCAATGAATTGGGTAGGACCTGACTCTGATACAACTTTAGGACATAACAGGCAATACGCAGAAACAAATATAAGTTTTCATACAGTTTCAGGCTCCGGTTTGCAAATAGAATTATTTGGAACAAGTTGGACAGCACCATCTGGAAATTACCAAATTGCTGCTTCTTCAACTTATGACTGCATAGAAGTAAAAATAAATCGCTCAGCTGGCTTAAATACTACAAGACCCACAACTATAAGAGCAACTATGGGTATGCTTAAAAATACAGGAAATTGGAATAATGAAGGTAATGGCACTGTTGATATTGAAGGTTCCTCTGACTTTATTGATGTTATCACACCTTCATTCCAGAATAGCTGGCAAGGTGATTTATCCGATGGTGATATTGATTTCTGGGTTGATATTAAATTTGCTGCTGACGGCTCTGTTACCAATAACCCTAATCCACCTAATACCCCAAATATGATTTGGCCTTTTAAATCTACTAATATGAATATTTATACAGGTTCAAATTATTATAAACCTACTATTAAATGGAATAAAACAACAGACCCTGATGGCGATACTGTCTGGTTTTATCAAGTTCAAATTTCAACAAGTTCAAATAATTTTATCTCCGGACTTATAGAAGATGCTTTGCGTTCCCCTGATATTGCAACAGAATATACAAATTATACAATGACAACAACCTGCACAGATGGCGGTAATTATTATGTTCGCGTGCGTGCTTATGACCAGTATGGTAGAGCCTCTGCATGGACACCTATTTACGGAATTCATTACCCGGCCGCTAAACGCAAAATTGATGGCAATCCATCTGATTGGCTATCTTATTCAGCACCTGATAACTCTTATATTACTAATTCACAAGAATGGGTCTGGAAAGATAGATTGGGAGATGAAAGATTATCACCACTTTTAAACGGCGATTTAGCCGAATTTAGAGTAACCGCTGATTCAAGATTTATTTATATATTAGCAAAATATAATAATATAACAGATGGCGGTCTTCCTATGCTTGGAATTACAATAAATACTATGGCAACTAAAAATCCAACTGGTATAAATTGGATAGGAGACCAATCTTTAGCAGGTGGTTCAGGTAGTATAACACTTGAAAGCACTAATCAATTCGGTCAGGTAACCTTGGATTTATCTTATGATGGTGTTTATATCTTTAAACCCGGCGGACCCTGGAAAAAATCTTCTGATACAGGTCAACAAATTTATATATCAACTAATTCAACTTGGGAAGCATTAGAAGCAAGAATTCCTCTTTATGATTTAGGATTCACTATTAAAAGTTTAACTAATATGCAAACAACTGTTTTAACTTTCCAGCGAAACACAGCCTGTAATAATCCTGAAACCTGTGACCACACAACTAATTTAGGCGGCTTACTTTCTGATAACGACGGAATTGATGTTCAAGCGCCACTTTATAAAAATAGTTGGAATGCTGACCTTTATGATAGTAAAGCATACTATTTCTATCATTTAAAATTTAAATCAGATGGTAATCCAGCAGGTAATAGAAAGCCTAATAGACCGACTCTCCTTTTACCAGCTAATGGTTCAACAACTGTAAACGACCCTGTTTTAGTTTGGAATAAAGCCTCTGACCCAGACGGCAGTGGCCAAATTAAATTCTATCATATCCAAATTTCAACTAATATTGTAAATGATTCTCCGCCATTCTCAAATTTAATTGATGATTTAGAAATTACTACAACTAATACCAATTACCATCTTAATCCAAATTACTTTATAGAAGGTCAAACATATAGATGGCGAGTAAGAGCCTACGATATCCACGGTTTCTGCTCTGATTGGTCAGCTACCAATACTTTCACCATTGGAACTTTTAGAATTATTGTTGATGGCAATACTAATGACTGGAAAGGAGTTGCAAAAAGAGCTGATATTGATTCCTGGATTATATCTTCAAATGAATTTATATGGATTGATAATAAAGAAGATGAACGCCGCGATAAACTTGACCCGGATTCTGATTATGATATGTTAGAATTTAGAGTTGTAGCTGATACAAATCTTTATTCAACAACAAAGGGAAATATATTCTTTATGGTAAAATTTAATACTTATTCTCATAACCAAAGAGTTAATATAAATATTGCCATCCGAACGAACCAAGGAAGCGGTGCCGGCTTTCAAAATTGGATGGGAGATGATGCTGAAGTCGGAATCGGTGAAACAAAATCTCAACCTGATTTTAATATAAACTGGTGCTACGACGGAAACAATGATATATACATTATTCCTGTTAGCGGAGGTAATTATTGGGATAGACCAATAAGTTATAAATCTTATATTGGTAAAGTTACAGAATGCCGTATTTCTGCTAATAGTTTAGGATTAGATATTAAAAATTCGCCAACAATAAACATAAGAGTTGCAATAGCAAAATATAGCAATGCAGGTGACCCAGATGACACTGAAAAGAATGCTGATATTTCAGGTTCTGCTGATTTCCTTGATTGTATGAACCCTGGTTCTGGTAGAGGTTATTCAGGTAAAGATGGAACTTGGTGGGATGAGATGTCAGATGCTGATTACGATTTCTGGGTTAAAATTAAATTCACTAATAATGGTAATGTTATAAGAGCAACTTCCAAAGGAATGCCATCTGAAGATACTTTAAAAGATAATTATCCTTCAATTAAAATTGTAAAAGTTGCTCCATTTAATACAACTATAACAGATTATGTTGAACTCTATTGCGAGCGCGATGGTAATAATTCCGGCGGTATAAGTTTGTTAAATTATAAATTTGCTGATGACGAGGGGGTATTTAAAACAATTGGAAATGCCACAATAAATTCTAATGAAAAAATAAGATTATATATGGGAAATGGAACAGATGAAACAACAGCAGGAAGTGACGGAATTCTAACATTATATGCAAATCTTAATAATGCCCGTTTAGGTCCAAATGATAAAATTGAATTTTTAATACCTTATACAAATGATGGTGTCCGTTCAGTTATGGATGCTGTCTGCTGGCAATCAAATCAATCAGGTATTTTAAGTGCTGCTACTAATATTTATTATGCAGGAGAATGGTGGACTAATACCGCAGCAGGCGCTTTAGAGTATACCAACCTCTCTCCTAATACTTCTTGTTTTATAAGAAAAACCAATTCAAACGGAACTTATATTGATAACAATCATAAATCCGATTGGGATTACGAAAGAAGCGCCTACTATGTTAATGATGGATGGGATGGACAAGAAGTTTGGACAACATCTGCCGGCTCTGATACAACAGGAACAGGGGCACCTAAAAAACCTTTCGCAACTATCGCTAAAGTTGTTAATTCTTTTAAACTAAAACCAGGTGATACCGTCTATGTTGATTACGGAACTTATAATACTAATGTCACTATTACATCTGCTGACTCCGGAACTAATAATAATCCAGTTGTTTTCAGAGGAACAGGCACTATTGCTGGTAAATATACAAGAATAAATGGTGCTGGTTCAAGAGCATTCGGATTTGAATTGTCTGGTGCTTCTAATATAAAAATCATTGGCTTTAATGTCCGAAAACATTCAGATTCAGGAATTAAAATTATAAATAATAGTAAAAAAATAACAATTTTATCAAACAGTTCCTCAAGTAACAATAACTACGGAGTTTATATTACTAATAGCTATTTTATCTCTTTAACAAATAATAAAATAAATACAAATATTCAAAGAGGAATTTTAATCTCTGATTGTAAAAATATAAATATTTATTCAAATCAATTTTATGGAAACAAAATAAATTCCATTTATATTGAAAATACAAGCTCTTCAAATATAATTGTTCAAAAAAATTATATAACTGCTACAAATGATTACAATGATAAAATCGTTGTTATAAATGTTAAAAAAGATACAAAAATTTTAAATAATATAATTAAAGGTAATAATTGGAGTGCAGGTGTAAAATTGTCAAGCACTAAAAATTGTAAAGTCTTACATAATACTTTATACTCTAATTGGTTCGGTATCTATGTTGAATACTCAACAAATAATTTAATTGGCACAAATTTAATTTATAAAAATGCTAAAGAAGGGGTATATTTATTAAATGCTTCTGCTTCAAATACTGTAATAAGTAATACTGTTTATTCAAATGGTATAGCAAGCGGTTCCGGCGGAATCGGTATTTACCTGTATGGTAATAATGTTAAATATAATAAAGTTGCTTATAATTTCTGTTATAACAATGATATTAGTGCTAACAACGATAATATTAAAATAGAGTCCCCTAAAAATGAGGTTTACCTGAATCGTATAAAATCAGATTTAAATGGTAAAGGTATTGTTCTTATAAGTCCAATTTGCTATAGCAATAATATTTATAAAAATACTCTTTATTCAAATAATAATGGTTTTTGGATAGGCTATTGCAAATTAAATAATATAACAGAAAATACTTTATATAAGAATAAACTTGATAGTTATGCAATATTCGTTGAAAGTGCCACAAATAATTATTTTGCAAGAAATTATTTTTATAGCAATTATGGTAATGCGTTCCAGTTAAATCCAGATTGTATCTCAAACAAAGTTTTTACTAATACTTTTAGAAAAAATGACCAAAGAGCTATCCAAATATATGGAGATAATTCCATAATAAAAGGAAATAAAATTTATAAATCAGGTTACCAAGGCATTTGTATTGAACCAGCAGCAAATCAAAATATTATTCGGGATAATATAGTTGGAACAAATGGAACAGGTGACACAACCTGGCATGCTGGTATTTTAGTTATAGGAGGTCCAAATAGTAATCAAATAATAAATAATCAATGCTTCTCTAATCACCCCTATGGAATAAGCTTAATTGATGCAGGTTTTGGTGATGGAGGACCTAAAAATTATAAAATCCAGAGTAATATTTGCTATAAAAATGATACAGCAGGTATAAGATTACATAAAGCAACAAATAATTTTATATTAAATAATAATTGCTATAGTAATCAATACAGCATTTATATAGAACAATTTTCAAGTAAAAATCGTATAAAAGGAAATATAACAAAACGAAATTCTGTTGACGGTATATATTTAAATAATAGCCCAAATAATAGAATTGTATCAAACTATGCTCTTACTAATACTTCAAATAATGGGATAACATTTGACAATTCCGCTAATAATAATTATTGTGCTTCAAATATTTCAGCTTTTAATGCTTATGGAATAAGAATAAATAATTCTTCAGGAATAACCTTATATAGAAATGCAGTTTATCATAATAATGGACACGGAATATGGCTAACAGATGGAGATAACAATTACATTTATCACAATTCAGTTGCTTCAAATGACCAGTTCGGAAATTATGACAATTTAAGAATAGATGCAAATTCAACAGGAAATCAGGTTATAAACAATATTTTTGCTTACGCAAAATCAGCAACAGGTTATGGTGTATATATTGAATCTGGTGGTAGTGCTACATTGAAATATAATAATGTTTATGGTAATATTTCAGGTAATTATGGTGGAACTGCTTCTGCTGGAAGCGGCTCAATTTCTGCTAACCCTCAATGGCTCTCTTAT
>Ga0308390_1002659_pt1 | contig 10599 bp, 9 predicted proteins | sample Hotspr2Sample149_FD_202358 | JGI IMG/M metagenome (GOLD analysis project Ga0308390, IMG submission 202358) | Hot spring phototrophic mat microbial communities from Mushroom Spring, Yellowstone National Park, Wyoming, United States - 20040719_149 ...
GAATGTCGCGCACGATGCTGAAACGAGGTCCACAATTTGTGCAATTAATAAATGGGTAACGGTAGCGTCTATCGTCAGGGTCAAACAGCTCACGTTGACAATCGGGACATATGGATAAGTCTGGCGAAACAGGGATAAATTGTCCTTCTTCAGGCTGGCTAGCGATAATATCAAACTGCTGATAGCCGTTTGGCAAGCAGGGCTCGCTTTCCAACCTATCAATTCGTGCCAGAGGCGGTTTATCATCGTACAATGCTTGGAGAAAAGAATGGATATTCTGTTGTGAGCCGTTAACCTCGATTTCGACACCGCTGGATGTGTTACGAACCCAGCCAGTTAGCTGAAAGCGATGTGCAAGCGTATAGACAAAAGGACGAAATCCTACTCCTTGAACGATTCCATATACTCGAACTTTCAAACCAATCATTTCTTGATTCATAGTGAAGTCTTACATTTTAGAACTTGCTCTTTCAGCCAGCTTATCCAGGCGGCTATTCCCTCTCCTGTCTGACAGGACAAAGGAAAGGTGATCAGACCCGGATTGAGTATCTCGACGCCTTGACGAAAATAGTCCATATTGAACTTTACATAAGGCAGCAGATCAATTTTATTAATAATCAAGGCGGATATTCCACGGTAAATCTGCGGGTATTTGTAAGGCTTGTCATCTCCTTCTGGGATACTGGCGATCAGTACATTGGCATGTGTTCCCAGTTGGAAAGCAGCCGGACAAATCAGGTTGCCAACATTTTCGATAATTAATAGATCCAATTCTTTGAGAGGTATTTGTTGCAACGCATTGTTCATCATGACGGCATCCAGATGACAATCACCACCGGTATTAATTTGGACAGCCGGTATCCCTGCTGCATGAACTTTATCGGCATCTATGGTGACAGGGGCAGTATCGCCTTCAATCACCCCTAAACGCATTTGAGGGGCAAGCGCATCAATGGTTTTTAGAATCAGGCTGGTTTTTCCGGCGCCAGGCGAAGCCATTAGGTTGATTGCAAAGATACCGTTTTGGTCGAGTAAATTGCGATTGATACTAGCCAGACGGTCATTAGCGTCCATGATTTTTTCGACAATGGTTACACGCTGATTATCCATCTTATTCTCCAACGGTTTTTTTATTTTTCAATCTCAATACTATCCAGATAGAATTCTTCACCGGCGATTACGCGAATATTCATACTGTTGCATTGCGGGCAGGGGGTCAAATGATTGTCTTCTAACCCAAATGTGTGACCACATTCCTGACATGCCATCTGTGCCGGAATACGTTGAAAGTGCAACTGTGCACCGGAGCAAATGGTGTTTTCGCTGATAATGTCCCAGTAGAACTGAACCGAATCGTCAACAATGCTGGATAAGTTGCCGATCACCAGGTAAATATCTGTTACACGCTTCGCGTGTACCTGTGTGGCATGACGCGAGGCTATTTCAAGGATGTTTTCAGTGACTGCCAGCTCGTGCATGAGGTTTATTATAATCTAATCGGATAAAACTGGTTGGATTAAAGTCGCGATCCCTGTGCTGGGCTTGAAGCTTGGCAGTCACTGCTGGTTGATCATCTTTTTATTATTCGACTAATTCCACTCGAACAGCACAAACTTTGAATTCGGGTATCTTGGCAATTGGATCCAGTGCCGCAATGGTCAATTCATTTGTTGCTGTTTCAGGAAAGTGGAAGTTTGCGTGAAGCACACCCGGGGGTACCCGGTCGGTGACCCAGACTTCTGCCTCGGTTGAGCCGCGGCGAGAGGAAACGCGCACACGCCGTTTGCCGTTAATGCCAAGGTGAGCAGCATCCTCAGGATTCATCTCAATCAGCGATTTGCTGTAAATTTCCAACAGGCCCTTTGCTCGCCGCGTCATTTCGCCTGCGTGCCAGTGATAGAGGACGCGTCCGGTGGTCAGGATCACAGGGTACTCATCATCAGGTAATTCTGCAGGTGGGATGTGGTGCGTAGGCGTAAACTTGCCCAATCCGCGCGAGAACTTACCTATGTGAAGGATAGGTGTTCCCGGGTGTTCAGAAGTTGGAACAGGCCAGTGCAATTGTTCACCACGGTCAAGGCGCTGGTAAGTAATACCAGCGTAAATTGGTGCCAGGGCATTTACTTCATCCATGATTTCAGAAGGATGAGAATATTCCCATTTTGCGAACTTGGCTTCCGAAGGTTTGCGGGAACCCTGTGCCAGGATCATATTAGCCACATCGCGGATGATTTGCCAGTCTGCTCGTGCGTTGGTGGTGATATCAATCGCTTGACGTACCCGCTGAACACGTCTTTCGGTATTGGTAAAAGTACCGTCTTTTTCTGCAAATGAGACTCCTGGTAAAAGCACATCAGCATATTGGGATGTTTCAGAGGGGAAGATTTCCTGCAATACAAGGAAATCCAGCTCTTCCAAAGCGTGGCGCACGTGGTTCGAGTCCGCGTCGGTCATGGCAGGGTTTTCACCCAAGATGTAAAGTGCTTTGATTTTCTTTTCGGCTGCTGCCGGGATCATCTCGGTCACCGTCATACCAATTTTAGATGATAAAGGAACTCCCCAGGCATCTTCAAATTTCTTTTGAGCATCGGGATTAGTAACCAGTTGATACCCGGCGTAGAAGTTTGGCAAGCCCCCCATATCACAGGCGCCTTGGACATTATTTTGACCCCGCAATGGATTGACGCCGCCACCGGGTATGCCCATATTGCCCAACAACATTTGCAGATTTGCCAGAGTCATCACGTTTTGCACGCCAACGGTGTGTTGGGTGATACCCATTGCCCAAATGACCGCCATAGGGTGATTTTGAGCAAATATTTCAGCCGCTTCATAGAGCAGTCTGCTCGGGACGCCGGTAATCTCCGCCACACTGTCCGGGTCATACTGGGCAATATTTTGCCGGAATTCTTCGAACCCTTCGGTGCGCTCCTGAATGAAAGTTTTGTCTTCCCATCCTTTTTCAAGAATAATATACATTAAGCCATTGAGCAGCGCGATGTCTGTTCCGGGGTGATGCTGGAGATGTAAGACAGCAAATTCGGTGATGTCAATTTTGCGTGGATCGGCAACTACTAGCTTTACATTTCGCTTGAGAACTGCTTGGCGAATACGTGTGCCAAAAACGGGGTGTTGTTCCGTTGTGTTTGAGCCGATGATAAAAATCGAATTGGCATCATTCACAATATCGTCCATTGTGTTGGACATTGCACCTGAGCCGAAAACGGTAGCCAGTCCCGCCACAGTACTGGAATGACACAGACGTGCACAGTGATCCACATTGTTCGTGCCAATCACTTGACGAGCAAATTTATTCATCAGATAGTTTTCTTCATTCGTGCATTTGGCAGAGGTCAGTATTCCAATACTATCTGCTCCATAGTTATCGCGGATTTTGATCAGATTTTGACTGACCACGCGCAACGCAGTATCCCAATCCACCTTAATCCAATTCCCCCGGTCAGATTTTGAAGGGCGAGAGGAGCCCTTTAGTAGATATTCACGAACCAGTGGATCAGTCAGGCGATCTTTATGGTGAACAAAGTCGTAGCCATATCGCCCTTTGACACATAAGTGCATGCCATTTACAGCGCCGTCCGGATTTGAGGTCACACGAATAATGTGGTTATCTTTGATGTTTAGATCAATGGTGCAGCCCACGCCGCAGTAAGTACAGGTGGTTGTAACGATTTTGTCTGGCGCTCCCAAACCAACCGACATTTTGTTATCCAGGGCACCAGTCGGACAGTATGCAACACATGCGCCGCAGGATTCACAACGTGCTTCGAGCATCGTTGCATCGGCGCCAGCGGATATATGTGTTTCGTAGCCTCGATTAGACAGCCCCCAAACAAAACGCCCCTGGATCTCAGCACAAGCGCGAATACAGCGGCTGCACAGGATGCACTTGTTTAGGTCCACCCAAACAAAAGGATTGGGATCGCTGTTGATCTTGTAGCGTGGTTCGCTGGCAGAGAGCGAAGCAATGTCCAGCCCATAGTAATTTGACCAGTAGATTAACTCGTTTTCGCGACCGTCATTTGCAGCGTATCCCGCGTCATGATAAGTGGAGAGCAACAGTTTGAGGACAGTTTTGCGGGACTCGATGATTTCAGGGGTGTCAGTGTGAATATCCATGCCCTCTTCAGCCGGCAGCGTACATGCGGTGGCGGGGCGAGCGAATCCTTTGACGTTAACCACACAAAGACGGCAACCCCCATACGGTGTCAAATCCTTGTGGTGGCATAGTGTCGGGATGGTAATGCCTTCGGCTCTGGCAATCTCCAGAACAGTTTTTCCTTCTGGGACACGATAGCTTTTACCATTTATCTTTAAAGTGAGCACTTTTTACTCTCCTTGCTCGGTCCATTTCCGGCTCTCGCGATTCGTTGGAGTTGGTTTTTCAACATTTCGCAGATAGATAAACCAATATACCAGTCCAACCATAAACGCTCCACCAATAATGTTGCCGATAGTGACCGGGAGCAAATTGCCAATAAAGAAGTTACCCCAGGTCAGGTGAGGGAAATCTACTGGGGATTTCTTGATTAGTTCAAATAGAGCTGGGTCCCCCCAGTTCTTAATAAAGATGGCTATTGGAATAAAGTACATGTTGGCGATGCTGTGTTCAAAGCCGGCGGCAACAAAGGCGGTGATGGGGAAGATAATGGAAAGAATTTTGTCTATGGTTGAGCGGGCGCTGAAACATAACCATACTGCCAGACAGACCAGTGCATTACACATGATTCCCAGAGCAATAGCTTGCCCGAACTCCAGACTGGTTTTTGCTTCCCCGATATTCAAGACATTTAGCCCAATGGTACCATTACCGAACATATATTGTTTTGTGAGGAACATCAGTACGGCAGTGGCAATTGAACCAACAAAATTTCCTACATACACGATTATCCAGTTTCGTATAAGTTGCTTAAAGGTGACTTTTCCACTGGTGAAAGCCATAATGATCAGGTTGTTTCCTGTGAATAGCTCGGCACCACCCACGATTACAAGAATAAGTCCCAGTGAAAAGCTCAAGCCAGCCAGCAAGCGTACAACACCATAGGGCAAGCCGCTTGAAAAAGCTGGCGTACCTTCGGCAGTTTTTATGGCAATGCTGCCGGCGCTGACGGTGGTTGAGAAAATCGCCCCTAGGGCGATGAATGCACCAGCCAGAACCGCCAGAGCAAACATTTCCCAAAACTCCATACCGGCTTTTTTCGTGCCAATTGTTTCCGCTTTCCGTGCCATTTCAGCCGGCACAAGGGCGTCTATACTGAATTCATTATTTGCCATGTTATTTACTACCTCTATCTTCCTTGTTAGCTTACAGAAACCAGTTTGCCAACTGGACAAACTCCTGTCGGGCAAACTTTCAAACGGATATGCGCTTCGACCTCGGCGCGGAAATACTTGAGGACATCACGGACAGGAGTTCCCGCCGTCTGGCCAAGACCGCAGTTGGAGAGCTGATTCATGTTGTCAGCAAGTTCTAGCAGTATGTCCAAATCAGCCAGCGTGCCATTTCCTCTCGATATATTGTCCAGTATTTCATAAGAGCGTTGGGTGCCAATGCGGCAGGGGTTGCATTTTCCACAACTTTCCCTACGGAAGAAATTCATTAACACTTTTGCCAGATCTACAACACAGGTGTCTTCGTTACAGATCAATAACGCGCCGGAGCCAAGTGAAACGCCTGCTTTAGCGTAGGCGTCAAAGTCCATTGGGGTATCTTGTAAACTGGCAGGAATGACCGAGCCACTCGAACCGCCCGTCTGTGCCAGCTTGAAGGCAGAGCCATTTTTCATTCCTTTGCCGTAGATGGCAATCACTTCGCGTAGCGTAATACCCATCGGGACTTCAATCAACCCTGTAGTGTTTACATGTCCCAATATGGTGTACACTTTGGTACCTGGACTACTTGGCGTTCCAATGCTACGATACCAGGCTGCACCATTTCGGATAATCGCCGGGATGTTTGCCAGAGTTTCAACATTGTTGACAAGCGTGGGTTTGCCCCACAAACCATGCGTTGTCGGATATGGTGGGCGTGAACGCGGTTCGCCCCGCTTGCCCTCAATAGATTCGATGAGAGCTGTTTCTTCACCGCAGATATAAGCTCCAGCGCCGCTGTGAATATGAATGTGAAAACTGAAATTGGTACCGAAAATGTGGTCGCCAAGCATCCCCATTTCTTCAGCCTGACGAATAGCCTGAAGCAAACGGTTTTGTGCTAGCAAGTACTCGCCTCGCACATATATATATCCTTCCCTGGCGCCTACAGCATAACCAGCGATGGTCATGGCTTCCAGAATTGAATGCGGGTCGCCTTCAATGATTACCCGATCTTTGAATGTTCCCGGCTCGCTTTCGTCTGCGTTGCAAACCACATATTTATTATCTCCTTGCGCTTTTGAGACGAAGCTCCACTTCAAGCCGGTTGGGAAGCCAGCGCCACCACGCCCGCGTAAGCCGGATCTGGTGATCTCTTCAATTACCTGGGCGGGTGTCATTTCAGTTAGCACTTTGCCAAGGGCAGCGTACCCATCGTGCAGGATATAGTCTTCAATACTGTTGGGGTCAATAATGCCAGCCCGCTCAAGAACGATGCGCTTCTCAGCGGGGAGTGTACCCTTACGAGCAGAGAGCCAGGCAATACGACCGCTCAACTCGCGCGCAGGAGCTTGTAAACCAGCGGCAACTCGCCCTTTGTACAGGTGTTCTTCTACAAGAAAGTGGACATCTTCTGGTCGAACCGGCCCGTAGATCGTTGCTTCGGGATAAACAATAACTATAGGAATGGCGTCATGCCTGCCGACATCACCTACCATTGATAAGGAGACTTCATCCTCCAAGCCAAACGCTTTTATTTCCTCTTGTAAACGTTCAAAAACTTGTTGCGCCCCGCGTTCTATGCTTTCGGGGTCGCTTGAAACCAGCACCATTGAACGATAGGTTTTCATAATCACCTCATTACTAACTATAGCGGGCTAGAATATCAGGTATTTGTTCTGGAGTGACATTCCCATAAATATCATCGTCAATTACGATGACTGGACCAACACCGCAGATGCCTAGACAGCTGGTGGTTATCAATGACCATTTACCATCCGGCGTGGTCTCATCTTCACCGATTTTGAGAATGTCTTGCAGTGTTTCCCAGACTTCGCGCCCTCCTACAACATGGCACGGTGCGCTTTCGCAGAACTGGATCACATGGCGTCCGCGCGGCTTAGTAGATAACATGCGATAAAATGTGGTAACTGCAAATACCTGGCTTTTTGCCAAACGCAGGCGCCGGCTCACTTCTTCCAGAGCTTCCTGAGGAAGATAACCGATCTTGCGGTTGATGTCATTCAGTATCGGAATAAGTTCTTCCCGGCTAGTGCCGTGTTCCTTTATTGCTGCTTCAACGGCATTCATTATTGCCTGTTTATTTTGCGTTTCAGTTGTCATGCTCCTCCTCCAAGCGTGGTGTTTTTCCAGCACCCCACAAGTTCTAGTTAATCCGAATTGCGTTGAAATTACAAACCTGCATACAGATACCACAGCGGATGCAGATGTCAGGATCAATATAATGTGTCTGACGCCGTTCGCCGCTGATTGCATTAACCGGGCAGTTACGAGCGCAAACAGTGCAGCCAGTGCAGACACCATCAATGATTTCATAAGTAATCAATGCGCGACAAACTTTAGCTGGACAGCGTTTTTCGTAAATGTGAGCTTCGTATTCATGGCGGAAGTATTTGAGCGTGCTTGCTACTGGATTCGGTGCACCCTGCCCAAGACCACACAGGCTGGTAGAGCTAATTTCCCGGCACAACTCCTCAAGAGTCTCAATATCGCCATCTCGTCCCTTACCTTCACATATGCGAGTAAGGATTTCCAAAATGCGGCGGGTGCCAACCCTGCAGGGAACGCATTTGCCGCAACTTTCATCCTGAGTGAACTCCATGAAAAAGCGAGCAATGTCTACCATGCAAGTATCTTCATCCATTACAATCATGCCGCCCGAGCCCATGATCGATCCAACTGAAGCAAGCGACTTGTAATCCACGGGCAAATCAAGGTATTGTTCAGGGATACACCCCCCCATAGGTCCGCCAGTCTGGATCGCTTTAAATTTCTTGTCGTCCTTGATGCCGCCGCCGACGTCATAAACGATTTCGCGCAGTGTGATACCAAAGGGTACTTCAATCAGCCCAGTATGTTTAACATCCCCTGCTAGGGCAAATGTCTTGGTGCCTTTGCTGTTTTCGGTACCCATGCTGGCATACCATTCAGCTCCATTGACAATGATTTGTGGCACCACAGCATAGGTTTCAACATTGTTGATATTAGTGGGTTTTCCAAACAAGCCCTTTACGGCTGGGAAGGGTGGGCGAGGACGAGGTTCACCGCGGCGACCTTCAATAGAAGCCATCAAAGCAGTCTCCTCACCACAAACAAATGCCCCAGCCCCTTGGCGTACTTCCAGATCGAAAGAAAAGCCACTTCCCAATATGTTTTCGCCCAACAAACCAAACTCACGAGCTTGCTGAATGCCAATGTTCAATGTCTTAACTGCCAGAGGGTATTCTGCGCGACAGTAGATATAGCCTTGGTGTGCACCAATTGCGTATGCGGCGATAATCATACCTTCAATAACAGAGTGAGGGTCACTTTCGAGAACCCGGCGATTCATGAAAGCGCCAGGGTCACCTTCATCCGCGTTGCAAATAATGTATTTCACCGGATCACTGCTGTTTCGTGCGAACTGCCATTTCTTACCAGTAGGAAAGCCAGCGCCGCCACGTCCTGCCAGACCTGAGCGCAAAACAGTGTCAATGACTTCTTCCGGTGTCATTTCGCTCAGGACTTTGGCGAGTGCCATATAACCGCCTTCAGCAATATAGTCCTCGATATTGTTTGGGTCAATCTTGCCACAATTGCGTAGGACAATGCGAACCTCTTTTGGTTTGGGCGGGCCTAGTTCCTCATCAGCTACAGTGATTTCTTTGGCTCGGAACTTCTCGACAATGCGCCCTTTCAGGAAGTGTTCTTCCACCAAATAGGGAATATCATCCACGCTGAGATTGGCATAATGAACACCCTCAGGATAAACCATCATATCCGGACCGTACTGGGCAGGGTCGCCAATGCGGGAAGTTTCTAGTACCTGCACTTCATCCACCAGCCCTTGGGCGACCAGTTCATCGTTCAGAGCATCTATTACTTCCAGAGCTCCTTTTGCCAAACAACCTGGATCAACGGATACCAATACATGAGAACGATAGAATGCCATATTTCACCTTTCTCACAGACACAATCTGTTTACTAAAAGTTCTCCATGAACAGATTAGCCTGTTATGTCTCGATCTTGTATTCTTTAACTACAGTGTGATTCATAACATGCTCTTTCATGATCCGGCAAGCCACATCGGGTGTGACTTTACCATAAGTTACCGGCGGTTCATCACCAATGATCACCTGGACAATTGGCTCCCAGGAATCTAAGCCAATGTTTCCGGTTTGCCGGACGACAATATTGGACAGATTTTCCTTTTCAATGAAATCCAAAATAGCTTTAAGGGTCTCGCGGGCGCCGGCTGCAATGCCAACCGTTCCCATGCCGACGATGATTTGTTTCTGCCCGGTCACAATTTTTGCTTCGCGTTTCTTAAGAGCTTCTTCGCGAACGCGTTTCAAGTCTTCTAGTGATTTGATCTTATCCATTTTTTACCTCTCTAACTGATTTCTATAATCTTCTACTTGCAGATTGTACTTCTTGTATTCCTGATTCCAGAGTATTTCGAAGAAATTTTAGAACTTCTGGCTCTGATAATAGAATGCCTTCCAATTCCTGCTTGATAGGAGCATCGTCAAATTCAAATTGCCGGTCATCTATGCGATACCGAAAAATCCAGTGAACCTCTGGAGAGCCAATCAAAAGCCCTAAAAAAGTTCCAGCCAGATCACCGAGTGGCATACGGTCAATGTGACTGCGTTGAAATTCAACATCTACTCGTGTGCCAAGATTGGGCGCGGATTGAATGTGAAGAAACCCATTACAGGCTTCGGCAGCGGCTTTCAACAACGGGATACCCAACCCAACTTTTCGGGTAGTGCGACTGGTAACAAATGGATCCGCAATTTTAGCTACTGTATCGGCATCCATACCGCAACCGTCATCAATAACGCTCATTCTCAATCGGTCTGTTCGTGTATCCTCAATGACTTCGATCGTAATGTTTTTGGCTCGAGCCGAGACGCTGTTTTCAGCAATATCCAGTAAGTGTAAAGCCAGTTCTCTCAAGATGACTTCTCGACGTTGCCATCACCCTGGAGCGGGCGAAGAAGTTGCGGGAACTTGTTCGGGCGAACCCGCCCAACGATTTCGTCATCTACGACAACCACCGGCGCCTGGCTACATGCGCCCACGCAGCGGCAAAGTTCAAGGGTGATATTGCCATCTGGTGTGGTCTGCCCAGCTTCAATGCCCAGTAATTGTTTTGCTTTTTCAAGGAGCTGAGGTGTACCACCCACATAACAGGCGGTGCCCATGCAAAACTTGATTGTGTGTTTACCGCGCGGGCTTGTGGTGAAGAAGGAGTAAAAGGACAC
>Ga0308390_1002662_pt1 | contig 10590 bp, 8 predicted proteins | sample Hotspr2Sample149_FD_202358 | JGI IMG/M metagenome (GOLD analysis project Ga0308390, IMG submission 202358) | Hot spring phototrophic mat microbial communities from Mushroom Spring, Yellowstone National Park, Wyoming, United States - 20040719_149 ...
ATAAAAAAACTGAAAATATATAAAAGAATGATACATTTTTACTATTGCAATCCTGTGTAATAGTAAATATTTTGTTGAGGAAAAATAATATGGGCATGACAATTACTCAAAAGATTTTAGCGGCACATGCCGGGAAGGAACGTGTTGAACCGGGCGAATTAATTGAAGCTAAAGTGGATCTGGTACTGGGTAATGATATTACTGCACCTATTGCAATTAAAGAATTTGAAGAGTTAGGCATACAAAAAGTTTTTGATAATGAAAAAATAGCACTTATTCCTGACCATTTTACCCCAAACAAGGATATAAAATCAGCTGAGCAGGTTAAAATCTTAAGGGAATTTGCCAGAAAATATAATATTATACATTTTTATGATGTTGGAAGAGTTGGTGTTGAGCATGCGTTATTGCCGGAATTAGGGCTGGTGCGTCCCGGCATGTGTATTATTGGTGCTGATTCACATACCTGTACCTATGGTGCGTTTGGTGCATTTTCAACTGGTGTTGGCTCAACAGATATGGCCGCAGCAATGGCTACTGGTAAAACCTGGTTTAAAGTGCCGGAATCAATTAAATTTGTTGTGTATGGTAAGCTGCAACCGTATGTATCAGCCAAGGATATCATATTGCACATTATTGGAAGCATTGGTGTAGACGGTGCATTATATGCATCAATGGAATTCACCGGCGATACTATCGCTGAATTATCCATGGAAGGAAGGATGACTATGGCCAATATGGCAATTGAGGCTGGTGCAAAAAATGGTATTTTTGCTCCTGATGGCAAGACTGTTGAGTATATTAAAAGCCGCACCGGGCTTCCCTATACATTGTACTATAGCGATGAGGATGCATCGTATATTGATGTGAAGGAATATGATGCTTCTAAAATTGAGCCAACAGTTTCATTTCCACATCTGCCTGAAAATGTCAGGCCTGCACGCGAGGCAGGAATAGAAATTGATCAGGTTGTCATTGGCTCCTGTACCAACGGGCGTATTGAGGACTTGCGGGTAGCAGCAAAGATATTGAAAGGCCGCAAAGTGCATAAAGATGTCAGATTGCTTATTATACCAGCAACACAGGAAGTGTATAGAAAGGCTCTGGAAGAAGGGCTGATAGATATATTTATTGAAGCTGAAGCAGCGGTATCTGCTCCCACATGCGGTCCATGTTTAGGTGGCCACATGGGAATTTTAGCTGAAGGCGAACGGTGTGTTGCAACAACTAATAGAAACTTTGTTGGCAGAATGGGGCATCCAAAAAGTGAAGTGTATTTAGCAAGCCCGGCTGTTGCAGCAGCTTCAGCAGTTTTGGGTAAGATTGCTCACCCGGATGAGTTGAAATAAAATGAACTATCGCTAATTGAAACTATTCAAGAGGTATAGCATGAAAGCACATGGAAAAGTATGGAAATTTGGAAACGATATTAATACTGATGAAATAATACCCGCACGATATCTTAACACTTCTGATCCTGATGAACTGGCACAGCACTGTATGGAAGATGCTGATCCTGATTTTATGAAAAAGGCAAAGGCTGGCGATATTATTGTTGCTGGAAAAAATTTTGGGTGCGGTTCATCCCGTGAACATGCTCCCATAGCCATAAAAGCAGCAAAAATATCATGCGTTATTGCTGAATCGTTTGCCCGTATATTTTACCGTAACAGCGTCAACATTGGGCTTCCCATCATTGAGTCAGAAGAAGCAGCAAAAGATATTGCGGAAGGTGATGAGATAGAAATTGATTTTGATTCAGGCGTTATAAAAAATATTACAAAAAACAAGGAATACAAGGCCAAGCCTTTCCCACCATTTATGCAGGATATTATTGCAAAAGGTGGTTTAATGGCCAAGGTTAAGGCTGAATTGAAAAAATAGATTATTGTACCTGCTTTATATTTTTGCCTTCAAAAATATCTTTGCCCTGTGCCCTGAATGGTATGATATACCAGCGGCCTTTTTTGTATTTTGCCAGTTGCAGCAGGGCAGGATTGGGGAGGTCCTGGATAAAATTTGAACTAAATTCCAGTGAAATGGCTACATCACTTTCTTCATGGCGGTTATACTGGCCATTTAATTTAAGCCGTATTTCAGGTGCATTAAAGATAAATGAATTAATTGTGATAACAGGGCCATTGAGATTAAAATTCCCGTATATCTTCTGAAACTCTAAATTGCTCAATTTATATTTTAAATCCTGGAGCCATATACTTAATCCATTCTGCAACCCCGTATTGGCAAGTTTGCCATTCTCAACTGATACTTCAACCTTGCCGGTTATTCTGTCAATAATAGGGTCTTTGGGTACGATAGTTACCTGCAATTGCCCTGATATATTGCCAAATAGTCGATTTTCATATTCCTGAAGGTATGAGCTTATATTCTGCAATCGTAGATTATTAAATTTTGCCACTAGTGTAATCTGAGGGTTATCCTGTGAAAGGGTGATGACACTTCTGCCGGTGACATCTCCCCCAAATACCTTAGCACTAAATGAGGGTAGTGCAATTATGTTTTTTGACATGGTGTAATTGCAGTTAATTTTTTCTATAACCAAATTGTCTTTATATAATTTTTGTATAATGCATTTTCCTGATAATTCATACGGAAAGTGTATTTCTTTTTCTGGCTTTTTGTGTTGTTCAGGTTTTTCAGGCTGTTTGGTAATGATTTTATTAAGGTCAACTTCATCAGCTTCTATATTTACAGTAAATTTCTTAAGTGATGAATCCACGGTAGCAACAGATAAAACGCAGGGTGCAGAATATACGGTTGCCACTATGCCATCTTTTTTGAATTGATTATTCTTGATAAGAAAGCTTGTTTCTTTTAATGACAGGATACTATCTTTTTGGCCAATAACAATGTTTGATAGCGTTACATCGGCATCTATTACATTGTTTTTATACTCAAAATTTCCCTTAATTTCACCAGCAATATCGCTTAAATCTATATTACCAAGTAATGGGGCTATCTCTTTAATATTTATTGATGCTTCATTTACCTTGATATTGTTAATATCCCCATTGAAAGTAAATAGCAACTGGTTTAGGACAAAGGTTGAATTATCAATTTTGCCTTTAACATTAGTTAGTACCACAGTGCCTTTATGTAAGTTAATATTGGTGAATGCATTGCTTAAAAATAGCATTGAATTGTTACTGAGTTTGCAGCTGCCAGTTACAGTTCCCTGAATGGCACTTTTTGTTATAAGAAGATTGTCAATAGTTCCTGAAAAAACCCTGTAAGGCAGTATTTGTGAAAGATTGTTACCCCAGTTGTAAACCCATAGGAGATCACAATCACGCAGGTTGAAACCACCTTGAATTTTATAATTACTTGTAATGGTTATTGAACAATCACCAGAGATTTTCCCTCTGTTTTGTGGAAGGATTATTGACAAGTTTTTCAATTCCAGAATATCATCGTTTAGTTCAATATTTGTATCAATACTGTATTTGCCTTCTAATGGCTTAAGGTTTTCTGGCGGATTTTCAAGTATAATGGTTGTATTATTGAGTGATAGCAACTTGATCTGGGTTGTTATGCTGGATATTTCTTTTGATAATAGTTCTTTGAGCAATTTTTCAATATTTGATGTTATGAGTTTGTTCTCCGTGTAATACAGTATATGAATAACTGCATCGTTAAGTGAAATATAATTAATAATAAATTGTTTTTGCAATAATGGCGTAAGCTGGAACCGTATTGCCGCATCCTTTGAGTGTGCAATAAATGGTTTTTCTTTGTCAGTGTCGTATATATACAGGTCGGTGATCTGAATACCCCTGATGCTATAGTCGATTGTTCCTATTGTGACTGGCCTGTTTAAAGATTCTCTCAGTGTTTGTACAATAATTGACTTCAAGGTTTCTTTGGGGAAGAAATAGATAAATGCTGCTGCAAAAGCAGCAAGCATTATAAGTACAATGAAAAGTACTATGGCACTGTATTTAGCTACTCTTGCTGGCTTCACGTTTACGTTCTAAAGCTGATTTTTTCTTGTAAAAATTAACAGTCTTTTCAAGCTCTTCTAAGTTGGTGCAGATAAGCTTGCCTTCATCCAGTGTAATATTTTTGTCTTCAAGTAATTCCACCACAAGATGATCCCCTTTATCCTGTGGTATTCCAACCATATTGAGAAGCTCCTTAACGCCAAAATCAAAGGTAAAGCTTTCTTTGGGGGCTATTCTTACCTTTTGTTTTTCTACCTGTATAAGCAGGGTGTCATACATTCTGCCTAACGGATCACGTATCATTAAATTTTCAAGCTGCCTGTATGCTGTCCAGATGCGCTCACTTAAAAGCTGTATAAGCCTGGTTGCCAGTTGTGGTTGTGTCTGAACCATTGTTTCAAAATTTTGCCGGTTAATTGCCATGAGCGTGGTGTCACCAAATGTAATTGCCGAAGCGCTTCTTGGCCTGTTTTCAAGCAATGCCATCTCGCCAAAGATATCGCCAGGCTTTAACACAGCAAGCAATACCTCTTCATCAACGATTTTGGTTATCTTAACCTTGCCCCCCTGAATGATGTATAGTTCATCACCCGGCTCATTTTCACAGAATATCATCTGGTTATCTTTGTATACCCTGGTAAGGTTGTTTTTCTGAGGATTTTCCGGGACCTTTAGTGGGGCATTGATTGATTTCAAATGAGCTATCGCCTTATCCCGGTTTAAACCATTAGGGCAATGCTGAATGTATCGCTGTAATGCATAGGCTGCATGAGGCAGGTTTTTCTTTTTAAGGTAATATTCGCCAATTTTAAAAAGGTGTTCAGGGTCTTCTTCCACAGCATTGGCAAACGTCAACCGTGTGATAGCCTGATCAAACTCTCTCAGCTTTCGGGAAAAGAAGCGTATAATCTTCATGGCAACTGCAGGATTTTTCTGGATGAGTATGCCAAACTGGTCACGCTGTACTGAAATGAGCGATACATCGGTCAAAGCAACGGCACTTTCAATATGTGCATGACCGCTCATGCACGGGATAACACCAAAGAAGTCACCTGGCCCTAAAAGAGGGTTGGTTTCCTGGGCAATGGGGTTTTCCTTAACAAGCTTTACCTTGCCCTGCCTGATAATATAAAAATTATCTGCGTTCCGCTTACCTTCAACAACGATGAAAGAGTTAGCCAGATAGTTTACAACTTTAAACTGTTCCTGCACCATAGGTTGCCGTTATCATATAAAATTACTATTATTGCTCAAAGGATAGTATATTCACAATAAAAGTAAACAAAAAAATACATTTCAGCAATTACATTATACATTAAAAATCGGTATTATGGATTATAATATCAAGAATTTTTAAGGTAAATGAATTGTATGCTATGCTTTGAGGTTGGTTAGGCTCTGTATTTTTAACCGCTTAATCTGACCGTAAAGATTTGGGTCTGATGGCTCATAATATGAGGCTTTTTGATATGAAGCAATGGCTGCGCTTGTATTCTGTAATTTTTCGTATACCTGGCCACGGTGTGAGTAAAATTCTTTTTGCATTATCCTAACTTTTTCAAGTGATAGGTTGGGTTGTTGGACTAATTGCGGTATAGGGAGCTCTTTTTTAAAGCGTTTCATAGGGGCAAGAATATCAGTATGTGTATCAGCATAAACCGAACTCATTCTTTTATGCTCTAGTATTACTGGTTTTACTGCACTATGTTTTACAGGTTCTATCATAATGATACACTTCCCATACTATAAAGATACATACTATACTTGTAGGAAGTCAATAAAAAAAGTAAAAAGTTCCATAGAGTTTGGGATGGGGTGAATATATTGAATATTTTAAGTAAGCAAAATGGTACACTTAATCAGAGGTAAGGTATTTTTCCAGATATTCATTAAGATCATTAATATTTTTTCGTATCATGGTTTTAAATTCAGGGGGTATGTTTTGCTGCATTACCACCCTGTAGTAGTTGAGGGCATCGCGCACTTTTCGCTTCTTTATGAGATCATCTGCTTTCTCCAGCAGTGGGCGATATTTATAAAAAGCATATTCCAGGATATTCTTTTCCCTTGAAAGGCTGAATTCATCAGGAAGCTTCTTAAAGTCATAGGTGACTTTTAATATGGGCAGCTCTTTTTTCTTGCGCCTATCGTGCTGTAAAAATTTTTCGTAGAATTTACGGTCTTCTTCTAATTTGCGTAGTGTTTCCGGGTCATCAGTATCATATTCCACTTCTTCAGATTTTCTGTAATCACCTAATATTTCAATTTCATCCTGTTTTTTACGTTTATCTTCTTCCAGTATCTTTCGGAAAATATCTTCATCACTGACTTCATCAAGTTCACTTTTTTTCTGATCCTTTATAATATCACTGATAAGCTCCCAATCCTCTTCTTCTTTTTGTTTTTCTGTTTTTTCCACAATCTCAGATGTATGTGTTGTTTCATCCGGTTTGGGTTGGTCGCCATATAATTTTATCAAGAAATCTTTTGCAAAATCGCCTTTAACCTTATCTTTATCAATTGGCTTGGGTTTTGGTGCTGTGATCTCAGGAAGCTTTTCCAGAATTTTTAAAATAGGTTCAGGGTCAAGTTCAATGGGTAGTTTGCCCTCATATTTAACAGTGGAAACAGCAGGCTGTTTCCCTGATTCTAAAAGTTTTGAATGAACCATCTTTAAATTTTCCAGTTCTGCCCTGGTCTTCTCTTTTTCTTCATACAGCTTGAACATCCTGTCAGTGAGGTCATTTAACTGGCTTTGCAGCTTCTGTATTTCAGATGATTCTTCTTTATCAGAGAGGCCCTTCAATGAACTGGCTAATTCATTTTTCAGCTGTTCTAGGTGAGTAGCTAATTTATTGATTTCATCCCTGTATTTATTAATGCTTTCTTCTTCAATATGCTCTAACTTTTGTTTTTCCTGAATTTTTTTGGTTATTTCCTCCACTATTTTATCAACATCAAAGTTTTGTGGAGTAAACCCAATTTGAATCCTCTCGGGCAATTTAATTGGGCTATCCAGTGAAATTTTTATTTCATTTGGTTTGCTTCTGGTTTGGGCTTCTTTCTGGCGCTGCTCTGTTTCCTGCATTTGTTTGTATTTTTTAAGGTAATCGATATTTGCTTCTATTTTAGTGTTGGTTTCAGCATCAAGGATTCGTTCGTTAACGCCTTCGTATAATGACATGGCAGTAGTAAAATCACCCTTTTTGGCATACACCTCAGCATTCATCAATATTCGCATGTATATCCTAAACCGTGAGTAGGGCGGGATTATCTCCTCAGCTGAATAGGGCAATTTAAAATCTTCGTCAATTACAGTTTTTTCTAACGGCGTGTCGGTTGCCCTTCTTTTGGGTCTGGCTGCATCAGGATATTTTTCTTCAATTTCCAAATCGCTTGCACGCCTGCGGTATATTTTATCAGGTGGGGTAGTTTCTGAGCTTTCTGGTTTTGTTTCATTACCCGTAATTGCCCAGATTAATATTACAATAACAATAACAAGCGATGTGATAAGTATAGGTATCATAGTAAAAATTTTTAATCAGGTGTAGTACATTTCCATGCAAAAGCTTTCTGCACAGTAACTATCGCCCATAATTAGTATACTATACTTAGTAATATAAAACAACATAATTATTATTGTGGCGATAGTTACCGTCAAATGCCTTCTAGTATACTATCGTCATGACATGGCTGAAATCAAAACCACAGCAGACATTTTTTTGCTGAAATATGTTTCCTGTGACGGGAGCGATGCACCGTGCAAGGTAATGTCATCTGGTGATTGCAATGAGGTGTCGACTGCACGCATCCAGTGAGTGCCATTAAATGGTTTTGGCAATGAAAATGTAAGGTCATATTGTGAGGCATTGTATATGATATATATATCATTGTCTGCTCTATCAAAAGAAAGCTTTGCGTATTCGCCGTTTAAATGCAATGCAATGGAATGGCTGTAATATCCCAAATCAGGAGCATGGCAGTTGACGCCGTGCCACACACAATCAGGGTTTGCAAACCCTTGCTGGGTAGTTCCTGACAAAAAGCGCTTTTGCCTGAGCACGGGATGCATTTTGCGAAATTGAATCAAAAGCTCTACAAACCGCCGTATATCACCAAATTGATGTAATCTGTCCCAGTTAACCCAGGAAATTTCATTATCCTGGCAGTATGCATTGTTGTTGCCATTTTGCGTTCGCCCCATCTCATCGCCAGCAAGAATCATGGGGACCCCTTGCGATAGCAGCAACGTGGCAAAGAAATTCTTTATCTGCTGCCTTCGGATTATTAGTATTTCCGGTGGTGCATCATGGCCTTCAACGCCATAGTTAAAGCTTATATTATTGTTGTCGCCATCCTGATTGTTTTCCCCATTGGCAAGGTTGTGTTTTTCATTAAACGAAACTAAATCAAGCATGGTGAATCCATCGTGGCAGGTAATGAAGTTAATGCTATGCAGCGGGCTTCGGTTTGTCCGCTGGTAAATATCAGGGCTACCAATAATGCGCTGCATGAAATTAAAAATGGTGTCATTGTCGCCTCGCCAGAAGCGGCGAACATCGTCACGGAATTTTCCATTCCATTCAGCCCATCGTCCAGGAAAGTGGCCAATCAAATATGCTCCGCCTGCATCCCATGCCTCAGCAATTATCTTTGTGTTGCGCAATATTGGATCTTCGGATATTTTTTCTATGAGAGGTGGGTTTTGTAAAATATTGCCATCCTGGTCACGTCCTAATATCGATGCTAAGTCAAACCTGAATCCGTCTATGTGCATGTCAATGACCCAGTAACGTAAGCAGTCTAATATAAAATCACGAACCAGTGGATTATTACAGTTAACGGTATTTCCGCAGCCTGAAAAATTTTGATAAAAACGCTTGTTTTCCTTAAGCATGTAATAAATGGAATTATCAAGCCCCTTAAAATTAATTGTGGGTCCTAAATGGTCGCCTTCTGCAGTGTGATTGAATACCACGTCAAGAAATACTTCAATGCCAGCTTCATGGAAATCACGAATCATTTCTTTGAATTCATTTATTTGCTGACCCATGGTACCACTTGAAGAGTATGATGCTTTGGGCGCAAAAAAAGCTATGGTGCTGTAGCCCCAGTAGTTTTTCAGCCGCTCACCGGTTAACGGGTTTATATTAATATTTTCAAATTCATCAAATTCCTGGATGGGCATGAGTTCAACAGCGGTAATACCTAATTGCTTTAAATATGGTATTTTTTCAGAAAGGCCTTTATATGTCCCCTTATGAGTGACATGTGATGAAGTATGAAATGTAAACCCTTTTACATGAAGCTCATAAATAATGGTATCTTCCATGGGAGTCTGAATGGGGCGGTCATACCAGTCAAATTCGGTATCAACCACAATACATTTGGGTGATTCTTTATAGTTCTTTTCAGTAGAAAACGAAAGATCTTCATCCGGGTGCCCTTTGATATAGCCACAGGCTTTGCTAAAATCCCATATATGGTTGCCACTTATGGCTTTGGCATAGGGGTCAAGCAGCAGCTTGTTTTTATTAAAACGGTGCCCCTGCTCAGGCTGGTACGGCCCATCAACCTTATATCCATACAACTGGCCTTCCCTGATTCCAGCTATCCATATATGCCATATATCGCCAGTTTTATTAAGTTTGGGATCCAGTTCAATCTCTATATATTCTTCGCTTTCTGAAGAAGCAAATAATAGAATGGATACAGCAGTAGCATGACGGCTGAAAAGTGCAAAGCGCGCCCCGTGCCGGTCTAAATGTACGCCTAACGGTAATGGTGTACCGGGCATTGTAACAAAATGATGTTGTTTCATGGTGTGCATGATATTTGTTAACTTATAATATTGTATATTTTGGGAATATTAGCAAATAAATTAATAGTTTAATAAATAGTAAGCCCTGCAGTCTTTGGCTTATTATACCATAATGTTATAGTTACTTAGATTTAATGGCATAATTGTCAAACAATAAATAATCGAGATATTTTTTAGTCATTACGTTATTACACATTAAACAAAGAGGCATAATGAAATTCATATTAATGGCAATGTTCGTTATTCAAATTTTTCACTGTTAATTCCTAAAAGTATTTTTATGTACAAAAAATAATTAATGTACACTCCCGCCGCCGAAGGCGGCGGGAGTGTACAAGTATTTATGTTAAATTATTGTTTAGGAATAAATACTGCAAATTTTTTCAGTTTTTATTCCTTAAAAATAATTTTATATAAAAAGAGTGTACATCTATTATTATTTTTACATATAAATGCATTGAGGGATTAACAGTAAAATTTTTAAAAATTTAGTTGACAAAATACATATAATATCATAACATCAGACCATCAGGTAATCAGATATTATTCAAAGCATATAACAGTGAATTTTATTTTCAGGAAGTAAATGGTATATGATTAAAATTGCAGAACTTCTTCCGCCACATCCTTCTGCATTATGGAAAATGGTAAAACAGTGCGGGGTTGAATATGTTGTCGGTGGGATGCATCATTATGCAGGATGGGAAAGCTTGCCTAAGGATTTCTGGCCATGGAGTTATAATTCATTGGTGCATATCAAAACTACGTATGAAAATGGTGGATTCAAGTTAGAGGTCATTGAATCAA
>Ga0308390_1002669_pt1 | contig 10574 bp, 11 predicted proteins | sample Hotspr2Sample149_FD_202358 | JGI IMG/M metagenome (GOLD analysis project Ga0308390, IMG submission 202358) | Hot spring phototrophic mat microbial communities from Mushroom Spring, Yellowstone National Park, Wyoming, United States - 20040719_149 ...
TAGTCGCTGTACAAGTCCAGGAGTTTGCCGTTTTTCATACACCAAGTTTACTCAAATCTGCGTAAGGTGAGTTAAGTAAAAAGTGTCGGAGCGATTGTTCCAACTTTGGCAAGTAGGCATTGAAACAGCAGATATAGTGGTTGCCAATTAAGTTTACCAGTTTTGGAACGGTCATGTATCTGAATTGTAGGGAGAATTTTTACCAGTTATATGTGTTTTTGGTGTTTTATTTAATCAATCAGCTATAATTGTGCAACAGGCGGTTAGATTCTTTAGGTTCCGTAAGGAGAAATTGCTATGTCCTGGAACTTACACAGTACCCACGCTCAGGCAGGTGATCTGGTAGAACTGGTTGGCTTGCGGCATTCGCATTTTGTTGTTCGGCTGGAGCAGGGTGGAAAGCTGGAAACCCATCGAGGTATTGTTTATCACGATGATTTAATTGGAAAACCGTGGGGAACGCAGGTTTTCAGCCATTTGGGCAATCCATTTTTTCTGCTTCAGCCTTCTTTGGGTGACTTGCTGATGGATACACCGCGCGCCACTCAGATTATGTATCCAAAAGATATTGGTTTTGTCTTGGTCAATCTGGGAATTGGGCCGGGACACCATGTTGTTGAAGCGGGAACGGGTTCTGGTTCTTTAACATGTGCGCTAGCTTTTGCTGTTGGACCTGAAGGCAGAGTGACGAGCTATGATACGCGTCCGGAAATTCAACGAGTGGCAATTTCCAATATTGAGAGGCTTGGTCTATCAGATCGAGTTAGTTTCAAGTTGAAGGATATTGGGGAGGGATTTGATGAGACTGATGTTGACGCATTGTTTCTTGATGTTCAAAATCCCTTTGATTACATGGAGCAAGTGCGCAGATGCTTAAAACCAGGTGGGTTCTTTGGCAGTATTTTGCCAACGACAAATCAGGTCATCCGCCTGCTCACAACATTAAAACAAAACAACTTTGCTTTTGTTGAGGTTTGTGAGGTGCTATTGCGCTATTACCGAACGGATGCAGATCATTTCAGACCCACTGATCGAATGGCAGCACATACCGGTTTCCTGGTCTTTGCGCGCCCGGTTATTTTTGCTGATGAAGACACGCGCAGAGAAGTGCTTGGTGATTCTTCAGAAGTCATCCTGCAGTCATTGGATGAATGACTCGCGAGATAGAACTTTTGCCTTTAGACTACCTTGCCAAAGGGATGGCGAATAGATGCTATGAATGCTAATCACTTAACCGAAAATCGCATTATTGAGCTTTTGAAGAAAAATTCATCCCAGAGTTTTGAGGACGTGCCGAATGGTTCCTATCGGCGCGCTGCGGTTTTGGTGCCCCTGTTGTTAATTGAAAATGAGTGGCATTTGCTATTCACCCGGCGGACTGAAGAAGTTCAATACCACAAAGGACAGGTTTCGTTTCCGGGTGGGGCGGCTGAACCTGGAGATCGGAGCATAGAGTGGACTGCGTTGCGTGAAGCATGCGAAGAGATTGGCGTGCGCCCACGCTATGTCCGGGTGCTGGGACGGCTTGAACCAGTTACAACAATCTCGCAATATCTAGTCACCCCTGTTGTTGGTCGGGTAAAGTGGCCACTGGCGACGAATCCTGCCCCAAATGAAGTCAGCCGTATTTTTACAATACCGTTGACGTGGCTGGCAGAATCTTCAAACTGGGAAGAGCGCCCCTATGAGTTACCTGATGGTAATGTTCACCGGGTAATCTTTTTCCGCGAGTATGATGGCGAATTGTTATGGGGTATTTCTGCCAAAATTACTCTGATGCTCTTAAGGTCACTGGGACTGTTAAGTAAAAAGTTAAACAGCGGATTACTAGCCGCTGTTTAACTTCCCAATAGAGCAAATCATTGCTATTAATCTTCTGAGATTTCCTCTTCCTTCTTGCCCTTTTCGATGACTTCGGGCTCAGCGCCTTCAGCACCTTCCTCGACGATTTCTTCCTCTGTTGTGCCTCCGGTGATGATGACAATCATTTCATCCTTGTCTTCCAGAATTTCGACCTTGTCGCCGAGATTTAGGTCACGCACATATATACCATCCCCAATCTCTCGCAGATTGGAGATATCTACAGCGATCCGGTCGGGCAAATCCTGCGGCAGGCACTCAACTTCGATCTCTTCCAAACCGGTGAGAACCACGCCATTGTAGATTTTAACAGCAGGTGCTGTGCCGGTAAGAGTGATGCCGACTCTGGCACGAATTTTTTCTGTCAACGAGACCACCTGAAAATCCACATGGAGCAGTTCGTTTTTGATGAGGTCGCGTTGTTTTTCGCGAACTAGTGCCGCATGTTCCTTGCCATCCAGATTGATGGTCACAAGGCTTGAAGAGGTCAGGCGGCTAAGCGCCAATGTGGCGTCATGACGGTCCAGAGTAATTGGTGTTGGGCTGAAGTTGTGACCGTAAAGCACGGCTGGGAGTTTCCCTTGGCGACGAAGTGCACCAACTTTCTTTCCCGTCACGTCACGATGGGTTGCATGAATTATGATTTTTTCCATCTTTTCTTCCTTTGAGCGCCTCTCACCCTGCAAAGGGTTACCCTCGCTCTATAATTTTTCGGCTTGCATGCCGAAGCCGAATTTTATCGGCAATTACTTGTTTCGTCAAGAAAAATCTAAAAAACGGTTTTGTTCATTCGACTGCATTACATATTCGGCAGGATGAAAAACATAAATGATCATTGATCAAGTAGCACCTATTTTCCTTTCATGCATTCGTGTGCAGTTATGGCTATGATTTCCCCAAGCGTCGGGAAACCGTGACAGGCTCTTTCCAGTTTCTCCAACGTAAGACCATTGGTGGCGGCTAAGATGATTTCTCCAAGCAGTTCTTGAACGTTGGTGCCGATCATGTGTGCACCTAAAATCAAATGGGTATCGGCATCAGCGATCAGTTTCAACCAGCCGGCTGTATCCCCTTGGCATATTGCCATGCTGTTAAAAGAGAAGGGTAACTGAGCAACTTTGACACGATGACCACGCTGACGAGCCACTTCCGCAGTCATTCCAAAAGAAGCAATTTGAGGGTGACAATAGGTAATTTTGGGCATATTTTCGTAGTCAAGCGGTGTTGGACTAAGCCCGGCAATCTTCTCGGCAACATACCGTCCCATTTCGCGACCAGCGGCAGCCAGCATTAGCTTCCCGTTAACATCACCAATAGCCCAGACGCCTGGAATACTGGTTTGCAAGTGTTCATCGGTTTCAATCACACCATTCATTCCAAGTTTTACTCCTGCCATTTCTAACCCAAGCCCGTCGCTGTTGTGCTTAAAGTTGACTGCTTCCAATACTCGGGCGGTGCGGATTGTTGTGTTGCCCTGGCTTCCTTGGATAGTCACAACTGCGTGGTCTGCAAAACGTTGGATGGATTCAATACGCGCGCTGGTCATGACCCGAATGCCGCGCGCGGTAAATGCCTTTTCCAACTCAGTACCGATTTCCTGATCTTCATATGGCACAAGGTGAGGCATCATTTCGATAATGGTCAATTTGACTCCGAAAGCATTCCAGAATGAGGCAAATTCAACCCCTAGCGCACCACCGCCGACAATAAGCACCGACTCGGGTGGTGTTTCGTCGAGGACGGCCTGACGGTAATCTATGACTATCCTGCCGTCCGTTTCTATTCCAGGAACCTGCTTGGGTGTTGCGCCCGTAGCAATCACAATGTGATCTGCGGTAAATTGGGCTTGGGAATTTTCACATGTTATCACCTCAACTGTGTTTTTGTTCACCAATCTTGCGATACCTGAAAGAAAGTCAACACCATTTTGCTCTAGCTCATTTGCTACATGTTCAGATACAGTCTTTGCTACCTGGCGGCTGTGCAGAATGGCAGCCTTGTAATCCAATTCAAAATCGGTTGTGGAAAAACCCAATTGTCCACTCGAGTTTCGCAGCGTCCAGGCAATTTCGGCTTTCTTCAAAAGAGCTTTTGTTGGGACAGCACCCATGTTTACACAGGTGCCGCCTGCTGCATCTTTTTCGATGAGCAATACCTTCAAACCCAGTTCAGCGCTTCGCATTGCCGCTGCCACTCCTGAAGGACCTGAGCCAATGATGATGAGGTTGTAATTGTTGTGCATAAGATTCTCCGGATGAGGTATTGTATAATCAATTCAAAGGCATTTTTATTCGAGGAGGAATGCCGGAATGGCTATGTTTGATATCGTTGGCAAAAATCTGGGGCGCTATCATATTGTTGAGAGGTTGGGCGAGGGTGGTATGGCGGCGGTGTATAAAGCCTATGATACTGCCCTTGAGCGTTATGTTGCAGTTAAGGTTATTTTACCCGGTCAACAGCATTCTGATGTATTCTTGAAACGTTTTGAGCGCGAAGCGAAATCACTTGCCAAGGTTAGCCATCCCAATATCGTTCCAGTGCATGATTTTGGCGAAGAAGAAGGGGTGCCATATCTTGTGATGGAGTTTCTTCCAGGCGGCACCCTCAAGCAAAAAATGGGAACGCCCATGCCGTACACTGAAGCAGCGAAAATGCTTCTTCCTATTGCCCGGGCACTTGAGTATGCGCATCGAGAAGGTATTGTACACCGGGACGTGAAACCAGCGAATATCTTAATTACCAAGGCAGGCGATGTAATGCTTTCCGATTTTGGCATTGCCAAGATTCTGGATGTAGAGGAAACCAGTCACCTAACCGGTACGGGGGTGGGGATCGGAACGCCGGATTATATGGCACCTGAGCAGGGGATGGGTGTTCAGGTAGATTATCGTGCCGATATTTATTCATTGGGGGTTGTTTTTTATGAGTTGGTTACTGGTCGCAAGCCCTATGTAGCAGATACACCAATGGCGGTACTGTTAAAACATATTAACGAGCCGCTTCCCAGACCTAGAACCTACATACCCAATCTGCCAGATGCGGTAGAACAAGTTATCTTTAAGGCAATGGCAAAGAAACCTGAGGACCGTTACCAGAGCATGGGAGAGTTTGCGGTTGCTCTGGAACGTATTGCTCAACTGAAACTGCCAGAAACGGATGAAGCGACTGAAACCAGGACAGCCATGCATTCGTTCCCACCCCAGACACCAATAGAAAACGAGGTGCGACCTCAGAAATCTAGCCCGAATAAAGTATTGCACATTGTAGTTGTGTTAATTGGCGTTGTTTTGCTAGGGATTTGTGCAATTGCCGGAGGCACTTTGTTGTTGAGCAGTACTGGTATACTGGGTGGAGAAAAGACTCGGATTGAGAACAGTGCAGCAGTAAATACATCCCAGCCCTTACCAATGGCTCAGACTGGGAAGGAAACATCAACAAGCGGACAACCAACTATCCCTGGCGGCATGGCTGCGGAAAATACCTCACAACCGCCAATCGTGTTGGGTACTTCGCAGAGTAGCGGGGCTGTGATGGAGACCGTATCTCCAGAGTTGCTAGAGGGTTTTCCGGAAGATGTGCCTCTGGTTAAGGACCCCCAATTTTTTACCCGCTTGACTGCTGAGAACTCAGTTACATATACTTTTGTTACGAAAATGACATTGCAAGAAACGCAGAGATTTTATCAGACTGGAATGCAGCAGAATGGATGGAAGGAAATTTATAAAAGTGAATCCGGACAGATGATTTCTTATACTTACACTAAAGAGGAAACTGCTGGTCAGCGTATCGTCATGGTTACGTTGACCTCTTATCAAGAAACAGGAACGTCGGTGAATATTATGATTATCGAAGAATAAAAAAGCTGCTATTTTGCATTTTTACTTAACCTGGTCAATCAGCAGCGTTTTTCGAACGGGGTCAGCAATCAGGTAGAAAACGTTGAAAGTCTCTAGCACGTTACCCTTACGGGTAGTGTAGCGCAGTGTGACGTACACTGGTGCGGGATTGGCGTTCCAGTCTTGAAGATATGCTGAAAGCACCTCCACTTTTTCGATGGTGTTCCACCAGTTTGAATAAACTACAAACGGGTCATTGCCGGCAATTCTGCAACAACTTGATTGAAACTCAGGGGATAACATTGCCCAGGCACGCTCGTATTTACGATTGTTGAGTGCATTATAGTAATCACGGATGAATTGTTCAGGATTAGGATAGGCTTCTCGTTTCCATGGTGTCAGGGTTACTGTCGCTTGTGGGGTAATTTCAGGGAATGGTAATGGGATAACTGTTACTGGGGACGGTGTTTGAGCAAAGCGGACACTCGAAAGAGGGGGAGTCAAAGTCAGTCTTGCCAGTACAGTTGCCGCGCCCTGAGTGTATAGCATTTGAACAGATTGGGTAATATATTGAGTTACAGAGGGAGAAAACCGCAAGCTGATCTGACTGAGAACGAGCACAATGCCGACAATCAGAATGAGCAGCGGGATGATCATCCATATCCAGGCAATGCTTCCACCTTGATAGCGTTTTTGTGCCTGAACCTGGTAGGTGCCGGCGACAATTTTTGTTCCAGCGTTGCTGTTGACCAGCAATAGAAAATCCACGTAATAGGGTTTAGCTTGCCAGCTTGAAGGTGTTTGTGGCTCTAGACGTACCGTATGTTGACTGCTTTCCTGACTGTTCAGGCGAAAATTTGCAGGAAAAACTTTGACCCAACTTACCTGGGGAATAATTCGTCCGGCAAGTATTCCTGTTCCCGTGTTTGTAATAGAAAGCTGCGCAGAAGGTAACTTTGAAGCTTCAAGTGTCGGGTTAAAGATTCCGAAATCCAGGCAATCAGGTGCTATCTGAATTTCTGGATTAGAAGCCGGTTTGACAGGTAGCATTTCAAATCATTTTTGAGCGCAGATTAGACCTCTGAAACCTCCTGCAGAGTCGAGCGGTTTGGACGTCTAACGGCGACTTCGTTGATGGCAAGCGCAGTCAATATCATTGCTCCACCGATCAGCAGGTTGGGCACATTGGTTTTTTCGCCAAACACAAGCAGTGACACGGTGACCGCCAGAGGGATTTTGAGGTCGTTAAAGATTGCCAACGCACCAGCGTTGGTGCGACGAGCGCCAAAATTCCAGAGAAAGAAACCGACACCAGAAGCAATCAGACCTAGATAAAGAAGCGCCAGAATTTGTTTTTGTGTAAATACGGTTTTGCCCCAATCCGCAAAGATCAGACTGGAGATTGCTGTGATCAGGACAGCTCCAAGATATAACAAAGCAAAGATGTGTTGATCTTTGATGTGCGGTTTGTTGTTGAGCAATTGCTTATAGGCGATTTGTCCATAAGCAAAGCAGATGTTGGAAGCCTGAACGAACAGAAAGCCAACCCAGAGTTCCCATTGAAGTAGATTTTGTCCGTTAACGATAGCTGTGCCTGCAATGGTCAGCAAAGTGGTGAAGAAATTTAATTTATAAAAATGCTTTTGATATACGTTGTAAATGAGTGTGACATAGAGAGGGGTGAAGATGGTGAAGAGAGCTACCTGAAAGGATTTCAGGTATTGGAAGGAGTATATGTAGGTAATGTACATCAGTCCATATTGCACAGCTCCGATCCCTATTAACTTTAAAGCCAGTTTTCGGTCAACATCCTTCAAACGCAGTAACGGTGCGAATAACATAAACGAAATCGCCAGCCGCACAAAAGCAACAATATTCGGGTTCAATCCCGTGAGCGCGTCCTTAATAATCCCAAAAGAAAACGCCCAGATGATAGAGACTATAAACAGGTAAAGCATAGCAAAATCATCCTTGCGAGGAATTATTTTTTTGATGCCAGATATTTCTCGAGATCAACGGAGGCAATATATGGGAGGTTACGCCCTTTTTCATCAATGTCCAAACCATAGCCCACCACAAAATAATCGGGTATGGCAAAACCCAGATAATCAATTTTGATATCCACTTTATGTCTGGGAATTTTATCCAATAAAGCACAGAGTCGCAAACTGCGAGGGTTTCGGTCCAAAAGCAGCTTGCGGATGGTGTAAAGCGTGTAGCCGGTGTCCACTATATCGTCAATAAGAATGACATCCCAGCCGCTAATGTTAGTCTTATGGTCAGAGTCGATGCGAATAAAACCACTGCTTTCAGCTCCCGAATATGATGAGACGGACATGAAATCCATTGTAAGCGGCAACTGGACTTTACGCATTAAGTCGGTGATAAACATGACACTACCACGCAGCAGACCCAGCAAGAGAAGCCGGTCTGAATCGCGGTAGTCGTTTGTGATTTGTTCACCCAGCTCGGAGACTCTTTCTTCGATTTGTTCCTGAGTGATGATAATTTTATCAATGAAGTTATAAGGAAATTTGGGCGCGGTTTGCATGGCGGACATACCTCCACAACTGCAAAATATAAAAGCGGGTGCGCCCCTATTTTACCTCAAAAAGTTTTCTTTTATGCACAGGCGATGAAATCATCTATTTCTTGTCGTGTAGTGAGAACCTGCTCAATTTTGCCGTCACGCATTTGGATGACTTTATCTACATATATGCATAGACGCAGGTCATGCGTGACCATGATACCCGCTTTGTTTTGTTCGTGAATCAGGTCTGAGAAAACTTTCACCACTTGATAGGCGCGCTCAGAATCCAGATTCGCGGTAGGCTCATCTGCCAATACCAGACTGGGGTTATGGATGAGTGAACGTGCAATGGCAACGCGCTGCTTTTGTCCTCCAGATAGCCGATTAGGCAAGGAGTTCAGACGATCCTCTAATCCAAGCCAAATCAACAACTGTCGCGCTCGTTCGCGCCCCTCCTTATCCAGCTTTTGATTAAGCTTGAGCATCATTTCCACATTTTCTTGAACGGTCAGATAGGGCAAAAGGTTATTATTCTGGAATGTGAAGCTGATTTTTTCGCGCCTGAAACGGACTCGTTCTGTTTCATTCATATTGTTCAGATCATGTCCATCAATCTGGACATGCCCAAGTGTTGGTCGAAGCAGAGAGGCAAGAACAGCCAGCATGGTTGTTTTTCCGGAGCCGCTGGGTCCGACCAGGGCTACAAACTCGCCGGCTTTAACATCGAGGGAGACGTTATCCACAGCCTGCACGCTTGAACCATTGTTTGAGTAAATTTTTGAGACTGATTCGGCTATCAATACAGGTTGCATGGCAACCTCACGAAGAAAGTCCAAGAGCGATTAATGGCTCAACGGAGACGGCTAGCCGAACAGTTACCAGCCCACCCAGAGGACCAATGAGCAGTAGAGCAGTCGTTGCAATGGCTACCAGAGAGCCATTGAATATGATTGGTACCGTAGAGGGTATCAAAGCTGCTAGCATGAAAGTAACTGCTGATCCCAACACAACACCAAATGTTGTGACTAACACAATTTGTAACACGGTGGCAATTGCTACAATGGTGTTTGATACGCCAATTGCTTTCAACACACCAATTTGGGGAATTTTTTGGAGCATTTGAATCTGGAAGAAGCCGCCGATTACCAGTACTCCAATCAGTAAAGTAAAAATCTGTTGCGTGTTCAATGTGCTTTGTTGGGCAGTATAGCCCGGCAGCGCTCGTATGGCAGTGGCGATATCCGTAACTTCGATATCCTTAACTCCGCTTTGTATACGACTAGCAACTTCAGAAGCGTCCTGCCCTGCAGAGATTTTTACTGCCACAATATTGAAAATTAAGTCCGGTTTGATAATGCTGGGTGTGGGTTGAGAACGTATTTCATCCCAAGTTCGGTAGGGTACAAAGATAGACGGGCGAAACAGGTATTGTTGACCACCGTTTGTTATACCGACTACTTTGAGAACGAAAAATTTCTCATCAGTTCCCTGGACAGTTTTAATAGTAAGGTTGTCTCCAGGTTTGATCTCGAATTTTTTCGCTATACGTCGGTCAATGATGACTTCACGTGCACGAGTAGTTTTTAGACTGCGTCCTGAAAGGACGGGGGGGAGCCCTGGTTTTCCGGGTTCCACACCTATCAGTGAGACGTCTTGTTGGGATTGTTGTGAAGATGAAAAAACAATTGTCGCGCTGCTTAAACCAATGGCACCCACTGTTTCAACTCCCTCTATACGTTTGATACTGGTGAGCAGTGATTCGCCAATTTGGCTGGCATTTGCGGACAGGTCCACGTTTTTCTGGAAGACAATGAGCTGTGCGTCGAGTTTGGATAAATACTCTCGATTAGCAGAAGCCAATCCTTCTGCCAGCGCGGCGGTGAAGAGCACCAGCGTTGTGATCAGCGCAATAACCAGACTGAACAGAAAGTAGCGTCCCTTGTTGCGCCAGACCTCTTTAGACGCCAAATAAAGAGCCATGTGGTTCCCTCATGAAATGTTTTGTGAAAGTATGAGTAAATTTTAAGTTAAAGAGAAAGGTTTGTATATATTTTGTATAATGTATTATCTTCTTGAAGATTTGTGGGACTTATTAGTGGAAATCCGTATGTTGTGCTAAACTTTGAAAGATTACCCTGTCAGACACAATCTGATAGAACAAGACATGATTTACGAGGAAAGGTATGGATGAAATCTTACAGAAAATCATGAACTCGTTGGATGAAGGGGAAGAAGAACAGATTAGTTTGTTGGTACAGCAAGCGCTGGATAACGGATTCGAGCCGATGACGATTCTGGAAGATGCTTTGGTGCCGGCAATGGGCTCAAGTGGGTGAAAAATTTGCCTG
>Ga0308390_1002671_pt1 | contig 10565 bp, 6 predicted proteins | sample Hotspr2Sample149_FD_202358 | JGI IMG/M metagenome (GOLD analysis project Ga0308390, IMG submission 202358) | Hot spring phototrophic mat microbial communities from Mushroom Spring, Yellowstone National Park, Wyoming, United States - 20040719_149 ...
GCGCGGCTCTTTTCTGGAAGGGGCGCCGGCGGTGGCCGCAAGCGCCGTCACCGGACAGGGGCTGGACGAGGTCCGCGCAGCGCTCGTGGAGGTGGCGCTGCGCGTGCCGGAGCGGGATGCCGAAGGAATTCTGCGGCTCCCCATCGACCGGGCGTTCACCATCCAGGGTTTTGGCACGGTGGCCACCGGCACGCTGGCGGCGGGAACCCTGCATGCGGGGCAGGAGGTGGAGGTGCAGCCGGGCGGCCGAAGATGGCGCGTCCGCGGCCTCCAGGTTTACGGCATGCCGGTGGAAACGGCTCGCGCCGGGCAGCGCACGGCCGTAAACCTGGCCGGCGTAGAAGCAACTGAATTGCATCGCGGGCTCACCCTCACCCGGCCGGGCCAGTGGGAGGCGACCCGCGCCATCGACTGCCGGCTCGAGTTGCTCGCCGCAGCGCCCGCCCTTCGGCACGGCACGCCGGTTCATTTTCACGCCTGGACGGCGGAAACCGAAGCCGAAGTGCGCCTGTTCGAGCCGGGGTCGCCCATCGGGGCGGGAAGCAGCGGCTACGCGCGCCTGCTGTTGCGCGAAGCGGTGCTGCTTGCCCCCGGCGACCGGTTCATTCTGCGCCGGTTTTCGCCGGTCGAGACGATCGGGGGAGGCGTGGTGCTCGATCCCTGTCCCCCGCTGCGGATGAAAAAGGCGCTCGTGGCGGCGCGGCTCAGCGAGCTGGCCTCCGCCCGGCTCGAACGCCGGCTTGCGCTTTGGGCAGACGAATCCCCTTCGGGCGCTGATGCCGCCGGGCTGGCTGCCCGCGCCGGGGTTCCCGTCGAGCGGGTTCTCGAGCGGGCCGCTGCGGCCGGGCTCGTTGTCCTGCGCGGGGAGCGCGTCAGGCTCGCAGCGAAAACCCGAGTGACAGAGGCTGCCGCGCAGTTGCGCAAGAGGCTGGAGGCGTTCCACGCGGAAAACCCGCTCCTGCCGGGCATGCCGCGCACGGCCGCAGGACTGGAGGGCGGCTGGTTGGAAGCCGTCCTCGAGTCGTCCCCGGAGATCGTGGCCGACGGCGGGCTGCTCCGTCTGGCCGATTTCCGTCCGCAGCGCCGGGAGGAAGAGACGCAAGCCGCGGAGAGGATGGAACGGCTGGCAATGGAGGCGGGGTTCGAACCGCCCAGGCTCGAGGACGTGCTCGCCGCTTCCGGGCTGGAGCCGGGCCGGGCGCGGACCTTGTTGCAACTCATGCTCAAAGAAGGAGTCCTTGTGCGGGTCTCCCCGGAGTTCCTGATGCACCGCGGCGCCTTGCAGCGGCTGAAGGAAATCGTTTCGGCAAGAAAGGGGCAGCGGTTCGGCGTGGGCGAGTTCAAACAGTGGACAGGGATCTCAAGGAAGTATGCGATTCCGTTGCTCGAGTTCCTCGACCGGGAGCGGGTGACGCGGCGGGAGGGAGACCGCCGTCTCGTTCTCTGACGGATGCGCTTTACTGCAATCTGGATGCAATAAGAGATTGCAATTGACTTGCGGCAGTGATATCCTGTCCGCATGATGAGCTTCTGGTCTTCCCCAAGGTCTTCCCCGTTTCGCGCATGGGCGTTCCGCATTCACCTCGTCGCCGGGCTGGCGGCCGGGGCGCTGCTCCTCGTCGTCGGCCTCTCGGGCGCCCTTCTGGTCTATGCGCCCGAGCTGGAGCTGGGCGCCTCGCCGGCGGCCGCGCCGGTGCCGGGGCACTTGGCCGTGGAGCGGCTGGCCGAGGCGGCGGTGGCCGCGCACCCCGGCCTGCGCCTTGCTGACATTCGCTTCGACCGGTATGGCAACGCAACGTGGTTTCATTTGCAAGGCGAGCGGCCCGGGCCGGGCGCCGGGCCTGCGCCCGATGTCCACCTCATGCTGGATCCCGCCTCCGGCCGCGTCCTCGGCGAGGCGGACCGCCGGTCAGGCATCTGGCGCTGGCTCCGCGAGCTGCATCATAACCGCCTGGCTGGCCGCACGGGACGGCAGATCAACGGCGCAGGCGCCGCACTGCTTCTGCTGCTCTGTCTGACCGGGCTTGTGGTCTGGTGGCCCGGGCCGCGGCTCTGGAAACAGCGACTCGGGGTGCGGCCAGGCGCCGGGTGGAGACGAATGAACTGGGAGCTTCACGCCTCCATCGGCTTTTGGGCTTGCGCGGCGCTCGCCTTCTTCGCTTTCACAGGCGTGCAGTTCGCCTGGCCGGATGCGGTCAATGGCGCGGTCCGTTCCATCACAGGCACGCCCAGGCCGGACCGGAAGCCGGTCAGGATTGTCGATTCGGGCCGGCAAGCCCCGCGCGCCTCCGTTGCCGCCTTGCGGGCCGCTGCCGAGGCGGCGGTCCCGGGCGGAGAAGTCCGGCAGATCAAGTTTCCGAAGAAACCCGGCGATGCAGTCGAGGTTCGCCTGAAAACGCCCTTCGACGGCCATATGCACGGCCATAGCCGCGTCTGGCTCCATCCGGTCAATGCAACTGTGCTGCATGTGGAGGATTTTCGCAACCAGTCTGCGGTCAACCGCGCCCTGGCCGTCATCGGCCAGATCCACAAGGGCCATTTCACCGACGCGGGCTGGCCCGGGGCGGCGCTCCGCTTTTTGTGGATTCCCGCCGGCCTCGCGCCGGGCGTGCTGTTTCTCACCGGCTTTCTCATGTGGTGGAACCGCGTCGCGGCCAAGCGCCTGCGGAAGGCCCGGCCGGGCGCGCCGGCGCGTGCCGGCGCGCAGCGCGCCGCAGCCGCGGCCTGGCTGGCGGTGGCGGTCAGCGCTGCGGCAACCGCGCAAACGGCCCTTGAAGGGCGCGTCGTGGATGGCAGCGGCGCTGGGGTGGCGGGAGCCAGGGTGACGCTGCATGTCTCGCCGCCCCGTTCCGTGGAAACCGGCGACAGCGGCCTTTTCCGCTTTGCGCCGGTGGCCCCGGGGCTGTACACGGTCACCATCGAAGCGGCGGGCTTTTCCCCGCTGGCGGCGCAGGCGCGTGCCGGCGAACCGCAGGAATACCGCCTCGAACCCGCCCCGCTGTACCAGATGGTGGAGGTCAACGGGGGCACGTTCGACCAGATCCGGCTCGACGAGCCGGTCTTCCAGACCGGGCTGTCCCGCGCCGACATCGCCACCCGCAACAACCGCCGCCTTGCCGACGTGGTCGCGCGCATGCCGGGCGTGTTCATGAGCGGGCCTCCCGGCGGCGACAAGGATGTACGGCTGCGCGGGCTCGACAAGGAGTTCAGCCGCACACAGGTGGACGGAGTGATGATTCCGGACGGCGGCGAGAAGCGCGAATTGCAACTCAATCGCATTCCTTCTTCGGCCGTCGAGGAGGTCCGCATCATTCGCAACCCGACCGCGGAATTCGAAAGCGACGGCCTCGCCGGCCGCGTGGATGTGGTCACCCGCCCGATCCCCGGCCGCTTCCACCTCGACGGCCGTTTCGGCTACGGGGCAAGGCGCAACTCGCTTGCGAATGATGTGGCGCAGGGGCAGATCTCCTCCGGCGGGCGCTTCGGACGCCGGTACGGGTTTTCCGGGACATTCGACTGGCTCGACGACGTTCTGCCCATTGAGCGCTTCGTGCTGTACCCGAACCGCAACGTCGAAAGCGACGCCGAGCGGCAGCCGCAGCGCTCCCCGAACTTCTTCGGCAACTTCGGCATCTACAGCGAGCGTTTCGGCGACCTGCACCTGAAACCGGTCCTGATGCGGTTCGACAATACAAAAGACCGGCTGCGGCAGATCCGCTCCGCAACAGGGCTGCTGACAACGCAGGAAGCCGAGTACGAATCGAAGGTGCAACAGACGCTCGGAATGACGCTGAACCACCGGCTGTGGCGCGCCTCGGGCCTGACGCTGGACACGCAGGCCGGCTGGTTCGGATCGGGCGAGGACAAGGACCGCTGGCGGCAGTCCTACAAAGTCACCGCAGGCTTGCCGGTCGCCGACAAGCGCAGCCTGGAACCGGAGTTCAAGACCGACAAGACGTGGCTGTTTGCGACGGCGGCCTCGGTCCCCGTCCGTGCATGGGTCTGGCAGGAGTGGAAATTTGGCACGAGCGTGCGGCTCCGCAGCCGCGTCCGCGACCGCGACCGCTTCGAGCTTCAGCCCAACGGCTCCATCCGCTTCACCGGCGAGCCCAAGGACCGCTACCGGTTGTGGGAGGACTACGCCGCCGGCTTCGTGCAGAACCGCATCCGGCTGACCGAGCGGCTTTCGTGGACTCCCGGCGTGCGGTACGAGCGCGTTTCGCTGGACGCCCTGTCCGGCGCGGGCGCCGCCGGCCGCCGCGTCTTCATCGACTGGAACCCTTCCTCCCACCTGCTGTACCGCGCCACGGCGAACTGGACTCTGCGGGCGGCTGCCTCGCGCGTCCTGGCGCGGCCGAAATTCGACGAAATGGCGCCGTATGAAAACATCACCGCCACGAAAATCGTCCTCGGAAACCCGGGGCTCGAGCCGGCAAGGGCCTGGAGCTTTGATGCCGGCTTCGACTATGCCACGCGCCGCGTCACCTTTTCTGTGAACGCATTTCACAAGAAAATCCGTGGCGTCATCGAGGAGGTCGGCACGGGCGAGTGGCGCGAGGGAAGGGAAGTGTTTCAGGTCCGCAATGCCGGCAACGGCTGGACGCGCGGCCTCGAATTCGAGCAGCGCCTCCGCATGCCGCCGGCAGCGCCCCGGTGGCTCAAGCCGTTCTCCTTCTGGGCCAACCAGACATGGCTTGCCTCCCGGCTGGCGGACGCAGCCGGCAGGGAGCGCCCGTTCAAGGAACAGCCCCGCTGGATCGCCAACTTTGGCGGCGACTTTGCTGACGAAAGCCTGGGAACATCCTTGTCGCTAATGGCGAACTTCGTCAGCCGCCGCTACGACTACAAAGTCAACGGCGACGTCAGTTCGTTCGGCGGCGCGGCCAGTTTCGACGTCGCTTTCTATCAGCGCCTCCGCGGCCCGCTGCGGCTCTTCATCGAGGGCAACAACCTGTCCAACCGCGCCCGCGTGCGCGACGAGATCCTTGCTGCCGGCGGCGTGCAGCGGCGCCTGGAGGCGTATGGGCGCACGCTGCTCGCCGGGTTGCAGTGGAGCTTCTGAGCCGGATTCGAACCCGAGAGCAAATCGGATTCGGAGCCGCGAGTGAAGCGGCCGAAGGCCGCGAGAACGAGCGGTCCCAGCCGACAGCTCCTTCAGAGCCGCGAGCGAAGCGGCGCGCCAGCGCCGCGGGAACGAGCGGTCCGAAGCCCGATTTCCCCTTGTGCTTGCGCAGGGGTTCCGCGTGTTCCCGCAGTTCCGTTGAATTTCTACCCGCTGCAACGTGCGCGACCGTTGCAACCGCTCACTCTGGCCGGAATTCTGGCGAATTCCGGCGCCCCGGCGCGCGGCTCTGAACCCATGTGCCGACGACGCCGGTGCGCTTGCGCATTCAGAGCCGCGACCGGAGCGGCCGTGCTCTTCCGGTTCCGCTGGCGCAGCCGGACGCTGCGGCTGCGCCCACAGCGCTCACCGATGGCACGCCGCCTCCCGCGATGCCGCGCGGATCCCGCCCGGCGGCCAATCCGGTATTTCGGGCCCCAAAGTTTGTAAATCCTCGTAAAATCGGCCCCGCTGCCCGTAGCCTGCCTGTCCTTTTTGACGTCCATTGCAACAGCGGGGCCGCAAGCCTTGCGCAGGATGGGCGCGCGTTAATCCCCTTTCCGCGCGGCCATGAGCAGCCCCGGCGCGTTCCACCCCCTGGCGCGCCGGGGCCATCGCCAGAAAGAGACCACGGAAGTCGCCCGGCCCGCCAGTTCCCATTGCGTGCAGGAACGCTTTGGCCATTCCGTGTTTTGGTTCCTGTATCCTCCGGGCTGCTCCGCCACAGCCGCAGGCGCAGCGTCTGACGCACCACCTCCCGGAAGCCTGCGGTTGTTCGCTGCCCGTCAACGCATCTTGCACCCCCGAAGGCGCGACTTCCCAGGGGCCTCCCGGTTCGGCTTCCGCGCTGACGAACGCCACACCCTGAGGCGCGGCCTGGAACCATGCCGGCCCGGCTGCGAGACCGATGCAGCGGGATATGATGGTCAGAGGTGCGATTCGCGCCAGGATGAAAGTTTGCCGCAATCGCGCCCGTGGCGTGCCGCCCGGCGAGCCGGGCGGGGCAGGGAAGCCTTCCGCCGGTTCTCTCCGGAGGAAATTCCATCCTGCGGCGACGCCGTGCGGCTGGCAGCGGGCCAGTGAGTGAGAGTCGCCGGGAAGGGCACCGCACCCGGAGCGGATCCAGGGGCCGGGAAGGAATTTTCGGGAGTCTCCCCGAGACGGCGCGGCTCGGGAGGCGTCCGAGCCTGATCCGGAAATCGAGATTTGGTGGACTTTATAGAAGGAAATGACTTTTGCCACATTTTGGCAAGTCCGAACCGTTTTAATCGGGGGAAACCGGAAAGAAAAGAACCACTGATCCGGTTTTTGCCGCCGCCTGTTTCGCGTTGCTGCTGATCGGAATTCACAAGCGTTTTTAGACCGATGATGGACAGTAATTTTGCCATATTATTCGATTTCGATGGCGTTTTGGCCGATACCGAGCCTCTGCACTGGCAGTGCTGGAACGAAGCGCTGCGGCAAGCCGGCCTGGAGGTCACCTGGGACGACTACCGCCGCCATTGCGTCGGGATCTCCGACCGGGATTTCCTCGCGCGCCTGGGCGCTCTCGCTACGCCTCCCCGGACCGTGGATGAGCTTTTTCCGTATTATCCGCTGAAAAAGAAGCTGTTCGCCGAGCGGGCGACCCGCGGCGGACTCATCCAGCCGGAGCTGAAGGAACTGCTCGCCGGCCTCGACCCGCGGCGGCTGGCGGTGGTGACCTCGAGCAGCCGTCAGGAAATCGAGCCTATTCTGCGCGCCGAAGGCGTGCTTGACCGGTTCGGAGCGGCCGTCTATGGCGACGAGGTGCGGCGCCTGAAGCCGGATCCGGAGCCGTACCGCACGGCGATGCAGCGGCTGGGCGCCACGCGGGCTGTCGCTTTGGAGGACTCCGCAGCCGGCATCGAAAGCGCCAGACGCGCCGGGTGTGAAGTCATCGAGGTGTCCGAGGCAAGGAAAGTACCAGAGCTGCTGCGGGCGTTGCTCAATGGTCGATAGCGCGCCCACGATGGCTCGGCGAGCGGTTGGCGGTGGCAGCGTTCCGAAGGCGCGGGTCCAATCCATCGCACCAATCGCTTTGTATCTGAATGACTTCAGTTGGATACCTTCGAGTTGCCACGGATATTGCAAGACGCAAAAGATAGTCAAAGTTAGCTCTTCAACCTTTCCAGGAGACAAGGGGGAGATGGGGTGGAATTTCCTGCCAGTCGGTCAATGTTCCCGAAGACACACGAAGGGTTTTCCCATGCGCCCGGTACCGTCCAGACGGCGGAGGGGGCGGCCCCGAAGGATCGGATGCCGCCCGCGACGTCCACCGCAGACTGTCAACCGGCACGCGCGCATTGGGCGTCGCCCGGCCGGCTGGCGGCCCCGGAGGGCGCGCAACAGTTCCGGCCGTATTTGTTTCGGTTCGCAGGTCTTACCTTCAGCGCCATGTCCTGCCGCCGTAAAGCGGCGAGGCTGCCTGCTTTCAGACCGCCGAAGCGGCCCCCTACTCAGGAAGGCGAGACCGGTTCGAGCGAGGAAGCTCTGGCCAGAGACTCGTGTCCCCGCAGCAGAAAGTATGCCACGGCGGCGCAAGCGCAATCGCGCAAGTCGTTGGAACGGCGCAGGAGATTGTTTGTGACGGCCGCCTTGCATGGAACAGAATTCGGGGCCAGGCCGGCGCGGCGTTGGCCGAACAGAAAAGGGGCGGATCACCGGCAAACGGTTTCCCCGGGATTCGCATCAACGGCGCGATGCAGCGGGGGAAGTCACGAGGCTTGAAGATGGCGCCGCGTCAGGGCGAGGCGGAGTGGAACGCCAGCGTGCGGACTCTGGTTCATGGAATCGATATTATGTTAAATAATGGCCTCGGGCCGACGCCGACCCAAGAGGATCCCGTGGTCATGCCCCGGTCTCAAATGTCGTTTCGATCGGGATTCCCAACCAGACCTGACTGCGTTCGGGCCCTGAAACCTTCATCCAGAAGCGTTGGCCCCGGCCGTTGCAGCAGAATTGCGGGTTTGCAGACGACCCCGCGCGGCTCGGCGCACAGGAGGCGGCGCTTCACGCGGCGCATAGGCATATCGGCAACACCTGTTGAGAAAAGGCATGGCAAACGTCAGATCAGTGGAGGTTTCACCTGGACGTGGGAACCGGAAAATTGCCCGCGCTGGCGGGGCCGATTCCCGGCCGGTTCCGTGTGGCACGGCTTCATTGGGGTTCATTCGGCGGTTTGAGTTGAGGGTAGGCCGAATCCGAAGGCGGCGGATCCTGCATGAACCGAAGACACGACAGGAGGGTGGCGCGAAAGAGCTTGACTTGTTCCGCTAGGTGCGTCTCGGTCACGCCCCCTCCGATGTGCACGTCGTATTCCAAAAGCAGGTCGCCCTCATCGTCAAGGTAGGCTTTCAGAAATCTCTTCGTGCGGTTCCACAGGTTCACTTTCTCGAGCGGTTTCTTCGCCCTGACTCCGGTGCCGAACTGAAGGCTGGTGGCAGCGCCGTTCTCGACTCCGTAGAACAAGACGGAGCATCGGAAACCTTCCACCTTAAAATTGAGTTTCGGATCGCCGCCCAGGTCGTGCGTGAGTTCAGCTTAAAAACCTTCTTTGCGAAAGATTTCGAGCAGATGCTCGCCAGTGATTCTGGAGATGATTTTCGGCTCCTCGCCCGGTTGCGGTTGCATCGGTCCGGCTTCTGATTGGCTATGACGGTAAGCGTTCCGCCCGGGGGCTGCTTCCACCTCGGTCATGCGCCTGATACGAGGCTGCGTGGCGCCGTCCCTTTTGTCAAGTCCCCTTCGGGATCCAGGTGGCGAAACTTGTTGACGGGACAGAAGATCGAGTCCGGCGACCCCAAACAAAAACGGCCGGAACTGTTTCCGTCGTCCGGCACGGGCGGGGCGGCCGGATTCGTGGAGCTCGTGCGGCCGGACACCCTGCGGCAGACGCCGGACGGCAGGATCCGCCTTGGCCGAAACCCTACGCCGCCGGCCGGCAGCGTGGCCGGGGGCAACGAAACCTTCGCTCGCCAATGCGCAGCGGTGGTCGATTCTCGTCCATTCCCAAGTGCGCCCTGCTTCCCTGCCCCGCAAGGCCCGTCTGCGAATGCCCGGCCAGGTGTCAAGGCAAGACAGTTCGTCACCCGCCCATTTGCGGACGATGACGGACGAAGATCCACACGGCCCTCAGGATCGCCGGACACAGGAACTGCGCGCCGGCTCAACTCGCGCGTTTCGGCGGCGCTGTCAAAGGACGGTGTCCCGCGCGCAGTTGAAAGTTGAGGCTGCGGTCCGCCCTTGATTCTCAATAGAATCGGGGTGATCAAACCTTGAAAAGGAGAACCGCATGGTCACCGTCCCGCCTGGCCACTGGATCACATTGCCGGCGGCGTCACAGGAAAAGCCGGGCGTCGAGATCCGGTTCGTCGCCGCATTCACCGTCAGCCACACCACAGGGCCGCTCCCTTTCGTCACATTTTGCGACAGCCGGTTGCCGAACCCATCATACGTCCAGCTCAGGCCCCATTGCGGCCCTGTCGTCGCCGCCGCAATCAGCCGCCCCATTTGGTTGTACTGGTCACGGGCCGGACCGCGCCGGTTCCAGTTTTTCGGCTGCGTGCAGCGCCGGGATCGCAGCAGGAGAAGTCCGTGACACGTTCCGGTCTTGTTTGCGCGGGCGGCGTCTCGCTACCGCGAGCGTTTTCTGCGCCACGGCTCGGGATCCCCCTCTACGGTGGGATCCCATTCACGCACGCGGGGGTCGTAGTCAGGGTTAATCTCGAACCGGAGCTTCATCTGGTAGGAGCTGCGAATCCTTCCCTTATACTTGTCCACCACCCTGTAAAAGGTGGGCATCATGAGCCCGTTCACGCTCTTGTAGTTAAACAGGCCCCGCAAATATTCGTGCTGTTCGGCCTTGCGGCGAACCATCCACGGCAGGTCCTTCCCCTTCTCGATGAAGTATTCGAACTCCAGGCCGCCGCCGGCAACCCTGACCACCCGGCTGGCTACGCCCTCATAGGTCTCCTCAAAGCATCTCAACACTTCCGGCTTCCACCAGCGGCTCTCGATCAACCACTCCGCCTGGGCCACCGCCAGCGCCGTGGTGTCAAGCAGACGCCTGACTTCCATGCCCTTGGCCCCTTCGAGAATCGATTTGCTTATGCCGGTGTTGAGGTCAATCGTTAAGGACCATTTTCCGAACGGATATATGTCGTTCATTTCCCAGAGGAAATCAGGAAAGATGTAAAGGCTGCGCTCGTCCTCGGTTATCACGCGGAACTCTTCCCAGTTCCAATAGCGCCACCGCCCGTGAACGTACAATGCCTCGACTGCATGCAACCTCTCGCGGCCTCCCTTGGCGCGAACCATGTTCTCGAACAATGCGGATCCATCGCATGCCTCGGCCGGGGAAGCCGCCAGCGCGGGCATGCCAACGAAAATGGCGCCAAGTGCGAGAAAAAACCGGCTCTTCATCACTGCCCCCTGCAACTGGTGT
>Ga0308390_1002678_pt1 | contig 10548 bp, 14 predicted proteins | sample Hotspr2Sample149_FD_202358 | JGI IMG/M metagenome (GOLD analysis project Ga0308390, IMG submission 202358) | Hot spring phototrophic mat microbial communities from Mushroom Spring, Yellowstone National Park, Wyoming, United States - 20040719_149 ...
ACGAACGCGACTTCGGTGCGCGGCCGCAAGGTTTGTGGATGCTCAGCCTGCGCATCGCCACCCAGATCCTGCGGCGCGAACGAGACCCTTTGGCGCAGCAGATGGCCGATGAGGCGCTCGACGCCATTGTGCAGCGGCATTACAATCCGGAGATCGGCCTGAACAACGAGGTGCTGGCCTTCGATTTCAGCCGCTTGCCGGGCGAGGAATCCAAATGCGTGCTCGGGCACAGCATCGAGAGTCTATGGATGGTGCTGGACGAAGCCGAACGCCGTGGCGATGAAACTTTGCGGCGTCGCGCGGCCGCACGCATCCGCCATCATCTCGACGTCGGCTGGGACCACGTCTTCGGGGGGCTTTGTCACGCCGTCAACGTGGATCAGCCGGGGTACGAGTGGCCCGAAGAACGGCCTCCCGGCACAGATTTCACCTATCGGGCGGTCGGCGAATACCACTATATGAAGTCGCTCTGGTCGGTCAATGAGACGATCCTGGCGACGCTGATGGTCTATCTGCGAACCGGCGAGGATTGGGCCCGGCGGTACCTGTGCCTTGCCGAAGACGTCCGACGCGAAAAATTCTCGCTCGAGAAGCTCGGTTATCCGACTTACATTCTCTTCGCCGATCGCAGGATCAGCTACCGACCGCCCGGCGATCGTCAGGATAACTACCATCTGCCGCGGCAGTTGATGCTGGGCTTGATCCTGCTCGAGGCTCGGGCCCCCGGCGCCGGAGCTTCATGATGCCGCCAGGCGGAGAGCTCGGGGGCGACGGGGCCTCCCCGCCGCCCCGCAGCGGACTCATGTTCGGGCCCGCGTGACGACGAATTCCCCGTAAGGATCGCCGCACTCGATTCCCTTGGTTTGCACGCAGGTGAACGTCCGCAGACCGGTCGCGCCCGTGGGATCGTAAGGGCCGCCGTAGGCCAGATCCATGAAGGCGGCGCACACGCCGCGCAGCATGAACGCCTGCGGGCGCCGGGCACGGCCGCAGACCACCGGGTCGGCCTCGTAGTAATCGTAGGCGCGCACCACCATGCGCTCGCCGGGCGCCAGCTCCGCCACCTCGGCGTTGGCCCAGCCCCAAGCCGCCAGCACCGCCACCGCGCCGTGAAGCACATCCTCGGGAACCTTTTCCACCATCGGCGCCACGACGCTCTTCCATTCTTCCGACGTGATGATGCCGTAACCGGTGTGGTAACCACACTCGTGCGCCGCATTGACCAGGAGCAGCTCGGCGGCCTCCCGCAGGTCGGAATCCACCAGATGCGTCAGCCGCTGCGCAAAGCCGTTCCAGAAATCGGCCGGCAACTGGTTGACCAGCACGCCGAAGGCCGGGATCAAGCCGTTCTCATCGCCGGCCACGGTCACCTTCGAGAGAGCATCAATGATTCGCTTGCGATCAATCGCCATGTTGCCTCCTTACCCACGAGCCACCAGGAAACGCGAACGGTCCGCGCCGGAAACCATGCTGACGATCTCGCGGACGGCGTAGTCCGAAGGAGTGCGGTCGAAAGCCGCAGCAAAAGCAGCGGCCAGAAAGCCCTGGGTGATGAAGTTGACGGGTTCGTTGCGGCGCCCCCACTTGCGGACCCAGCCCTCGTCAATGTGAGACCGCTCCAGTTCGGCCTCGCCCGCATCAGGGCCGGCACTGACGATCTTCAGCTTGCCCAAGCCGGCGAAAGCGTAGTAGCGCTCGGCGGCAGCCAGTCGCTCGGCCGGGCTGTGCCATCCATGCTTGCGCTGCAAGCCGCTCAGAATCTCGAAAAAGGTTTCCGCCGACACGCGCGCCAGCAGGCCCCGGGCGTCCAGCATGGTGCAGTCGTCAGCCAGTTGCGTGTACAGGGTCGAGTAATGATGGCAGTGCAGCACCGAAGTCCGTCCCTCGAGCAGGTGACGGCACCGGCGCGGATCGAAGGCGCGTTCGAAGACGACTTCTTTCATGGCTTTTCCCTCCTATTGCGGCGGCTCCTTCCCGGTGATTTCCCGCACCGCCTGTCGAAATCTCTCGATCAACTCGGGCGTATCGGGCGTCGTAGCGGCTTTTTCCTACGACAGGCCGGTCTTCATGGCCAGTCGCATGCGGAGAACCGTTCCGCCCTCGCGCCCGACAAACTCGTAGAGCTTTTGCAGGGCTACTCCCATTCATGACCTCCTTGCAGTTTCGGGCGGCTGTTTCAGACACCGAATCAGCCGCCCGTCGAACTCCTCACGCCGCGCAGGATCGTCGCCGACGAAGATGACCCGGCAGCATGCCTCCCCTTCCACGCCCCTGATCTGTATGCCCTCCGCCAACCGGACGCGGAAATAGGGGCGCGGAAAATCGGCGTAATAGTCCAGCGAACCCAGCGCCCGTAGCCGTCCGATCGTTTCCCGCCGCCACGGCCGCGAGAACCAATAACGATACTCCGGCGCCGAGGGCAAGCAGCCCTCGACCGGCTCCTTGCGCAGCAAATTCATCTCGTCATCCGCCAGATCGCCTCGATGGCGGAATCCACCTCACGGGCGGTGGTGAACCCGGAGACGCTGAAGCGCACCGTTCCACGGTTCTCAGTCCCGAGGGCGCGATGCATCAAGGGTGCACAGTGCAGGCCGGCCCGACAAACAATGCCGAAGCTGTGTCTCAATACCAACGCCGCCTCGTCGGGTTCCCAGTCCTCGACGCAGAAGGAAACGACGCCCAGCCTGGGACCCTGCGCGCCGATCAGGCGCACCCGGCGGATGCTTCTGAGCCCCTGCTCGAGCCGCTCCGCCATTGTGCGGGCGCGCCGAGCGAACTCCGCTCCTTCCTGACGGCGCCAGCTCAGCGCCGCAACCAGGCCGGCCAGGGCCGGCGCATTGCTCGTGCCGGCTTCCAAGCGGAGGGGCATCGCCTCAGGCTGGCGCGTCAGTTCGCTGTGCACGCCCAGTGCCGCCGCTGTAGAGCGGTTGCAACTCCACGCCCGGCGCCACGTACAGCACGCCAATCCCCGGGAGACCGTGGAGGCCTTTCTGTCCTCCGAAGGCCATCAGATCCACCGCCCACGCACGCGGTTTCAGCTCCAAGTAGCCCACGCTCTGCGATGCATCCAGCAAGGTCCTGGCGCCGGCAGCTCGTGCGGTGGCGAGCAACTCCTCGATCGGGTTGATCTGACCCGTCACGTTGGAGACGTGGTTGACGACGGCGAGCGTCGGTTGCGGCTCGAGCGCACGCCCCCAGGCGTCGCGATCCAGTTGCCCCTCGGAGGTCAGCCCTACCACGCTCAGGCGTCCTCCCCACCGGGCCAGGGCTTGATTCAAGGGCCGAAGCACCGAATTGTGCTCCGTGGCGGTGACAACCACGTGGCGGAAAGATTCAGGCGGCAGTCCGTGAATCGCCAGGTTCAACGCCCACCGTGGCGCTGCCCGCGAATACGATGCAGCGCGGCTCAACCTGGAGCCACTGGGCGATCGCACTGCGGGCCGTTTCGACGTCCGCCTCGTGCAGGCCCGTGCTTCGTCCGGCCCCCTCAGGGAACCTCTCCATCGTTCGGCGGACGGCGTCCACCACCCCGGGAGCCTTGGGCCATCCTTCGGCCGCGTTGTTTAGGTAGGCTGTCGGCTCCACTTCTATGGAATCGGCATGCACGGCGGCGCTCTTTAGCACAGAAGCCCTATGCCGGCCTCGGCTGGGATAGAATCGTGCAGCGGAGGTTTGGCATGTCTGACTCGGCTCGTCGCGAATTTTTGGGCGCTGCGGGAGTGCTCATTCTCAAGCCGCACACGGTCTTCGGAACCCAGGCCGGCTCGGCCCTGGAAATCGGCATTATCGGCTGCGGCGGCCGCGGCATCTTCATCGGCGGTTTCTTTCAGGAGTACACGGGCGCGCGCATCGTCGCCCTGCACGATCCTTTCCCCGACCGGCTGGAAACCATCCAGCAAAAGCTCAAGCTCAGCGGCCCGCGCCTGTATCGCGGCCTCGAAGGCTATCGCGACCTGGTCGCCTCACGCCTGGATGCGGTCGTCATCGAAAGCCCGCCTTACTTTCATCCCGAACAGGTCGAGGCGGCCGTGGCGGCCGGCAAGCACGTCTTCCTGGCCAAGCCGGTGGCCGTGGACGTCTCCGGCTGCCTGCGCATTCGCGAAGCGGGCCGTCGCGCCCGGGGCAAGCTGAGCTTCCTCGTGGATTTCCAGACGCGCGCCCAGGCGGCCTTCCAGGAGGCGGCACGTCGCGTACACGAGGGCGCGATCGGAACCCTCGTGATGGGCCACGTCTACTATCACACCGGACGGCTCCGACAGCAATCCCGACCGGGCATGCCGCCGGACGAAGCGCGCCTGCGCGACTGGGTCTTCGACAAGGTCCTCTCCGGCGACATCATCGTCGAGCAGCACATCCATGTGCTCGACGTGGCGAACTGGTACACGCGCGCCCACCCGCTGCGCGCCTTCGGCACCGGCGGCCGCAAAGCCCGCACCGACGTGGGCGATTGCTGGGATCACTTCCTGGTGCAGTACTGGTATCCGGACGACGTCAAGGTGGATTTCTCCTCCAACCAGTTCCTCAAGGGCTTCCACGACATGTGCATTCGTTTTTACGGCACGGCCGGCACGGTGGATTCTCACTACGGCGGCTCCGTGCGCATCAGCGGCGATAACCCCTGGCCGGGCGTCGAAAAGGACGACACCTTCCGCGAGGGCGCCATTGTCAATGTCAAGCGCTTCGTGGAAAGCATCCGCTCCGGCAACCATCTGAACAACGTGGAAGAAAGCGTGGAAAGCAATTTGACCTCGATACTGGGCCGCATGGCCGCGTATCAGGAGCGCATCGTCACCTGGGACGAGATGATGCGCTCGGGCGAAAAGCTCGAGGCGCGATTGAAGCTGTGAAGCAGCCTGGCGCGCCGTCGTGAGATAATCCCCCGTCGGAGGTATCGCCATGTCCTGCCCGCTCGCTCACAGTTGCCACGGCTGCGCGAAAGCCAGCCGCCGTCAGTTCCTGAGTACGCTGGCCGCCGCCCCGCTGGCGCTGAGCGCCTTGCCGCGCACGCTTCGCGCCGCGGACCCTCAACGCCAGCAACCCATCCGCGTCCCGCTGGTCGTCCAGCCCGTGCTGATTTACTCGCTTTCCAAACGCCGCGAGGCCTGGAGCTGGCGCCCTTGGGGCGGTCTGCACACGGAAGCCGACGTGGCCGAGGAGAAGGAACGCATCGGCAAGGAGCTGGCCGCAATGGCGCGCCAGGCGGATTTCCCGCTCGAACTGCGGCCCCTGGTCGAAGCGCGCAACGCCGAGGAAGCGGAAGCCGTCGCCAGAAACAGCTATGACGTGAACATCATGTTCGCGGCCAGCGGCCCGTTGCGCACCCTGGAAGTGCTGGCCGAAGCACGCCCGTGGAATCTCATGTTTGTCCGACATCGCTCCGGCCCCATTTACCTCTGGTATGAAATCGCCCACCCGCGCTTCCTGCGCAAGACGGTGGACGAGTACGGCCAGCCGAACATGGGCGTCGAGGACGTGGTGGTGGATCGCTACGACGAGCTGCTGTGGCGCTTGCGCGCGCTGGGCGGATTGAAGAACACGCTCGGCAAGCGCATCGTCGCCGTCGGTGGGCCGGGCGGCTGGGGCGCCGGGGGCAAGCCGGCGCCGCAGCGCTCGCGCGAGGCGTTCAAGCTCGATATTCAAACGGCCACTTACCCGGATCTGGGCGAGCGCATCAAGCGGGCGCATTCCGATCAGGCGCTGGTGCGCCGCGCCCATGCCGCCGCCGAGCAGTATCTCAAACAGAAAGGAGTGCGGCTGGAAACCGACAAGCGCTTCGTACTCAACGCCTTCGTGCTCAACGAGGTCTTCCACGATCTCCTGGACGAGGCCCGCACGGACGCCATCACCATCAACGAGTGCATGGGCACGATCATGCCCATGTCGGAGACCACCGCGTGCATGCCGCTATCGCTGCTCAACGACGCGGGCTACATGGCTTTCTGCGAATCCGACTTCGTCGTGATTCCCGCCGGCATTTTGCTGCACTACATCTCAGGCAAGCCCGTGTTTCTCAACGATCCGACGTGGCCGCACGACGGCGTGGTCACCATCGCGCACTGCACGGCGCCGCGTAAGATGGACGGCAAGACGCCCGAGCCGGTTCGCATCCTGACGCACTTCGAATCCGACTACGGCGCAGCGCCTAAGGTCGAGATGCGCAAGGGCGCGGTGGTAACCAACCTGATCCCGGACTTCAACTTCCGCCGCTGGCTCGGCTTCCGCGGCGAAATCGTGGATGCGCCCTTCCTCCAGATCTGCCGCAGCCAGGTGGACGTCTCCGTTCAGGGCGATCTCGCGAAACTGGTGCGCGAGATGCCCGGCTTCCACTGGATAACCTGCTACGGCGACTATCTGAAAGAAACAGGCTACGCCCTGGCCAAGCTCGGGATGCAGTGGACGAACATCTCGGCCTGATCAGGCCCCGGCCTGCTTGAGCAGCGCCTTCAGCTCCTCGACAGTCGGCACCCGGCCCGACGCTACGATCTTGCCGTCCACGATGACAGCGGGCGTCACGCGCACGCCCAGCGCCGCGTATTCCCGCGGATCGTAAACGTGGGAAACGTCGGCCGACAGGTTCAGCTCGGCACAAGCGTTGATGACGTTGCGCTCCGTCGCCTGGCAACGGGCGCAACCCGGTCCTGCAACCTGAATCTTCATGGCATTACCTCGCGAAGATGAAATTTCCGAAAAACCATCCCACCACCGTGCCCAGCACGAGGATCGTCGCGACGTAAACCGCCGCCTTGCGCACCCCGAACACACGGGCAATGGCCAGCCAGTTGGGCAGGCTCAGCCCCGGGCCGGTCAGCAGAAGGGCCAGCGCAGGCCCCGGACCCATGCCCAGCTTCATGAGCGTGTCCACGAAGGGCGCTTCCGTCATAGTGGCGAAGTAGCTGATGGCGCCGATCAGGGTGGCCAGAAACGAAGCCTGCAACCCGCTCCCTCCCAGCCACGTGCGGATCCACGTCTCCGGCAGCAACTTTCCGATCACGCCCACCAGAAAAACGCCGCCGAGCAAGAGCGGAAAGATGATCCGCACGAACCACCAGCTCTCGCGCAGCCAGGTCGCGATCTCATCGCGCGAGGCCGTGCGCCTCGCATACCACGCCACCACCCCAGTGAGTACGGCCCACACCAGAACTTTGTACCCGTACGCGCCTGTGCGGACGACGTAATTGGGCGCCAGCAGGGAAACCAGCACCAGCCCGAGCAGGATCAGTTTCTGCCGTGCGATAATCGGGCCGCGCACGACGCTTGCCGCCACGGGATCCTGCGCGCGGCTCTCGTGACGAAAAGCCACACTCATCACCGTGCCCACGACCAGCGCCATGGAAACCGCACCCACGATGCGCGCCAGCACCATCCCGCCCCCAAGAATGCTGCCGGTGTAGACGAGGGCCAGAATGTTCGTGGCGGGCGCGACCCACAAGACGATGAACGCCGGTCCGATGCCCGCGCCTCCGTAATAGAGGCCGCTGGCCACGGGGATCACCGTGCACGAGCAGGCCGCCACAAAGAAGCTCGCGCCGGCCGCCAGCGGAAAGCTCTTCCATTTGCTGGCCTGCTCGCCCAGATAATCGAGAATTACCTCACGACTGATGAAAGCCACGATGCCGCCGGCCAGCAGGAACGCAGGCACAAGGCAAGTGAGCACGTGCGTGGCGATATAGTCCTTCAGGGCGTTCACACCGCCCAGCAATAACTCCCCGATCATGGCATACCCTCCCTTGCCGGCGAGCGAGGCATCGTCTTGTTGATCACGTCCCCGCGCTCACCGATCAGATCCATGGCGCGAAACACGTATCCCGGCCGCGGCTTCAGGTCCAGCAGTTGCGAAGGCGGCAGCGTAAGGATCTTGCGGCTGGTTTCGTCGGCCATTCTTTCGACCTCGTCAATCTCCCGCGCGCTTACCGGCTTGCCGGCGGCTCGCAATGTGCGGATGCGGTTTTCGAGCGCCGCCTGCGCCTCGGGAAAGACGCCCGGCTTCAGGCGCACCTCCCAGGTCTCGCCTGTCGAAATGCGCTGGAGGATGAACCCGTCGCCGACGGAATTGTCAATGCGCAGGGTCTGGAAATTGATCCGCGCGCCGGTCATGGCCATCACGGCGTCCACCCAGCATGGGCCGTTCTTGGCCACGGCGCGCAAATCGGTGCGGTCCACCACGCCGTCCGGGAATAGTTTCTCCAGCGCCGCCTTGATCTGGACGAATGCGATCACCAGCCCGTCGCAAAGGTGGCCGTGGAAACGGGCCAGGTCCTTCAGGCCGAGCTGTTTCGTTTTGAGCGCGTAACGGCCCAGCGCACTCTCGGTATCGCGCACGCGGATCGGCGTGGCATTGGGCGCGCGGGCCGCCCACTCGGGATAGAACCAGTCCGGCGTTTCATCCGTGGCGCCCTCGTCGGCGGGCGCCGCGCCGGCGGCTGCCGCCATGCTCAAAGCGCCCAAAACCCTCCGCCGTGTCCATTCCGCACACCAGGTCATATCAGCCCACCAGCGTGTAGAGCTTGTAAAGCGTCATGACGACGATCAAGATTCCGAACAGTTGCTTGAGCCGTCCGCTGGGCACATACACGCTCGTGATTCGCGCGCCGGCAAACGATCCGATCACCCCGGCGATCACCAGCGGCACAGCCAGAGACACGCTCACGCGCGCCGTTCCCAGGTGCGGGATCAGGGCCGAGAAAGAGGGCGGCGTGATGGCCAACGCGTTCATACCCGCCGCTTTTTTGGGCTGGAAGCCCACCAGGATCAGCGTGGGCAGCAGCAAGAATCCCGGTCCCACGCCCAGCAGTCCGCTCAGGATCGAAATCGGCGCCGCCAGGAGCAGCGCCGCACGGTAGTTCTCCGCGCCCGGCCGCGGCGCCACGGAACGGAACAGCCGCCACGCCAGGTAAAGGACGGAAGCGAAGTAAACCAGCCAGATGTAGAATTGCGGGACGTATTGCGCCGCCAGCGCACCCAGCGGTGCGAACGCCGTGGTCACCACGGCCAGGATTCCCGCCCTTCGCCATTCGACATAGCCGCTCCGCGCAAAGCCCAGCGTGGAAGCCAGACCCGTCAGGCCGTTGAGAGCGAGACTGAGCGGCTGCACCTGGTGCACCAGATCGGGCAGGAACAAACCCAGAAAGGGAACCGCCGCGAAGGCCACTCCCAGCCCTAGCATCCCGGAGGCCACCGCCAGAACAAAAAGACCCGCGGTAAGGACAACCGTTTGACTCATGCAAGCGCTCCTGTGGCCTGCCGGGGGCGCCGCTTTCGCCTCCGCACGCCGCCCGCGCGCGTGCCCTGTTTGCCCGAAAGCGAGCGGCCCAGGAATTCGAGCAGGGCGCCAGCCTCCTGGCGTATTTCCTCGGACAAGCGATAGAAGACCCGAGGCCCCCGCCGTTCATCGGAGACCAGCCCCGAATGCTTGAGGTAGCTCAGGTGCCGCGAGACATTGGATTGGGTCAGCCCCAGCGATGACTGGATCTCGCACACGCAGCGTTCGCCGCCCAGAAGAAGAGCGAAGATGCGCAGGCGATTGGCATCGGCTAGGGCGCGGAAGAGCGCTTCCAGGCGAGGCAGCTCCATGAACCTATGATCATACGCTCATAGCTCGCCCACGTCAAGACCACCGCGCCATTTCCGAAGAGCCAATGCTCGCCGGGGGCGCGCGCGGCCGGCATGCCGGAGCCGACGGTTGGGTACCTGGCTTTGCAGTACAAAGCCGTGCGGGCAGGCTACGCCGCCGCGGTCACGCCTGACGTGGAGGAACTCACCGGCCGCCCACCCACCGGCTTCATCGAATTCGCCCGTGCCGCAGCGTCGTTCTGGGCATGAGCGCGCGGGCGATCGGGGCCGTCCTGCGCAGGGCCGTCACACCGGTGCATCCATCACGGAACGGTCAGGATACGTCAATTCGTACGCTGCCAAGGGGCTCTCGGGTCACACCGGTGCATCAGTCAGGGGACGGTCAGGACCGCAGCTTCCTCCCGCCGCGACCCGGCGCCGCGTCACGCCGGCGCATCAGGCCACGGGGCGGTCGGGGCTCCAGAAAGGTTCCGCGGCGGGCATGAATTCGATCGGAACTTCCGGTATGAACGACCTCAGCCACTCCGCGCAATACTTCATCCCGGCCTCCTCGGAAACCACGTGTCCCAGCAGGATCAGACCCTTCGCTGCTCCGGCTGCGATGGCGTCCTGCACGTACTCGACCAGTTCCCACTCTCGCGTCTCGCCGGCTATGAGGACATCTACATCGGGCCGGGCCAGCAGCGAGATGCCCGGCATCTGACTCACGTAGCCCCAGCTCGCCAGGACACGTTTGACCGGCAGCCTGGGGTCGCCCACGACGCGCATCGTGCGAATCGCTAATCGCGATTGGATGCCGCGCGCGAAGCGCGCCAGCGGCGTAACCGGAAACGTAAAGAGCCGGGGGTCCGCGGGGTCCGCGTTCTTCTCCCAGCCCAGTTCGCGGGCCATGCCGACGGCGATCCCGTCGGGGCGCCGGCGGTGCCAGTGGTCATGAAAGTGGAAGACGACCATGTTGTGCCGCCGGATGAAATCGGC
>Ga0308390_1002681_pt1 | contig 10542 bp, 10 predicted proteins | sample Hotspr2Sample149_FD_202358 | JGI IMG/M metagenome (GOLD analysis project Ga0308390, IMG submission 202358) | Hot spring phototrophic mat microbial communities from Mushroom Spring, Yellowstone National Park, Wyoming, United States - 20040719_149 ...
ACCGCTACGAGGTGATCGACGGAGTGCTCTACATAACCACAGTGCCGAGCTTCTTTCACCAGTGGATTGCCAGCCGGATCATCCGCGCGCTCCAGGCGCAGCTTGAGGACACCGGCGTGGGCATCGTGGCCTTCGCGCCAATCGGCCTGCTGATGCCGGGGTGCGACCCGGTGCAGCCCGACATCGTGGTGGTGGGGCGCAAGGACCTGAGCATCATCCACGACCGGCGCATCAATGGCGTTCCGGCGCTGATTGTCGAGGTGCTCTCGTCGAGCAACCCGACCCAGGATCTGGTGGTCAAGCGGGGCGCCTATGCGCGGGCCGGCCTGCCCGAGTACTGGATCGTTCGCCCCGTAGAGCGCGATGTGCTGGTCCTCAGCGCGCCCGACCCCGCCGCCGGCGACTACCGCCAGGAGACGCGTGTGGCCCCCGACGGCGAACTTAGCTCCCCGACCCTGCCCTTCCGCGCCGCCATCGCCGCCTTCTTCGCCGGCTCGCCCGATGAGACGGTGTGAGAAACGGTTGCAGGCGGACCGCCCTGCGCGGTTGCTCAGCAAGGGCGACCTCAAGCGTCGCGCAGGCGCAGGAACGCCCCGATCCGCGCCATGCCTACTCCTGCTTCGCCAGACGGCGCACGTCGAGCACGGTCTTGCCGGTCTTAGTCTGACGGACGCCGGTGACCTGGACCCTGGCGCTGTCCTTGCCAACGCGATACTTCGGCACTTCCGGCTCGATCTTCAGCGCCGCGAACACCCGGTCAGGCTTAAAGCCAGGCACCTCGATCACGAAAAACTGCTCGTCGCCGTCAAGCACTTTGCCGGTGAACGTCGCGCCAACCGCCGGCAGATCGCGGGCCGGGGGCGTGGCGGCAGGCGGCGCGGCCTGCTGGCGCGCGCCCGTCACCGCGCCCGTGTCGGCGGCGGCTGCCCGCCGCGGTGCCTGGACCGGCTCACCGCGTCGCTCTGCGGCCTTCTCCTCGGCGGCCCACGGCACGGGCGCGGTAGTAGCGCAGCAGGCGCAGCGCCCACCCCAGGGTCAGCGCCAGTTCCTCGTAGGCCATGCCGCGCAGGTGGCGCTGGCAGGCGCTCTGCAGGTTGCGGTAATAGTCGAGGGTCTGGTTAGAGCGGATCACCGCCCGGCCATTGGTGACAATTGCTTGCAAATAGTCGAAGAACGCTTTGGGGTCGCGCTTGCTGCGCAGGTAGGCCATGGCCTTCTGGGCCTCGTTCGGGTCAACCCCGGCCCCCGCCAGATCGGCGGCGAGGAGTTCAGCGGTGTGAGAGGTATTCACGTTCAAGCCCTTCATCGATGGGACCCCCCATTTGTTTAAGCTTGTTAATGACTTCGGCTATCTCCCGTCGAAGTTGTTGTCTCCTTTCCTGGGAGAGAGAGAACTCTTGCTCAATCTTGCGGGCATACTCTATGAATCTATAACAAGGCTCTGGGTAATCAGGAGCAACTTCGATTGCATTCCGACAACACTGGAGCGCACTCTCAAAATTCTGATCGATCTCGGCATCGATCTCCGACCTAATTAGATAGCATTTAGCTGTTTTCTTGATTTCAAGGGCTAAGTCGAGGTAACGTATAGCATCAGCGCGACGCTCATCGAAGAACTGGTCATTCGTGCGGCCCTCATTCATGTCATTCCTGAGATGGCTGAGCAATTCACTTGCACGATCCAACAACTCAGATGCTAAAGACTTTCGTTTCGTCATTGAAGATTTAATCTTCTCTTCAATCATCTTCTTTTTCTCCAGAAAGCGAATCTGATCAGACAATAGCCTTCGTTGAATATCCATAGTTGCCGATTCTTGCTTTTTATTGAGTTCTTCAATACGCTTATCAATGGTTAAGACGGAATCAGAACGCATTACAGCAGAAGACGACCCCGCAACTGACGCTCTTTGAAATAATTGCGTATCTGAACAGCGAAGGGTCAATGTAGGTATTGCCCAGTCCATACTGCTCAGATGCTTCGACTCGATAGACTGACGCGCCTCGCGTAAAGCCTGAGTTATCGAGCCATTATCCGATAAATGCTCATAAAACGCTTGACTAAGATCGAGAGCAATATCTGTTCGTATAAGAAATTGCATGCCAATCACTGCTGGTATGTTCAACGTTCGGGTAAATGCCACTCCAACACTTCCTAACAGATTTTCATTCCCGCCAGCATCACTAAAACAAGATTTGAAGAATACCAGTCTGATATGTTTATTTAGCTTCCATTCAAAAAGCCGCTTGAGAAGTTCACTTATTGTAATTCGCTGAGGAGCGCGTTTGGGACCTTCAAAAACACACACAAACTCCTCCTCTGAAAATCCACCATGACAAGTTACATCGAGAATATGAAAAGGTTTGTTCTTTTTTAGCTTTTCAAGAGTTTTTTCGCCACTTATTCTTATAATCTCAACGTGATGACCGCGTTTGATAGCAGAAAAACCGGCCGAAGCCTTGCGCTGATCATAGCCGATAAGGGGGTATTGATTCGGTTGAGCAGTAATAGCACACAAACGCAGACTGTCTATATCAGTGAGCGATGCGTAGGTCTGGCCTGTACTCACGTATCTTGCCACTGAGATTCTAGGGAATGTGGCTAAAAAGCCAATATCAGGATCAAAAAGTATCTCCCAAGGTATAAGCCACAGGCGGTCTTCGCGTAAATCCAGCCTCACTTGCAGTTCTTGTATTTTACCCTCTTCTATCTCTCGCCACTTGTTCCGAAAAATTGACCGAATTTCATCAACAAAAATGATCTCGTATAACTTTCGCCCAACAAGACGCGATTTTTCACGCAGAGTAACGTTTGAACTGGCTGCATCATCGGGCTCAAGCACTGAAGAATACACGCCTGTGATCCAGTCGTGGATCGTTTCACTCCTCGTTGCCCAGGATGACACATCCCATGCCACCTGAGTGCTGGTGCTTCCAGATCCGTCACTGGTTGTGCATCGGATCGACCAGGTTGGAGGGCTACCTTCAATAACTAAATCGAAATGAACGATTACGCCCATACATGATCATGGGCTGCCGGAGACAGATTAGTAGCTGCGATCCGGACAGTTGCGGTCGCCTGTTGTTCCAGGCGCAAGGATTCGCGACACCTGTTCTAATTGGGCATAGACAACCACTCGTTCCTGGTGCGCTGCTTCGACAGCATCATTAATCACGAAGGCTCTGGTGTGTTCATGCGTCTCAAACTCTCGATAGGCATCTTGAACGTCAAGTGTCTGGAGGCGCGGCTCAAGCACTTCGATCGTCCCCAGGCAGGCCGGTTTGCCGCCGCCGAGCTTGGGCCACAGCCGCGGCTCGCCCAGCCCCAGGGCGATCAGGATCAGCCCCAGTTCGCCCGGCGTCAGGTTGCTGAAGTCCAGACGCAGGGCGAAGCGGCTCCCCACAGCGCAGGCTTCCAGCGGCAGGTTGCCCTTCCCCAGCTTGCCGTGCATGTAGAACTTGCGCCCCCGTGGGGTCGGCCCATCGAAGTAGGTGTCCCTGGCCTCGGGTCGCGGGCGGAAGAGTTGCGGCGTGGGCACGGTGACCACCCTTCCCTCGCGCAGCGGCGCGTCGGCGAAGCGCGCCAGGCCCTGGTAGCCGAGCGCGCCGAAGATGCGCTGGGCCACGTCCAGTTCTTCGGCGGAACGGGGCGGCAGATAGTCGCGTGGCATTGGGTTCGCGCGCGTAACCTGCACCGCCGAGCGGCTGATCGCCTCCACAATGCTGCGGATGCAGCCTTTGAGCGAGGTGGCCGGAATGGCCGGGACGCCGCCGGTGCGGAAGTGGCCCTTGACCAGGGGGTACTGGCGATCACCCGGGATCTGCTCCAGAATGCCCGAGGCGACATGCACCGGCGAGCGGGCCACAATCACCGCCTCGAGTGTGCCGCTGAGGGTGCCGGGCCGGTAACGGTGGTGGCCGGCGGGCGGCTGGCGTTCGGGTTTGCCGGCCGGCAATGGCACAAAGTCGTAGGGTTTGGGCAGGGGCGGCTGCTGCGGGCCACGGTCGCGGTTCGTCATGGCGTCACCTCAGGGTGGCTATAGCGCAGGAACTGCGCGGCGCCATTGGGCGCGTAATAGGTAAGGCACGTCAGCGGGGGGTAGTGGCCGGTCTGGATCAGCTTGCGCGCGGGATGCGCGTGAACCTCCCAATCCTCGCCCAGGGTCCGCGCTCCCTGGACGCTCAGCGTCTGTTCACTCAGCACCAGCACGTCGTAGGCGCCGTCATCGCGCCGCTTCCAGCGCACCTCGGCGCGCATCGAAAAGATGTGGCCGAAGTCGCCGCTCAGGTCAAGGTCCTCCAGCCTGCCGAGGGCCTTGATCGGGCGCAGGTTATCGCTCCCCTTGCCGGGGTCGAGGTCCCACAGCGCCGCGCCGCCGAAGCTCCAGCAAGGCAGGCCGACGACATCCCGGGCCAGCGCGCCGATGCGCGCGGCGTCGGCCCGATCGATCCGGTACAGGTAGCCCTTCATAGGCCAACCTCCCAGCGCCAGGCGGGCATGCAGGCTTTCCAGACGGCGCGGACCTGCTCGTTGCCCGTGGCCGTGAGGCTCACGCCCATAATCTCGTCGGGCTGGTAGGCCGATCCTGCGGGCAGATCGGCCAGATCAACCTCGCGCGGCGGCAGCGCGTAGCCCTGGTAGCGCACATCGGCGCACAGCGCCCCCAACCCGGCCAGTTTGCCCGCCGGCGCCACCTCACGCCCGTCGAGCAGGCATAGCGCGCCGTTGACCAGCTCGCAGGTCGGGTAGAAGATGCGCAACTCGTCGAAGATAATCGTCACCCGCCCCAGGCCGCGCGACTTGCCGAAGCCAATGCCCACCCGCCCCTCGGCCAGGTCGCGCAGGGCCAGGCCCAGCAGCCCGAGTTGGGCCAGGGTCAGGTTCTTGAAGTCAATGCGGGTCTCGAACGCGCCCTTCACCACGGTTTCGTAGTTGAAGGGGCCAACCGCGACCGAGCCATAGATGCGGTCAATCGCCACCCCGTTGCGCTCCTCGACTTGCACCTCGCCGGTGGGATAGGCATCGGCGAAGCGCACCCGCCCGGCCAGGCTGGTGTGGCCGAAGATCTGGCTCACGAACGAGGAACGGCGGTAGATCAGCGCCGTATCGCCGGCGGCGTTGCCGTTGCGCAGTTCCTCGAAGTAAATCCCCGAAGAGAAACGCATCTCGTCGCCGCCCCGCGTGTAGGGCCGGTAGCGCTTCCGCTCGACCAGCGGGTTATCGGCCAGGGGCGGAATGAACTCCTTGTCGCCGCGGCGCTGGCGGGCCAGGTCATAACGGGTCGGGCCGTCCAGCGAACGGCAGATGCGTTCGCACTGGGCGCGCACCACCCCCTTGAGCGAAGGGCCGGGCAGGTAGATGTGGTTCTGACTGCGCACGAACTCCATATCCGGCAGGGTCGGGTCGGCGCCGCCGCTCTCGCCGGCCTTGATCAGGATCGGCCCATCGGGAGCGATGGTGAAGCGGATGGTTCCTTCGAGAAAGGTTGCCTTGTGCATTGCTGCTCACCCCCTGCTCTGCGCGCTGGCCTGGCGGCGCAGTTCCTCGCGGAACGCCTCCTTCCAGGCCGTGATCTGCTCCGCGGTCGGCGCCTGGCCCCCGCCGTCGAGAAAGGCCAGCACATCATCGGCATTGCCGGGGCGCAACGCGCTGAAGCGGTACGTAACCCCCTCCAGTCGCACGTGTCCCAGACCGCGGCTGCGGAAGCCGCCGATCTGCATCTCGCCGCGCTCCCAGGGTTGCAGCGCCAGCAAGACCATCCCCAACTGCCAGTCGGCGGCGTTTTCCAGCGTCAGTTCCATTTCAAAGCGCGTGCCCGCCGGGACTACTTCATAGTCGTACAACAGCCCCTGCTCGACCGTCTCGGTGTCGCGGTTGAGCGCCACGCCGTTGCGCACCTCGAACTGACCGAACCAGAGATCCGCCCGCACCGGCGCGTCCTTGAAGAAGATCCGCCCGGCGATCCACGGAGCGCCGAAGGTTAACTCGATCATCGTCGATTCGCGCCAGATCTCGGCATCCTGCTTGTCGGCCACCATCCCATCGCGCATGCGCCGCTCGATGGCCTCCAGGTCGCGCGCCTGGTCGGGGGCCGCGCTGTGGACCAGCGCCTCGACGCGGGCGCGGAAGGCGCCTTTCAGCGACGCGCCGGGGATGAACGGGCGCCCCAGCGCGTCGCGCAACACCGGCAGGTCGTTGCCCACCACGCCGCTGTCGCGGCCGGCGCCGATGCGCAGCCCGCTCAGCGCCACCAGCTCGCCGCGCGCGGTCAGGCGGTTGCGCAGCGCGGCGAAGGAGTAGTCCAGTTCGTCAGGCATTGGCGCCCTCCCGCAGTCGCTCAAAATCACCGGTCTCCTTGCCGTAGTAAAAGGCCCGGTTGAGGTAGCCGAGGTAGAGTTGCATCAGACGGGCGTAGGCGATGTCGGGCAGGGTCTCGGCTTGCGGCGCATCGGGCATGCGCGCTGTTACATCTTCGACGACCTTACCGGCAAGCTCCTTAACGATTCCGCGCAGATCCCCGATCACCGTATGCCCGAACCCCTTTTGCTCGAGACTCCACTTGTCCTTATCCCGGGCAATCTGGTAGCGAATAAAGTTGATCACCACCTCTGGCGAACGGGAGGTCACCGCGACGTTGAGCAGGTTGCGCAACTGGCTTTTCTCCATCTTGGTTTTTTCGAGGAGCGCCGCGGTCCGGTTCGCCTGTCGCACCAGGGTGTCGAGTTGCCTGTCAAGCGCCTCTTGCAGCAGCAGATCGCGGCGCAGGGCGCGGGGTTCCAGCGCGTTCGTATTCGTATTCGCATTCGCATTCATGGTTGCTCCTCGGCGTGTGGCCTGTTTCGCCAGTAATGATCCTTTGAGGTCTTGCGGCTCCCCTTCTGAGCCTTCTCTGGGAAGGCGAAGCCCTCTCAAACCCTCCCACCGGGTGAGAGGATAGGGGAACCCGGTTTCCCCATCCCCCTGCTCGGGGGCTGCGCCCTTCCAAACCCTCCCGCAGGCGGGGGTGTGGGGAAACCCGGTTTCCCCGGCCCCTCTCCGAGGGCCTGTGTTTACCTCAGATGAAACTCATCACAGACGCGCACCTGACCATAGCCCTCGGTGCGGCGTTCGCCGATGCCGTCGAGCTGGAGGCGCGCCAGGCGTCGGCAATCCTCCTCGCTCAGGGGCCGGTCGGTCTGGAAGACATACACCCCGCCCATGGCGACGGTGACACTGGTCGGCTTGGGGCGCTGCCAGAGCACATGCCAGCCGCCGATGGTTCTGGTCGTGGTAAAGGCGCGCAGCAGGGTCGCCTCGATGCCGGTCAACGCTTGAAGCTGTTCGGCGCTCAACTCCTGTGTGGGCAGCCAGCCATCTTCGAGGAGGATGGCATCGGCGAGCAGGTTGACGGTGAAGATGCTGCCGGTGATCGGCCATGGCGACCCGCCGAGATCTGCGTACAACCGCGCCTGCTCCTGGAAGCGTTGCGTCATGGCGTTGACCCGTTGCAGCACCTGCCCGGCCTCATCGGCGGGCGGGGCGGTCGAAGAGGCTTCGATCCGCACCGCGCCCAACCCGCTGGTCTGCCGCCCGCCCAGGTGGGTAACCTGATCGAGGGCCTTGATCACGGCATCGCTGGCGTCAGCGGGAAGCGCAATGCTGCCCCGGAAGCGGGCCGGCGCGCGCCGCGCGCCGTCTTCGGTTTCAACCTCGGTCGTTTCACGGATGGCCAGGAGCGAGTACAGGCGCTGGTCCTGGGCCGTGCCGCGCTGCCGGTGGATCGCCACGCGGGTCAGGACGCGCTGTTGCACGCTCCGGTAGCGAAGGCGGCCATCGCTCAAGGTGTAGAACTTCTGGCCCACCGCCTCCCAGGGCCGCCCATCGGCGTCGGTGGGGGCGTAGATCAGCGCCGGGGGTTGCTGGCGTTCCCAGCACACCCGCGCATAGAGCGAGTCGGCGACGTGTTCGCCTGCATCCGCGCCCTTAGGCTGAATGGCCGTCGCCGGAAGCGGACGCACCCATGCGTCGTTTTGCCGCGCCGGGTAGGCATTGTGGCAGCGGATGGCGCGGAGGAGCGCCGCATCGAAGCTGTCTTGCGCGCCGAAGACCTGGCCCAGGGCGCCGAAGAGCGCCGCGCCAGGCACGTAGGGCAGGCTGGCGTTGAACTGCACGCCGGGCTTGCGCTCGGGGAACGTCAGCGGCGCCAGGGCTTCGAGATCAAAGCTGAGCAGGAGCATTACCGGCCTCCGCTGCGCGCAACCAGGGCGCGCACGTCCTCGCGCAACTGGTCGGCGCTCCGTTCATTGTCATCTACCCAAACCCGCGCCCGCACCTCGGCCCAGCCCAGGCCGCGCGATTTAGCTCCGCCCCAGCGGGTGCTCAGGCCCGCCGCCACCCAGAGCAGCGCCACGTGATCCAGGCTGCCCACCCGGCCGATGATGGCGCGTTCCGAATGAAAGCGGGTCGTTTCCAGCGCCGTTTCCTGGAAGACCAGGAGTTTCTCGGCGGCCGTGCGGCGCTGACGGTCAAGGGCGACCGAGGGGCGGATCTGGCTGTGGCGCTGCTCCGGGCTGTCGCGCAGGGCGGCGATCTGTTCCGGTTCGCCGATCACCCCCGGTAGATCGGCGAAAAAGAGGGGGGAACGCTGTCGCGGGCTGCCGAAGAGGTCCCGAACCAGCGTGGGCAACTCCTCACGCGCAGCGCCTTCAAACGGCGCCGGAATATCCTGCCCCAGGCCGCGCAGCAGTTGCTCGGCGGCCCAGCGCAGCTTGCCCTTCACCTGGGAGCCGGGGATGATCGGGCGCCCCCAGCCGTCGCGGACGATGGTCTTATCGGCCAGCGTGCCGACGCTGCCCCCGGCCCCGACGCTGATGGGCGTGCGGCTGGTGATGGTTACTGCGATGCGTAGCTCCATGATGCCTCCGCTACAGGCAGTTCCGCTCCATAGGGTCTGGGGAAACCAGGTTTCCCCAGACCCCGGCTCCAGCGGCCTATAACCCTCCACCAGGTGGGGGTCTGGGGAAACCGGGTTTCCCCCCAAACCCTCCCGCGGGCGGGGGTCTGGGGAAACGGAGTTTCCCCAGACCCCTGCGCAAGGGCTGCGCCCTTACCTTCCCTCAGGTGGGGGCGTGGGGGAACCTGGTTCCTCCATGTTCACGTCAGGCCCCATGCGCGGGGCGCACAACCCCCGATGAAAACGGCCCGGGAGCGCGGGCGTCCCGCCCGCGCCACGGCTCCGCGGGCACGGTGACCGCCCCTTCCCTGACCCTCCCCCGCTGGGGGCGGGAACCCGGCTCCTCCCCCCAGCGGGGGGAGGCTGGGAGGGGGGCTGAACGCTGCGAACGGTTTTCACATCTCACGTTAGGACCGGTTATCGGTCTCCACAAACTCATAGGCCTCCAGCACATCGGGCCAGATCGTCTCGTAGGCCGGTTTGCCGTTCTTGTCGGAAAGGTCCTTCGGCCATGGCGACCAGGGCGGCATGCTGATGCGGACATGCGCGCTAGACGGGGGGTAGCACCAGGCTTGCTCGATGTGGGTCAGCAGGGTCCGGTCAAGCGGCTTGCCGATCCGGGCGCGGGTGTAGAGGTACTCCATGGTGCTGACGAGCACACCGTCGCCCTGATCGGCATCCAGCGTCCGCCGCAAGCGGTAGAGTTGGGAACGGGGCGCGCCGGCCTCCTTGAGGGCGCGCGCGGTGGCAAGAAAGCCGGCAAACTCGGCCCAGGTATACGGGCGGGCCGTCAGCCGGCGCCGGCTCTCCTTGTGGTCGCCCAGGGCCTCCTTGCGGAAGGCCGCAATATCGTCGCTCACCATGGTGATCGATTTCATCACCATAAAATCAACCGCTCCGCCAAAGAAGCCCTGCTGCGCGCTGGCTCTGGCCCGCTTCTTGGCCCGCTTCAGCAGTTCCTCGACCCGGTCGCGCAGGAAGAAGAAGGGCGTGGTTTCCTGAGCGATCAACACCCCGGCCGAAAGCCCGACGGATGGCAAGAACGCGCCCAATTCCTTTGCCGTAGCATCGTCGCCGGCGTAACGCAGGAGAAGAGGCTGCGACGGCGGAACCGACAGCCCGACAGACCGTTTCAGTTCTTTAAAACGCCCGGTTAATTCGCGTTCAAAGTTGCGGGCGATGCTCAGGGCAATAGCGAAGGCTTTGCTGCCCGGCACGATGATAAACAGGTCATCGCCGCCAATGGTCAGGATCTCGAAGGGATGGACGGAGCGCTTTTTCCTGGTTTCGGCGTCCTCTACCTCGACGGGCCGGAGATGGCTTGCCAGGGCGGCGAAGACGGCCCCCCGGGCCACGTCGCTCAGCGCCGCTGAAACGGCGTGGTAGGCCATAGGCGTGGCCAGGGTCGCCATCAGGCGCCCGATGTTGTTGCCGTCGGCGTAGATCAGGCCGATGTAGCGACGCGGCGCCGCAGCGGCCCCGATATCGGCCAGGTCCGCCGCCGGATCGGCGCTGAGCGCGCCCGGATCACGGGCATAGTGCGTCTGCTGCCCCTCCTCGCCGGTGAGATAGTCGCGCCAGCGTTGCTCCCAGGAAGCATCGCGCAAGTCCG
>Ga0308390_1002682_pt1 | contig 10533 bp, 8 predicted proteins | sample Hotspr2Sample149_FD_202358 | JGI IMG/M metagenome (GOLD analysis project Ga0308390, IMG submission 202358) | Hot spring phototrophic mat microbial communities from Mushroom Spring, Yellowstone National Park, Wyoming, United States - 20040719_149 ...
TCGGTTTCCGAAGGATCGACCTGGAAGGGTCTGACGGCCAGGCCGTCGGGGGTTTTCGATACCCGGAACCACTGGCCGGAAAGTTCTCGATACACGACTTCGGTATCTGGCAATTCTGCACATTCCATGGCGCCGACGGACATCAGCTTCAGACCGCCGGTGGCGTTGATCACCCAATGTCGATCGGGGAGTTCGGTCTGCCAGCGGCGGATCTGGCCACGGACGGCATCGGGGGTAATATCCAATGGGCCTGGAGGAAGATATACTCGAAGCTTTGGATACAACTGGTTACAGAATTTCCAAAACCGCTGCGCTGGCCCGCCCGAGCGTTTCTCGTCCGCCGTATAATAAATACACAAATCGGTCAAGCCCCCTTCATGTTCCATCCAGTGGACCAAACCATGCAGATTCGGCCAAAGCTGTTCACTGGCCAAGACCACCATCGCTTGTTTCCGCCCAAGCATCTGCCATTCCTCCAACCTAACCCGGAGATTCCACAATATAGATGTGAATATCCGCGCTATAAAAGGGCCGATTAAACCGGCATAGGCACACCTGGGGCTCCGGAGAGCGATAGGTGTGTTCTTTCCCCCCAGCCGCCTGCTGCGGGCAGCGGACCGACCAAGGTGCAAGCTGGGAAAGCAGGCTCGGTTTTGCCAGTCTGATAGGACCGTTTGAACAAAAGATTATTCCTCTTCCTCCAAGTACGGATCGATATCGATGAGCATGGGGCGCAAGTCAGCTTTTGGGCATGGCTCGCCGGTCTGCGGGTCCCGAGGAGCCACCATGTATTGCATCCTCCGTTTCGGTGGCAAGCAGGCCAACGCCATGGCCACACTCATGACTTTCGTCCCGGGCGTAATGTCGGCGAGGATCTCTTCGGGTTTATACGGCGCTTTGGTATAAATATGATCCACGACGTTCCACAACTGGGTATAATTCCGGGAGCTTACCCGAAGCGAAATCCCTTGATACGCATCCCGATGGAAGGTCACCGGGCCACGGGCTTCCGGATGTCGGCTGAAAAACCACCGCTCCAGCAGCGCGGCGGCGCCGCCGGCACTGCCGATTCGCTGCCCCTGCGGATCGGCTTCTTCCGTAGCAATGAGCCAGACCTCTCGAAGTCGGGATGCACAGCCTGACTGCGCCTTTGGGCCTTGCCCCCAGTGATATTCTAAAGCCGCCAGCGCAGGTTTGAGATTCGACCGTTCTAAAAGGGCTTGGTCCTCTTGGGTTAACGGATGGTCGATCTGTTGCTCGGCCGATGCGAGCAAGGCCCTCAGCGTTTCCTTCTCTTGGTCATTGGCTCGAAGAAGACTAGGGGTGGAGATTGGCAAGATCAAACCCAATACCCGGTCCGGCGGTGTCTCGGCGAGTTGTAGTTCCACCGCGATTTTTTTCTTCCACTGTCGGTGGCGTTTCCAGAGATAAAGGACTCCGTAGCAAACCCCCACACCCACGATAACCATTCCGGTCAACAGCATCCCCAGATTGCCCAACCAATTGACCAAAAGTCCGCCTACCAACCAAGCCGGCAACACCCATAAAGGGGTGTTAGGCGAGCCGGTGAAAGCGGCAATGGCCTCTGCTAGGGGCCGACGGTTGCGACGAATGGCCATAACTTATTCTCCCAACGAGAAGGTTTTGCGCACCTATCAACGCCCAAGCATTGTTCAGGAATCGGGGGCCGTTCTCCGAGCAGCCAGAGTCTCCCAGGGGATGAAAATCTGCTACCACCTGGTGGAGTGGCCCTTTCGTATAAATAGTGGGAGCGATTTCACTACGGAAAGCCCCGGGCGGGGGTTGGCCAGCTCCCACGGTGCCATTTCAGGCCATCCCCCGATGCCACTCTGGGACCCAGAGAATCTCCCAGACGGATTTTTCGGGCCTCCCTGGCCATGTTAGGTTTCTTGATTTTTCGGCAAAATGGCTTCGAATTGGACGTCTTTTCCCGTGGCGCTGACGGAGGCCACGCGGACGAGGATTTTCTGGCCGATCTCAGGACGAGGGGATAAAACGTCGGCCTTTTGGATTGGGCCGACCAGGCCGGTCGGTTCATGCCGGCCAAACAACCGCCCCTTCCCCTTCGGATCCGGGACGATCTCTACCTCCACCTGATCTCCTGTTTTAAGGGAGGGGGTGTGCCCTGCCGGCGTTGGAACCGTAGATGCCGGTTGCCCCGAGACGCCAGTGGTGGGAGATTTGCCCATGGAGGGATATTGCGCACTGGGAGTGCCAAGATTTCGCATTGTGTTGCACCAATTCGTCCATTGCTTGGACAGATGCTTGATTAGTTCTTGGAGGAAGTCTCGGCTTTTTTGCCGGCTTGCATCATCAGGCAATTCGGGGGAAGGAAAAGCGACGCACCGGATAATGTATTTCTGTTGTTTCAGGTCCCCCTGCTCTTGATCCACGTGATAAAACACCGGAGAAGCATGCCGATCGGTGTTTCGGACATGAAGTCCTGGGGTAAAACTTCCACGGGGGGGCGAACCGATTCTGCGTGGCAAACCGAGGGCCTTCTTTTGCAGATTGTGTTTATACTGTTTGGCAAACTCTTGTGCGGCGGCGCCGATCCGATCCAGAACTACCCAGGGGTTAGTCCAAGGGGTAGCAATATCTTCCATAATGAGCATATCCTCCAAGGAGGGAGAACCGGCGGGTTTGGAATCGGGAATCCCACAAGCCTCCCGGAATCTCTTTGCGATTTGTTTACACTGATCGATGTTCCAAGAGCGTAAGGGATCGGGGACGCGGAAGCAGCCGAAGCCTTTTCGGCTTTTGGAGCCGACGCCACCGAAATGACACAGAAGCCACAATGCCGCCTGAGCTTGCTGGAGCAGTAGAGAAGGATCGGGCAGCGGAATGGGCGGCGGGCTCAACTGACCCTGTTTATTTCGCCGTTCATAGGCGGAAGGTCGAACCGTAAACCGGACCTCCCACTTGGCACCCGGAGCGATGTAGTAGCGTTGATAACGTCGGGGTTGGCCATTCTCTCGGCGTTTGTCATCCATCCCAAAGCTGAAATAGTATAATCCTGGGGTCGTTTTTTTATCCGGGGGATCGAGGAGGCGATTTTGTTGCTTGACGGCCTCTTTGTCGTAACGCAGAGGCTTAATTTGGCCTTTGGGGCGGATGCAGATGCGTACGGCGCCGGCAGCGTGGGTATCGCCCCAGACGGCCGCTTCCAAGCGGGCCAGGGTGTGCGCATCCACATGGCCGGCGTGCATCGTGCGCCACCACCAACGCAGCAGGCCTCGGAGCGTGGCCGGTCGCAGTTGGCAATCTTTTTCGCCTTCTGGGGCGAACTGATACGCCCCAGCCAAAAAGGCTGGCGTGATCAGTTCTAATGTACACTGGAATTCCGTTCGTCTTTCTTGCTCGCAGGCGGTCTCCCAGGTCTGCTCCACCTGTTGCTGGGCTTTACGAATCGGCTCCGGCGGCTGTTCCAAATGGAACTGGCCGTACCCGGCAGCGGTTTTGGCGCCGGCGCCTTCGTGCACCAAGGCCCCGATGAGCCAATCCAGGGCCAACTCCAGCAGCTCCTCCTGCACGTCGTGGCGACGTTTGCCCACGGCAAATAGGAACGACTGGTCCGGCGGAACGGATAAAAAATACACCGGTACCGGGGAATCCCAATCGCCCGGCGGGTCCTCATTCTGGTAGTAGCTGGGATGGTGGTTATTGAGGATATCGACGATCAAGATCGGCCAACGAACGGGCCAGGCGTCGTAGAAGATGATTTGACCCACATGGGCCTTGGCCTCTTGGGACGCAGTTTTGTTACGCTGCCTGCGCCGGCGGTCCAACTCCTGGGCCAGAGCGGACATGAGCAGCTTTTCATCTTTGGGCCGCTCAATATAAGGAGCATAGCCGAACACCTGGTCCAACTTATCCAGGGCCTCGTTCCATTGCGAATCGGTGGCGGAGGCCCAATGGGTGCCCAATTGCGTGGGCAGCCAGACGGTTTCGGCAAAGGCGCGGGCCATGCCTTTAAGGCCTGTGCCCGGCATATACACAAATCCATAGATCGGATGCATACAGATGCCGGCATTTTCCAGGGCCGAGGCCCGGGCCAGATGCAAGGTCAACGGGCCAACCGTTTTCGCCTGGAAGCAGACGGCCCGACCGGCCAACGTTTGCTGCCAACGTTGATACAGTGCCTCATAGTCCAACCCTTCCGGCGGGCGTTGGGAGAGTTGACTCACTTTTTCCAAGGCTGGCTTTTGGACTCGTTCCGACAGTTTACCCGTCTCCGTCGTGGAATCCCAGGATTGTACATATTTGTCCAATGCCAAACCCGGATGGGTATTTTTGCTCACGCAATCCTGGACCGTCCGGGGTAAAGGAACCACTAGCGACATGAGTTAGTCTCCTTCGGCCTCGGTAAGACCTTCGGCTTCGGCAAACCGATTGAGCCATTGCAGATAGGCCAGGGCCTCATCGGTGGCCCGCCGCAGGAAATCGGCATCACTATTGATGATCCGCTTCAGCAGAGCGGTGTCGTCCGGCTTGGGTTCTTGGCTTTCGGGGTTATGCCGTTTATCGAGGACCCAGTCGGCCAGTTCGATGAGGAGGCCCGGAGCGTATCCTTTGGCTTTGAGGAAGGCCAATGCTTGGCCCAGGCCGGAGGCCATGATACGGACCGGCAGTTTGCGGGCCTGCCCGCCGAATTTTTTAGGGTCCTGGTTTTTATGCGGGCCGACCCCGTTCTTAGCATTCTGTACGGCGTGCCAGGCGTGGTGGGCCCGGCGCTGATCCAACGTTTTGGCAACGGATTCGGTGGTGCTCATGGCAGGTTCCTTTTTCCAACAAGGTTTTGCTTTTGGATGTTCTGCATTGTGCCCTTTGGGGGGCAGAGGGTATTTTCTTGTCCCGTGGTAGGCCCAAAGGGCGATCCGACAGCCCGGCCCACTTAAACCACCCGCACTGCGCAGAGGCCTTTGCCGGTCGTCTCGTCCCCGCCGATCTGGAGCACCTTGACCTCTGCCAAACAGTTCCGGACATGCTCAAGGATTTTCGCGGCCGAAAGTCGCTGCTCGTTCGTGCCCGAAGCGTTTTCTGGTGCGGTCGAATCCGGTTGCTCGGCGGGGGACTGAGTTGCATTGGGCGGCCGTCGGCTTTGTCGGGCTACCAGCAGACTGTAAAAGATCGTCTCCGGCGGCAAGAACTCCTGGTAGAACAAGGCGCCGGTTCGGACGGTTTTGCGTTCGTAGTCCAGGGCGATCCGGGCAACGACCTCCGTGGCGTGCTGGACAAAATGCGTAAAATCGTCGTCATGCAGCACGACCAGATGGCTGCGCATCCGTTGGCGGGTGGCTTCGTCGGCGACGGCCCGCTGGGCGATCCAATCGGCCAGCCCGCTGCAATCGCCTGCCCGCTCAAAGTCAAACTCCTCCAGCACGATTTTTCGGCCCTGATCCACCAGCAGCGGGCTCCCCTGGGGGACCAACGCCTTGTTTTTCTGCACCGAAGGGGACACCATCTTGGCCACTTCCTCGTTCCCTTGCCCCGCCAGCGCCAGGTCGCGTTGGAGCCGATCCAGCACCGCCGGGCACGTTACCCAAGCAAACACCCCCCGCAGCGAGCGGACCGGAAAGGCCAGGATACGCGCATCGGTTACCGTCAGGGCCCCGGCATGGGCGCTGGATTCGTCCGTCTTGCCGGGTCCAAAAATGGCCACTAGTTCCGGGTCTTCTTCGTTGGTCTTTTTCCGGTCGTTCTGGTAGTGAGGTTTTCGTCTTTCCCGGTAGGCGTCTCGGAGGATACCTTTCAGCGCCGAGCCGGCGATGGTGGGCCAGCGGGTATGACGTTCCCGCTGCACCGGCAGATCGACCACGCCCAAGGCGGTTCCCGATCCTGGATGGAGGGAGGTTTGGGCATGGATGAACAGGAGAGAGCTTGCCGTGGTTGTGTTTTTTTGTGCTGTACTATTCATCTGTCCATACTCCTTGTACGTAGCAGCCCCAGCCCTGTTGGCGATCTTCCTCTCGATCGGACAGGGCGTCGGACAAGTTTTCTGGCAACTGGTGGAGGAAATAGACGCTTCCCGGGGCGGCGGCAAAACGGGCCGGTTTCGGGCCACCTCGGGCCAGGTCCCAGCCGGATACCGCCACTTCCCCCGGCACCGCCGCCGCCGCCAAATGGTCCGCTAAAACGCCCGGGCACCACCCCCGGTCAAACAAACCGGGCGTGGTCAATACCAGAAACGGCTTTAGCCCGTTGGTAGGTTCGCCTTTCGGCCATTGGCAGAGCTGCTGGACCTGTTCGAGGAGGACATTTCGGCCTTCGCCGCCCCACTGGAGACAGGGAATTTGCCGAAGCATTGTTGCCCCTTCGGGAGGCAGCCCCACTTCCGCATAAAACCCTACCCCCTTTTGCAAGGCCAGCAGGCTGATCGCATAAATCTGGCTTTCCTCGCTGGTCAACCGATCCATCTCGATCTGAATGCCCGTCCGATGGTCGTAGTCGAAAAGCTTCTCTTCCGGGACCAACTGGTCTTTTGTGGGCACTTGCCCTTGGAGGATGCGCCATAGACCTTCCAGCGTCAGATAGCCCCTGACCAATTCCATATCTTGGCGGGTTTTGATCCATACGGGCCGAAGGCCCTCGATAGGCGGTTTCCAGCCGGGCGGTGTCTGGGAGGTGGGCAACGGCTTGGCATATAAAAGTTCTCTCTCTCCCGAGCCCTCCTTTTTCCCCTTCGGCGTGTACAAGACGGCCGGGACCGGAACCAAGACCTCCAGCGCCTGGCTTTTTCCCGACCGCACGAGTTCCGGGTATCGAAATCCGGTTAGCGTGTCCGGCACCGTCCCAGAGGAGGCGGAAGAGCGTGTCCGGTCCTGCCGGGCAAGCCACGGCCCACGCACCTGGACCTGAAAAATCCATTCCGGCCCGCCGGCCTGGCGTATGGCTTCCCGAAGTGCCGGGTCGTTTCGCACTGGGCTCTTGGGGTCCTCTGGGCCGCGGGAAGCCTGCTGCTTTTGATGGCTACGGTGCACACTGATCAGCGTGGGGAAGTGGCACCCTGCTTGCCGCAGCAGGGCCGTCCAGATGGCCCCGGCCAGGGTCTGGGGCATGGGCTGACCGCTGCGCACTCGACTGGCCGCCGAAAACGGCCTTCCATCGCGGAAAAAAAGCACATCCAGCGGTTCCAGCCACAAACCAACCCACTCCAAACCGCCAGTGGTTGTCTGCGTGTCCAGGCTCATTCCTCTCTCCTCCGGGCCAAGAAGGAAGCCATCTGGCAAAGCGTCAGAAAATGCCGAAGCAGTTTGCCATCCTTTTCCGGCTTATCTTCCAGGACTCGCCCTTCCATCCCGTTGCAATACGCTTCGAACTGGGCGACCAATCTTTTCCCAGCCTCTTTGACCGGCTCGCCAAACAAACGTTTACGAGTGTATTCTTCCGCCCGGTCCACCTGCCGACGCAGTTCCGCCTTCATCGCTTCCAGCGGCAGGCCCTCCAGCACACGCAACTCCTGATACAGATGATAGGCCCATCGGTCCGAAGCACCCGCCAGTTTGTTTGGGGAACCGCTCGGGGGCAGGAAGGCCTCCACCCAACCTTGCACCGTCTCCACAAAGCCCCACGGGCACAGGGCGGTCTGATGTTCTCCAGACCGCCGACACAACCGGATGCAGAGGATATCTCGGCCTGAGTGTTTGGCCAGCTTTTCCGCCCGGCGTGCCTCGTCCAAGGCAAACCGCAAATCCTCCTTATGATGCACAATGGCGATTCCGGCGCTGAGCGTTGGGCAATGGCAGTCTGGATACTCCTTTTGCCAAACTTCCTGAAATTTCCGGCGCGCTTGGGACGCGCAACCTAGCACCTGGCTGGTGGGCAGGAGAGCCAGCAGGTCATCCCCGCCACAATATACAAGCGTACCGTAATGGTCCTCCACCGTGTTTTCCGCATAGTGGAGAGCAAAGTCAGCTAGGGTTCGGCTAATGCGTTGAGGATGTTCCCGACCTGGCCGCTCCCGAAGCCGCTGACCCATCCGATCGCCGTCCATCATCAGGATCGCATAGTAACTCGGGGGCGGGCCTTGGGCTTTTCGCTTCTGGACAATCCGATCCCAAACCTCCTTGGGACATGGCGGTTCGTCCGGCTCTTGGTCCCTTTTGTTCCAGTGCAGCCAACGGCCGCTCCATTCCTTATGCTTTTGCCGAACTTCCTGGGGGTCTATAGCAGGAACGTTCGGCATGGCGGTGGCCAGCCACTGGGCAGCGGCGATAGTGGCTGTGTCCTCAAATCGCACCTGCCGGGGGTCTTCGTCCATCACCGGGGCAAAATACGCGGGCCAGGCAAAGCGCTTCACCAAGCTCACCGCACAAAGCCGTTCCCCTGCCCGCACCCGTACCCCCTTCACATGCACCCTCTCGGCAAACTCCCGCCAATACGGCGCTGAGCGGGAAAGCTCCGAAGGGCCCAACTGCTCATAGGTCCCCAGCAGGGTGCATTTCGGCCCGTACATCCCCAACCCGTCCGGCGCCGGTTGATAAAGGGTTACTTTCCGGATCGCCTTCTCCGCCGCCAACACAACCGAAACTAACTGCATCCAATCCGTCCACAATTGGTCCTCCGGACTGGCGGGACAGGAGGCGCCGACGCCGCCGGCCGATCCATCCCTCGGCCCCAGAAGCTCCTCGATCATCGCCGCCGGGCAGCCGCTCCAAGGCGACACCACCACCCGCACATCAAAAAACGAGTTCACCTGGGCATCCCAAAGCCGATTGACCGACTCCTGCCAATCCGGCACCAATCCTGGATGCCTGTTGATCTCCGTTTCCAAGGCCTCTCGCACCGCAGCGCAGACCTCCTGCCAGGTTGTCCAAAAGGCCTGCCGACATGCTTCGGCCAAGTCCTCGGCTTTTTCTTCCGGCACTTCAGCCAGGAAACGGTTGGGCAAACAAGGGGCCCGGAGTCTGCCCACGGCCATGGGGTCCAACCTCAAATCCGGCCAAACAAACGCCTCTGGCCCCACGGCCTTGCGGATCGGTTCCATCGCCTGCCGGGTCAGCCAGGCCAACAGGAAGCTGCCCGTCCATAAATCCCGCACCGTGCGAGAAGCTGCGATGAACGGCTGTACCGGCCCCACGGAAAACAGCACAAACGCCTTCGATTCCATCGGCTTATGCTCCTCTATATTCGTCTCGCTGGCGTCCGCTCGTCCTGCCTCGTCCCTGCTGCTGCTCCTCTATCCTCGTACCGCAGACGTCCCCTCTGCCTTCCTCGCCCCTCCGGGAGGGGAGAGGCGGGTTGCTGCATTCGGCGAAAGGGGTACAAATGTTGCTTATCTTGTAACTAGTTAGGCGAAGGAAGCAAACCGCCTCTCCCCTCGTGGGAGAGGCCGGCGGTGCCAAAGGCACCGCCGGGTGAGGGGGCAAAAAAGAAACCCCCTCCCCTTCTGCTGGTCCCCCTCACCCTACCCTCTCGACGGCCAGGGGAGAGGGGAAAACATCGCCTCTTCATTCCGCAAAAATGTTCCCTTATCTTCTATTCCGGGCCGAATCCCGGATCGCTTGCAAGTTGATGATCTCCGCCACCTCGTATTGGGGCGGCGTCGTTTCGCTGGGGCGAAGCCGGAGGATGGGCGGAAAATAGCCCATCCGCCCATGCAGTTCTGCCAACACCACGCACGCAATCGGCGCCAGCGATGGCGGATTAACTAAGATGGGTAAACTTTGCCACTGCGTCGACGATAGATCTGCCCCATCTAAGAGCCTTTGCGCCTGTTCCACAAACGAACGATTATGATCAAATTGGCAGCGGAATTCCAGTACCCTTTCGATCCGTTGGCCGGTTAGCTTCTCCACGGTTCGCCGCTGCGACTCCGTCAGAGGATGTGCAAAGTTCAGCACCCACAACCCGGCCATCGGTTTGCCCTTCCATAGCGAATTGCTCTTCGTTTTGAAGCTCTCTTTATGTTCTACGGATTGGTCGGCTCTTCTGTAACAAAGATTCCCATGAGAAGAAATTTCTTTTCGGCCAGCCTGCTATCCGTTGGACAGCGGCATACTATTCCCGGCAGTCCCCTCGTTGGGGGAGGGCCCGTCAAACGCATCTTGTCCACAAGAATTTACCAAATAACATACCGCTGTTCCCATGCGTGTCAATACCCTCCTGGGAAATTTTTGTCCTTCTTTTTGGCTATCGAAGGTTCGGGTGGTTTTTCTCCGGCTGCCTTTCCAGGGGGGTATCTTCCAAGGCCGGCGGCTCCAAAGTTCATCCGCCCAACCAGGGGACCAACTTCATGCTCTACGGAGAACACCTCCCAGATCCCTGGCCGGTTGTTACAACCGCCGCTTAGAGAACGAATCAAAGCGGAGCGATGGACGGAGGATCGATCTTCGACTGGTTCAGGGAGAAAAAAGAAGATGGGTACGCTCCGAAGGCCTCAGGTTCGACAGGCCGTTGCCGGTAAGACCCCCCAAAATGCGGTTCCGACCTGCGGACCCTGTGCTTCTCGGCGCCCAGGGAGACAACTTTGAGCCTATCCCAAAATCACGCAGGTGCAAGCTCAGTTGCTTT
>Ga0308390_1002692_pt1 | contig 10505 bp, 7 predicted proteins | sample Hotspr2Sample149_FD_202358 | JGI IMG/M metagenome (GOLD analysis project Ga0308390, IMG submission 202358) | Hot spring phototrophic mat microbial communities from Mushroom Spring, Yellowstone National Park, Wyoming, United States - 20040719_149 ...
AAAAGGAAAGTAACTACGAAGGACACGAAGGCAGGCACGAAGGGCGCAAAAGAACGATGACACTTTGTCTGACCTCACCCTGTCGGCTTTCGCAGACGTCCCTCTCCTTTTGCAAGGAGAAGGAAACAGGGTGAGGTCAATTTTTTCCGTATCTAATCCGTTGAATCCGTCTCATCGGTGTTCCATTGTTAAATCTTTTGACCCGGATACTTAATGCGCTTGTGTTTATTGGCGACAAGCGTTTTGATGAAACTTTGTTTGATGCGTTCCAAGTCGGAAAAGGTTAAATCGGATTCGTTGAATTGATTTTCATCGAGCCGTTTGCGAATGACGGTATCAATAATTTGACCAATGGTTTCTTCGGTCGGATTCGTGAGTGAGCGCACGGAGGCTTCGACGCTATCGGCAAGCATAACGATGGCTGTTTCTTTGCGGCGCGGTTTCGGACCAGGGTAGCGGAAATCTTCAATGTTAATTTTTTCAGGCGGAAGCGTTTTAAGGGCTTTGTCATAGAAAAAGTGAATGATGGTTGTGCCGTGATGTTCGGGGATAAAGTCAATGACTTCTTCGGGGAGTTTGTGTTGTCGTCCGATAACTAATCCGCGTTTGACGTGGTCAGCGATGATGCGTCCGCTGGTAGTGGCTTGCAAGTGGTCGTGCAAATTTTTTCCGTTTTGATTTTCGGTGAAGTAGTCGGCTTCGGCGGTTTTGCCGATGTCGTGAAAATACGCACCAACACGGCAGAGCAGGGGATTGGCACCGATGGCTGTTGCGGCTTCTTCGGCAAGCAAACTCACTTGCATGGTGTGTGCATATGTGCCGGGGGCTTTGGTTGCCATCTCGCGCAAAAGCGGGTGATTGAGGTCGCTCAGTTCCATCAAGGTCATATCGGTTGTGATTCCGAAGACCTTTTCAATCAACAGCAAAATGGGATACACCAAAAAGCAGAGAATTGAACTCATCGCCGCAAATTGAAGGTCGTTGAGAATTTCGTTGAGGCTGGCTAATCGGGAAAAGTTGAAGGCTAAAATCGAGACAGCATAACCCACAAACACAAGCAGAACGGGCGCGAAGACTTGTGAGCGTTTGCGAATCCCGCGAGTAGCAAAGACACCCAAACTGCCTGCGAAAATCGTGGCTAATGCGAAGGGAAAATCATTGCCGCGAATCGTGCCTGCAAGGAGCGCAACCGTTACCGTTGCAAAAAATCCAACCCGCGAATCGAAAATCACGGTGAAGAGAATGGAGGCTAAGCCAATCGGCACAATGTAGGGTGAGAGGTTCTCGAATTGAAGCGAATACCAAACGGCAACCAATTCAATAAGCGTGATGCTGAAGAGAAGCAAGAGCATGGCGTTGTCGCGCCAAATTTTTGGTCGTGCGATGTAGAGGTAAGTGGTAAAAACGCCAATGATGATAAAGATGATGAGAATTCTTCCGATGTAGAGTTGAAGTGCGCCCGAAGGCATTTCGCGTTCCATTTTGGCTTGAATGAAGGAATCAAGTTTTCGCTTCAATTCAGGCGTGATGAGTTCGCCACGCGAGATAATTTTTTCATTTTGTCGTACGATGCCTGCACCAAGCGGCACTTGATTGGCGGCGCGCTCTTGGTCTGCAAGAGTTTGGGCTTCATCATAAAAAATGTTTGGGCGCAAAAACGGCGCAACTAATTTGAGCGCAAGTTGAAGTGTGTCATTCGTATGCGAATGAAACCGTTGCAACAGCAACTCGCGAAGCGTTTCATATACTTCGAGGCTATCGCGAACCGTAGAAAATTTCAAAACCTTTTCTTCGCGCTCGTTTTGAGAGCGAATCACAAACTCACTTCGTTTGAACGAACTCTTTGGCTCATTGAGAATCCCATCATTCAGCAAGGCTTGAATCGGTGATTGCAAAACACGCGGAAGCGAAAGCAAGAGCGATTGTTGAACTTTGTTTTTTTCAACCGACTGCGCGAAGTCTCTAAGAAGCAATGTGCGTTCTTGATTGTTCAATCCGAGAAGAGTAGTGTTGGAATCGAGTCTGCCTTTGGCAAGGGCAAGTTTCAGGCTATCAGCAAGGGCGTTGTAAAAAGCGGAATAGGTTTCAACCGAAAAACGCTCGCTTTGACGGCGAAAGACAGGCAAAACATTCTGACGCGCAAGGTCTTGTTCACGCTCGTAGTCGGCTTTGTTTTTTTGAATCGCAAACGCAAACGGCGCGATTAAATCTTGATGATACCAAGTTGTGCCAACTTCAAAGTTCAACGATGAAATTTTGCTTCGAGGAAAAAGCGATGCCACGCTCACCAAAAACATCACGAACAATCCAATGCGGATATATTTGTTTTCGCGTATGAATTGTTTGTTCAGAGGCATAACTTTGTTAGTCTCACGATTTTAAGTCGTTCAAAAATGCAAAAGTCAAAGTCCAAAGTCAAACCGCAAACCTTACCACCCCAATTTATTTTTCACACGCTTCAAGAAGAGTGGCTCGCCGATACTGAAACGCCCGTCTCGCTCTATCTCAAATTGCAATCCAAATACTCTTGCCTGCTCGAATCCGTTGAAGGCGAAGAACGCTTGGCGCGATTTTCTTACATCGGTCTTGAACCCTTCGCGATTTTTTCAGCAACGATTGATAGCAAGCAACAGGGCGAGTTCAAACTCAAAATTCTTGATAAAAAATTTAGTGCGCTCAAATCCCTTGTCAAATCAGAGGTTTCGCCGAAAGAGGCAATAGCAAAATTACTATCTGCAGTTTCAAATCACGCAGAGCAAACAGCAATTACAACGTCGGGCGCATTTGGCTATGTGGGTTACGACGCAGTTCGATTCGTTGAGAAAATTCCGCTTCCGAAAAAAGAAGACCCTGCAAAATTGCCTGATGTGTTTCTGATGTTCTTCGATACGCTTGTGGTGTTTGACAATGTGAAGCGAAAAATTTTTATTGTCTCGAATTACCTCTCGCTCAAAGACAAGCCCAACGCACAAAAGAAAATCAAGCGGATTCGCAAGAAAATTTTTTCCTCGTTGAAGCCGTCGCAAATTGCGCTTTCCAAAGAGCGTGACGCATCGGTCAAATCGAACACGACAAAGCAAGCCTATTTACAAAAAGTTGAGAAGGCGAAAGAATATATTTTCGCAGGTGATATTTTTCAGGTGCAAGTTTCACAGCGGCTCTTGCGCAAATTGCGTGCAAAACCGTTTGATGTCTATCGCGCCTTGCGCACGATTAACCCGTCGCCGTATCTTTATTTTTTTGAGTTAGGCGAGGCGCAGATTGTCGGCTCATCGCCCGAACTGTTGGTTGGCGTAACGAAACAGAACGGAAAATTTCTTGTCGAAACGCGCCCGATTGCTGGCACACGTCGGCGCGGCGCAACGCCTGAACAAGATGAAGCCTTGATGCAAGAGTTGCTGTCAGATGAAAAAGAACGCGCCGAACATTTGATGCTCATCGACCTGTCGCGCAACGATGTGGGAAGGGTAGCGGAAATCGGCACGGTGGAAACCAACGAAATGATGGTGATTGAAAAGTATTCGCACGTGATGCACATCGTCAGTAATGTGCGTGGCGTGCTGAAACGGTCGCTCTCGCCGTTAGATGCGTTTTGGTCGTGCTTTCCCGCAGGCACTTTAACAGGTGCGCCGAAAATTCGCTCAATGGAAATTATCGCCGAATTAGAAACCGAGAAGCGTGGAATTTATGGCGGTGCCGTTGGCTTTTTTGATTTCAGCGGCAATATCAAAACGGCGATTGCAATTCGGACAATGGTCGTGAAAGATGGCACGATTTACTTTCAAGCGGCAGGCGGCGTAGTGGCTGATTCAACGCCCGAAGGCGAATATCAAGAAACGATGAATAAAATGGCGGCAGGGCTACGCGCCGTTGAGATGCTATGTGTGCCGAACAAAACAAGTTAAGCAAATTCAAAGGTTGAAATGAAAGTTTGAACGCAAAACGAACACAAGGAATTGCTTGTTTTGAGCGTAGCAAGAAAATTTGAAGCAATATGTTTCACGTGAAACCATCGCAAGTTTTGAGTGTGAATGACAAAATGTTTCACGTGAAACAGTGAAAAAATTTTAGTGAGAACACAATGACGGACTACGATGTAATTGTTGTCGGTGCAGGGCATGCGGGTTGTGAAGCCGTGCTTGCCGCTGCGCGCATGGGGCAACGATGTCTCCTGATTACAATGGATTTGCTGGCGATTGCGCGAATGTCGTGCAATCCAGCGATTGGCGGCGTTGCCAAAGGACAAATGGTGCGCGAAATCGACGCTCTCGGCGGCGCAATGGGCAAAGTAACCGATGCCGCAGGCATTCAATTCCGAATGCTCAATCGCGGAAAGGGACCAGCAATGTATTCACCTCGCGCACAGTGCGACCGCGTCCAATACTCGATTGAAATGCGCAAATTGATTGAAGCCGAACCGAACATCGACCTGCGACAAGATTCCGTTCTCGGCGTTAAAGTCGAACACGGAAAAATTAAATCCGTTGTGATTCGTGGTAATCAAGAAATCACGGCAAAAGCCGTCGTGCTGACCAATGGCACGTTTCTCAACGGCAAAATTCACATCGGCTTGAAAAATTATTCCGGCGGCAGAACAATGGCTGAACCCGCCGCTGTTGGGTTGACCGAATGTCTCGTAGAATTAGGCTTCACGGCAGGACGCTTGAAAACCGGCACGCCGCCCCGCATTGACGGACGCAGTGTGGATTACAGCAAAGTCGAAGTCCAACCGCCCGATGAAGTCATTGAGCCGTTCTCGTTTGAAACCGATGAAGCCGAGTTTCAGAAGAAGCGACAACTCTCGTGCTTCATCACCTACACGAACGAAGAAACGCACAGGGTTTTGGAATCTGGCTTCGACCAATCGCCGATGTTTCGCGGCATGATTGATGGGGTAGGTCCAAGATACTGTCCTTCGATTGAAGATAAGGTCAATCGCTTTCGCGATAAAGATCGTCATCAAATTTTCCTTGAACCCGAAGGCTTTGATACAAACGAGATGTATGTGAACGGCTTTTCTACGTCGCTTCCCGAAGAAATTCAACTCAAAGGCTTGCGCACGATTCCTGGGCTTGAAAAGGTCAAAATGATTCGCCCTGGCTATGCGATTGAATACGATTACTTTCACCCACATCAATTAAAGCCAACCCTTGAAACAAAATTGGTCAAAGGGCTTTTCTTCGCAGGACAAATCAACGGCACATCGGGCTACGAAGAAGCCGCCGCACAAGGCTTGATAGCAGGCATCAACGCCGCACTCTTGGCACAAGGCGAAGGCAGAGAATTTACCCTGAAACGCAACGAAGCCTACATCGGCGTGCTGATTGACGACCTGATTACGAAAAGCACCGATGAGCCTTACCGAATGTTTACTTCACGCGCCGAGTATCGAATCGTATTGCGCCAAGACAATGCCGACCGCCGACTGCGCGAGAAAGGCTACGAAATTGGCTTGGTCAAGCCCGAAGTCTATCGGAAATTTCTACAAAAGAAATCGGAAATCGAGCAGGTTGACAAACTCCTGCGCGAAGAATTGGTGCGTGCAGAAGACATCAATCCGACGATTGAAGCGTTAGGTGGCTCACCGTTCAGAAAAAATGAGCGAGCGATTGACATCTTGCGCCGCCAAGAAATGACCTTTGCAAAGATGATGGAAGCCCTGCCTGAACTCTGTGAGAAAATCGAGCGGATTTCCAAGAACCCTCGCGTCTATGAACAAGTGGAAATTGATGTAAAATATGAAGGATATATTAAGCGCGAGTTACAGATTGCAGAAAAACTGTTGCGTTTAGAAGATGTGCAAATTCCGCCGTCATATGATTTTGAACGCATCAAAGGGCTGTCGTCAGAAGGGCGAGAAAAGTTAAAGAAAGTAAGACCAACGTCGTTGGGGCAAGCCTCGCGTATTTCAGGCGTTACCCCGTCCGATGTCTCGATTTTGATGGTGCATTTAGGACGGTAATAGTCTCAATGTTTCACGTGAAACATTTTTAATACGAAACGGCTGTTGTGTTCAAATCGCTACAATGTTTCACGTGAAACAATATCAAAAGCGACATCAATGGTTGAAACAGCAAACAAGATAGTGAATAGGCAAGAAGAAAATCTTGCGGCGAAGTTTCTTCAAAACGAACTGCTCTATGGCAAAGACCGAGAAGAAAATCTCGTTGCCGTCCATCAAATTTCCGACACGCATGTCCGACTTTACACACGGAACGGAAACACGGTAACCTTTCGTGATGAACCCTTCTATCCTTTCTTCTTTATCGCAAACACTGGATTCTTACGCGGATTCCAATCGCTATCAAACTACTGGCTTAAAGAACTATCGGGGAACAATTACTACAAATACCTTGCAATTTTCAAAAGTTGGAAAGAGTATCGCGATGCGCAAGACTATGCCGCCGCTATGAAACGGAAACTGAATCAGAAAAATGTCTTCACAGCAGAAGACGAAGAGTTCGGCGGAAAACGCATTGATGAGATATATGCCAAAGGTGATGCCACTGCGCAATACCTCTTTCAAACAGGGAAAACGCTCTTCAAAGGCATGAGTTTTACTGACCTTCGCCGCATGCAACTCGATATTGAAACATATTTTGACAAAGAGGCGCAACTGCACAGTCGTAATGAATTAGGACGTGAAAAAATAATCATGATTGCGCTCTGCGATAATACAGGCTGGGAGGAAGTCCTGCACCTACGCCAATTCCCCGACGAAAGCGAAAAGGCTATGCTCCAAACACTGGTCGAGATAATTCAACAGCGAGACCCTGATGTGATTGAAGGGCATAACATCTTCGACTTCGACCTGCCATTCATTCAGCGGCGATGCGAACTCAACGGCGTCAAATTTGCGATTGGACGCGATGGCTCTGTGCCACGAAGTTACCCAGCTTCAATTCGCTTCGCAGAACGCACGCGCGACTACCTTTACTGCGAAATCGCTGGACGCCATGTGATTGATACGCTCCTACTGGTGCAATCCTTCGACGCCACCAAACGCGCCATGCCCAGCTACAGCCTCAAAGAAGCGGCAAAATTCTTCGGCTTTGCAACCGATACCCGCACCTACATTGACCACGCCAACATTGCAGAAGTTTGGGATAAAGAACCGGAAAAATTGCTCCGATACGCCCTCGATGATGTGCGCGAAACCGAAAAACTTGCCACCATGCTTTCCGGCAGTAACTTTTACATGACCCAAATGATGCCCTTCGGCTATGCACAAGTCTCCCGAATGGGACCAGCGGCAAAAATTGAAGCCCTCTTCGTGCGCGAATATCTCCGCCAAAAGCACTCGATTCCGCGCCCGCAAAACGGACAGCAAAACGTCGGCGGCTTTACCGAAGTCTTCCTGAAAGGTATCTTGGGACCGATTGTGTATGCCGATGTCGAGTCGCTTTATCCCTCGATTATGCTCACCTACGATATTCACCCTGCAAGCGATGAACGAAAACTCTTTCCTAAAATTCTTGCTGACCTCAAAGCCTTGCGCCTTGCCGCCAAAGGACGAATGAAAACGGCGACAACCCAAAACGAAAAAGATGCTTACGACGCCATGCAAAACTCGTTCAAAATCCTTATCAATGCTATGTATGGCTATCTCGGGTTTCGCGCAGGGATTTTCAACGACTACAAACAAGCCGATAAAGTAACCACCACAGGACAAGACATTGCCAAAAAAATGATTCGTGAGTTCGAAGCACGAAACTGCCGCATTGTCGAAGTCGATACCGACGGAATTTTGCTGATTCCGCCCCCCGAAGTTCAAACCAAAGAACAAGAAGAAGAGTTGGTCAAAGAAGTCTCCGCCACCATGCCCGAAGGTATCTCGATTGCTTACGACGGACGCTTCAAGAAAATGATTTCCTACATGAAGAAAAACTATGTATTGCTTGGCTACGATGGCAAAATGAAAATCAAGGGCTCTTCACTGGTGAGCCGAAGCAGCGAAAAGTTCGGACGCGACTTCGTAAGACAAGGCTTCGAATGTCTCCTAAATGAAGATATTTCAGGACTTCATAAACTTTATCTTGATTACCGCATGCGCATCTTGAAGCGCGATATGGACGTTTCAGAATTTAGCCGAACAGAAACGCTCAAAACAAGCCTTGAAGAATACCAACGTGAAGTTCGCACAGGCAAACGCCCAAAAGCCATTACTTACGAACTTGCACTCCGTGCAAAGCTGCCCATCACCAAAGGCGATAGAATCACATACTACGTAACAGGCACAGGATTTCAAGGCAACTTCTATGACAAAGGCAAACTCGCTTCGGAATGGAACCCCGAAAAACCTGACCAAAATGTCGACTTCTATCTTAAACGCTTAGATGAGTTTTGCGAAAAGTTCAAACCATTTTTCAAGCCAAGCGATTACAGCAAAATTTTTACGGCAGATGAGCTGTTCGGCTTCTCGCCCGAAGGCATTGAAATCATCAAAGAAATTCAACATCGCGACACCAGCGATATTGAAGAAGAAGTGCCGTTTTAATTGCGACAAAATCGAAAAGAGCGTAACTTGCTCAAAATCATTTTCAGCAACATGACGGAAACCACTGACAAAACAACAACGCAACTGGCTTACATTCGCCAAACCCTGCATTACAGCGCGGAGCTCAAAAAACAAGTGGCAGAACACTCTGCCAACGAAATTCTGCAAATGGCAACCGTGATTACCGAAGCGTTCAAAGCAGGAAACAAACTGCTTATTTGTGGCAACGGCGGCAGTGCGGCAGATTCGCAACACATTGCAACCGAGTTTACGATTCGCTACCGCAGTTCGGTGAATCGCCCTGCAATGCCTGCGATTGCACTCACAACCGATAGTTCCGCACTCACAGGCGGCGCAAATGACTTGGGCTACGACAATGTCTTCGCGCGCTTGGTCGAAGCCTACGGCAAAGAAGGCGATGTTGTCTTGGGCATTTCTACAAGCGGCAATTCCGAAAGCGTGATTCGCGCTTTGCAATACGCAAAAGCCAACAAGATGAAAACACTCGCTTGGCTTGGCAACACTGGCGGCAAGATGAAAGGCATGGCAGATGTCGAAGTAATTGTGCCTCACATCGGCGCGGCAGATAGAATCCAAGAATGTCACATCACGATTGGACACATCATCATTCAACTGGTCGAAGAAAACTTCGGCTACTTTGGCAACTAAGCCACAAACACAACGCTTGAACTGACTGTGAAAATTATTGAAGGGAATCTCACGGCAAAGGGATTGAAGTTTGCGATTGTTGCGTCGCGATGGAATGATTTTATCGGTGCACGGCTCATTGATGGCGCAGTCGATTGTATTCTTCGCCACGAAGGCAGTAAAGAGAACATCACGCTGTTTCGTTGCCCCGGCTCGTTTGAATTGCCAATGGTTGTAAAGAAAGTTGCCATGTCAAAACAGTTTGATGCGGTGATTGCGATTGGGGTGTTGATTCGCGGTGCAACTTCACACTTCGACCACATCGCCGCCGAAGCGACCAAAGGCGTTGCACAAGCCGCACTGGATTCAGGCGTGCCAGTTGCCTACGGCGTGCTGACCACCGATACGATTGAACAAGCCATTGAACGCGCTGGCACAAAAGCAGGCAACAAAGGCTGGGAAGCCGCTTCCGCCGCGATTGAAATGGCGAACCTTTACAAGCACCTCAACTTCTAACCAACTTCGCCGCGCCCCATTCAAAGCCATCAGGCTCGCAAATTGCGACTTGAACGCTTTTGAGTTTGAGTGTTGGATTTTTCAAAAGAAATTGGCGATGCAACACATCTTCAAACCGTCGGAAGAAATACGCAGAGAGCGTCTCGCACGTGGGCGTGGCTTTCGCCGATGCATCAAGCAAAGGATTTTCGTTGAGAAAGGTTTGTGAGAGCGAGGCAACAACAGTTTCAAACGCCGTGCGCACTTCGGGAAGATTCACAATCATGCCTTCTTGCGGCTCACCTGAAAGCACAACTTCCATACGCCACAAGTGCGGGTGAGGCTCTTCACGCACCGAAAGCGAATGTGAGGCAAGAAACTCAAATTTTAAGAGCAGTTCGGTTATCATAACGCTTTGGAAAAATCATATCGCCGACCTTTCCACTCGGCACCACCGCCAAAATAAATCCACCGCATCGAGTTAAACGCAATCGCGATAAACATCACAATAGACAGCCCATGCAAGAGTGCATAAAACGGATTTAAGCGAAATTTAAGCGCAATTAAAACTCGCATTAGAACGGCTAACCCAATCTGCATGAGCGGTAGCCAAAAATTTTCAAGCAATATCGCACTCGAAAAAATCGACATCAGCACAACAAAAAACGGCAACACAAAACAAAGAAACATCACCACGCACACCGAAAGCATCGCAAGTGCATGGTAGCCCAAGCCTGCGAACAAGTTTTTGGAAAATCCGCGAAAGGCTTCCGAGAGGTTGTGATACATTCGGCACCGCACGGCATCAACGCCGTTCATCACGATGACTTTTCCGCCCGCGCGTTTGGTAGCTTTCACGAGCCAA
>Ga0308390_1002696_pt1 | contig 10486 bp, 8 predicted proteins | sample Hotspr2Sample149_FD_202358 | JGI IMG/M metagenome (GOLD analysis project Ga0308390, IMG submission 202358) | Hot spring phototrophic mat microbial communities from Mushroom Spring, Yellowstone National Park, Wyoming, United States - 20040719_149 ...
AAAAAGACCCTACAGGCGCTGAACATTTTTCAGCGCCTGTGGTATCCAATGTGGAAAAAACTACTTGCTGATAACCTTAATAGTCTTCGGACGAGCTTCTTCAGCTTTTGGAATCCTCAAGGTAAGCACACCATCGCTGAGATTGGCTTCCGTCTTGCTGGCGTCCAACGGTGCCGGTAGGGTGAGTGTTCGGCAGAAGCGTCCGCTGGGGCGTTCCATCAGCAAATAGGAAGCGTCTTCTTCACGTTCGTTTTTGATTTCACCTTGAATCGTGACAGTTTCGTTGACGATCTGGATGTTGAGATCCTCTGCTTTAACTCCTGGCAATAATGCAGTAATGATAAATTCATCCTGTCCAGCCTTAACATCCACCGGAACAATCACTTCACGCTCAACAAAGGGCCAATCGCTTTCCATCATGCGTTCCATCATGTGTCGGGCACGGCGCGGGAATCGAGTCATATAAAAAGTCATGGTACACCTCCATCAAAATTTTCTTGGGCTCACTATATTGTTTTGTTATATCTGTACATGATGTTATCAGCCAGGTGTATAAACAGGATTAGCAAAAGATAGATATTTTGTAAGAAATCGCGGTAAAATACTCGCTTGAGCGGCGGGCTTATCGAGCGTTTTTCGCTCACTCTTAACTTTGCTGATTCGTTTATGGTATGATGACCAATTAAGGATGCTGTAACTTATGGATGATCGTATTACTATTATTGAAGGTCCTCCCCCCACATTTCAAACGATTGAGGATGGCTGGGCTTTGGGCTTGAATGAAAGTTCATCGCTCTATCAACTAGCTGTTACCCAACTGCGCACCTTCAATGGCCCTGCACTGGTAGAACGTTGTCATCGTGCTTGGAGCAAACGCGACTCTATTTATTTGCATTATCGTAATCCAATGGGGTTGGAAGAACGAGCCCCCATTCTGGCTGCTCGTTCTTTAGAAACACAAGACGGGCATGTGTTGTTGCTCTGGGTGCGTAGAGAGCCGGAGTTGTTAGAGGATGAGGACGATTTTGACAATGAAGATGATGAAGAGGGTTCGGTGGAATAGCAGTCTATGGCGTTGAATCTTGAGCAGATACGCAGTCAATTTCCTGCTCTAAGCCGCCCGACGATTTTTTTGGATAACCCGGGGGGCACACAAATCGCGCGTCAGAGTCTGGAGATGATTCAGAATTATCTGGTGGAGTGCAATGCCAATCACGGTGGAGTGTTTCCCACCAGCATTGAATCCGACCGGCGCGTGGACGAAGCAAGATTGGCGATGGCAGATTTTCTGAATGCTGCCAGTCCTGACGAAATTGTGTTTGGTGCCAACATGACCACTCTGACATTCAATATCAGTCGGGCATTGGCGCAGGAATTCAGCAAGGGCGATACACTTGTGGTAACACATCTGGATCATGATGCTAATATTTCGCCCTGGCTGCGGGTGGCTGAAGATCGAGGCTGTCGGGTTCGTTGGGTGGATTTTGATCCAGAAAGCGGGATGCTGGATCTGGCGGACTTTCAGGCTGCGCTGGAAGAGCATCCGCGCCTGGTGGCTGTTGGATACGCATCCAATGCATTGGGAACGATTAATCCGCTGCGCAAGCTGATTAGCATGGCACATGAGGCGGGAGCATTGGTTTATGTGGATGCTGTTCAGTACGCTCCGCATGGTCCCATAGATGTCCAGGATTTAGAATGTGATTTTCTGGTTTGCTCAGCTTATAAATTTTTTGGACCGCACCTTGGCATCTTGTATGGTCGTTATGATTTGTTGGAGCGGTTACGCGCTTACCGGGTACGTCCGGCGCCGGCTTTGCCGCCCGGTAAATTTGAAACTGGCACGGGTAACTTTGAGGGCATCAGTGGTTTGCTTGGTGCACTGAATTATCTGGAGTGGGTTGGGCTGACCTTTGGTAGTGAACACGCCGAATTATTCACCGAAGCTTTTTCTGGTAGGCGGCTGATCTTTAAGCAGGCGATGAGCGCGATTCGCGCATATGAATTTGAACTCAGCCGGGCATTGTTGGGGGCATTGCAATCCGTTTCAGGTATCAGATTATTTGGGCCTTCCGATCCGAGCCGTCTTGACCTGCGTGTGCCAACTTTTTCTTTCACATTGCACGGACATTCGCCGCGTCAAGTTGCACAGTTTATGGCAGAGCATTCGATCAATGTCTGGGATGGTAATTTTTATGCTTTGGCAGTCACTGAGCGGTTGGGATTGGAAGAATCGGGAGGATTAGTACGGATTGGTGCGGTTCATTACAACACGCTTGGCGAGATTGAGCAGTTTAAAGACGTGTTGCAAAAACTGGTGAGCTGATTAAGTTTGGTGAATTGATCTTGACCCGGCGTAAGACACATTATCCTGCTCTGGATTTTGCGTTTGTTACGTTGTTAATGCGTGTCTGGTCGGGGTGATATAATAAAGTTCATGAGTAATCGGAAAGCCCAACGCGTCTTAATGGCAATTGGGGGATTCTTCATTCTCGGAATCATTTTACTTGCCTTGCCGCCCATCCGTAACCGGATGGTCTGGCGGATCGAACAACTGAGAACCAGAATATTTTATTCACTGTTCCCGCCAGAAGAAGCCGTCTTTCAGCCTCAAGATCCTAATCAACAGGTCGAAGATATTGTCCGGGCAACCTTTCAAGCGTTAACACAAACCGCACAATACGTGGAACCCTTCATCGTGACAACAATGACCCCTGCTCCAACGGCGGTAATCACCGCAACACCTTTGCCAGCTCAAGTGGCATTGCAAGGCGTTCGATATGAAGACCAACATGGTTTATGGAACTATTGTGCGCCAGCAACACTCTCTATGGCGCTTTCATACTGGGGATGGGAGGGCAACCGTCTGGTTACAGGTCAATACCTGAAACCCTTTGAAAAAGATAAAAACGTCATGCTGTATGAGATGGTTAATTTTGTGCAGGATGAAACGGATTTGCGTGCTCTCCAACGATATGGCGGCACCCAAGAGCTGCTTAAGGCATTGATCGCCAGCGGCTTTCCAGTTGTCATTGAAAAAGGAACATACATTGTTGAAACTACTACTGGTAAAAGAAGCTGGATGGGGCATTACAATGTCTTAACTGGTTATGATGATCTTGCCCGAAACTTTATCGTTCAGGATTCTTACTATTCGCCAGACTATCTGATCCAGTATGATTTACTGATGCAGGAATGGCGGTCCTTTGATTACACTTTCATGGTCATTTATCCACCGGGGCAGGAGAGTGAAGTACTGGCAATTCTAGGTGACTATGCGGATCCAATTCGCAGCGACCAAATTGCGGCTGAAATTGCTCTAAAGGAAACACAGAATTTAACTGGAGTGGATTTGTTTTTTGCTTGGTTTAATCGTGGCACCAGTCTGGTACGGTTACAGGATTACATTGCCGCAGCAACAGCGTATGATCAGGCTTTTCGTATCTATCCTGATTTACCCAAAGACTTACGCCCGTGGCGGATTGTCTGGTATCAGACCGGACCATATTTTGCTTATTACTATAGTGGTCGCTATCAGGATGTGCTTGAGCTTGCCAATACAACGCTGGAATCGGCTTCAGAACCCTATTTAGAGGAGAGTTTTTACTGGCGGGCGCGCGCAAAAATTGCATTGGGTGATCGACAGGGCGCGATAGACGATTTGCGTATCAGTTTGAAATATCATCCCGGTTTTAAACCTAGCGAAGAAATTTTGCGGGAATTGGGAGTGTCTAATTGACCTATGCTCAAAATACTGCATTTTGCAGATGCCCACATTGACATGGTCGCTCAAGGACGTCAGGATCCCGTAAGCGGTCTGCCAATCCGGGTGCTGGATTTTTTGAAAGCCCTTGATACGATCATAGATACCGCAATCGCCGAAAAGGTTGACCTGGTCTTGTTTGCTGGCGATGCCTATAAGGATCGCACACCATCCCCCACCTATCAACGGGAATGGGGACGGCGCATGATGCGGCTTTCAGAAGCTGGCATTCCAACCTTGTTGTTGGTGGGCAATCATGATTTACCGCCAGCTACAGGGCGAGCACATACCCTGCAAGAATTTGAAACCTTGCAAGTGCCGCATGTGCACGTGGTTGCGCGGCCCTGTTTTCTGCGACCAGGCGATCTGGAAAACCTGCCGTTGCAGGTGATTGCCTTGCCATGGGTTTCGCGCTCTGGACTGATGGCTGCATTGCAACTGAGTGGTGTTCGCCCGTCGGATGTGTATGCGGAAATCGGAAGCCGCTTGAACGAGCTGGTACAATCTTGGCTGGATGAGGCAAATCCGCATCTTCCTATCATCCTTGCCGCTCACGCTTCAGTACAAAGTGCGCAATACGGTGCTGAACGCAGTGTTATGCTGGGCAATGACGTGGTTTTACCCGGCAGCATGGTGCGTGATACACGACTGGATTATGTGGCGCTGGGACACATTCACAAAGCCCAAAACTTGAATGAAGGGTTGCATCCTCCGGTTATTTATCCGGGTTCAATTGAGCGGGTGGATTTTGGCGAGGCAGAGGATGATAAGTTTTTTGTCATTGCTGAGATAGAGAAAGGCAAAGTTACTGTTAGCTGGCGCAGACTGGAGGGACGACGGTTTATTGATCGGTTTGTTACCATTGATACAGATAAGCACCTTATGCAGCAGGTGCTGGCAGCTTTGCCGCCTGTCAGCGAACTTAAGGATGCTGTTGTTCGCCTGGTGATTGAATACCCGCGTGAGCTGGAACCTTTGCTGGATGAAGTTGCATTACGCCGGGCAGCCGAGTCGGCATTGGAGTTCCATCTGATTCGCAAACCACGCATGGAAGCGCGCTTGCGTCTGCCAGAGAACCAAACGGTAAGCAGTCTGTCGCCTCTTGAATTACTGGAAATTTATTGGAGAACGCTCAATACCAATCCTGATGAAATTGACGTTCTGCAAAAGCTGGCTGCCGAGATTCTGGGTTCTTCCGAGCAATTGGAAGCGTAGGAGGGAAAAGTGATTCCCAGATATTTACGTTTATGCGGTTTTTTGTCTTACCGAGAGCCGGCTGAACTGGATTTTTCCGAATTCGATCTAGCGTGCATTACCGGTGTTAATGGCGCTGGTAAATCATCTCTGTTGGATGCGATTACCTGGGTGTTGTTTGGACAGGCGCGCCGCCGTGATGATGCTTTGATCAACAGCCAGGCGGACATGGCAGAGGTGATATTCGACTTCTTTTACGAAAAGAACTTATATCGAGTGCAGCGTAGTAAACCCCGCGATAAAACAACATTGTTAGAATTCTATGTGCAGGATGATGGAGGTAGCTGGCGGGCACTGACCGGGCATTCTGTGCGTGATACTGAATCCCGCATTGCCCGACTCTTGCGGCTGGACTACGAGACTTTTACCAACGCATCCTTCTTTTTGCAAGATAAGGCAGATCAGTTTGCTCAGCAACGTCCGGCTGACCGCAAGCGTATCTTGAGCAGCATTCTGGGGCTGGAAGTCTGGGAGGAGTATCGCGGGCGCACGGCTGAACGTCGCAAACTCATCGAAGATGAGGAAAGATATCTAAATGGCATCTTGACGGATATTGAGCTTGAGCTTTCCCGTGAAGAAGAGCGCAAAGCAGCCTTGAAACAACTGCAGGAGGACCTTGCCCGTCAGGTGAAAGTGCGTCAATCCAAAGAGCGTGAGCTTGAGGGTGTCCAGAAACTTCAGGCGGCAATGGAAGAAAAGCGGCGTCTAATTGAAATGTTAGCCGGGCAGGTAACATCAGCTCGGGCGCGTCTTGAAGGATTACGCAGGGATTTGACTGCCCGGCAGGTGGAATGTGAACAGTATCATGAGCAACTGGCAAAGGCGGAGGAGGTAGCTGCTGCTTATCAGCGCTGGCAAACAGCACGACAGGAGCTAGAACATTGGGAGAAACTTTTTTTGCAGTATCGCCAGTATGAGGTACAGCGAACTCAGCCGCTGATGACCATTGAGGCAGAACGCTCGCGACTGGAACAGGAATTGAAGACGCTGAAAGAACAGCAGCAGCAAGCGATACAGCTTGAAAACGAATTATCAACGCGAATAATAGAAATTGACGCAATAGAAGCGGCTATTAAGAATGCTTATCACCAGTTAGAACAACGTGCTGTGCTGGAACAGGAATTGCAAGAACGACAGGTTAAGCAGACGGAATTACTGACAGAAAACCGTCGCCTAAAAGAGTTGATGAGTGAAATTAAGCAGCGCATTGAAAGCGTTGAAAAAGCCAGTGGGGCGGAATGTCCGCTTTGTGGGCAGCCTTTGCCCCCTGAGCAACGTATGCGGTTGCTCGAATCGCTCAAGATGGAAGGGAATACATTAGGCGAGCAATACCGTACGAATGCTAATACGATTAAGGAACATGCTGAACGACAGTCGCAGCTCGAAGATTGGCTCAAAAAGCTCTCTGCAATAGAACTAGAGATGCGGCAACAGGAACGGCGACTGGAACAGGCGCTGGCGCGCAGAGCGCAGATTGAACAGATGCTGCAAAACTGGAAGTCTATAGGAATGACAAGGCTTCAACATGTTGAACGTGTCTTGGAAGAGGAAGACTTTGCGCAGGAAGCGCGCAGCGAACTGACAAAAATTGATGCAGCGATTTGGGCTTTAGGGTACGATGCCACGGCTCACGAAGCGTGTCGCCAGGCGGAACAACAGGGGCGTGCCAGTGAAACAGCACTCCGTCAGATCGAGGCAGCGCAGGCTGCGCTTGAGCCATTGGAGCGCGAGATTGGCGATTTGAAAAAGCGGCTCGAACAGGAGGAGAAAGAGCTTCAATCGCTGGAAGCTTCTTATCAGGAAGCCCAGCGGGCTTACGAAGTGGATTTTGCCAGACTCCCGGATGTTGTGCAGGTTGAACGGGAGCTAATGAATGAGCGCGAGCGCGAAAATATTCTTAATATGCAAATTGGCAGAGCGAAGCAAGCTTTGGATGTGATCCAACAGCAACGCGCTCGGCGCGAGGAACTACTTGCCAAGCGCGAGGAGATGAGGCAGCAAATTGTCCTTCTGAAGAAGCTGGAGCGTGCCTTTGGAAAAGATGGAGTTCCTGCTTTGTTGATTGAGCAAGCTTTACCTGAGATCGAGATTCAAGCGAATGATGTATTGGATCGGCTTTCAGCAGGCAGAATGTCGGTGCGGTTTGCCACCCAAAGGGATTATAAGGATAAAAAACGCGAGGACAAACTCGAAACGCTGGACATCCTGATTTCCGATGCAACGGGCATGCGCGAATATGAACTGTTTTCGGGGGGTGAGGCTTTTCGCATCAATTTTGCTGTGCGGCTGGCGCTTTCGCGCGTTCTGGCGCGGCGGGCAGGCGCTAAGCTGCAAATGCTGGTGATTGATGAAGGGTTTGGTAGCCAGGACAGTGATGGTCGTCAGCGGCTGATCGAGGCGATCAACCTGGTGCGGGAGGAGTTTTCAAAGGTTTTGATTATCACCCATCTGGAAGATTTGAAAGATGCTTTTCCGGCGCGCATTGAAGTTGAAAAGACCTCGACGGGTTCAGTGGTTAAAGTTCTAGCATGAAACCGATTCCGCTGCGGCTTGGATTACAACAACGCGTTTTAGCAGATTACCGCGCGCCATTTTTTGACGCGCTGGCAGAAGTTTGCCGAGGCGGGCTGGGGCTTTTTGTTGGGCAGCCCCGAGCAGATGAGATGATTGAGACAAAAGCTCTCTTGCGTTCTGTACAACTAACCCAAGGATACAATGTTCATATTTTTTCAGGTTCACTCTATGTTTACTGGCAGATAGGTTTGGTACGTTGGCTCGAACAATGGCAGCCAGAAGCGTTGATTTTGGAAACCAACCCGCGCAATTTGTGCGTTTTTCAAGCAGTACGTTGGATGAAAAGCCGTCGTCGTCCAGTAGTGGGCTGGGGATTAGGAGCGCCATCGAGCAAACGTGGGATGGCGAACATTTTGCAGCAGGCAATTCGCCGAAGATTCATCCTGAATTACGATGCATTGATCACCTATAGTCACCAGGGTGCAGAAGAATATCAGCGGCTTGGTTTCCCTGCCGAGCGGATTTTCGTTGCCCCGAATGCGGTTGTTCCTTCCCCCAGGCATCCGCTGCCACAACGCCCCAGCCCTGCAGCGGACTTTCGCCCAACAGTTTTATTTGTTGGTCGTTTACAAAAGCGTAAGCGGGTTGATCTTCTTTTACGGGCGTGTTCGGCGCTAGAGGATACGATTCGCCCTCGCCTTTGGGTGGTGGGTGATGGGCCTGCACGGCGGGAACTGGAGACACTGGCGCAAAGCGTTTATCCTGAAGCCAGCTTCCTGGGTGCCCGGCGTGGATCAGAGTTAGAACCGTTCTTTAAAGCGGCAGATTTGTTTGTGTTGCCTGGCACAGGTGGTCTTGCTTTACAACAAGCGATGGCTTACGGTTTGCCTGTCATTGCTGCTGAAGCGGATGGCACACAATCTGATCTTGTACGTTCAAAGAACGGCTGGCGAGTTCAGTCGGGTGACTTAAATGGATTGATCGTTTCCTTGAGCGCGGCTTTATCGGATATTTCAATGTTGCGCCGCATGGGTGAGGAATCTTATCGCATTGTCCGAGAAGAAATTAACCTGGAAAAAATGGTTGAAGTATTTGTCCAGGCAGTGCGGTCAGTTTGGAGCGGCTGAAATGCACATTCTGCTGGTTGCTGATGGGCGCAGTCCAATCACCCGACGCTGGGTGATTGGATTGCGAGCATTGCAGCATCGTATCACCATGGTTTCAACTTTTCCCTGTATGCCCCTAGAAGGGTTAGAAGCGCTATACGTTTTGCCAATAGCCTTTGGTTCATGGGGCGGCAGTCAGGTTGGTGTGGCAGGGCGTCAGGCTCATGGAAGATTGCGGCAGTTTGTAGGTCGCTTTCGCGCGCGTTTTCTTTTCATCCGCTATTTGCTGGGCCCTTTGACTTTGCCACTGTATTCCAGAAAGTTTACCAGGCTGGTAACTTCTATCAACCCAGATATAGTTCATGCATTGCGTATCCCATTTGAGGGGATGCTGGCAGCCGGCACACCTGATAATGTTCCGTTCATTGTTTCCATCTGGGGAAATGATCTGACACTTCATGCACACGGTTCGCCGCTGATGTTTCGTTTCACTCGTAAAGTGCTTGAAAGGACAAATGGTTTAATGGCGGATGCCAGACGCGATATACGTTTGGCTGAAATGTGGGGGTTTGATGAGCGGCGTCCACATCTGGTAGTGCCAGGTGGAGGCGGCATTGATCTGATTGAGATTGACCATTTGCGGCAGGTATCTGTAGATGTACCACAGGTAGGTGTGCCATCCGGGGTTCCGCTGGTGATCAACCCGCGCGGGCTTCGCCCTGGCAGTTTACGAAGTGATGTCTTCTTTCAAGCGATTCCACTGGTTTTGCGGCGTTTGCAAAGCGTGCGTTTTGTTTGTCCCGGTATGGCAGGGCAGAAAGAGGCAATTGAATGGGTGGGTAAGCTAAAGCTTCACAACGCAGTCCAATTAATGCCGTTTTTGTCACAAGAACAGCTTTGGGATCAGTTTCTACGTGCAGATGTGATGGTATCTGTTAGTGTACATGACGGTATGCCAAATTCCGTGTTGGAAGCAATGGCATGTGGATGTTTTCCTGTAGTTGGGGATATTGAGTCCCTGCGCGAATGGATTACACCTGGTGTCAATGGCTTACTCGTTGAACCAACCAAACCGCAATCGCTGGCGGATGCGCTGGTTCTGGCGTTGGAAAATCCCGTTTTGCGAACAGAAGCAGCCGCTATCAACCGCGACCTGATTGCTCGTCGTGCAGGTGTGAATGTGGTACGGGCGCGGGTGGATGCTTTTTATCGCCGCTTTTTATAGAACGAATGCCAGCCGGGTTGAAGGCTGGCGTTCATTTCATACAGTGAAAGATACCGCTATTTAGATTACCACCACATACGGAACCAAGTTTCAGCCGTGGTAGTCAGTCCTTGATATTCTGCTTCAGCCAGTACCCGAACCATTTGTCCTACCGGAAGGTTACCAACTGGCAGATTAAACTGACTGATACCGTCTGTGTTGGTGCTCGAAACGCGATAACTGATACCGGGACTGTCTTCACTTTGAAATACCTTGATGCTGATATTAGCATCTTCAATGGCATTCAGATATTGGTCACGCACGATAAGATAAATGGTCTGTTGGCTGTTGGGTGGCAGCAACGCGTGTTCTGCAAAAACATTCATCTGCAGACTTAAGGGTTTGCGCAGAGGGATTTGCCCACTTGTAACCCGTAAATACTCATCATTGCCCACCCGCATATCAAAATAGACGCGTCCCAGATCAGCCACGACCACACGTTGACCCGCCGGGCGTTCAGGCCACCATTCTAAACGGCAATTCTCAAAGTACTGAACATACCGTCCGTTTTCATATTCCAGATCAGAAATTGGTACGCCTAAAAATGTGCCGCCATGGTTCGCCTTATAAAAATCAAGAAAGGCA
>Ga0308390_1002697_pt1 | contig 10484 bp, 9 predicted proteins | sample Hotspr2Sample149_FD_202358 | JGI IMG/M metagenome (GOLD analysis project Ga0308390, IMG submission 202358) | Hot spring phototrophic mat microbial communities from Mushroom Spring, Yellowstone National Park, Wyoming, United States - 20040719_149 ...
GTTGCGGAGTGTAGCGTGGGTGAAGAGTGTGTCTTTGAGACGCTGGATTGTTTTGGGGGCCAGATTCGAAACGAAAGCGATCGCCTGGAAGCGATTGATGTGGAACGTGCGAATCCCGCTACCGGTTTGGTTTTTGTGCGGGGAGCGAAAAGGGGGATGCTCCTTCGAGTGGAAATCCTCAATATCACCTGTGTTTCTTTCGGACTTATCTCCACCCACCCCGGTATCGGTGTTTTGCGTTCCAGCTTCAACCGCTATTTCTTCAAAATGGTTACCCTTCAGGGAAACCGGGGAATCGTGGAGGGAACTTCTTTCCCCTTAAATCCTATGATAGGGGTTATAGGCGTAGCACCGGAGAGTGGTGCGATTTCCACCCGTTTTCCCGGAAACCACGGGGGAAATCTGGATACCAGAGAAATTCGTCCGGGAAACACCCTCTATCTTCCGGTTTTTCATGAGGGAGCGCTTTTCGGTCTGGGTGATGTGCATGCGGCGATGGGAGATGGGGAGATCTGTGGTGCCGGTGTGGAGGTTGCAGCTTCGGTGCGGGTGCGCTTCGGGGTGGTGGAGAATCGCTGGGGTATCGCTATCCCCCTCATCGAAGAGAAAGAGCGCTTCATTTTTCTATATAGCGCTTTGAAGCTGGAGGACGCTTTTTCCGAGGGAGCTGCAATGGTGCTGCGGATACTCCAGAGAGCAACCGGATGGAGCGAGGAGAAAATCTACCTTTTGATGAGTGCGACCTGCGACTTTCAGGTTTCGCAACTCGTCGATCCCCTCTATACGGTGAAAATTGCGATCCCCCGGGAGGTTTTCCCTTTCACCCTTTAACTCGAAGATCCCCATACGCAAAGGTTTGTGAAAAACTGTATAATAGGAGCATTATCAAAAACGAAAGGAATCGGATGATGAGTGGATTGGAAATCGGTGCTATTGCGGTGAGCCTGGGGCTCGATGCTTTTTCGGTGGCGGTAGCTTTTGGGATGTGCCGCAAGGTGTGTTTACTGGGGGAGCGGGTGCGGCTTTCTCTCTCTTTCGGTTTATTCCAGTTTTTCATGCCCCTTTTAGGGTTTTTCGCTGGAGCTCGGGTGAGTGCGCTTTTCGATACTTTTGATCACTGGGTGGTGCTTGCGATTCTGGGAACTTTGGGAACCAAGATGCTCTACGAAGCTTTCCGACGGAAAAGCGACGAACAGTTTCCCGATTTAAGCCGGGGAATTCCGCTCCTTCTTGCTTCCTTTGCAACCAGCTTCGACGCACTGGCGGTGGGTTTTTCCTTCGCGCTTCTTGTGCGCACCATCTTCTTCCCCGCCCTTGTGATCGGAATCGTTGCGAGCACCATGACGTATCTTGGAGTGTCTCTGGGACACCGCTTACGTCGTGAAATCGCTTTCCAGCCCGAGGTTATCGGTGGGATTGCGCTCTGGGCGGTGGGGGTGAAGATTTTTCTCGAGGGCTTCCTATAGCCTTTGCGCTTTGAACTGTCCGCTCACCCTTTGAGCCGCTAAGAGCAAAAAAACAGTGACACCCCCAATTCACCACAAACTCTGAAAACCGCCTCCGGATGTTCACCGCAACACGCCATCCATGAATCCGCTCCGAACTTTCAAGTGATAAGCACCCTTCAAAGCCTCTCAGAGCCGGATACCACTCCCTTTTCAAAGGTTTTCCTGGTCTTCAGGTGTATCCCATCGATACTGAAGTAAAATAGAACCTCCAAACCCCCGATGCGCACTGGCCGCGGAATGCCGGGAATGCTTCACCACCGACCGGAAGCTCACCAGAATCCAGGAAATCCCGGTGGTGCTGGCGGGTGAAGAATACATTCACCCCTTTCGAAGGCTTCAGAGGTAACCTTTGAAATCCTCACGCTCTTTTATCACTTCCAAAAGGCGTTTTACCCCTTCACTCTCTTTTTTGGTGGTAACAAAGATGAGGTCCTCCGCTTCGATGAGCACCAGGTCTTCCACCCCCAGGCTGAAGAGAGGCTTGCGGGTGATAAAGAGACATCCCCTGGTATCCACACCCAGGTATTTCCCAGAAACGGTGTTCCCCCAGGAATCCACCCCCAAAGCCTGCGAGAGCGCGGGGAAAGAGCCGACATCGCTCCAGGGAATATCCACGGGGACAAGGAGAATGCGTGCGGATTTTTCCATCACCGCATAATCGATGGACACGGAGGGAAAGCGCGCAAAAACCGCTTCACGCAGGGTCTGGTTATCGAAGTCCTGGCGAAGTGCTGCGAGCCCTTTAAAAATTTCCGGAGCGTGCTGGGAGAGTTCCCCGAGGATCACATCCGCCCGGAAGCAAAACATACCGCTATTCCAGTAGTAATTCCCCTCCGCAAGGTATTGCTGCGCCACCTCAAAAGTGGGTTTTTCGTGAAACCCCAGAGCTCGCAGCGCCAGGAAGTGTGGAGATTTGCGGAATACCTCACCCCCCCGGATATACCCGTAACCGGTATGGGGACTTCGAGGGACAATCCCCAGCGTCACCAGCCACTCTTCCTGCGCAAGCTCCATTCCAAATCGCAGGACCTCCCGGAAACGCTCCTCCTCTCCCAGGAGGTGATCGGCGGGGAGAACCACCATCACCTCCTCTGGGTTACGTTGCGACACCGCCAAAGCCGCCAGCCCGATACAGGGGGCGGTGTTTTTCCCCATGGGCTCGATAACCAGGTTCCTTTCAGGAATCTCGGGAACCTCCGCAAGCACCAGTTCTCGGAACTCCTCGGGTATCACGCAATAGAGATTTTCCCAACCGAAAAGCGGTAAAACCCGCTCCACAGTTCGTCGCAGGAAACTTTTCCCCCCAATTTCGAGAAACTGCTTGGGCTTGGACCGGCGGCTCAAAGGCCAGAGACGTTCCCCCTTTCCCCCCGCCATGATGATTCCAACCGCCACCTTCGGTGAACCCCCTTCGATCGTTTTCAATATTGTATGTGATGGAGCAAGCGGAAAACACCAGCACTTTCGGAAAAGGACTTTCCGCGAAACCTCATTTCTGCGAAATGTACCTCACTTTCACCCCCTGAATCGTCCCGGCGTACTTCTCTTCTCCAAAGTACGTTACAGAAATAGGGATGGTTTCCTGATCGTCTCCCCCATAGTGGAAGCGACCACTATAGAGCACCCGGTTAGACCAGTACAGCGTGGCTTCAAGGAAAAAGCGATATTCCCCAGGCTCCACCAGGTTCCCCCGCTCATCCCGACCGTCCCAGCTGTACACCAAAAGACCACCCGGCGGAGTCGGTGTTGAAATGGTATCGAGAACCTCTGCGGGAAGCTCCGCAGGCTTCGCTTTCTCTACCCAGGTGGGAAGACAATCCGGACGCCTCAGGTACCCCCCATAACCTGTGAACCGGGTGACGTAGAGAGTTTTCACCAGATTCCCCTTTGCATCTTCAATCCACAGAGCAAATTGATTGGAAGCGATACCGCCGCGCCTGCGGTACTCCAAGGAAATCTCCAGAATTCCCTCACTCCCCTCCACACCCTGATTGAGACTCTGTGCGTATGCTGCTTCCACCCCTCCCCAGAGGAGAAAAACCATTACCGCGATAAGCCCACATTCCCCAACCTGCTTCCATATTCCCATCCGAAAACCTCCTCTCCCGGTATCCTGATGGTACGGGTTTCCCGAAAAACCCCTGTACCCAGAGTTTTTCAGAGCGACTTCCCACCCCTTATAGGATACCGCAAAAGGAGCGCACCTTCCAGAAAGGGAACCAATTGCTTTGGATGCGAGCGCAACCTCACCCGGAATTCATTTTACATTCCCGGTTTCCAAGCACCGAAAGGCACGAGTTTACGGTGCTTCGCTTATAACGTTGGGAAAAAGACCCCCAAACCCCCTGGGGAAAAGGAAAGAAGAAAAAAATAAGGATGCTAACGCATCCTCGCAGAGACATCCCCACTCTGTCACTGCGAGCCTCGTTTGTTCGCTTGGCGAAGCAGTCTCTCTATAGGGTGGGATTCTTCACCTGCAACAGAGGAAAAACTGGGGATCTTCTCTCTGTGCGGAATGGAAGGGAAGGATGATTCCCGTGAGGAGTTTCTGGAATTCCCCGAAAAATTGTGACATAATAGGTATGGTGGGAACGTGTTCGAATTCGGTGTTGCGGGAATCAGGCTATGCGCCAGGGGGAAGGTCTACAGCATCAACGTTCAAGGTAACCCTGAAGAGGTTTTCACCGGGCACGGTAATCGCTACATCGCTCACAGAAGGTGGAAAGGTTCCCATCTCGTCAGAGCGATCTACGAGTACGAGGGAGATACACCGGTGCTTGTTACCGTTTATTTCCCTTATGCCGAGCGCTATTTTCAGGGAGGTAAGATCTTTGAAGATAAAATACTCGAAAGACGCTGATATTCTCCTCATAGAACTCAGAGAGGGTTATCCGGCGGATTCTGTGGATCTTAAAGAGGGAGTTATCCTCCACCTTGATGCCCAGGGTTTCCCGCTGGAAATAGAAATACTCGATGCTTCGAGGTTGACTTCGCTCGAGGAAATCCAAATTATAACCCCCTTTGAAGCTACCCACCGATAACCCGATTGAAAAGCCCCCGGAACACCGTGGCTTTTTTAAGCCACCCGCCTTCCCTCTCTATAAACGCGCAAGAATGCCGCTGCGAACTCGCTTTTTCGTTTGGCGAAGCAGTCTCGGTTTTTTTCCAAAGTCTTTAGTCGTTCGAGTGGCTGAAACTCCGAGATTACTTCCGGCTCCGCTTATAACGTTGGGGGGGAAGACCCCCAAATCCCCAGAGAAAAAACATAAGGATGCGAACGCATCCTCGCAGTGACTTTTTTTGGGAGGTGTCACCGTATATTCAATTTGCAGCAACTCATTGCCAAGTGGTCTCGCAGTTTCGGTTTTTCACTGTGGGACTCTAAAAACCACTGAGAAAGACGAGACCCTGAAACAAGTTCAGGGTGACGTATGGACAAAAACGAGACCCTGAAATAAATTCAGGGTGACGCTACTACCACGGACGAAAATACTCGGTTGCTCGAAGGAGACCCTGAAATAAATTCAGGGTGACGCTACTACCACCCTGTCATGCTGAACTTGATTCAGCATCCTCCTACCCCGTCATGCTGAACTTGTTTCAGCATCTCAGGTTTTCAATACGAGACCCTGAAATAAATTCAGGGTGACGTATAGAAGAATACGAGACCCTGAAACGTAGAGGGTGAAAAACGAGACCCTGAAACGTAGAGGGTGAAAAACGAGACCCTGAAACGAGTTCAGGGTGACGCACTTCTTTGGTGTTCTGGGTGACACTACTACCACCTCGTCATGCTGAACTTGATTCAGCATCTCAAAAACGAGACCCTGAAATAAATTCAGGGTGACGTATGGACAAAAACGAGACCCTGAAACGAGTTCAGGGTGACGTAGAGATGGTGCTCAGGGTGACGTTACCACCCCGTCATGCTGAACTTGATTCAGCATCTCAAAAACGAGACCCTGAAATAAATTCAGGGTGACGTAAAGGTAAGTATGAGACCCTGAAACGAGTTTAGGGTGACGCTACTACCCCGTCATGCTGAACTTGTTTCAGCATCTCAAATATGAGACCCTGAAACGAGTTCAGGGTGACGTAGGGGTGGTGTTTAGGGTGACGCTACCACCACTTCGTCATGCTGAACTTGTTTCAGCATCCCACTACCCCGTCATGCTGAACTTGTTTCAGCATCTCAAATATGAGACCCTGAAACGAGTTCAGGGTGACGTAGAGGCAAGTATGAGACCCTGAAACGAGTTCAGGGTGACGCACTTCTTTGGTGTTCTGGGTGACACTACTACCACCTCGTCATGCTGAACTTGATTCAGCATCTCAAAAACGAGACCCTGAAATAAATTCAGGGTGACGCTACTACCACCCCGTCATGCTGAACTTGATTCAGCATCTCAAAAACGAGACCCTGAAATAAATTCAGGGTGACGCTACTACCACCCCGTCATGCTGAACTTGATTCAGCATCTCAAAAACGAGACCCTGAAACGAGTTCAGGGTGACGTAGAGAAGAATACGAGACCCTGAAATAAATTCAGGGTGACGCACTTCTTTGGTGTTCTGGGTGACGTAGGGGTGATATTCAGGGTGAAGTATAAGTGATGTTCAGGGTGACGCTACCACCACTTCGTCATGCTGAACTTGTTTCAGCATCCCACTACCCCGTCATGCTGAACTTGATTCAGCATCTTAAAGACGAGACCCTGAAATAAATTCAGGGTGACGTATGGACAAAAACGAGACCCTGAAACGAGTTCAGGGTGACGTAGGGGTGGTGCTCAGGGTGACGTTACCACTATCTCGTCATGCTGAACTTGTTTCAGCATCTCAAATATGAGACCCTGAAACGAGTTCAGGGTGACGTAGAGAAGAATACGAGACCCTGAAATAAATTCAGGGTGACGCACTTCTTTGGTGTTCAGGGTGACACTACTACCACCTCGTCATGCTGAACTTGATTCAGCATCTCAAAGGCGAGACCCTGAAATAAATTCAGGGTGACGTAAAGGTAAGTATGAGACCCTGAAACGAGTTTAGGGTGACGCTACTACCTCGTCATGCTGAACTTGATTCAGCATCTCAAAAACGAGACCCTGAAATAAATTCAGGGTGACGTTACTACCTCGTCATGCTGAACTTGATTCAGCATCTCAAAAACGAGACCCTGAAACAAGTTCAGGGTGACGTAGAGAAGAATACGAGACCCTGAAATAAATTCAGGGTGACGTATAGGTGGTGTTCAGGGTGACGTTACTATCCCGTCATGCTGAACTTGTTTCAGCATCTCAAAAACGAGACCCTGAAACAAGTTCAGGGTGACGTATAGAAGAATACGAGACCCTGAAACGTAGAGGGTGAAAAACGAGACCCTGAAACAAGTTCAGGGTGACGTAGAGAAGAATACGAGACCCTGAAATAAATTCAGGGTGACGTAGAGAAAAAGACGAGACCCTGAAACAAGTTCAGGGTGACGTAGAGGTGTTGTTCTGGGTGACGCACTTCTTTGGTGTTCAGGGTGACGCACTTCTTTGGTGTTCAGGGTGACACTACTACCACCTCGTCATGCCGAACCTCGTATTTTCGTCTCCGAAGCAATCTCGTTTTTATCCCCCAGGATTCCCAATCGTTAAAGTGGTTGAAACTATGAGACTGCTTCCGGTTACGCATCCGCGCAGCGACTGAAAGGGGTGAAGCAGTCTCGCTACCGGGAACGCTTCGCACCTTGCGGTGAAGGGAAGGTCTTCGCAGGAGCGCAAAAAAGAAGAAACCACCGCACTTTCTATAAAATGCTTTTCGTGCTACACTCTATCCGGTGAGGTAAGGCGGTAAAACAAGGAGTACAAAATGGCGCTACTCATGTTCCTTTTTCATTTTGTGGTAGATTTTGTGGTGGCGTTCCCCGCTCCCCTGAGTCCGTATTTCATCCGCGAGTACGGTCTGGATGGAAGGACGGTAGCCATGGGGGTAGCGGTGCTCGCTTTTGTGGGTTCTTTCAGTCAGGTGCTCTTTGCTTTTCGAAAGCAAGAGAAGCCTTGGTGCCAATCGTACTGGGGGATGAGTTTCACGCTGATTCCCATGCTCTTTCTCGTTTTTCCCCTTCCTTTTCTCGCGGTATTCGCAGTTTTTTTTCTCATCTATCTCGCCGATGGGTATTTTCATCCGCTGGGAGCGGCGCTCTCGGGAGTCAATCGGGGTGGAAAGGGTGTCACCGCTTTCATTTCCGGAGGGATTTTAGGAGGTGCGCTGGGGCCGGTGTTCATCACCTGGTTTGTGTCGCGGTATTCACTCCGCAGCCTCTCCCTCGTAGCGCTTTGCATCCTTGTGCCGTTGAGCCTCTGGTTTTTGCGGGAAAGAAAGCCTTCCTGCGAGCTCCAAAAAGCGGCGTTCTCCTGGAGGTTTTTCGGAATCCTCTGGCCGATATGGTTTATGGTGAGTAGCCGCACCTTCATCTCCGCAGCTTTTCATACCTTCGTTCCCATCTATGTCGCCGAGAAGGGGTATTCGCTTCTCTCCGGGGGAGCACTCCTTACCCTGGGGGTGCTCTTTGGGATTCCGGCCAACATCCTGGGAAGCCGGATGGAGCTTTACCTCACCAACGGGAAACTCAACCTCCTCTCCTTTCTCACCCTGGGGGTGGCGGTGCTCGCCTTTACCGAAGCGCAGCGCCTTGCGTTCCTCTTTTTCTTCTATATTCTCGCCGATTTCGCTACCTTCCTCACCATGAGTACCAACGTCACCGAGGCCCAAAGGCTTCTTCCCGAACACCGACTTTTCGCTTCCTCCATCGCCATGGGGTTTGCCTGGGCTTTCGGACACGCCCTGAACCTCCTGTGGGCTTCGCTTTTCGGAAACAGCGCCCTGTTTATCTTGAAGAGTATCGGAGCCATTGCCCTGGGGGTAGCGCTCTGTGTTGTGCTTTTCGAACGGGTAGCTACTCCGAAGTCCGCCGAGGTTCCGTGGGAATGAGCGCCGAGCGCACCTTTACCCCCGGGATACTTCCCAATCTCCCGGTGAGCGCGCCCAGGGTGTCGGTATCCCCATCCACAATGAGCGAAAGAACCGAGATGTTCTTTTCCCGATAGGGTATCCCCATCCGTCCCACGATGATTTCCCCAAAATCGGCGAGCACCTCGTTCACCAGGTGCGCCTGTTTTTCCCGGTCGGTGATGATGATGCCGATGACACCTACCCGATTCTCCATAACCTCACCGCAAAAACCGAAAGATTTTCTGATTCAGCGCCTTCAAATCCTCGCGTAACTCCTTATAGAGTGCAAAATAACGGTCGAAAACCGCTGTCGTTACATCGGGGAGAAAGGTCTCGGCCACCCGGAAGGTGGCGGAAAACATCTCCTCCACATCCCCATAGAGACCACAACCCAGCCCGGCGAGAAGCGCCGCTCCCTTACAGCTTCCCTCCCGGTCTTCAGGAACCACAATCTCCCGGGAAAGTATGGAAGACTTAAGCTGCATCCAGGAGCGGTTCTTGGTTCCTCCTCCCACGTTCACCGCCTTTTCCACCGGAAAATCGAGGGTTCCGGTAACCATCTCGAAAAGGTAGCGGTATTCCAGGCATAAACCCAGAAGAACCCCCAAAAGCAGGTCTTCCCGTTGCGTTTCCCCGGAAAGGTTGAGGAATGCCCCCCGGGCTTCCTCATAGTAGCTCCCTAAAAGATAGGGGAAAAAGAGGGGGGTGGCGGGAGAAAGGGAAAGCGGCAAATCCTGAAAAACCCGGTGGGTCTCCCCTAAAATCCGCATCGCCCAGTCCACCGCATATCCCCCGCTGTAAATACCGTTCATCGCGTAGTAGTGGGGGAAAACCACATGGTGCCCGAAGGAGAAGGGTTTTTCCTTCCCCAGAGGTTTTCGTTTCGGTGGCTCCGGAAGCGTCACCGTAATGGACTCGGTGGTTCCGGAAGAGATGAGCACCCACCCCGGTCGAAAGACGCCGCTTCCCAGCGCTGCACAGAGGTGATCATGTCCCCCGGTGACGATGAGAGTTCGGGGGTTTAAGCCCGTCTGGGAAGCCAGACTCTTACGGATGGTTCCCAGAACCTTTCCCGAGGGGTACAGGGGGGCAAGGTTCTGCGGGAAAATACCGGCTACCGCGCAGAGCTTTTCCCACCAGGTGCGATGGGTTTGATCGAAGAGCATGGTGCGGGAAGCCAGAGAATAGTCGAAAGAGAACTCCCCGCTCAAATGATAGAGAATGAACCCAGACATGGAAGTCCAGGTTTGCACCCGGGAAAACCACTCCGGTTCGTGTTCCCGGTGCCAGAGGAGTTTATAAAAGGAATACTTGTGCTGCGGAGAAAGACCGGTGATCCAGTACACCTCTTCGGGATCGAGGGTGAATCGTGCAAACTGCTCCTTGGTGCAATCGCTATACCAGGGGATGCTGCGGGGTAAAACCCAGCCATCCTCCCCCACCCCCACCATCACTTCGGCAAAACTGGAAACGCTTAGGGCCTGCACTTTTTGAAGTAACCGCTTCTCAAAGGAAGCAATGGCTTCCACCACCTGATCGACAATCCCTGAGGGGTTATAGAAACGCTCCCCGTTCTCCTCGAAAAACGGGGTGGGGAAACTGCGCTCTGCCTGGACATGTCCGGCAACATCGTAAATCTGAATCTTGGTGTTGGTGGTTCCGATATCCATTCCCAGAAGAAAGCTCATTTCACTTCACCTCAACGTTTTGTGCTACCGCCGAGCGCTGAAAAACCCGCACCAGGCACTGGGTAGGACACTTTTCGATGCACAACCCGCAGAGGGTGCATTTCTCCGCATCGATCACGATGCGCTCCTTTTCCAGGGTGATGGCTTTTTCTGGACAGGTTTTGACACACAGCTGGCACTTGATGCACCCCCGGCTACAGGCCTGACGCACCAGTTTCCCCGGATCAAGTGAATTACAGGCCGAAAGCACCCGCTCCTCATAGGGGAGAAGGGCCAAAACTCCCTGAGG
>Ga0308390_1002701_pt1 | contig 10480 bp, 8 predicted proteins | sample Hotspr2Sample149_FD_202358 | JGI IMG/M metagenome (GOLD analysis project Ga0308390, IMG submission 202358) | Hot spring phototrophic mat microbial communities from Mushroom Spring, Yellowstone National Park, Wyoming, United States - 20040719_149 ...
GAAAGTAACTACGAAGGACACGAAGGCAGGCACGAAGGGCGCAAAAGAACGATGACACTTTGTCTGACCTCACCCTGTCGGCTTTCGCAGACGTCCCTCTCCTGTTGCAAGGAGAAGGAAACAGGGTGAGGTCGTTCCCTCGCCTTTTAGGAGAGGGTTAGGGTGAGGTGGTTTTGCAATCCACGCACTATCCGTTCAATCCGTGTGTTCTGTGTGCAATGTGCATTTCATACCGACAATCAAAAGCATGCGTTTGTTATCTTCGGTTTGAATTTCAATCTTGTGTATGCACTACGTCATTTTACTTGTGGGTTGTTTTTCTCCGATTGCTTCTCTGCTTTTGGCGCAACCGATTTCAGACTTATCTGCAAAGCCGCCGCTCACGCCCGAGATTTTCGCACAGCGTTGGCACTGGGCAGATTCGGTTCTCTCCGTGATGACGCTTGAAGAGAAAGTCGGACAAGTGTTGTGTGTGCAGAGTTACACGCGCTACAAAAGCGATGATGAAGACGTGTTCGTGAAAAATTCAGAGCTCATTCGGCAGGGCAAAATTGGCGGCGTAATGTTTTTGCGTGGCGATGTCTATGAAGCCGCCATGCTTGCCAATCGCTATCAACGCCTTGCAAAACTTCCACTGCTCATTTCCGCCGACATGGAATGGGGCGTTTCAATGCGCATTGACCGCACGACCGAGTTTCCGTGTGCGATGGCACTTGCCGCGACGCGCAATCCTGACTATGCGTTCAAAGTCGGCGAAATCACAGCCAAAGAAGCCCGCGCACTGGGAATCCACCAAAACTACGCGCCAGTCGTCGACCTCAACAACAATCCCTACAACCCCATCATCAACACTCGCGCATTCAGCGAAGATATTTCACTGACCGCCACAATGGCATCGGCGTTTATCAACGGCACACAAAAAGCCGGCATGATTGCTACTGTCAAACACTTTCCTGGACACGGCGATACCGACATCGACAGCCACAAAGATTTGCCCGTGCTGAACTTTGAAAAATCTCGCCTTGAAACCGTTGAACTCAAACCGTTCAAATCTGCGGTTGATGGTGGCGTGATGAGCGTGATGGTCGGACATCTTGCCTTGCCTAAACTCAACGGCGGTTCATACACCTTGCCTGCGTCGCTTTCGCCCAGCATTACGACTGACATTCTGAAAACGGAACTGGGCTTCAAAGGCTTGATTGTAACTGATGGCATGGGAATGCGTGGCGTGAAAAAAAATTTCGCCGCAGGTGAAGCCGCTGTGCGTGCCTTTCTTGCAGGCAACGATGTGATTCTGCTTTCGCCTGATTCTGACATTGCCTACAACGCACTTCTCGAAGCAACACGCAACGGCACGATTTCCGAAGCACGACTCAATGAATCCGTCCGAAAACTGCTCGTGCTTAAAGAGTGGCTCGGACTGCACCAGAACCGATTCACTTCGTTAGATTCTATCTCTTCAATCGTTGGTATCAAAGCACACAAAGCCCTTGCGCAAGAAATCGCCGATAAATCCATCACGCTTCTTTCCAACAAGAATAGGTTGTTACCGCTCGGCGAATATGAAGGAAAAATCGTCAATATCTCACTTCAAAATTCTGCGTCATGCGAGGTTGGAAAAGTCTTCCACGAAGAATTGCAAAAGCGATTTAGCAACACGCTTCGCTTTCAACTTGGCGCGCAAAGCAACAAGATGAATTATGATGCGGCACTCTTTTCCGCCGAGCGTGCCGATGTGGTGATGGTGTCCAGTTACGCCGATACACGCGCTTGGCAAGGCAAATTCGGATTGGATAAAGAGCAAGATAAATTTCTTAAAAAACTCATTGAGCGATTGAAGAAAAACGGTACGCCGCTTGTGCTGATTTCTTTTGGCACGCCGTATCTCATCATGGGGTATAGCGAACCCGATGCCTACATCTGTGCCTACTCCGCAGGCGAAGCCAGCGAAACCGCCGTTGCGAAATTGCTTAAAGGCGAGATTCAGCCATCGGGAAAATTGCCCGTTACGATTCCCAACCGCTACAAATTCGGCGACGGCATGTTGGAAGTAAAGTGTGAGAAGTGAGAATTGAGAAGTGAGAATTGAGGAGTGAGAAGTGAGAATTGAGAAAGATTGTGTTGTTTTGTGCTTTGAATGTTCGACATTTCTTCTACGATTAGCGACCGATGCTGATTGCGTTTCATAAGCCCTACGGCGTGCTTTCGCAATTTACTTCTGACGGCTCGCAGAATCGCACGCTTGCTGAATTTGGATTTCCAAAATCGGTCTATCCGATTGGTCGACTTGATGCGGATAGCGAAGGCTTATTGCTTCTTTCCGATGAAACATCTCTGAACCATCGGCTCTTACTTCCTGAGCATGGACATCGGCGGGTATATTGGGTGCAAGTCGAGCGTGTGCCGTCTGCGCTTGATATATCAAGGCTCGAGCAGGGCGTTGTGATTCAAGGCTACAAAACGAAGCCATGCACCGCACGCTTGATTGCGCCGCCCCTGTTGCCTGAACGCACGCCGCCCATTCGCTTCCGCAAAAGCGTTCCTACAAGTTGGCTCGAATTGGAACTCACCGAAGGCAAAAATCGACAAGTGCGACGCATGACGGCGGCGATTGGCTTTCCAACGCTCCGATTAGTGCGCGTGCAAATCGGAAAGTTTCAGTTGGGCAGTCTGGAACAAGGCAAGTGGAAAGTGCTTACGAGTGAAGAGCGACGCGCTGTGTTTGAAACATAAGTTGGAACACTGATGCAACGGACTTTTAATATCATCGGTGAAAATCGGTTTAATCTGTCTAATCCGTGTTCTTTCTTATTCTCGCACACTTTTTACTCTTAAATGCTTGTAATCTGCTTTTGATACAAACAAGTCGCCCTCTATGCGGTTTAACTTTTGCATAATTGTTTGAATGGCTTCGCCTGATTGGTCAATTCCTATCCAACGCCTGCCGTTTATCTGTGCGGCTTTGAGTGTCGTTCCTGAACCGGCAAAACAATCAAGCACGATGCTACCTTCGTTAGAAGAAGTCTTTACAATCAAGTCGAGCATATCGGCGTTTTTTTCTGTTGGATAAACGGGGTATTGAGGGTCTTTAAACTCCCAAATATCTTGCATGCGTTTGCCTTCTTGCTCGTCGAGGTAGATTTTTTTTCTTGGATTTCCGTTGTCGCTCCATTCAATTAAGCCGTCTTTATCCCATTGTTCTAAAACGCTTACATCGCTTCTCCAATGTCTGCCCGGCGGAGGCAGAATCCCTTTGAAGGCTTGTGCAGTTGTTCCGTTCTGTGTTTCTCCCGGTGCGTGAAGTGGAATGGTGGTGTATCGTCTGCCGTCTTTATCGATTTTGGGAAATAGGTTGAGTTTATCTTTTTCGGTATAAGGTATTTTCGGTTCGTTCCAAATGAGGCTATCTGACTTTGAGTAAAATAAAATCAGGTCTTTGATGTTGCCGTAGCCTTTACGCGCAAAGTTTTTAGGATTGCATTTGATTCGTGTGATGTCGTTGCGAAAATTCTCAATTCCGAAAATCTCGTCCATGATGAGTTTTACATAATGACCGATTTTGTAATCGGTGTGCAAGTAAATTGAGCCGCTATCGGAAAGCAACAGTTTCAGAAGCACTAATCGCTCACGGATAAACTCAATGAAGTCAAATCCTTTCAAGGTGTCGGTATATGCCACCGTGCCGTTTGAACTGTTGCTGATGGTGTTGGCTCTGCCGTTTGTAATTGTGAATGTGTTGTTTGTGGCAAAAGGTGGGTCTATGTAAATCAGGTCAATTTTACCTGCGAGAGTGTGTTTGGTAATCAAGTGTTTTAACGCCCATAAATTATCTGCGTGAATTAGCAAATTCGGACTCTCACTTGCATTCAGTTGCTCCAATTCAATGTCAGGAATACGGTCGAAGATTTCCTGCTCGGTCTTTTTATTTGGGTAGTGTAGCCACATCTTTATTCATACCGCAAGGCTTCAATCGTGTTTGATGAAGCGGCTTTTTGGGCGGGATAGAGTCCGAAGAAAATTCCAACAAGTCCACTAAAAAGAAAACTCACTACAATCGGTTCAAGCGAGATGACCGTGCGAAAGGTCGAGACACTTCCCAAGAGTTCCGAGATGCCGATGCCGAGCAAGATGCCAATCAATCCGCCCAATAACGCAAGCACCGTCGATTCAATCAGGAATTGCAAGAGAATATCACGCTTTTTCGCGCCGATGGCTTTGCGAATGCCGATTTCGCGTGTGCGCTCCGTTACGGTTACGAGCATAATGTTCATAATGCCAATACCGCCCACAATCAGCGAGACAATCGCAACCGATGTGAGCAAGAAGGCGAGAATTTTTGAGGTTTCGGAGAACGCCGACACAAGGTCGCTTTGATTGCGAATCGTGAAGTCGTTGTCTTGGTCACTACGCAAGCGGTGCTGTTTGCGAAGAATCTGCTCGACTTCCACGAGTGCGTCGTTCATCTTGTCTTCGGAGACAACTTTAATGGTAATGCCTGAAATCCACGATGCGCCGGCGAGCCGTTTCTGCACGGTGTTGAGCGGCGCGAGAATTTGGTCGTCAGGATTCTGCCAGCCCGAAGAGCCTTTTTCTTCCAAGACACCAATCACTTGAAAGCCGATGTTGTTGATGCGAATCGTTTGTCCAATCGGATTTGCGCCGCGCTCAAAAAGATTTTGCGCAACGGTTGAACCAATGACGCACACGGCGTTCATGGTTTTGTTATCGGTCTGATTAAAAAACCGCCCTGCGCTTAAAGTTGCATTCCGCACGGTTTCATATTCGGGATAAACACCGACGACAGTTGTGTTCCAATTCTTATTGCCGAACTTGGCTTGCACACTGCGCCGCGATTCAGGCGAAAGCAATTCAACATACTTGGCTTTTACCCTAATTGCAATCGCATCTTCTTCGGTGAGCGTAATGCTACTACCTGTGCTAATTACTACGCCGCCTGACATTTGACTGCCGGGTCGGACGAAAAGCAAATTCGTGCCAAGTTTCTGCAAGTTTTCTTTCACGCTGACTTGCGCGCCTTCACCGAGGGCAACGGTTGTAATCACTGCACCAACACCAATGATAACGCCAAGCATGGTTAAGAGTGAGCGCATCAAATTTGCGCGAAGCGAAACAATCGCACTCATGAAACTTTCTGAAACATTCATTGCTTTGTCTCCTTGAATGATTCACATAGTAATACTTAAACTGTAAAAATGTTTGAACGAGTTTCGGCTATCTTTCCATTTGCCCCAGTTCTTCTTTCAGGCGTTCGATTTGTTTGAGATGCGTTTCAGCGTGCGCGGCGCAATGCCCCACAAGTTCTCCAAGCGTGAGTTTGCCTCGCTCTTCGTGCATACCGAATTTGTCGAACATCTCATCAGGCAAACTTTTCAGAATTGCTGTTTGATGCTTGCGCAGAGATTTGAAGAGCGAGAGTGCCAAGAGTTCATCTTGCGTGTTGTAGCGCGAGCGTTCTGCCAATATCTCTTGGTCGTAAGCGACAAGCGTCGGTGGTGTTGCACCCGAAGCAATAATCAGGTTCATGCGTGCAACCGCAATCACTTCTGAATCGGCTAAATGCAAGATGACTTCGCGAATTGACCATTTCTTTGGATTCGGCTTCCAGCGCAGTTTGGAATCCGATAACTTTTCAACCGCAAGTTCTAACTTCTGCGGCGCGGCGGCATAACGCGCAATCGCGTCTTTGAATGAACTCGTTTCGCTTTCGCCGAAAGGATTTTTTACTTTTGCCATTTTATATCAGGTTAATTGTTCAACGAAAATAACGAACTTCAATCATCTATGCCGATTTGGCTTCACACCGTATTGCTTCTAACCGCGTCAAACGTCTTTATGACCTTTGCGTGGTATGGGCATTTGAAAACCTTGCAATCAAGAGCGTGGTATGTGGCGGCAATCGTCAGTTGGGGCATTGCCTTGTTTGAATACCTTTTGCAAGTGCCTGCAAATCGCATTGGCTATCAAGCCTTATCGCTCTCACAACTCAAAATTTTGCAAGAGGTGATTACGCTTGCGGTGTTTGTGCCGTTTGCGATGCTCTACATGAAACAGCCGTTTAAGTGGGATTTTGTGTGGGCAGGGCTATGCTTGCTTGGCGCAGTGTATTTTATTTTTCGTTCATAAGGAAGCCCATTCTGCACCTCGCCGCTCGGCAAGCATCAAAAGTTTATTTGGGAAAGGATAAACAGAGATGAAAGGCGACACATCACCGAAAATGCAAAAGTTACTACGAGATGCTCTTTTCGCGCACGCCCGAAGAGCGGTTCAAGATGGGGCTGAATGCGTGCGATACGGCACGCCGATTCGTTTTAGCCTCGCTTCCACCTGACCTTGATGAAACGGAACGCCGTGTTCAACTTTTTCTTCGCTACTATACAAACGACTTCTCGCCCGAACAGCGTGAGAAAATCATCGCCTCAATTCGCAACTACGCCAAACGCACCTTATCTCCAACAACTTAACTCACTTTGGCAGAAGTTCGGTCTTTGGAAAGTTTCGGCGTTGCAACTCGTCAGCATTGGTGATGAAGGTGCGCAACTCGCCTTTGCGCCATAAGGGCAGTTGGTCGCTGTAATGCGGGCTAGCAGGCTCGCCGCTATTGCCGCCGGGCAAAATCGAGCGAAAGAAATTCGGATTGCTCAAATCAATCACGCGGCGCGAACTGGCACCGACTTTATGCTCCAAGTTCACAAGGGCTTTGCCGTCGGGGTCGAGTTGTCGGAAGTAGTATTCACCGTTGTTGATGGTTGTTGCTGTTCCGATAGAAGGCACCGTCTCGAAGTTGAAAAATTTCGCTACGCCATCGTTGGATTTTTGACCGAAGAGATGTCGCACGGTGAGCGTGTGCCATTTTCCCCATTGCCAATTCGCATCGTCGGGGCTGATTTTCTCGCTTAGAATTTCAATCGCTTCGGCAAAACTTTTGCGAATGATGTCGTCTCGTGTTTCTTTCACATCGGGCGTTCTGACATCATCGAACCAATCGCTGAACCTTATTTCTTCTACAAGCAGTGAATTGCGCTGAACAAGTGCGATTGAAGAATCGGCAAGCAAACGCTGAATGGTGCGCGTGGGCGAATTGATGAGGGCAAGATAGTTTTGATAAACATCGTCACCGAGTTCATCGTGAAACGTGTTGCGCAAGAGTTGCTTCAAGAACTGCGCGAAGATGGTCGGCGCGATTTCTTTTTCGGAAAAATCGTATCGCCAATTTTTGAGATACTGAATCGCTCGCTGGTGCTGGTGAGTTGTATCGTTGGAGATAGCGTTCATCAAAAAGGGCATCATGTCGCGTGCCATTGGCGAGACAACATCAGACTGCATGGCTTCAATTTCGCTTGGGCTTAATTTTTCTTTTGAGCGAATCATCTCAATAATGCGCTCGGCGCGAGAAGGAGGCTCCCACAGTGCAGAGATGTAGTAGGGATACTCATCGCCAATAAGTTTGTGATTGGCATTCACAATAAAATCGCTTGGCGGATTGAAAAGGTGCGGCAGTGAATCAAACGGAATAAAGCCCTGCCATGCTTGCAAGGAGTCATTCGCATTGCGAAGCGCAAAGCCTTGTTTATCCAAGCGAATTGGCACTTTGGCGGCAAGTTGATAGCCAATGTTGCCTGCTGTATCAGCGTAGAGAAAGTTCTGACCAGGCACAGCGAAGTGGCGAAGTGCGTTGCGAAACTCGTCCCAGTTTGAAGATTTCAGCACATCAAGCATGGCTTTGAGTTCGTCTGATTTCTCAAAGCCTGTCCATTGCATCACGACATACTTTTTTTCTTTGGCAAGAGTTGGAATGACATTAGTTTTCAGCCCTTGAAAGCCGCGTCGCACGTCTTCTGAAATCACCACGCCTGAAACGCCGTGTTTGTTGTAGAGCCTGACAAGAAGCGGAATTGGGTCGGCATTTTTCACGTTGATTTCTTCAACGAGTTCGGTGAAGGCAGTGTCGCTGGTGAGAAAGAAGTCGCAGTCATCGACCATTGCGTTTGTTAAGCCCCACGCAAGGTTATCGGTTTTGCCCAAGACAATCGCAGGCGTCCCAGGAAGCGAACAGCCTGCGGCGTTTAGATTTTCTGATTTACAAACCAGATGCACTTCATACCAGCGCGAGGGCGTCATAAAGCCCAAGTGAGGGTCGTTGGCGAGAATTGCTTTGCCTGTTGTGGATTTTGAGCGTGTAACCGCCCACGCATTGCTTCCGATGTGCGACCCCAGTGCTCCAAACATCTCACGAAATTCCGAATCGCTTTTGCGAAATGCTGTGAGTGATTGCACCGCTTGCGCCGTTGTTTTTGCTGAAACAATAATCGGTTTGCCTTTGGGATAATCGGGGTAAAGTTCCAGGGCTTTTGCTTTGCCAAGTTTGTGTTCGATTTCTGCAAGTGCGATATCGATGTGCCAAGCAATGTTGAGTTCCCAGCCCATGAGGCGCACGATGGCAAGGCAATCTTCGGGCGTCCAAGGTTCGGGCTCATAGCCAAGCACATCGAACTCAATCGGCAGGCTTGATTCTTTTTGGCGCACTTCATCAAGAAAGGCATTGACACCGTCGCAGTAAGCAGAGAGCACTTCGCGCGAATCGGCGGAAAGTCCCTCCCACGCCCACAGGGCTTTTGCGATGCGATTGATACCGATAGTGCGAAAGAATTTATCGAAGCCGATTGCGCCTTCGCCCAGAATTTCGGCAAGTCGACCTGTGGCGGCGCGGCGTTCCAATTCCATCTGCCATAGCCGCTCGCGTGCGTGAGCGTAGCCTTGTGCAAAAAATAAATCGCGTCGAGTTTCGGCAATGATATGAGCGGCTTTGAAGTCATCATAAAAAATTTGAACGGGCGCAGAAAGCCCTTGCAGTTGCTTTGTCGTGTTGTAGTTCGGAATGCTTCGTTTGATGAGATGATTCACTGCAAGTGCGCCGCCAATTGCAATCAACACAATCGCCAGCGCAAGGCCAATAAGAACTTTGATAATGAGTGATTTCATTTGGTTAGTTGGGCTTTTTGCAATATACACATTCGCCTCTTGAAGCCTGAACGGCGTTTGTTCAAAAAAGCACGGGAGTTTTGGCTATATTCCCAAACATAAGCAGTAACCGTGAAAAAGGAGAAAAGGATTTTGCAGTGAGTAACATTTCACCTAACAACGCGAAGTCGTCCGCAGAGCCAACCCAACTTGAACGCCTTGCTTCAGCCTCCGGCATTCGCAACATGCGCCGTGCGGAACACTCTGCCTCGTTTGCCGAAACCCTGCTTTCATTTCTTAAACCAATTACCTGGATTCCTGTGATTTGGAGTTTTGTGTGCGGGGCAGTAGCAAGTGGAAAATTTGGTTGGGCAAATTTAGGCGATGGGATTTTTTGGCTTGGCGTTTTCCTTACAGGACCGTTGGCAACAGGCACTTGCCAAATGCTCAATGACTACTTTGACCGAGAGATTGATGCTATCAACGAGCCGACGCGCCCAATTCCAAGCGGTGCAATTTCACTACGCAACGCAACGATTCTCATTTCCGTGTGGTCAGTCTTTACCGTGCTAATTGCATGGCTCATTCACCCCTTTGTGCTGGCGCACGTGATTTTGGGCATTGTGAACGCACATCTTTACAGCGCAAACCCAATTAAACTCAAAAAGCGATTGTGGTGGGGCAATATCATCGTGGCGTTTTCTTACTTGATGTATCCTTGGCTTTCGGGCGAGGTGGCGTATCGTGGTGAAATTACTATTCATTCCGTTGTGATTGCGTTCTGTTATGCCTTTGCCAGCACAGGCACTATGACGGTCAATGATTTCAAGTCGATTGAAGGGGATATTCGTGTTGGGATTCGCACGCTTCCTGTGGTGTTTGGCGAGCGAAAGGCGGCTATGATTGCCGCTTTGCTGATTGATGTTGGGCAGGTGTTTGCCTCACTGTATCTCCTTTTGCTTGGTCAATATGTCAATGCCTTGTTAGCCTTTCTGTTCATTTTTCCACAAATTGCGTTGCAGGTGCGATTTGTTTCTGCGCCACGCAAGTATGATGTGTGGTATAATGGCATTGCGCAGAATTTTTTAGTTGCAGGCATGATGGTCTGCGCGCTTGCAATCGCAAATGTTTGATGTGTTGACTTAGAGTTGAGAGTTGCGTCCGTGCAAAATCCGCTTAATCCGTGTTATCCGTGTGCAATTTCTTTTGCGTGCTTTGTGAAAAGGCTTTGCGCCCTTTGTGGTCAAAGCAAAATGAAACCACAAAGAACACGAAGACAGGCTCAAAGTTCACAACGGTCAATCCGTGCAAACTCCGTTCAATCCGTGTATTCCGTGTGCGATTGATTGAAACGGATTCAACGGATGAACACAGAAGCGACTCTCAACTTTTCACTCTTATACCAAAATTGAGTAAGAGTGCTAATGTTTTAACCTCATCCAGTCCCAGAAAGTCAGCGAGATGAGTTTATCAGGGTGTTGCCAATACTGATTGAGACACT
>Ga0308390_1002704_pt1 | contig 10478 bp, 12 predicted proteins | sample Hotspr2Sample149_FD_202358 | JGI IMG/M metagenome (GOLD analysis project Ga0308390, IMG submission 202358) | Hot spring phototrophic mat microbial communities from Mushroom Spring, Yellowstone National Park, Wyoming, United States - 20040719_149 ...
GCAGCAGCGGATACCATGAGGGAAAATCGGTGAAATAGCGGTTGGGACCGCGCAGAATGGCTTCGTATTCCTGTCGGCTCATGCCCTGTTTTTCGAGGCAGTAGGTGACCATTTCCTCCGTCTCGAAAAAGGGCGGCCGGGACAGGGCATCCAAGGCCTGATCCCGGGTAATCACGCCACAGCGCACTTTAGCCGAAAGCTCCACCACCCGCCAGTCGAATCCGAACTTATGCCGCGCGTAGTGATAGACCAGCGCGAACAGTTCGTTGTCCATGTGATGCTGTCCCGTGTCGACCCACCCGTATTCCCGCTCCAGCAGTTTTTCCACTTTTTCTCCAGTATCGTCGTAATAATTGGTAATGTTGACCACCCGGATTCTTTTAACGAAGGTCCACCAGAGCAGGTGGTGCAGATCGACATTCCGGAAGGTTTTCAGGGGACGGGTGGCATACCGGCGGATCAGCGCGCGCACATACCGGCCATCGATGTAATTCCACAGCAGCGGCGTCACCCCTTCCTCGCGGAAGGAATGGCTCATCACGATGTAGCGCACTCCCTCCCGGGCGGCCGTGCGGTACAGGCTGCTCGCAATGCCGATATCATCGGTGACGTCTATGTAGGGAACCCCCGCCCGGATAGTGCAGTTGGTCAGTTCCTGAGAATCCGGCCAGTCCATGATCACGGTGTGAAGGTCCACATCCAGGGCAGCACACAGCCGGGCCAGGTTGGTCTTGGCCGTTTCAGCGTCCCAGCCGTTATCGAAATGCACCGCCAAGGGGCGCAGTCCCAATTCGCGCTTCACGTAATGCAGACAGTAGGACGTGTCCCGGCCGCCACTCACCCCGACCACGCAGTCATAAGCGCGCCCACGGCCCGCCCGACGCATCCGCTCAGCCAGCCGTTCCAGCACACGGCGCCCTTCCGGACCCGTGGGAAATGCCCGTTCCAGACGGTCTTGCAGATGACAGTAACTGCAGATTCCCCGATCATCAAACCGGATACCCGGCACCGATTCGTCCATCACGCATCGGATGCACATCCGCCGTTTCGCGGTAGCGAAAACCGCATCCGGATCCATCATGGAGTGGCCGTCTCCCGGAAAAAGGCGTGGTCGTAATCCTTCCATACCGGATCCAGCCCCGCACGGCGGATCATGGCCGCCACGGTCTCCGGGCTTCGGGTATCTTCAATCTCGAACTGCTCCAGCACGTCTTCACCGCGGCTCGCGTACCCTCCGGGACGGGTGCTGGAACCCGCGCTCATCGACGTAATCCCCAGCGTGACCAGCCGGTCTCTCAAGGCAGCCGGCTCCCGGGTGGAAAGATTGAATCCGGCCTGCGGCAGAAACAGCCGCATAGCCAGAATCAACTGCACCAGTTCTGCGTCCGACACCAGCCGGGGCGGCCTGAATCGGGATGGGGTGTGCCGCAGCCGCGGAAAAGACACAGACAGCGCGCTCTGCCAGCATATTCGCTGCAGATAACGCCCGTGCATCCCCATCCAGAAACCCTCGCAGGCCCAGTCATACAACCCCAGCAGGGCCCCGATGGTCAGCCTCCGAATTCCGGCACGCCCCGCCCGTTCCAGAGCGTCCAGCCTCCAGGCATAATCCATTTTCTGTCCGGATAGATGCACCTGTCTGTAGGTATCGGGGTCATAGGTCTCCTGGTACAGGGTCACCCCTTCCACGCCAGCTTCCTGCAACAGGGCGTACCCGGAAGTTTCCATAGCGTACACTTCCACCGATACGGAAGGGAAATATTCTGCGGCGATCCGGGCCGCCGCGGCAATCCGCTCCGGGGGAACCTTGGCCGGGGCCTCACCGGTCAGCAGCAATACGTGACGGAATCCCCGCTCCGCCAGCGCCCGGCATTCCACGTGAATCTCGTGATCTTTCAGCGTAACCCGGCGCAACCGAAGTCCTGACTTCGCCGCGAAGCCGCAGTACACACAGTCCGCCGCACACAGATTCGATATATAAATCGGCGCGTAGAGACTGATGGTTCGTCCAAAGTACTGGCGGGTCAACCGCCGGGCCAGCCGGGCCATGGGTTCCAGGTAGGACCGGGCGGCCGGTGAAAGCAGTGCCGCCAGGTCGATCAAGGTCCGATCTTCCCGGTCGAGGGCCCGTTCCACTGCGGCCGGTGTCGCCGAGGCGATCAGTTCCTGAACCCGTTCGGGCGGCCACTGTCTGATTTCACTGGAAAAAGCCATATGTGCCATCTGTCCTTGTACCGCCGCATCTGTTGGCAACCGGCAGGCATGCACCTCAATCCCGCGGCCCGACATTTCCGGAAGTTTCGAACAGGAATCCCGTGAGGGGAGAAGATGCTTCCGCGGCGTCCCGTTCGGGTGCCACACCCGCGCGCCAGGCCATGCGTCCGGCCTCCACGGCCATGGCGAAGGCCCGGGCCATGGCCGCCGGATCGGCCGCGTCGGCAATGGCGGTATTGACCAGTACCGCGTCCGCTCCTAACTCCATGGCTTCGGCCGCGTGGGACGGCGCGCCCAGGCCGGCATCCACCACCACAGGCACAGTCGCCTGCTCGATAATAATTCGGATCATGTCCCGGGTGCGTACGCCACGGTTGCTGCCGATCGGCGCGCCCAGAGGCATGACCGTCGCCGTGCCGATGTCCTGCAGACGCCGCGCCAGCACCGGATCCGCCTGGATATACGGCAATACCACAAAGCCCTCCTTCACCAGGATTTCCGCCGCGCGCAACGTTTCGACTGGATCCGGTAACAGATATTTCGGCTCCGGCGTCAGTTCCAGTTTAACCCATGGGGGCAACCCTGCCGAACGGGCCAGCCGCGCCAGCCGGACCGCTTCTTCCGCTGTGCGCGCGCCACTGGTATTCGGCAGGACCAGTTGCCGATTCGGGTCCAGCGCGGAAAGAATATCGCCTTCCTCAGGGCGGGAGAGGTCCACCCGTCGCAGGGCGACCGTCACAATTTCCGCCCCACTCGCGGCCACGGCCTCCCGCAGCGCCCGCGCGGAGGGAAATTTCCCCGTTCCAATCATCAGGCGAGACCGGAAAGTCCTGTCCGCAATCACCAGCGGATCAGAAAAGATATTTGGATTCACCGTCTCGGAAAAATTCATGGAAAACTCACTAAATCCACTCAGGCCTGCGGCCCGGAAAGAACCTTGCTGTCCAAGATGAATTATACCTTTGTGAACGGACCGCCGGATAACCGCTATTCCCCGGATTCCGCCAGTTCCCGCAACCGGTCCGGGCGGAGAATCTCGAGATTCCGCCCCTCCACACGGATCAGACCTTCCTGCTGAAAGCGACTCAGCAGGCGGCTGAGTGTTTCCGGCACGGTACCGATGTGAGCCGCGAGGGTGGCTTTGGAACCCGGTATCCGAACCCGTTTCCCATCACCCTCCTCTGCCATTGCCAGCAGTCGCCCCGCCAGCCGCGCTGACACTTCCCGCAGGGAGAGCGCGTCAATGAGGTCCACTAACCGCCGCAACCTGCGCGACAGTACTGCCAGCAGCCGCATCAGGAAATCCGGGTCCTCCCGGGCAGTCTGCAGAAAGGCCTCACGCGGCAGGAAAAGGGTCCGGCAGGGGGCCAATGCCATGGCTGATGCGGGAAAACTTGTCCCTGCGAACATGGCCACCTCACCCACAGGTTCTCCAGGACCGAACAGATGGATCACCTGCTCCCGGCCGTCCGGCCCAAGCCGGTACACTTTGACCAGACCGTCCGCGATCAGATGCATCCCGTCGGCCGTTTCTCCGGTATGAAACAGGATTTCACTTTTTTCGTACTGCCGGAAGGACACCCGGGACGCCAGCGCGCGCGTACAGTCTTCATCCAGTTCACAGAAGAGCGCGCATTCCCGCAACGCGGCCATCCGTTCTTCCAGCGATCCCGAAATCCGTTTCAAGCGATCATCCTTGCGGCCCCGTCCGGCTCCGGGCGGATCCGGCCAGCCGCGGGACAGTGATTCATGGTTCTTCCCCCTCTGCCAACCGGTGAAGTTGCTCAGGATCCCGCACCCTGATCCTCCGGTGGGCCAGTTCCAGCATACCCATCCGTTCGAACTGCAGGAGATGGGCCGTTACCGTTTCCCGGGCCGCCATGATCAGACGGCCCAGATCAAGATGGGTCAGACGTACCACACGTTGTCTGGGATCCATATACCGTTCCAGGGCCACCGCCAGCCGCCGCCGAACCGGCCAGAAAGTGATTTCGGCCAGACTGTCCCACGCGCGGCGGAGTTTCCGCGCCGTCTCGCCCGCTACCGCAAGGGTCAGATCCGGATACAGCCGGCACAGTTTCCGCAGGTCTTCCGCGCGCATCAGCAGCAGTACCGAAGGTTCTACCGTTTCGGCAAATTCTCCCCGACGGTACGCCTCTTCCAGGGCGGATTCCCCAAACATTTCGCCGGGACTGATCAGTGCCACATTGACCTCCCGTCCCCCAGGTCCTGAGCGCACCACCCGCACCCGACCCCGCGTCACCCAGTATACATAGTCGCTCGCTTCATCGGGGAAATACACGATCTGTCGGATGGTGTATTCGCGGTACACCAGGAGGGTACCGATCCGCTCCCGCGTGGCAGGCTCCAGCCGGGCGAAAAAGGGATGCTCCCCCAGCCGGGAGATATCAACGATCCGTGCGGGCATGCTCAATTCCCCGCCGCGGCTTCATGTCCGCATCGGGACGTAACGCCGCCGTTTCACACCAGACCAAGGTTCCGCAGGACGTTCTCCAGTTCAGGGGCCTTTTCCGCGCTGAGCGGAACCAGGGGCAACCTCAACACATTTTTGATCAGTCCCATCCGGGCCAGCGCCGCCTTGACCGGCATGGGATTGGTTTCAATAAACAATGCCTTAAACAAAGGCATCAGACGGTAGTGAATCTCCCGGGCGCCGGCATAATCCCCTGCCAGCGCGCGGCGGCACAACTCGGCTACCGGCCCCGGCGCGACATTGGCCGCCACGGAAACCACGCCGGTGGCGCCCACCGCCATCATAGGCAGGGTCAGGCTGTCATCTCCGGACATTACCGTGATATCACAAAGAGAAAGAATCTGACTCACCTGGTCGACACTTCCCGCCGCCTCCTTGATGGCCCGGATATTGTCTACCTGGCTCAGTTTCGCCACTGTGGCTGGAAGCATATTGGTACCCGTCCGGCTTGGCACGTTGTACAGCATGATCGGCAGGTTGGGCACAGCCTTCGCCACGGTCTCATAATGAGCGACCTGGCCCGCGGGTGTCGGCTTGTTGTAATACGGTGTGATCAGCAGCGCTCCGTCCGCGCCTGCTTCCGCCGCAAATTTCGTGAGTTCCACGGCTTCCCGCGTGCTGTTGGATCCCGTGCCAGCCAGTACTTTGGCCCGGCCTGCCGCCCGTTCCACCACAAACCGGATACACTGTTTCTGTTCTTCGTGGCTCAGCGTGGCGGCCTCACCCGTGCAGCCGCAGGGTACCAGCCCGTCGGTGCCGTGTTCCAGCTGAAAATCCACCAGATGTCCGTACGCCTCGAAATCCACGGAACCGTCTTCATTGAACGGCGTGGCCAGCGCTACATAGGATCCTTTAAACATGACTGCTCTCCTGGGGTTGCTGTTATCTTTCAGTTCTTTTGACTAGAAGGGGGGCGGGACATCATCCTCCACATACCCACCGCCCTCCAGTTCATATGGGTCATCGATGGCCGCATTGGCCACAACAGCCATTTTGGCAGCCGGGTCCTGATCGTCCAGCGGCACAAAACGCTGCATGCCCGGCATAAACAGCAGGTTGAAACGTCCTGTGGGGCCGTTTCGGTGCTTGGCCACCTTGATGCACAGTTCCTCTGTTCGCTGGGCGTTGGGTCGGTACAGAATCAGCACCACGTCCGCGTCCTGTTCGATAGCCCCGGACTCCCGCAGGTGGACCAGTTTGGGTTCACCCCGTTCATCCTTGTCGGCCTCACGGCTCAACTGGGACAGGGTCAATACGGGGACGTGCAGTTCCCGGGCCATACTTTTGATAAACCGGGAAATCTCAGCAATTTCGGCCTGACGGTTTTCCACCTGCCGCCCCACATGCATCAGTTGCAGATAGTCGATCACGATCATACACAGGTCATGCTGAGCGGCATGTCGGCGCGCCTTGGACCGCATCTCAAGCGGGGTCATGCCGGCGGTCTCGTCTATATAAATTTGCAGGCTCCGCATTTCTTCGGCAGCCCGCCGGACTTTGTCCAGTTCCACAGTCGAAAAGAAACCGCTACGCAACTTCTTCATGTCGACTTCGCCCGCCAGACACATAAGCCGGTTGACCAGTTGTTCCTTGGCCATCTCCAGACTGAAAATCAGGACCGTCCGCCCCGGCAGGGCCCGCGCGGCATTGAGACTGATATTGAGCGCGAGGGCTGTCTTGCCGACCGAAGGCCGCGCGGCCAGCACCACCATGTCGGACGGTTGGAATCCGGAAAGCAGCCGATCCAGCGGCCGGAACCCGGATGGCACACCCGTTAATTCGGAAGGATTTGCCCGCAGCCGCTCAAACCGTGCCTCGGCGTCCGTCACCAGGTCTCCCACCCAGTACACCGGATTCAGGTGACGCTGCTGATTCAAGCCGAAGATTTCCCGCTCGGCCATCTCCAGCAGTTGATCCACGTCTTCCTGCCCCTGATACGCCAGTACCCGCGTACGGTCACACACCGTGATCAGCCTGCGCTGCATCGCCTTCTGCAGTACGATCCGCGCGTAATACTCCGCGTGCTCGGAACTGGGGAACGCGTTGGTGAGTTCCGCCAGATACGCGCTTCCACCTGCCTTGTCCAGCAGGCCCATCCGCTGCAGTTCCTCACGGACCAGCACCGGATCCGTCGGCTGGTTCCGGCGGAACAGGGAGACGATGGCGTCATATATTGCCTGGTGCGCGGGGAAATAGAACGTGTCTGGCTGGTTCTCCCGCAACACCTCCACCACCGCGGCGGCAGCCTCCGCCCGCACCATCATCGCACCCAGAACCGCACGCTCCGCCTCACCGTCATACGGCGGCGTCATGTCACCCGTCACCGGCGGTACCGGCGCGTCCTGCTGCGTGCGCTTCTGTCTGGCCATAACCCACTTCCCCCTGTGTTCTGACGCACCCATCCAGCCGATTCGGGACTTCACGCCCGCCCGGCCGGATCAGCATTACTCCTCGTCGTCTTCCTCGTCATCGTCTTCGTCTGCCGTGCCCACTTCTTCCGGTTCGGTCTCGGTGGTCAGTTCACCTTCCAGGCCTTTTACCCAGACCTTCACGTTGGCCGCGATCCCTCCGGCCAGCCGGACGGTCACTGTGTAAATACCCAGGGCCTTGATCGGCTCGGCCAGTTCGATGGTTTTCCGGCTGACTTCAAATCCGGCCTCGGCCAGTTTCTCAGCAATCATGGCTGTGGTGACGGAGCCGAACAACTTGTCATGCTCGCCGGCACGCATCTCAAACTCGAGGGTCAGCCCCTCGATCTGGCGGGCCAGGGCGGTCAGTTCCGCCCGCCGGCGTTCTTCGCGCTTGCGGATAATGCGCAATTCATGCTCGATCTGCTTCGCGCTCGCGGCATCCACCGGCACAGCCAGTTTCCGCGGAATCAGGTAGTTGCGCGCGTATCCGTCCGCGACTGTCACTTTCTGTCCCACAGTACCGAGGTTTTCCACATCCTCACAAAGAATCACGTTCATGGACCCTGTCTCCTGTCTCTCCCGGAGCGGCAGCCCCGGAGTCCATTCTTTGCTTCATCCAGAATTTAATGTCACCTTTCCTCGGGCGGTGAACCCGAGCCATCGCCGTCATCATTCCGTCCGCGGGCCGCGGCCAGCCGGGCCAGCATCAGACGGTGGTCAAACCACGTATCAAAAAAACCGAACACCAGCAACATACCCTGCAGGCTGGTCACCATCAGCACCACCAACAGGGCTAACCCCATCAGCGGATGCACCCGGAACACTTCCAGACCGAACAGCACAATGCCCAGTCCGTTGAACCAGTACACCGCGCTCAGCCCGACGCCCAGGTTCCAGGATACGAACCGGACCGCTTCACTGGGACGGATATAGTCTATCACCATTCCGGAAAGGACCGCGATGACCAGCCAAACCAGTCCGTCCGCCGGCCGCATCAGCGCGAACCGTCCTTGGGGCTGCGGTGTCTGGCTGTCTGCCTCCTGCCTCCGCAGGATACCAAACAGCACCTGCGTCTGAAACAGGGCTACCATGTAGCACCCCGCAAAGACCGCGCCCACCACCACGTGCGGCAGATATTCCCGCCACCCGGTAATGGCGTCTGCACCTTCCGTGCCGGCCATCAGCCGGGCCTGGCTGTCCAGAAAGGCCTGCCAGTTGGCCAGGTTTTCCTGCCAGAACACCGCCATCTGAAGGCCTATCACGGCGAACTGCGCAAGGGCGAACACCGCCGCCACCTCGCCAAACCAGCCGCCCCGGCGGGTCCGGCGTCCCGCCGGAACACCGCCCAGGGAGATCAGCGTACCAACCGCTCCGGCAGCCAGGGATCCCCGGCTCACCGACAGCACTGCCAGATTCAACACTGACAAGGCTACGGTCAGGCCGTGCCGGCCGCATGCCTGTGACAACGCCACCGGCACAGCCAATACCATCGCGTTCAGCGGGGAGAATCCCGCCACCGAAAACACAAGCGACGCCACATAAAACGGTATGAGCGACGTCGCCTGCATGATTCATACTCCTGGCCGGGTCCGCCCCGGTCAATCGGCACAGTATGGAAGCAGGGCAACCTGCCGTGCCAGTTTGATCGCCCGGGTCAGCATCCGCTGGTGTTTGGCCGTCGCTCCGGTAATCCGACGCGATATGATCTTTCCCCGCTCAGTGATGTAATGCTTGAGCAGGTTCACATCTTTGTAATCAATATAGACAACCCGGTCCACCGTCAGCCGGCAGACTTTTGCGCGGGTCGCCTTTTTCTTTTTTCTCCGCCGAAGCCGCTTTTCACGGATCTTGGCTTTCATTTTTGCCGATATTCTGGCCATGGCTCCAAATCTCCAGAAGTTGCTTCAGTTGGACGCTCAGAAGGGAATGTCATCCTCGGGCGGCAGGTCATCCGGAACAGCCGGTTCAGGCGCAACCGCGGACGGTTCCGTCCCCGCTGGAGGTATGGGACCGGCGCTTCCGCCCCGTTCATCCCACTCCAGTGGAGTCACTCGTTCCGCGTTAACCTCAAGCCGGTTGCGTTTCTGGCCGTCCTGACCGGTCCACTCACTGGTCTGCAGCCGGCCTTCCACCAGCACTGCCCGGCCACGGGTCAGCCGCTGTCCCACGGACTCGGCCATCTGACCCCAGACCACCACATCCACAAAGGTTGTCACTTCCTGACGGTTACCGGCCTTATCCCGGTAGAAACGCGTATTGGCTACGCCTATTCGGCAATAGGCTTGTCCAGAACCGGTATACTTCAGTTCCGGATCCCGGGTCAGACGCCCCGCCAGAAAAACCTTGTTCAAATCCGGCACCCGCAAATCAGCCATGGATCTACTCCCCGCTCAGTCGTCGTTGTCCTCGTAATCCATGCGACGACCGCGGCGTCGGCCGCGGGCGCCCTCATACTCATCGTCGTCCTCATCAGACTCTTCATCTTCGCGGACACGCGTGGCCGCAAGACGTGCTTCTTCCTCGCGGCGCCGCGCCTGTTCGGCCTCCAGTTTCAGCGTGCGCTCGTCCATATATAACACAAGCGACCGGATCACCTGCTCCGAAAGTTTGAAGTAGTTGTCCAACTTTCGGGGCATTTCCTGGGTCGCCTGGAATCGCATCACCACATACACACCATCCGTAAATTTCCGAATCGGATAGGCGAGTTTGCGGCGGCCCCAGATGTCCGTGCGCGCGATGGTCCCACCGCCTGAAGTGATCATGCCCTCCACTTCGCGGACCACCGCCTGGATGCCATCATCGTCCACGGTTGGCGCGATGATAAACAGCGCTTCGTACGTTCGCATACCGATCTCACCTCCTTTCTTCTGATCACATTGCCGTCCTTCCGGACGTATTGGTAAGTTAATATTCTAGCACGCATGGTCATTCCCGTGCCACCTGCCCCAAAACGGTTCCGCAACCCCGTATGCTTCAAAATTCTGATATGATTCCCCCGGACAGATCACCCCTTGGCATCTTCCGTTCTCAGGCCAGTAACGATTATTTCCGAAAGGGTCCATGTCATGCCGGTAATTCTCCCCCCGCTGCTTGTCCTCATGCTGACACTGACCGCGCCGATACCGTCCGTTTCAGCCCAGCCCCAAATGCTGGCCTATTCGGCAACGCCTACTTCTTATTTCAACGAGCATGCCACGGAAGTAGCACGGCTTTATGACGGTTTTTTCTTCATTGCGGGCGACTGGGATGAGGGAATTGCCCAAAACATCGGTTTAGGCGAGGAAGAGGGGCATCCCGATCCCGACTGGCTGAAAAACGTGGCGGAAAACATCCGAAATCTGACTGCCGCAGGGGTGACA
>Ga0308390_1002713_pt1 | contig 10436 bp, 6 predicted proteins | sample Hotspr2Sample149_FD_202358 | JGI IMG/M metagenome (GOLD analysis project Ga0308390, IMG submission 202358) | Hot spring phototrophic mat microbial communities from Mushroom Spring, Yellowstone National Park, Wyoming, United States - 20040719_149 ...
GCTCTGGTCTATTCCACCTACATCGGGGGGAGTAGGGATGATTATGGCTATGCCATAGCGGTGGATGGGAGCGGCAACGCCTATGTGACGGGATACACTCGTTCCACCAACTACGATGTTACACCGGGGGCTTTCCAGACCACAAATGAAGGCGGGAGGGATGTTTTTGTGACGAAGCTGAATGCGAGAGGCACCGCTCTGGTCTATTCCACCTACATCGGGGGGAGTGGTGATGAGAGGGGCAATGCCATAGCGGTGGATGGGAGCGGCAACGCCTATGTGACGGGATGGACTATCTCCACCGACTACGATGTTACACCGGGGGCTTTCCAGACGACGAATGGAGGCGGGGCGGATGTTTTTGTGACGAAGGTGTGTCATCCCACCATCATCACCCTCACTTCCGCCCCCGGTACAAATAGTCAGACAGTCTGTGTGAATACGGCTATCACACCTATCACATACAGCACCACCGGTGCGACGGGAGCGACATTTTCGGACTTACCGTCAGGCGTAACAGGCACTTTCGCAGGCGGGAACATCACCATTTCAGGTACGCCTACGGTAGCGGGCACTTTCACCTACACGGTGACCTTGACAGGCGGCTGCGGAAATGTAACAGCCACAGGCACCATCATTGTGCAACCTAATAATACCATCACCCTCACTTCCGACCCCGGTACAGATAACCAGACAGTCTGTGTGGATACGCCTATCACGCCTATCACATACAGCACCACCGGTGCGACGGGAGCGACATATTCGGACTTACCGCCAGGCGTAACGCTCACTTTCTCAGGCGGCGACATCACCATCTCAGGCACCCCTACGGTAACGGGCACTTTCAACTACACGGCGACCCTGACAGGTGGCTGCGGAAATGTAACGGCCACAGGCACGCTGGTAGTGAATGCCTGTGAGCCAAATAGCCTGTTAGGTGGTGGCGGGGGAGGGCCCAGATGGCGAGTCTATCCTAATCCGACGAGCGGCTCCTTTACCATAGAGAGTAGCGAGGATGGCACCTTTGAGCTAATAAACGGGCTTGGGCAAGTGGTGCAGGTATATGCGGTGCGGCGAGGCCGAGCGGAGTTGCAAGCAACCCGCAGTGCGGGGGTGTATTACCTTCGGGAGCAACGCAGCGGCACCGTTCAGAAAGTCGTCATCTTAGAATAAAACGCCTTCCTAAGCTCATCCCGCTTATCCCCTCCCTCCCTTTTTCCTTTTGGGAAGAGGGAGGGGAGGGGCTGAGGTTTGTCGTATTGATGCATGGGAAGAGCTAAGCTGGTATCCATCTAGGCTGTTTCGGCCGCCCTGTAAAGCCTTCTCAAAGAGGGGCTTCCACGGCTTTCTGAATATAGGAGGGCAGAGTTATACCATTTCCCATTATAAACTTTCTTTTTGGGCGGTAACAGCCCTCAGCGCACCTGCTCCGTGGGGCGGGGGCGCTCAAAATGTCCCTCTTACCATCCCCCCACTCCCTACACCCTCTCCCCCCTTCCCAAGGGGGGAGAGGGTCGGGGTGAAGGGGGATCGTACACCCATGTACCCTGCCCCTTCGGGGCCCTCCTCGTGACTTTATACCACTTTAAGTCAAAGGCCTTCTTATACCATTTCTTGTGAGACGTAATATTTTGTATCTTTGTCCCCACACAAGGCTAAGTAGGCATAGCACGGCCATTGAAGATAGCTTGAAAGCATCCAGCAGAAGGGTTTTACCAGCTTTACAAGCAGGAGGTAGAGGCTTGGATAGCCAAGAGATGGCAGGCGCTGGGGATGTTGAGACGAGGGCAGCGGTTGAAGGGAGTGAAGGAGATAGTGGGAGTAGCGCATGTGATGGTTCAGCGGTGGGAGAGGTGGGGCTGCGGCGGGTATATCAACCGCCCTACTCTCCTGAATTCTGCGGAGCAGGTATTTGCGGAGGTTCGGCGGTGGGTAGAAGGGCGACGGTATGAGCGCATAGAAGCGAAGAAGGCAGCAGGGGGGTGCTGCGAGGGTTGGAGGCTGGGGGAAAGGTCTCATCGCTGGTAGGGTGGCATTATATCCGCCAAGCTTTGAATGCCCTGCCTTCATAAGTAAGAAGCTGTGTCTTTAGAAATGGTATTACATAAAAGAGCGATTTCAGAGACCTTCGGGCTTTCTCCAATCCAACCGCCAATCAGCATTTGACCTTTTCATTAGAGCCAGAGGACCCGCCTCCGTTACACCTTTTCTCAGATTTCTCTGCAACCCAAACCTTCCCGAAACTGCCTCATCGTGTATAGAATCATGTCAGAATGACACAATCTTTTTGGCAGCCTTTCAAGACAAAAATTCCCTTCCTACTCATCTTTGACCCGACTGAGGGGAGATTGCTAAGTTGGCACGGGAATTGCTATTTTTTTAGTATAAATATGTCTTATAAAAACTGGGGTCGCTCGCTTACTGACGGACTAAAAAAGTTTCCCCCCAAGAGGGGACGGCATCTACCTCGGACGGCCCTCTGCGGAGAGGCCGTAAGAACTCAGAGGTCCCTTAGGGCTTAATCCAAGTCAAAAACATAGCGGTTTCGTGTGTCAGATGGGTTTCGTAGGCCCGCATCAAGTTGCCTTCGCCCCATGGGCAGGAGTGCACTTGAAAGGAGGCCGGGCGGGTGACCAGCCTGACCTCCACAAGTATGCCAAAACCAAGTCTGCCTATGCGCAGCACTGACGAAACGTCCTTCCCAAAGAACGGGCGAAAGCCCTTCCATGAACCCCGCAGGGAACTGAGGGGGCACTATGGACGGGTCCAGCGCCGAGGAGCGCTATGAGCGAGTCACCGCAAAATCACATCTGAAAACCACAAAAGTCACACGTCTATGAACATCTATCAGGCTAATGTAGAGGTTAAAGGCATGATTTTAGGCGTTGCAAGACACTATCTACGGCTATATGAAGATTTCATTGATAAAGCTATAGCTTACCTCAAAAAGCAAGCGTATTCCATACCGCTGGAGCGTATAGAACTCGTAAAGCTTGTGCCGGTTACCTCCCAAGGCGGAACTACGAAGCAAAATCCTGAAGCAACCCCGATTTATCGCCTCTATCCAAAGTCTCCAGAAAACAGAAATGAGGAAAAAGCCATTGAGGCTTTATTTAGCGAACATACCCATGAAGTGTATGAGGATCAAGACTTCGATTGGAATAAGAGGATTGAGATTTATGACAAAAGTGAGGAGGATAACTATATCGAGGTCAAAACAGAAATAAAGAGTAAGAGGATATACCTAAGGCCAAACACCTACCAGTTAGACAAGCAGAAGCGTTCTATTCGTCGACTTTTAGAGAAACCGCTACCCGAACACGAACCCCTCTTGTACCTTTTTGGATTTTCTAACGAGAGATATTGGGATCAACCTACGATCTTCGTGCCATTAGAATGGAAGATTCTCACGAATGACAAGATAGAGGGGGTCAATGAGCAGCGGGCGTTTGTTCAAAAGGCTCTGGCAACGAATGACTTTGCCTTCATGGAAGGACCGCCCGGCTCGGGAAAAACCACAGTCATCATTGAACTCATAGCGCAGCTCGTAGCACAAGGTAAACGGGTCATGCTCTGTTCTGCTACCCATGCCGCCATTGATAATGTGATTGAGCGAGTGGCTGGAAGATACAAGCACATCCTCAGTGATCTGATTGTACCGGTCCGCATTAGCCGTTCTACTAAGGCAGTCAAGGAAAGCGTCAGACCCTATCTCTTACAAAACCTGGTAAGAACTTATTTAGATGAAACTTTGAAGTTCCTTCGGCAAAATCACCGTCTGGAAAGTCAAAAGTACCTTTTGGAAAATCTGGACTCTAAGGAGGGGGCAGGGTGGATGCAAATGCTGCTTTTAGAGTCAGCGAATCTGGTGGCTGGCACGATGATCGGCATCTTACAGCATCCCGCTATCAAGGGCAATCAGGAGGGCGTCCCCTTCGATGTGATGATAGTTGATGAGTCTTCCAAGGTGACTTTCATGGATTTCATCGTACCTGCCCTGTATGCCAAAAAGTGGATTCTGGTGGGGGATATCAAGCAGTTACCTCCGTACATCGAGGAGAACTACGTAGCGGAGTACCTAAACAGCTTTGCCAACCAAGAGAAACAAAAGGCTATTTTGGAGCGCTTTGAGATGAAAAGAATTTTAGCTAAAGGTGATTCTGACCTGATTATTTACTTCACATCCCGAGACCTGCATGAAGAGAAGCAAACTCTCCTCGCTGAGCTTCAGGAAATCACTCAAAGGGATGAAAGACATCTGGATATGAAGATAAAAAATTTTCTGGAAAAGGAACCCCACATCATTACACTAAGCAAAGAGGGTTTGGATGGCTGGATGAACGATAATACGAAGCTATGCGAGCTAAATGCAGCCGATATAATCATTTGCCAGGACAAGGGTAGCATAAGGGCATTCTTGGAGGAAGCCATTTTCGTGAAAGCTGTAGTCGTAGGGCCAGAAGAGAGTCGCTTTTGGAAAGGTGGGGATTTCACGCGTAAGCAGCGGTACCTCCACGGAAAGAACTATACTGACATGGATTTTTATCACGTGAGTCCAGATGAGGAGGGCTGGGCAGAGAAGGTTACTAATCAAATAATACAGTGCTTTGGCTTCCGGGACGTAATAAACCTATTCCAAAAAGCGGATTTAGAGCTTAGGTATTTACTGCCGGGGGAGTTGTGGGATAGAATGGAGGAAATCAAGCGGCTGGTGTTTCCTTCTATGTTAGAGATTTTGCAGAGGGGGGCAGGCCGAGAAAAAGACCAAAAGGCAAGCCGAGTCCTAACGGATGGTTTTAGCGATCAGCACAAAGAAAGCCGATTTGTGTCCCTGAGCTATCAGCATCGGATGCATCCAGATATTGCTGAAACCTCCAGAAAGTACTTTTATGGGGGAAAGAATCTTCATTCAGGTACCTCCGTGCAGAGGCCTTGGAGCGATCCATGGAGCGAACCGAGGAACGACTCACGGAGCGGGCCGAGAGTGCTCTGGATTCCCAATAACGACCCCACAGGCAATCGTAAAAATGGCAAAATCATCAATCCCACGGAAGTAAAGCACATGGAAAAGAAGCTAATAGAGTTTTTAGAGTGGGCCAAAGACAATCAGCCCAACAAAGACAATCCCAAGCCCAATGACGAGAGGTACGAGCTGGCCATCTTGACCTTTTATCGGGACCAAGAGCAAGAACTCCGAGAAATGGTAAGAAGAGTGACGGGTCAGAAGAGGCATTATGCCAGGTTTCAAAAGTACAATGTAGATATTTTTCTCTATACGGTGGATAAGTTTCAAGGTCAGGAAGCCGATGTGGTACTCTTAGGATTTACGAAGTTCACACCGTATGCCCACTACAATAGCCCAAACCGCCTAAATGTAGCTCTCACGCGTGCCCGGCACAAGCTGTTTCTTTTCGGACATCGGGTCTGGTTTGCAGAAAAGGCCAAACTCGAAGCCTTGAAAGAACTTGCTGAAAAAGACCCCATAACAACTTACTGATATGATAGTTCTGAGAGGGAAAGAGAAGTTAGCTTTGTATGAGGTGCTACTGACGCTGGAAAAAGAGCAAAAGAATCCTCCTTTTGTGGCGATTTTGAAGCGGGCTGACGAGGGCGGTGGAGAGATCACACCCGCGCAAGTGCGGGCGGACCTGCTTCCTGCCTTGCCGCTCACAGCCTGTCAGAACCTTTTGAGCCGGCTCGAAGACCTCGGGTACTTAAGCTCCCAAGGGGCACGGACAAACGGCTCCAGCAAGAGCGAAACCATTTTCTACCTTACCGATAAAGGCGAAGCGGCAGCTCAAACTCAGACCTTCTGGCAAACAGAAAAAGGCTTGTATGACCTCTACCTTTCAGAATCCACACTGGTGCAAGAACTCACTGGCCAGCCACTCATCAAAATATCTCCTCACTACGGCCCACCAAGTAAAGGAAACCCCGAAGAAGTTCCCGACGTCTTGCATGACTATTGGAATAAAGAAGTAAGAATAATGGATAAGGAGGGACATGAGGAGGTAGTTCGCATAGTCCACTTTGAGGCAAACTGCATTCCTATGGAGCCGGTGGAGGTCACCTTGGAGATTGAAGTGGCGGGGGAGGAAGGTACGATTCGGTTTATGGAAGTTTCTTCCCAAAAGAGCATGCCTCAGCCCAATGAGGCCCCCGCCCCAGAAGCAAAGTCCAATGGCCTCCTCGCTAAGTTTCACACGTCGCTGAGTGAAGAATCGGTGCGGGAAGAGCTACTTAAAAGTAAGTTCGGAGCATCTTACGATGAGGTCAAGAAGGTCATACGGGTGCCCTTTGATCCCAATAACCTGGCATGGGTGAGAGATGTGAAGCTTGAGAAACCCACTTGGAGAGGTGTTTCATTTGGGCCTGTCCGTCTTGAGAAGGTCTCTTTTCTCCCCGCCAATGAGCAGGAGGCTCGGATGTGGGTGGAGGAATGGCTCTTCCGAAAAATAGACAGGTACTTCTGGGACGAGGAGGAGTTCCGAACCTATGTGGAGGAGGAGCTAAGGCCGATATTGGACCACTACCCAGAGCTGAAAAATTTGGGGCGCAAAGAGTTAGTGGAGAAGTTTTCCAAAAGGGAAAACGCCTTTTACACTATTGCTAAGTTGGAAACCACAACCTATTTGACATACTGATATGAAGCAGCTGGTCAAGAATATTGATTTGGAGAATGATAGGGTGATAGAGTACCCTATCCTGCCGCATGGTTCGGGCTGGCAATCTTCGGAAGGGTTTCCTCTCTCGGTCTTGGAGACTGGCAAAGCGGGTAAGCTCCTGCGCAAAATGATAGAGACGGTAGAGGCGGCGCAGGACTTTATCTGCATGCAGTCGTTCCTCATGGAGGATACAGAGCTAATCGAAGCTCTGGTAAAAGCTCAGGCACGAGGCGTCCGGATATTTGTGCTTAGCTCTAAAGAACCTTACCTCAAAGAAACCCTCGACCAAGAGCCAGAATGGGACCAAAAGGCCAGAGAGGCTTACATCCGTCTACTGGAAGAAAAATTCAAGTACCGATTTCTCCTCAGGTCTGCCCCCGCCTTCCATGCGAAGTACCTTCTTGTCGACCCTAAGACGAATCCCAAGGGCTTTCTTTGCACGAATAACTTCACTCGGAGGGCCTTTCGAGAAAACATAGAGCTGGCTATCGAGCTGAGCCAAGCGCAGGTAGAGGAGCTCTTCAAAGTCTTCGTATATCACTTTTGGGAACATGCGACGGATGAGCACACGGGTCGGAGGGAGTTTGCTAAGGTCAGTGCGGCTCATCGATTTTCGCTTTCTGAGCTAAAGCATATCCTTCTAACTTCGCCCAACGAAAGCCTCAACACCTTAGGCCCTTCCCTTCTGAGGGCCATTCAAAAAGCGGAGAAGTCTATTTCCCTCTCTACTTTTCATTTGGATAAGGACCATCCGCTGGTCATAGCACTCCGAACCAAGGCCAAAGCAGGGGTGAAAGTAATACTTTTCACCTGGCCGATGGAGGGGTATTTTCAGCAGCACCTTAGGGACCTCATCAAAGAGGGGATAGAAGTCTATCTCAACCCCCGCACCCATGCCAAGTCTCTCCTAATCGACGGCCGAGAAGGATACATCTTTACTGCGAATCTGAAGGCGGAGGGATTAGAGAAGGGCTTAGAGGTCGGGGTGAGACTAAATGAGCGGCAGACAGCCCACTTAGCGCGCCTTCACGAGTGGTGGGCCAAAGACTTCGAGAAAAAAGCCTACCCCGCCCGCAAAGCAAAAGACATAGAGAAATACTACACCTTTGTGAAAGGCAAGCTCGCCCCTATACAGCTTCGCCATGAAGTCCGAGACCCTATACGCAAGTCTATCAGCACCGTTTCCGAGCTACTAAGTTTCTTTGACCAGAAGATCTCCCTCGACCCGAACGCCCATCGGTCCCTCAAAGTGGACTTGATAGCAGACATCCAACCCGTTCCCAGCGACATCCCCACAACCCCCTCTGAGAGTAAGTTTGAAGTCGTAGAAATAGAGGAAACCTCAAAGGAAAACCCAAAAGCAGCCAAAGAAGAGAGTAAGGAGAGGGCTGAAGCAAAAGAAAAAGACAAGCTTAAACCGCCAAAGAAGCGGCGATTCGTGGTGATTTACGAGGATTTTCAGCTGGAGGATATTGGGGCGCTTAGTGAGTATCGGGATCTAAGGATGTACTATGCGAATAGGCGGTGAGGGGTAAGGGCGATTAGCGAGTTGCCTTTACCCCCCTGAGGGGTAGGAAGCGATTATAAGCAGGACGGCCGGGGTCAGCTCCTCTCTTGACGGAGGGCCCTCACGTCGGTGGATAACTGCAAGGATGACTCTGAGCAAGCCTATGAGCCTACTCAAAATAGACCCATGGATCTCAGTCTCATCGAGGCTGTCTTCAGGCTTTCCACACCTCAGCGCTGGTCAAATCAAGGCCGCAAACTCTCGTAATGAGCACACCAAGCTCAACCTCAAACTGCCCACCCTTTCAGAGCGCCTCTGCAAGCCTCCACGGAGAGAGATTCTCATCTGAACTTTCACCCCAATCCAGACGTCTTATGAAAAACTCAATAAAAATACAAGAAAAAACAGGATGGGTGATCCCCACTGTCAACTTTCACTTCATTGAAGAGTGTAACTATCGCTGTGTCTTCTGCTATGCCAACTATCCCGCAAACAGGAAGAAGGAGATTTTGAGCGACGATGAAAAAATGGCCCTCATAGAGCAAATTGGTAAAGATGGGAGATTTAGAAAGATAAACTTTGCGGGGGGAGAACCCTTTCTGTATGAGAGGCTTTTAGACCTCGTTCGCTGTGCCAAGCAGCATGGCCTTGAAACGAGCATTGTTACCAACCTCAGTCTCCTAACGCAGGAAACTTTGAGCAAGTATGTTGGATATTTGGACATATTAGGACTGAGCATTGACTCCCTTGATCCTGAAATCCTAATAAAGCATGGTCGCTATGAAGGCGGTATTCCAGATGATCTTCAAGATAATATACTGGCAATCGCCGAATTTTGTCATCAGAATGGCATAATGGTGAAAGTTAACACGGTTGTAACCCAAGCTAATCGATACGAGATTCTGGCGCGATTTGTAAACCAGCTAAGGGCGTTTAGATGGAAGATACTGCAGGTCAATATTGTGCCGGGCTTAGTGCCCAAAAAGGCCTACCCGCTAAGAGTCCCGGAAGAAGAGTTCTATGCATACGTAGAAGCTAATCGTCCCTATATTGATAGTAGCAAAACAGAGATAGTTGTAGAAACAGAGCGCCTTATGCAAAGTTCCTACCTCATGATCAATCCTTATGGCGAGTTTGAGTTCCGAGATGACGAGAATCGACTGCATCAAAGTCGGAAAATCTTAGAGGTGGGTGTGGAGGAGGCGCTACGAGAAGTTCATACGGATTATCAGCGGTTTTTGGAGCGAGGGGGGGAGTATAGGGTTTCTGAGGTGAGGGCCAAGGGGTGAGGGATGGGCGACTAGATTTTGGGAGTGGTGGCTCGCCTTTAGGGCAGATCGTAGCCCCTGCTCGTCCCCGCCTTGGAAGGGCGCGGGCGGCCAAAATCTCCCTTTTCATTTGAAGACTGCATGGAAGCACCCTGCGGAGGTGTTTTAGGAGCTTTACAGGCGAGAGAGATAAGCCGAGATAGTGAGGGGATAGCAGGTATTGTGGTTGTTACGGCGAGGGGAGCGATTGAAGCGGGTGAAAGAGGGGGTAAGAGTAGCGCATGTGCGTAGCGGTGGGTAAAGTGGTATGAGGCGGGGTATAGAGGCACAGATTAGGGAGTGGGGCCAGAAGTATGGACGCGGGAGAGGAGGGTGACGGAGGCGGTATTGTAGGGGCGGTTTCGGACGATAGGGGAGGCGGTGGCATGGTGTAGGAGGGAGCTGGGGGTGGCGGTTTCCTACAAGAAGTTGTACTCCTGGTTTCGGCGTTAGGCGTGCCACGGCCGATGGCGGAGAAAGCGGATCAGCAGGCGCAGGAGGCGTGGAAAAAGGGGGGCTACTGGCAGCCTTGCAGGCGGAGAGGCTAAGGCGAGGGCAAGAGGGGGCGTTTGTAGATGAGATATCGCATGCTTTATATCTATCGCTGCCTTTTTTGACAAAGTCCTCACCCCCCACACTTGGGGCACGCTTTGATCAGAGATATAAAGCACTAACCATCACTCATAAGTTAGCACTCTCCTCCGCCTCCACGATGTAGTTATGCAGGCTCCCCAGCGCCTGTCCCAAGAGAAGCACCTCATCGCCGGGCTTAAGCCAAACCTCGGGGGCGGTAGGGTCTTCGCGGCGGCGGGTGCCATTGAGCTCTAAGAAGCACCCCGTACCCACCGTCCCCGACCCTATTACCTCGCCCGGCTCCACCTGAACCCCATAACTAACCCGCTCCAAAATCTCCGCAAAAGTCCAGCTCATATCGGAGAGGTAGCCGTAGCTGACGGG
>Ga0308390_1002715_pt1 | contig 10436 bp, 8 predicted proteins | sample Hotspr2Sample149_FD_202358 | JGI IMG/M metagenome (GOLD analysis project Ga0308390, IMG submission 202358) | Hot spring phototrophic mat microbial communities from Mushroom Spring, Yellowstone National Park, Wyoming, United States - 20040719_149 ...
GGCGGCGACATTTCTACCGGCATGAACGCTACAGTCAAAACACGATTATTGAACGCGGTAAAGCGCTGGCGTTGAGTGCTCAGGAATGGGAGTATCTAGCTCTGGTTACATATAAGCATATGTATATTCACCACTTGGCAGAAAATGGGAGCCCGCCTACTCGCCGAGCGATCTTTCGCTATTTTCGTGCTACAGGCGAGGCAGGGGTGGATATATGTCTCTTATCGCTTGCCGATCTTTTGGGTACTTATCAAGCCACATTGTCGCAAGATACCTGGTTGACCGAACTGGATATTTGTCGTACCTTGTTTGAGTCCTGGTGGGAGAAAAAGGAGGAGATTATTGTTCCAGCTCGGCTACTGAATGGTGAAGAGTTGATGGAGGCGCTTTCCTTACAACCGGGACCACTGGTTGGAAGACTATTGAAAGAAATTCAGGAAGCGCAGGCTGCCGGTGAAATTTTTGATCGTCAGCAGGCTTTAGAGTTTGCCAGAAAACGCTTGGTGGATTACAATGAAAGAACTTAAGAAAATGGATGAAAAGGTGCAATTGTATTTTGAAGAGTATGGTAAGGGAACGCCTGTAGTGTTTGTTCACGGGTTTCCACTTGACCATACAATCTGGTATCCCCTTTTACCGTTCCTGCAGGGAAAAGCCCGTTTGATTTTGCCTGATTTGCGCGGACATGGCAAATCCCCGGCGACCAAAGGGGGGTATGACATGGGCGCGCTGGCGGATGATATTAAAGACATGCTGGATGGGTTGAATATCAGACAGGCTGTTTTGGTGGGGCATTCAATGGGTGGTTATGTCAGTCTGGCATTCGCCCGGTGCTATCCAGAGCGGTTATTGGGGCTGGCATTGGTTGCCAGTCATGCAGCCGCTGATACACCTGAGCGGCGTCAGGGTCGTTTACAAACTGCTGGCGAAGTTGAACGGCGCGGTGTAAAATCGCTTGCCAGAACCATGCCTGAAAAGCTAACCGCTCATCCCGAGTTGATAGAGCCTTTGCGTCGGCTTATTTTACAGGCAAATCCTGCAGGTGTGGCAGGTGCCTTGAGAGGAATGGCGGATAGAGAGGATATGACCAGACGCCTGTCAGAAATCAATGTTCCGGCGGTGATTATTGCGGGAGCACAGGATAGCCTTATACCTTTGGAAAAATCCAAAGAGATGGAACGGTTGTTGCCGCGTGGCTGGCTGGTTGAAGTCCCAGGTGCAGGACATTTACCCATGATGGAAGCGCCTGAAATGGTCGCTGAAGCGCTTCAACGGTTGTTCGAGAAAATCTGACGGGGTTTGCATTCAATCGCTGGAACCGTTATCCCTTGCTCTCTTTGGTAACCGGGCATACAGCAATATATTCCTGAATCAGGCAATCCGATAAGCCTTCTTCAATCAAAAGGGACGATAACTCGCTTAGCGACTCCTCTGAACTTGCCAGCAAGATCAATGTGTTCTGTTCGTTGCTGGGACTAAAAAGTATCAGACCAATGCCGTCCAGCGAGAACCTGCCCACTCCCGGTATCGTAACTGTTTCATCTGTGCCTGTTTTATTTCTATGAGTATTCGCTTCTTTCGTCACCTCAATAGAAGCAGAATCATACTGGGTTTCACTTGTTGCAGTTGGTGTCGGTGCGAGATTTAAAGTTTCTGAGGTTGGAGATGGGGTGACGGTTAAGGTCATCGTTTCGCTGTTCAAATCTTGAGTCTCTTCTCCTGCTATTGAAAACTCCAGATCGAATGCATCTAAAAAGGATTGGAGTTCTTTGGTCTGTGATTGTTGATAGGTACTCGTAATCAGCAGGTCATAACCCTCAATTGGTTTGTCGCTTAACTGGAGTGAGAGGTTTAAGGTGTTTAGAAATCGTTGATTGGTGTTAACCATTCCCAACATGTCCTGATCCAATGTAAGGTCTTTGGGCAACAACAATACCACGGGATGGGTAAATAGATAGGGAAAATCACGCAGGTTGCGCTGTCGTTTTTCGCCGCTTAACCATCGAGCCAGATTTTGTACCAGCAGTTGATTATCAGCCACTTGCACATAAGGGCGTGTCATAAAAGTCATGTCACCAAGAGCAACTACTTGCCCATCCATAGCGCGGGCAGCAACCACCCAACTGCCACCTGTATCCGTTAGTGAGGAATATGTGGTTTCTGGCACGGCGATTAATGCTTTTGCTTCGGTGCGGATAGAGTGCGCACTATAGAATATCACCTGCTCCAGATTTTTCATGAGTATATCCTGGGCAAAATCCGTCAGGATAATGTTCCGGAAATTCGCCTCATTTTTGAACATGTCATATAAATAGTCTTCGGCAAAAGCAATCTGATACGCTTCCAAAAGTGTGTTTGCAATGTTGACGCTTTGCAGTTTTTCAGCAGTATCACCGAACACATAACCGTAATAGCTCATATCTCGTGTCGGGTCGGTAATTACCAGTAACCGACCGCCGCGCGCAACAAACTTATTGATGGCATCACTCTCTTCTATCGAAAAGGGTGAAGTAGGCGCAATGACCACGTAAGCATCCGCATCTTTTAGCATCCGGATAAGCACATCCGGATCATCGTTAAATCGTAGCTCTGCTCTTAAGTCTGTCATAGCCCGTGTGAAAGGTTCTATCTCAGATACCGAAAACATATTATCGTGAGCAATATCCAGTAACACGACTGGGGGGCTTGAATTCCCCCTGTCTGCTGCTATTTCTGAAACAACCGGTGTAGATAGAGGAAAGGTTTGAAGTTCAATCTGTGAATAATTTGGTGTAGCTATGGGTTCGCTTCTAGTGTAACTGCCCTGATAAAACCAGAGAGTGCGAATCAAAACAGGCAGGATCAGGCATATGAGTGCAGTAATTGTCCGGTTGGTTTTCATGGCAACCTCTCTATTGGCGGAACGTATAAATAATAGATTCCAGCCTTTGCCGGGTAAGGCGTTAGAATACCTTCGGATGATGTAAGGAAAAATTGTTCAGAGGTGCGCTCTGGTAGACCTGCCAATACGCGCAGGTCTTCTGCGCGGTAATGAGCAATGCGTGCTATCGTTGCGGCTTTCTCATAAGCCTGGCTGAGTGAGCCAATTTCATCCACCAAACCGAGTTTTAAGCTTTCGACTCCGTTCCAGACTTGACCGCTTAAGATGATCTCATCCGGCGCTTTCAGCACCTTCGCTCTGCCCAATTTGACTGCTTGAAGGAAACCCTGTTTTGCAACCTCGATCTCACGCACAGTCGTATCCCGTGAACTTCCCCAAAGTTTATAGGGACCAGTCGAATATACATCATCAACAACCAGGGGATATTTGGGCAAAGCAGAATATACCCCGACGCTGCCAACGGTAGAATTGGGTTTTGCCAGAATGTAATCTGTCCCGACAGCAAGGTAATAAGCTCCACTGGCTGCCATTCCGTCAACTACTGTAATGACAGGTTTAGTTTGACGAAGTCGGACAAGTTCCATGTAAACAGCTTCTGTGTCGGCAACTGTCCCGCCTGGGCTGTCTATTACCAGAACTACCGCTTTGATCTCCGGATGTTGGCGCGCATAGCTGATCTGGGCAATCATATCTTGGGCAGAAAGGTTGTATATGGCATCCGTTAGATGAATCACGCCGATCAGTGGCTGCCTGATGAAAAAGGACAACAGAGTTCCTGCGATAAGGGGTAATACGACCCATAAAAGGATACCTCTGAGATTCCAGGCTGTAAAAAATTTTTTAGAGGAGAGCATACTTTCAATCATAATTTTTTCCTTTGTGGACTCTTGAAAAAAGAGGAAAGTAAAACATGTTGTTTGCCTGGCAGCGTTGGTGAAAAATATCTATTGTCCCCTCTCAGAGGATAAATTGTCTGCAAACTATTTGTTTCTTATGAGCGGGTCACCGAAATATTCAGTGATGTTACCTACCCTTGGCTTTGCGTGGCATTCTAGATCAAGGTTCTAAAGCTCTCGGGGAATTTTTACGGATAAATTTCGTCTAACATTGGCACGTAGAAACAGCGACAACCTTCGCTATGAGAGCAGCCGGGGAGAGGCAGTTTGGGAGCCTTGTCTTTAGGATAGGCACCCTGCATTTGCTGGCAGACAGGGCAGGAATCCGCCGCGATGGAAAGATAGACGCGCGTTACGCGTGGGTTTTTCTGAAATTGCTTTAGCGCTACATTGGCAATGGAGAATTCAGAGAGGTCTGCCTGACAATTCAGGCAATATTGTGCGGTGTCCGGGGATTGGGTATGACAAATGGAACAGGTCTGCAAGGGGACTACCTCCTGATTTTCTGAGATGTTTTTATTATAGCGAATTTCTCGCAGTAGTGGTGATGGAGTGACGAGATTAGAGAAGTTATCTTCGCACAAAGTTATAAGGTCGAATTCTGTTGCGGTTAATTTGTGGAAAATGACAAAAATGTACTTTCTGTGCGAGGTTTGCTGCTTGTACGCCGTGCCAGTTTGGTAATATGTGCGGCAATCACACTGGCAGAGCAAGGCTTTACTATATAGTCATCTGCCCCTGCTTGAAGAGCCGCGATAATCGTCTTGGGGCTGTCGAGAGCAGAAAGAATGAGAATAGGAGCATTACAAAACTTTCGGATCGTTTTACATAGATTTATGCCTGACATATCGGGCAATATTGCGTCCAGAACAATCACATCGGGCAATTCGGTTTGCAGGATACATATGGTTTCTTGAGCGGAACAAGCAGTAAAAATGGTAACTTCAGAAGCTCCCAAAAGCGGTGTGAGAACTTCGGCTGTGGAAGGGTCATCATCTGCAATGAGTAATTTCATGCAATTCCTCCGCTGTTCTTTTGCTTTAGACCTGCTTAATTATGAGACATCTTGTGGTAGATGAACCTTGCAGCTTGCTTACAAATTGGTGTATAGACAAGTGGAACAGAATGCTTTGTGAAATTTCGCCTTTGTGGTAAAATTTTACTGTTTGCGATCAACTATATTTGACCCGCTTGGCGGGTCAATTTTGAAATTAACAATTCCTCTGGAGGTAACCATGGTAGCAAAAAAATGGGTATATTTATTTAACGAAATTGACCAGGCTGAAGCCTATGCTGGTGGGGACTGGGACAAGGTGCGCGGTTTATTAGGGGGTAAAGGCGCCAATCTAGCCGAAATGACCCGCATTGGACTGCCAGTGCCGCCATTTTTTACGGTGACCACCGAAGCATGCAATGTTTATTCGGCAACGGGAAAATTCCCGGAAGGGCTATGGGATCAGATGATGGATGCCTTGAAAGTGGTGGAAAGCGCATCTGGAAAGACGTTTGGCGATGCCAAAAATCCATTGCTTGTTTCGTGCCGTTCTGGTGCCAAATTCTCGATGCCGGGCATGATGGACACTGTGTTGAACATTGGTTTGAACGACGAGACGGCAAAGGGTATGGTTGCCCTGACCCAAAATGAACGCTTTGTGAATGATTCCTATCGTCGGCTGATACAGATGTTTGGCGCTGTGGTATTAGGGATTCCAGACGAGGCATTTGAAGAGCCGATGGAAGAATTCAAGGCAAAGAAAGGTGCCAAGCTGGATACGGACTTGACAGCCGATGATTTGAAAGAATTAATTGCAATCTTCAAAGATGTAGTCCGGAAGGAGAAGGGTTTTGATTTTCCGCAGGATCCCTTTGAACAATTGCGATTGGCAACTGAGGCGGTTTTTAAGTCGTGGAATGGTAAACGTGCGGTTGATTACCGTCGTGCCGAAAATATTCCCGATGATCTTGGCACCGCAGTTAACATTGTGACAATGGTGTTCGGCAACATGGGCTTTGACTCCGGTACGGGTGTAGCGTTCACCCGCAATCCCTCTACTGGCGAAAAGAAAATGATGGGTGAGTATCTGCTCAATGCGCAGGGCGAAGATGTTGTTGCCGGGATTCGCAACACAGAAAATATCGAAAACCTTGAACGCGAAATGCCGGACGTCTATCGGCAGTTTATGGAGATTACTCAGAAGCTAGAATCGCATTACCGGGATATGCAGGATGTTGAGTTTACCATCGAACGCGGCAAACTATGGATGTTGCAGACGCGTAACGGAAAACGCACTGCCCAGGCTGAAGTCAAAATTGCTGTAGACATGGCGAATGAAGGATTGATCACTCGCGAAGAGGCGGTAAAGCGCGTCAAACCCAAACAGGTTGATGCACTGTTACACCCCATGTTCAAGGATGAAGCGATCAAAGCTGCCAAGAAGAGTGGTCGTTATCTTGCCAGTGGTGTTAATGCCTCGCCCGGCGCGGCTGTTGGGCGGGTTTACTTCGATGCAGATACTGCTGAGCATATGGGCAAAGAAGAAAAACAGCCTGTCATCATGGTGCGTCCCTTTACCAAGCCGGATGACGTACATGGAATGCTGGCAGCCAAAGGCATTCTGACTAGCGAGGGTGGTGCCACTTCTCATGCCGCGGTTGTTGCTCGTCAGTTTGGTGTGCCTTGTGTGGTTGGCGCGTCCGATTTTCGCATTGACCTGGACAAGCGCCAGATGTCTGTTGGTGAAATTGTTATCAAAGAAGGTGACTGGATTTCCTTAGATGGTGGAACAGGTGAGGTGTATTTGGGGCAAATCGAGTTGACCTCACCTGATTTGGAACAGCAGAAGGATTTGTTGACCTTGCTCAGTTGGGCGGACGAAATTTGCGCCCGACCGGGTATCCGGCAAGCACCCGAAGGGTGGCCAAGCCAGGGTTTGCAGGTCTGGGCGAATGCGGATTATCCCAAAGATGCACAGCGTGCTCGAGCTTTTGGCGCAGTCGGAATTGGTTTGTGTCGTACCGAGCACATGTTCTTTGAAGAAGAGAGATTGCCGATCGTTCAACGCATGATTTTGGCTGAGACTTCTGAGGAACGTACAAAAGCCTTGAATGAGCTGTTACCTTATCAGCGCTCGGATTTTGAGGGCTTATTTGAGGCAATGACCGGTTATCCAGTTATCATTCGCCTGATTGATCCGCCACTGCATGAATTTATGCCCGATGAAGAAAAATTATTTGAAGAGGTGATCACCATGCGGGTCAAGGGTGAAACCGAGGGGCTGGCAGAAAAAGAAAAACTGCTTGCCAGTATTCGCGCTATGCATGAATCCAATCCGATGATGGGACTACGTGGGGTTCGCCTGAGCATTGTAATGCCCGAAATTGTTGAGATGCAAGTGCGGGCGATCTTTGAAGCTGCGGCAAATGTTAAACTGCGCGGCTTTGAGCCAAAACCCGAGGTCATGATCCCGCTTACCGGGCATGTTAACGAGTTGAAAGTTATCCAGCCGCGGCTGATGGAAATTGCTAAGATGGTCATGGAGGAGAAGAAGGTACAGTTTGAGTATAAGTTTGGCACAATGATTGAGATTCCGCGCGCGGCACTGACTGCTGCGGAAATTGCCAGCATTGCCGAGTTTTTCTCATTCGGCACCAATGACCTGACGCAAATGACTTATGGGTATAGCAGGGATGATGCCGAGCGCAACTTCCTCGTTAAGTATGTGGAAGACGGCATCCTGCCAGCGAATCCTTTCCAGACTCTGGACTGGGATGGCGTTGGACGCCTGATGAGAATCGCTGTGGAGGATGGACGTAAAACCAGACTGAACTTGGAAGTAGGAATCTGCGGTGAGCACGGTGGTGATCCGGCTTCGATTGAGTTCTGCCATCTGGTTGGCAATAATTACGTTAGTTGCTCACCGTTCCGCGTGCCGGTGGCTCGTCTGGCGGCAGCCCATGCAGCACTCAAGCATGCACCGAAAAAGTAAGAAACCATTACACGATTGAATGTAATATGCGGGTCTGTTCTGAGCAATTTTGCTTGGACAGACCCGCTTTTTGATCTGCAGTCAGGAAAAACGGTTTAGGATAAACGAATTATCGTTTTACACTGAAAGGGTTAAAACAAGCAGGTCTGATATAATTTTGCCTAATGACAACAAGTGATTAATTTCTCAATTTTAGGAGGCATATTCGCTTTCATGGAGAAGCTAGAGTATCTTGATTTGTATCAGCAGATGGTCGTGATTCGCCGTCTTGAAGAGATGGCTGCGGAGCTTTATCAGAAGGGAAAGATCGGTGGCTTTTTGCATTTGTACATTGGTCAGGAAGCAGTCAGCACTGGTTTGATCTCCGCCCGCAGACCGGAAGACCGCGTCATCACAGCCTATCGCGATCATGGCGTCGCTATCAATTGTGGGATTTCTGCCAATGAAGTCATGGCGGAACTGCTTGGCAAAGCTACAGGTTGCTCGCGCGGCAAGGGCGGTTCAATGCATTTAGCGGATGTCAGCAAGAACTTCTGGGGTGGTCATGCAATTGTTGGCGCTCATTTGCCCATTGCGGCAGGTTTAGCGCTTGGTGACGTTTATAAAGGCCGTAAGGCAGTCACAATTTGCATGTTTGGCGATGGTGCCACAAACATCGGTTTTTTTCACGAGGCATTGAACCTTTCCAAAGTCTGGAACCTGCCTGTTTTGTGGGTGTGCGAGAATAATCAGTATGGTATGGGTACAGCAGTAGAACGCGCCTCGGCAGTTTCTGAAATTCGTCAGAAAGCCTGTGGATACGGTATGAAGAATGAAGCAATCAATGGTATGGACGTAATCGAGGTGCGTGAAGCCGCATTGCGTATCCTAGAAGAAATCCGGAATGGCAGCGGACCTCAATTGCTAGAAATTAACACTTATCGTTTTCGTGGGCATTCGATGGGTGATCCAGAACGCTATCGGAAGGCAGAGGAGGTTCATCAATGGCAGGAAAATGATCCGATTGGGATTTACCGACGCTATCTTATCGACAAAGGAATCGCCACGGAGACGGAATTGAACGAACAGGATGATCTCGCTGAACAGATTGTGCAGAAAGCCGTTGAGTTTGCCGAAGCCAGCCCGGAACCGGTTCCTGAAGACCTTTATGCCCATGTTTATGTTGAGGGATAGGAGGGTGAACAATGGCGAGATTAACAATGCGTGAAGCGATTTCGCAGGCACTCTGGGAGGAAATGGAGCGCGATCCGGATGTTTTTATTCTGGGTGAAGAGGTTGGTGTTTGGGGAGGAACTTATGCAGTGACCAAAGGATTTTATGATCACTTTGGCGCGGAGCGGGTGCGTGATACCCCTATTTCGGAGGCGGCAATTGTTGGCGCGGCGATTGGCGCGGCGTTGACTGGTTTGCGTCCGGTGGCAGAATTAATGACCATTAATTTTGCCTTTGTTGCTATGGATCACATTGTCAATGAAGCAGCAAAATTGCACTATATGTTTGGTGGTCAGATGGTGTTGCCGCTGGTTATTCGCACCACCAGCGGCGGAGGCCGTCAATTGGGTGCAACCCATTCGCAAACCCCTGATGCTATCTTTGCTCACTTTCCTGGGTTGAAAGTAGTTGCACCAGGTACACCGGCGGATGCCAAAGGGTTGCTCAAGGCTGCGATCCGCAGCAATGATCCGATATTATTCATTGAACACGCCACGCTTTATCAGATGCGCGGTGAAGTCCCGGAAGGCGATTACATTGTGCCGATTGGGAAATCGGCTGTTCAACGAGCCGGGCGCGATGTTACGATTGTTACTTACAGCAAGATGCTGGAGACTTCGCTGAAAGCGGCTGACCAACTGGCAAAAGAGGGTATCGAGGCAGAGATTGTTGACTTACGAACATTGCGACCGTTGGATATGGAACCTGTCTTTGAGTCAGTGAAGAAGACCAACCGCGCGGTGATTGTGGAGGAAGGTTGGAAATCATACGGTGTTGGTGCAGAGGTGTCTGCCCGCATTTATGAACAGGTTTTTGATTACATTGATGCGCCTGTTCAACGAGTGGCACAAAAAGAAGTCCCATTGCCTTATAATCGAACGCTTGAACAGATGGCGCTTCCACAAGTGGAAGATGTGATTGCGGCGGTCAAGGAGGTGCTGTAATGGCTGAAACGGTCATTATGCCCAAACTTGGATTTGATATGGCAGAAGGCAGGCTGGTGCGTTGGGTCAAAGCGGAGGGCGAAACGGTCAATAAAGGAGAAGTTTTGGCTGAAATTGAGACTGATAAAGCCACTGTTGAAGTTGAGTCGAACTTCTCTGGTGTTTTAGCGCGCTGTCTGGTGGAGCAGGGTAGTGTTGTACCGGTGGGCGCTCCGATTGCCATCATTGCTGCACCTGGTGAAAACCCAGATGAGGTTCTGAGGGGCAGCGCGGCAGAGGTAAAATCGAGCGTGGTGGGGGAAGCTTCTTCAATGGTAACATCACCACTTCCTCCGTCTTCTCCTAGGGAAGAATTATCAACCGGACGGGTGTTCAGTTCACCGTTAGCGCGCAAAATTGCCCGTGAGCAAGGGATTGATCTGGGGAGGATTCGCGGAAGTGGACCAGGCGGGCGAATCGTTCGGCGAGATGTTGAAGCAGCGCTGGCTGTCAGGAATGCGTCTCAGCCAGCCGTTGT
>Ga0308390_1002718_pt1 | contig 10429 bp, 14 predicted proteins | sample Hotspr2Sample149_FD_202358 | JGI IMG/M metagenome (GOLD analysis project Ga0308390, IMG submission 202358) | Hot spring phototrophic mat microbial communities from Mushroom Spring, Yellowstone National Park, Wyoming, United States - 20040719_149 ...
CAACCTGCGCAATCCGATCGTGTGTCGGAAAGGTCTGATTGACCTGGCACCGATACACCGTAACAGGCTGGTCAATGATAGCGAACAAGCGCGCTGCCAGACCGTCCGAACGCAAAATCGCAATTTCTTGAGGTGTCGCTGCCCGGCTCATACGACCTCCACTAAATTAGTAAACAAAACAGTAAATTCAAGCCGGTCGCGCCGTTTCGATGGGTCTCTTTCTTCTTCCTCAGGCCAATGCATGATTGCTTGATATGTGTGATAGGTATCATCATTTGCCAGTGTGCGAATATATACTGCGGCTGAAGCTCCTGGACAGAATGTTCGTAACTGCGCGCGCTGGGCAGAAGTTAACAATGCAAAAATCCAGCGGCAAGTCGGATAACCTCGTCCATAAGACTTACCGCTCGCCGCCATTATCCGTTCCGCGTAGTCCGTAAAAACCGACCGGGGCACAGGCAGCGGTGTTGCCAGCGCCTCAATGTTTGTCATTCCAGCTAGTGTGTTACCAATCCTGAAATCTGCCAATTTTTACCCTCCAAGCACTGCAGCCGATTTCAAATCTCGCCTCGCTAACAGCCGCTCTACTTCCCGTATTACCTGATTAAGTGTAAGCGATGATGTTTCAATTTGCATCTGGATTACCTTCCCCCCTGCATACTGAGTATCACGCAACAGAGATTGTGTCAGTGAATTTGGCACGATTGCCCCGCTTACTGAGGGAACAAACAATTCTGGTCCTTGTTCGCCTACAAGATATGCCTGTTGAGCGAATACATATCCACCTGAAGCACGTCCTCGTGGTTTGGTAGAAGTGGTAGTCAAAAATCCTTTTACCTGCTGCTCCAGCCAAGCGCGATAGCTCGCAGTCAATTCCATCCCTGCTTTTTGCAATATTGCCTGGTCATTTAAAGCCAAGGCTCGTAAGATATTTAACCTGTTCTGTTCAGCATTGTACAATTGTTGAAGTTCATTCTTGTATTGCCTGTCAAATTGTTCCAGTCGTTTACGTTGTTGTTCATTAAGTTGCCTTAACTCTTCAACGTATTGCGCCCTCAATTGCAACATACGTTGTTGGTGTTGTTTTGCCAGATCTGCCATTTGCGCACGGAATTCTTCCAATCTGCGCTGGCGCTGAAGCGCAAACTGTTCGTCCAATTCTTGAATTTGCCGCGTGAAATCCTCGGAGCGCCGGGCTGCCTGAATACGATAGGCTTCTTCCTCTTCCTGTCTTTGCCTTTCGTAGGCGCGCTGTTCGCGTATGATACCCAGCGCGTCGCGCTCTTCAATCAACTCTTGCAACCGCTCTTCATGATCAATGCGCAAGCTGCGCATGCGGCGCTGATGATCTTCCTCTGCACGCTGGACGTCAATTTGATAATTTTGCGCAATCTTCAAACGATTCCGATAATAATCCTGCTCTATCTGCCGTTCGGAGCGGGCAAAATCACGCATCAGCCGCTGACGCTGTTCTGCGTATTGGGCTATCAGCGAATTTCGGCTGTTTTCATAATTGCGTTCGATTTCAACTCGCCGTGCTGCGAATTCAAGAATAATTTGATTGCGTTCAGCCTGTGCACGCTGCTCATATTCAACGCGCTGGCTCTGCGCTTGTCTGTAAGCCTGATAGGCGTCTAATTGCTGTTGATAAACCAATGTAGTTTTTTCAACTGCCTGAGCGTTTTTTTCGATCACCCCAGTAAGCTCACCAATGGACAGAGCCCACCTTCGTGCCTGAACCTCCCCAAACAACTTCCCTGCGTAATACGCTGCAATGGTTGCTAACTGCCCTGGTGCATTTGCCAAATTCCGCTCTTGTCCAAATTTCGTTTGCGCTAGTGCGTTATATCCTGCATACGCTCCTATTCCAACTGCTGCAGTAACACCAACGTATGGATTGAGTAATGCTCCTTTGCCAAGTGCGCCGACAGAAGCCAACATTCCGCCTAAATTGAGCCCTTTTAGGGCACCGACCAGCATTGCTATTTGACCAGCCAATTGAGCAAACCCGCCAACCGTCAACAATCCGCCGCCAAGCAGCATTGCTGCTTTCACCAGCTCTGGATTCCGTTCAACAACAGCAGCAATTTTTTCTACCAGGTTTGCTGCCGCGCGAATTGCCGGGAGCAATTCTTGCGTTGCTACTGCTCCAATTCGTACAAAAGAATTTTGAATGTCTTGTTGTGCCTGCCGCCATTCTTGCGCCACAGTATCAAATGGAGAAGCAACCTGTAGATATGTCTGTATGCCACCTGTAATCGGCGACAGAATGGATCTCCCAGCGCGTTCCAAAGCATTACCAACGCGTTCGAGTTTTTGACCAATATCACGTATATTGAACAGATTATCCCGAATATCACGTGATGCATTCGACATACCGCGCAGTGCAGTCTGTGCCTGACGTGCTTTTTGATCCAATTCGATCAACTCTTCAGTTACTTCTTGCAACTCTCTCTCTACTGCGGTAATATCCTTCCCCACTGCTGAGTGCAGCTTCATTGTTTCGCGCAGTACCTGAATACGTTTTTGCAGCTCCTCCGCGCGGCTTTGGATCCTTTTCATATCATCCTGTACCTTCGCCGCATCGGAGCCGAAGACTAACAAAAGTTTTAGTTGCTTTTCGTCCATGAATCACCTACAATAAAGTTATGTACAGCAGTTGGTTCAAGAATGAAAATGAGGAAAATCCAGAAGAATACCATTTATCCACGCTGCGTTTTACTAACAATGGAACGATCTGGTTTGTTTCAATGATTCTGGTGTCATTCTTCCTCATCGGACTGGCTGTTTTCGTTCCAGACCCTGGCATATATATTGCCCTGTGCGGTTTACCGCTGGCAGCAATTGTCTTTGTCATTTGGCTGCTTATCCTACTCAGTATCATTTGACTCCTTCCGCAATTTTTCACCGATCGATTTGAGGTGGATAACTGCCCGAAGCAAATCTTCCGGCTGCTGTAGAATTGTGTTGATGTCCCATTTCCATTCCACAACTTCCAGTATCAGTAAAATCTCCAGTGCTTGCGATAAAACCACAACAGGGATATTTCCAAGACCAAATTGCTCATCTGGAAAATCCCTGCTGGCCGTGGCACAATAAAACGCCTGTAATTGCTTGACAATCTCTAATCTTTTTTTTCGGCGTCTTGCTCCTCCAGCGGCTGCAAAGCCCAGCCTGGATTCTCCTCAATTACCGCTGCAAACCATGCCTCACCAATCTCATACGGCAAAGCGCAAAACTCTTCCGGTGACAACGATTGAATATCTTTTACTTCACCATTGGTTTCAATGACGCCTTCCGTGCATCCCAAACAGCGCGGATAGACCATCACCGCAACCGCCTGCTCAGCTTCACTTCGATACTCAGTATCCTGGGTGCGGCCGGCTAAAATTCCGCGCCGCATGACATCTGCAACGGTGGCGTGGCGCACGGTCAGGCGTACTGTGATGCCTTCAGCGGTCAACTCGATTTTCCTCATCCGGCAACCTCGCGCAAGACGACAATGACATCCCCATTGGCTGGCGCAGTATTAAAAGTAATGCCCGTAACCGCTTTAGTTAGACCACTCGTTACCTCTGTGCCGTTCTTCCAGACCTTAATGCCGTCCGTCGAAACCGCCGGGAAGTTAGACGGAAAGTTGAATGCCGATGTATTTCCATCACCCAAGTAGGATGCAATTCGCAGAGGGTAATTGCTCCACACCTCTAGAAGCTGCGCTTCCAGGAATCCCTCTGTTGTGTTACTAAACTGCGTTCCCCAGAGGTGCTTTCGCACACGATTTGGCGCCACCTGATACTGAGTAACCGCTTTGTCTGCGCCCATACCCGGCGTTTTGCGTACCACCTGGGCAGATGGAATGATATAGCTGTGCCAGTAAGTCTTGCCGGTATCCAGACCTTTCGCAGCTTGATATAGAAGCAAAGCTACCCGCGGCTCAAAACCCTGCTTATCGGTTGCAACACCCACGATAGTGGCTTCTCCAACGGTTGAGACTTTCGTTCCATCCAGAAGTGCAGCCAGTACCGGGTCAGCCGCCTCCACATTCAGCCGCGCATCTGCACCTTCCTGCGGCGGCAAGTAGACCACCTGGGTAATACCGTCCTCGCCCAGACCGGTCAATTTGCGCGCATCCGGTATGGTCAGGTCAAATGCAGTCGAGCCCTTGAACTGGATACCTTCATAAGCCGTTGTGCCAGTTGGTTTAGGATAGCCATTGGCATCCAGCTCGTAAACACACGCATAACGCAAACCGTAATTCAAAGTTTTTTCATTCGGTGCTGCCATTTTGTTTTACTCCTTTCGAATCGTCTGGAAGAATCTCAATGACTGTACGTAATTGCCCGGTGCAGTCACAATAGTATTTGGTAACACCGTTTTCGTTTTTCGGTTGTAATTCTTTTCCGCAAATTGGGCAGTTTTTTTTCATTACTTCACCTCACGCATCAAAACCGAACCATCGTAAACGATTGCCGACCACCCGGCTGAGTGCTTGACCCAGACCCGCGCCGGGCTTTCTACATGTATGGCTTCGACGTTCACGATCGTACCTTGCGCCATCTGACCGACGCTGGCTGCGGTTGTGGTTGGGGCTTGGCGGATATTGAGCACCAGAGCGGCGACCTGCAAGCGCACCGCACCGACAGGCTGCAGTGGTTTGGACTGTTCTGGTTCTGCAGGTTTGCCGTAACGGTTGAACAGGTCTTGTTCTGTGCCGTTGAAGTAGTTGAGGTCAATCTGTTTGCTTTGCGCGCCATACAATGCGCCGTCACCGCGCTCGGTAAACTGCCAGAATTCAATGGCGCGGAAGGGCAGCGGCGGTATCAGCTCGGTGATCACGATGGGCAAGTTTGTATAGTAAGCAAACCAAAGCAGCACGTCTATCCAAAAGCGGTCATTACTGCCGTACTCATTCCAGTAGCCGCGGGACGTGTACAGCATCACTTGAAGACCGGTCAGCCGTTTGACTTCCATCACAAACGCTTTTGCTTCGTCAATAGCTCTTTTCCATGGCGCATTGGTGCGGCATTCATAATCAAGCACCGGTGGCAGATTTGGCGGATAATCCTTAACAAGATTGGCGAAATAGCGGGCCTGCTCTATGGCCGGTTTCGTCCAGTCCAGATAGTGATACATCCCAACCAGAAGCGGTGTTTGGCGGGCGGCATTGTAATTTTGCACAAACCGCCGGTCTGTCCAAGTAGCCTGTGACGCCTTAAGAAACACGAATCGCGCACCGGCGGCATACATCCTGGAAAAATCAATCTCACCCTGCCAATGGCTTACATCGCACCCCAAAGCGTATTCGGTCATTTGATCAGCCCCAATACTTGTGTAATCAACCAGATCGCTACAGTACTGCCCAAAATCCCGCCCAGCCAGGCTATCAGGCGGTTGGACTGGTCGAGTTTGTTGACCACCTGGGTCAGCGTTTCCAAACGTTTCTCGTGGTCATCAATCTTGCGCCACGCAGCGTTTATCTTGTTTTCCATGAGCGGGTGAGTGCCGGCCTCGTTATTTTCCAGTCTTCTGATACGTTCTTCCATTTGCTTAAGCATGTTCTTGATGTCATCTATTCCGCACGCAATTTGATTGACGCGTCCAGTTAACTCGATAATCTGACGCTGGAGCGATTGATTGCTGACACGCTCTTCCGCGGCTGTCATGACTTATCCTCGCAGTGCGCTCCGGGCCGCATCATACACACCCGACGCAGTCAGTCCAAGCACAAGACCGTAAACAACTGCGCCAAACCAATCACTGAAAGTGACCAGTGGCTGCTGAGCATACCAATAAGCAATGCCGATAACCGCGCCAATTGCCATGCTGACTGCGTTCAGCACATTCCCCTCAATTCCGAACCGCTTAACCCACTCAACAAGAGCAATCACCAAAACAACCAAAGGGATGCCGTTTACTGCTTGTTCCATATTTCACCTCACTCAAACAATGCAATTGTTACAGGTACAATCACGGTCAAACTCAACCGGAATTCAACTCCCAAGTAATTCTGACCCGCAAAACCTAAAACCTGAATTCCACTATCGCCCAACCAGGTGGCTTTCTCGACCCAATTCAACACGGAATCTTTCGTGCCTTTCCCTAAAAGCGGATGGGAGAGAAACACATTCCTGACACTCGTCAGATACGGTTCAACCTCCTTCTCGGCTTCACCGTCAATTCCCTGCAAAACCGGTTTGACGTACAGACGCATCAGCCAGGTGCGCGTTTCCTCCACAATCGTTTCGGCAATCGGCGTAATCACTGCCGGCCCGGCAAATGTGCAGAACGCCGGTAAGTCACTGTCTGCCAGCGACTGCGGTGCCCAGATATATGCCCGCTTGACGCCGCTCACCGTCTTTTGAATATCCACCAGCCGCTCTCGTATTTCGCTCATGGCACAATCCGTCTGTATGGTTTAAGCATAGCAGCCAGACGCTCTGGGAATGCCTTTGTATATTGCAGCATTCCCAGTTCAGCAATGCCAATGCTGTCACTCAAACCGGTTTTGACCTCTTTGTAAAACCGTATTGTCAACAACGTGGCCGCATTGACCAGGTCATCTGGCAGTGGATTGAAACCACCGGTAAAAGAAATTTTCACCTGCACATTTCCACTGCCATTTACTCCCCACCCCGATACTGAGTATCCGTTGATTACCACACCGGCCACATCCAGCGCAATCCAGTTTTCCCGTGCCGAGAAGCGATAAGCCAAAGCGCTGACACTTTCAATGACCGGCTTGGGAGGCCAGCAGAACAAAACACCATCCGAAGTAATTCGGCCTCGTGTTATCACATCCGACAACATTTCCCTGGCAAAGTAATTATCGCTGTTCACTCCCGCACAAAACCGGTCAATCGCCCGGCTGGCCTGGGTGATCAACTCTGCCAGCAAAACGTCATCGGCGCTTTCGGCGCTTCCGAGCGTCCGTTTGACTACCGCCAGCGTGGTGTAATCCGCCATCGTTATTTTCCGTTTCAGGATACTCAGTATCAGTAGGGGCAACTTCACCGGATGCAATCAGATCGTTTGCGATCTCTTCCGGCAGTTCAATTTCACCGTTTTCAACAACGGCAACAAAATCGCCCCTGCCAACACTGTGTAAATTACCCAAGACCCGATATTTCATTTCTCAATCTGGTGGGGGAGAGACCATAATAGCCCCTCCCCCGTTTGATCAGGCATTACCAATGTTGGTGATGATCCCGATGGAAGGCGGGAAGTAGTGCGCAAACACGCCATCAAAGTAAACGCCGCTCTCGTACTTGCGAGTGCGCTGTGGCCATTCGATTTGATAGTAGTCCTGGCGCAGGCGCATTTCCATCACATTCGGAACGCCGCTGATCGGGTAAGGTAGCTGCTCAGTGACGGCGACAAGCGTGCCAGGAGGCAGGTTGGGGTGAATCTCCAGCGGCACTTCCGGCGCAACACCCATCGCAAACCGGTTGAGCAGGCTCTTGACCCGCATGCCGGCAACGAACTCCGATCCGGTTACGTACGGAATTTGCGCAGCGGTCGCTTGCAGCACTTTCCTAGTGATGTTATCCGCTTCCTGGGCGTTGACATAAATGCGAGTCGGCGAAATCCGGTAATTATCCCACATGTAGCGGAATAACTCGTTGATTTCAACAATGCCACCATCACCCGAAGCGGTAAGCCCTGTCCCAACACCCATCGTACCGTCCGGCATGTACTTGATATACGCGCCAGAACCGCTTGTCCATGCTTGGTACAGAATGCCGTCATAACTGAGTAGATTTTTGGAATTGTCTGCTGTAATCGCACTGGCATTTTGCCTGTCGGTAGTCTCCAGGCTGGTCAAAACTACACTGTTGATGGTCGTGATCTTTTGCAGCAATTCATTGCCGCTGGTGCCCACATACCAAGCATAAGCCACCGCGCCGGGAACAGGCGTCACTTTGGCTTTGATGACATTGGTCGAACCAGTCAGCGCGCCGGTGCTGGTTGCGCTGGATTTGTTGGATGACCCACCGCCGTAGGTGAATGCCGAACCGCCGCTGGCAGGAGTAACAGACACCTGACCTACAACGCCATTGGCAAGCGAGGATGCCAAATAGCCATACAGGGTAAGGGCAACCACAATGACATTGTACGTTCCAGCACCGATTGAACCACCTGTAGACTCGGTTGTTACAATCGGCGCAGAAGGCGTACCCAGCACCACTGAGTAATTGCCACCCAGGTCAGCTAGTTCTTCCTCAATCATGGTCGCCCACAAAAGCCGCTGTGCCTGGGTAGCGCGGATGTCTTCGAAGCCAACCGCTGCCCGCTCCGCCTCAAAGGTGATGCTGTCTTCCAAACCAATCGTCTTGTATGCGGCACTCTTTTCTTGCACGATAGTAGTAATCACACCGTTGCGTTCGCCTTCCGGTACAAAACCGCGCAGACTGGCTGCGTTGATTGCCACAACCTGCTTCCAGTTGGTGGAAGTCCCGCCGCCGCCGGAAACGCGCGGCGTTCGGTTGCGGATCGGGGTCAAAACCGGAAACAGATTTTTAGCGGGCGCCTGCAAATCATACGCAACCAATCCGGTAGCCTGCGTAATACCGGCCTTCTTGAGATTTTCCACCGGCATGGGCGTACCTAACGCTTTGTAAAATTCTCGCACCGCTTCGCGGGTCAATTGAGATAGATTCTCAATAATCATGCTTCGTCTCCTTATTTCGATTTCTGAATGACCTGAATTTCCAGCCGGGCAATTTCGTTTTGCAAACTTTGGCGCGTCAATGGATCAGTCACAGATTCCAGTGCAGAGCGCAGTTGCTCAATTTTCTGCAATGCCGCGCCGGCTTGCGGCGATAATGAACCAATTTCGCGCAGTACGGGACCGCTACCGCCGCGCCTTTCCAGTGTCTCCACTGCAACTGCCAGTTGCGCAATGTCCTTGACGATCTTCTCCAGCGACTTGCGCAGATCGGCAGTTTCGGCTTTTGCCAGCCCTTTGATTTTCGAGCTCAATGTCAATTCGCCGCCAACCTGCTCAATTAAGCCCAGCTCGCGCAGTAAAGCCAACACGATTTCGCGCACATCGTCAGCAGTCAACCCTTTTGGCTGCTCTTCAGCCGCTTCTTCTTCCGATTCCTCTGAACCGCTCTCTGTGGATTGTTCTTCTTCCGATGCGCTCTCATCATTGGCTTCACCGCTTTCCTCCAACACAGCAGCCAGCTCCTCAACCAGATTGGCTAATTCCTCCTCGGTCAAATCTTCTAGCTGCTTTTTCAAAACAGATCGGATTTTGTTTTTCATTGCCACTCCTTTAGTACTCAGTATCACTTGTGAACCATCCGCCTTGACCATCTCAATCACTGCACCTGGAATACAGGGCAGATCAACCAGACTGATTTCGGTTGGAATGGCCTCGTAGCGGATAAATCCCTTGTTCTCCGGATCCGGCCAACGTTTGCCGTATACTCCGCCAACCGAAAAACCGGTAAATACGCCTTCAACCACCTTTTGCCAGGCTTCGCTGTCAACTATCTTTGTGCCAACCCGAATGGCTTTGGCCTTATCATCAAACAACAGCTTGATCACCTTTCCAACTGCTTTGCTGGTGTGGCTGTCGCGCACGTTGCCCAGACTCTTGCCCTGGCTGGCTTTTTGAACGCGTTTTGACCATTGCCAGAAATGCGGCTTGGATTTTTCGTAGTCCATGATCTCACCGCTCTGGTCTGGCTGCTCAACGGCTGCAATTCCCCAAACTTCATGCCGCACCTCGTCCACCTTATTCAGCGGCAGGAAATAAGAAAATGACTTTTCAGCAGCCGCTTCCTCAAAAACAATGGGATGATAGCCGTGCTCTTCCAGCCATTTGCGCGCTTCATCCGGGCTGAAAGGTCATGCTGTCTTCACCTTTGAGTTTTCCAAAAATGGCGTGGATTCCAGCGCCGAACTTGTCATTTTCCCGCCGGAACGAATCGGCATCGAATTTATCCGGGTCAATCAACCGCGCAGCATGTTCGTTTGGATAAGGCATATCTCACTCCATAAAACAAAATGCGCCCTGCAATGAGGCTTCTGCTGAAGCCAGTCACCACAGGACGCAAATCAGTCCTCTTAATCTCGCCGAACCCGTTTTTCAGGACGCTCCAATCGTCCTCTCCGTTCCGCAGTTCGACAAAGCCCTTCCGGGCTGAATTGTTACCTTGATTTTAGAACAAATTCCCCATCAAGTCAAGTCCCTTTGAACAGATTTTCTGCAATTTTTTCAACCGCCTGCTCAAAAAGCTTGCTGATACGCTCAGCGGTTTGCGAAATCGCCGGCTCAAAATACGGATGCGGTTTTGTCCCATACTTGCGAATGTGTGCCCAGATTGCCCGCGCCATTTGGCGGTTCTCGTATATTTGTTTCGCTTTGCTCCCCAGCCGCTTCCGAGTCCTTACTGAGTATACCCCGGCCAGTTGTTTGATG
>Ga0308390_1002722_pt1 | contig 10418 bp, 6 predicted proteins | sample Hotspr2Sample149_FD_202358 | JGI IMG/M metagenome (GOLD analysis project Ga0308390, IMG submission 202358) | Hot spring phototrophic mat microbial communities from Mushroom Spring, Yellowstone National Park, Wyoming, United States - 20040719_149 ...
AAACCGCTGTCTGCCATACGCCTATGACCGGAACTGCATCATCTGCGAGGAACATTGTCCAGTACCGGACAAGGCGATTTATTTCATCGAAGAAGAGGTCATCCGGCGGGACGGTTCCAAAGTGACCCTGAAACGGCCGCACGTGGACCCGGACAAATGTGTGGGTTGCGGGATCTGCGAATGGAGTTGCGTGTTTCGGGATGAGGCCGCGATACGGGTAACCAGCGCAAATGAGACCCGAAACAGCATGAACCAGCCTATCCTGCCGGGCGAGAGCGGAGACAGCCCGTACTGAAAGCCATCACCGGTCAGGCGCCTCCTCCAGCCGTCAACAGAAGATTCCGCAACTGCGCCGCCAGTTCCATCTCCTCGGCGGAAAGTCCCGGAACAATCAGAGAAAACTGGAAGGGATATGCGTTCCACATCACCCGGAACAATAACAACCAGAAACAGATCATTATGACGGCCGTTCCGTTGAGGCTTCCCATTTGCCGACGGAATACCCCTAAGCCATAGGAAATCCGGTCCGTAAAACGCCCCGACTGTCCCGCACCGGACGCGGGACGCGTAGCCAGCCAGACCGACACGCCCATCGTGGTACCTACCGACAAAACAATAGCGAGGTACCACCCAAGACGGAAGGTTTCGGCGGCGCGCAAGGTGAGGGGATAGGTCAGTGATACCGCCAGGAGGAGCACCCCTAAGCCCAGTGCTGTCACCGCGGGCGGTAAAACATGGAGCAGCGACCATGGCAATGCTTTCGCCGCGCGCCACTGCTTCCCGAAAAACCGCGCCAGCAACCCGCTGAGCAGATACAGGAAGCCGTACAGGATCAGGGTTGCAATCACCCACCAGACCGGCTGGCGCGCTGCATGTTCATAATCTGCCACACGCTGTTCCCAGGTGTTCATGAAGTCGGCCGCCCGGGATGCCGCTTGGTGCAAGACGTTCGCACCCTGATCTTCCCGGGGGGGGACCTGACGGCCGGGTGGCGACAGATCCGCCCGGATCTCCCTGGCCGTCCGGATCAGATTGATACCAGCCAGAATCTGTTCGAGATCGGGCATACGGTCGTTCTGACCGCCCTGGATCAGCCGCCGGCCGACTGTTTCGAGCAGACCACTCCACTCGCGCCAAGGGCCACCCCGGTTCGACAGCACTTCCCGCCGGGCCCGTTCACGCAACAGGTCTGCCATGACGTAGAGGGGTGCCAACACCCAGCGGGTCATCTCCCGATTCATCCTTACCTGCCACACTCCTCCCTCAGGGAGGGTAACATGCCAAAGTGGAACGGGAAGGATGACCGGCACATCTGAGGCATTGGCCCGGGCAAGGATGGCCAGCACATCGCCCACATCCTCTTTTTCCGACAGGGAAGCACACAACGCGGCCGCCTCAAGATACCGGGGCAGCACATTCGGCGGTGACAGCGCGGCCGCCTCCCGAAACCGGTCCCGGGCGTCGATAAACCGGCCGAGGTGAAACAGGGCACATCCGGATTTAACTGCCAGCAGGGCGTTTCGGGAATCCAGTCGGAATGACTGCTCATAGACGGAAGGGGCCAGGTCAGGTTCCTCCACATCGCCCAAGGCTTCCAAATATCTGGGGTTCGGAGAACTGTTCTGGCGGGCATCCTGCCGGGCCACATTGCGCAACACAGCCCGCGCTGAAGGGGCGGGCAGGGTCCGGGTCATGCGGAACATGGTTTCCAGTCTGGGCAAGCGGAGATACTGGTCGGCAAACCACAGGGAGGCCGTAGTCAGTATCGACGCCCCAAGTAGAAACCGGAACGTCCGGCGACCTCGGCGGGCGCGTATGTTACCGTCCGGGATCAGATCTGTGGCCCGTTCCATCGCCGATCCCTCAGGATTTGCCGGCAGTTCCCGGCCATCATCCATGTCAGCCTTCGCCTCCCATGCGCTTGCGGGCGTTGCGCTTACCTTCTTCCACGCCAGGCTGATCAAAAGCGTTCACGCGGTATAACTTGCCGGCCATGGCAGTTTCGACTTCGAGCATGTAAAGCAGTTGGGCAACGGTGCTGGCCGTTATCCGGGGCAGGGTGATGCGGATTACCGGGCGGCGGCTGGCCTTCAGGGCATCCATGGTACCCAGAAACTCGGCATTCATCAGTTTATTCATGGTCTTGCCGCGCAGGTAATCGACTCCTGAAATCTGGGGCAGCACATCAGGCACCCGAAGCGTCGAATCAAACCGGCCCACATCGATCATGGTAATGATCTTGTCATTCGGGCCTTCTCTGTATAACTGAATCTGGGAATGCTGATCCGTGGCGCCGAGGGCCTTGACAGGGGTCTGACCGGTATAGACTTCCGTGCCGTCCACCGCGAAGCGCTTGCCCAGACTCTCAGCCCACAACTGACGGTACCAGTCGGCGATATCCCGCAGCGCGTCGGCATAGGGCATCATCACGGCGATATGCTTGTTTTTGCGGGTGTCGAGCAGATAATGCATCACAGCCCGCAGATAAGCGGGATTAAGCGTAAGCGAAGGAACTGAGCAACGCTCATCCATGCGGGCGCAGCCTTCACGCAAACCGTCCAGGTCCATGCCCAGCATAGCCGCAGGGAACATGCCCACGGGAGAAAACACCGAAAACCGTCCACCCACGTTCAGCGGGATTTCAAACGAAACCAGATCGTAAGCATCTGCCACGGGATGCAGCAGACTTTTTGGCGCATTCGGTCCTTTGGGGCTGGTGGTCACCACCAGATGATCTTTCATGGCCGCCGCACCTACCTCCTGTTCCAGTTTTTCCACGATGATCAGTAACTGGCAGATGGTTTCAGCTGTTTCTCCCGATTTGGAAATGACGTTGTACAGGGTTTTCCTGGGGGGGCATAGCCGCATCATCATTTTGAATGTATCGGGATCGATATTGTCCATGACAAACAGCCTGGGCCTTCCTTTGCGCGCGGCCCGGCTGAGCAGGTTCCAGTAGGGTGGATTAAGCGCAGTGTTCAGCGCTGTGATCCCCAAAGCAGAACCGCCGATGCCAAGGACTACCAGATTGTCATATTTGAGAGAACTGAAATGTTCGGCCTTTTCCCGAATATCCGCGAAAACGGCATCGTTTTTGTACAGGTCGTAGAAGCCGTATTTGCCCTGTTCCCGTTCCCGAGCCATCCATTCATGGGCCTGCAAAACCCGTGGCTCGATCTCACGCAGTTCGACGTCGGTCAGTCCATGATCTGGGGTTACCGCGCCTGACCGGGCCCGGGACACGTCAATGCGGATGTCCAACTGTTTACTCATGGGTGTCTTTGCTCCTGTGACGATTGAAAAAAATCCGCAATTCCTGCAGCATTTCCGGCAGAGGTTTTCTGCATACGGTCACTTCAGGCAGGGATTTCAGAAATACCCTGCCGTAATACCGGGTCACCACGCGTTTGTCCAAAATAATCACAGATCCCCAATCTGTCCGGGTCCGGATCAGTCTGCCAAAGCCCTGACGCAACTTGATGGCAGCCTGGGGAAGGGAATAATCGTTGAACGCATTACCCCCGTTCCGTTCGATGGCCTCACACCGAGCCTCCTGAATAGGTTCGGTAGGCACACGGAATGGGAGTTTGGTAAGTATAACACAGGTCAGGGCATCACCTGAAACATCGATGCCTTCCCAGAAACTGTCGGTGGCGAACAACACGCTGGACCGGTCCCGACGAAAGGTCTCCAGCAGTTTATGCCGGGGGGCAGCTCCCTGCCACAGGGGATTGATACCCATCGCTTTGAGGGAAGATTCCAAATCCCGGAAAGCCCGCCGCAGGGATTGAAAAGAAGTGAACAGGACCAGCGCGTGCCCCCGGGTCACTTCAAAAATCTGGAGAAGGGTATCGCTCAGCCAGGCAGGAAATTCCGAACCGCCGGGATCGGGACCATCCGTGGGAATCGCCAGCAGCGCCTGCCTGCGGAAGTCAAAAGGCGATGTAAGCATCAGCCGGTCCAAACGGCTGTCGGGAATTTGATCCACTCCCACACGTCGGGTAAAAAAACGGAAATCCTGACTGACCGTAAGGGTGGCAGAGGTCATGACGACCGTACGCATCCGGTCATACACCTCCTCCCGGAGATGGCCGGCCACCTCGAGCGGACACCGGAACAGACGGATAAACCGGTCGCTGTTCCGGTCGGTTTCCACCCAGCGCACTTCATTTTCCGGATGTTCCTCAGCAAGCATAGCTGCCACCAGCAACCCCGTCGCACGCAGGCGTTCCGTCAGGGCGGTCAGTTCAAGCACCTCTCCCAGCAAAGGCGGCTCCTCACCGGGCTGATTGGGCGGCACCTGTTTCAGACCGTCGATGAGGAGGTCCAGTTCCCTGGCCAGCCGGGCGACTGCCTCCACGGCGGGCAGTATGATTTTAGCCCCTGCCTGGCGGACATCCTCCCGGGCTGTTTCCGCAGGGGTAATTCGCCATTTCACCTCCCGGGTACCCTCCTCCACGAAAGATTCGGCCAACTGTTTCAGGGCCAGAAAGGCCTCCTGAAGCGAAACCACAGCCGTATCAAAGGCGGGAATAATCCGCTGACTGATGAGGTCCGTCAGGACACTGTAGGTTTCCACATCCAGCCCCGCACAGTCACGAAGCAGTTTAAGTTCCAGCACGGCAAGCAGCCCACGGGTTTTGCCGCCCTCACCATGACGCAAACGGCGCAACGTCTGCTCCACCGCCCCCCAGGAACAGGAGTCACCCAAGTATTCCGTGGCTGAATCTTCGATTCCGTGGGCCTCGTCGAAAATCACCCGATGGAAAGACGGCAGCACTGCGGCCTCGTTGTAAACCTGCCGATCCTTTCTGACGGCCAGGTCCGCGAAAAAGAGATGATGGTTCACCACCAGAATATCCGCCCTGGCCATGGCCCGGCGGGCTTTCGCCACAAAACACTGCTGAAGCGCGGGACAGGCGCTTCCCTGGCAGGTGTCGGCCTCACTGTTGACCCTTTCCCAGACCGCCCGCGCGGGCTCAAAAGGCAGATCGGAAAGACTGCCTTCCTGGGTCACCGCCGCCCATTCCGCAACAGCCGAGAACTGCTCGCGCATGGCCTCGTCCTCGAAGAGGGAACTTTCTTCCAGGGCCCGGGCCAGTTTTCGGCGACAGAGATAGTTTCCGCGACCTTTTACAAGACATGCCTCGAAAGCATATTCAGGCATGGCCTGTCTAAGCAGGGGAATGTCTTTGTGTATAAGCTGTTCCTGGAGGGTGATGGTCCGGGTGGAAATAACCACCCGCTCGCGGTTCCGCACCGTCCACAGAATTGCTGGTATGAGATAGGCCAGTGTTTTGCCTACGCCAGGCGGCGCTTCCACCACGGCAAGCCGGTTTTCATTGAACACCCGTGCCACGGCTGATGCCATCTCGATCTGTTGGGGACGATGTTCATACTCACCCAGCGCCATGGCCACCGGACCATCCGCCCCCAGCAGCGCGGTAATCTCTTCCACCTCCACCGACTGGACCGGCTCGCTAAGAAACGGTTCCACCACGACATATACCCGGGTCACATCGTTATCTACAATAAAGGAACCATGCCCGTCACCCGCGAAACGCGCGGAGAGTACCAGATCCGCCTCGCTTGGACGCAAGTCCCCGCCCGGGTGATTGTGAATCAGCACCTCCCGGGTACGCAGCCCCTCGAAAACGGCCGGCACCGCGTTTTGGTTACCCCGGGCCAGGATCCGAGCCTCCACAATAATTCCCCCGGCGTCCGGTGTGCCGGCAACGAACACCTCACCCCCGCCCGCGGCCCGAACCGCGTCACGGATATAGGTTTGTATCTCCGGGCTGATCCGGTGATCCGCCGGTTCGCCCGGGGGTGCCGCCGTGCCTGCAGGATCGAATGGCATCCGCTCTCCCGGCCATGTGAATTACAGGCGATATTGTACACCAGCGGCATAAGCCACACCGGGAGACGGACAAGGAAACTCCCAATGTTCTGACATCAACGGACTTTCTGACGGTACAGTTCAAGACGCTGGAGCCAAGTCATCTCAGCTACCCGCAGGGTGACGCCTTCCACACGAGGGGAAGTCGCGGGTGCCACCTGGAGCCGTGCCCGGACCTGTGAAGGATAATCCCGGACCATAGCCACTCCTCCGCCGCTGTCTGATTTCTCACGCATCCCCATCCGGACAGCGCGATCCACGGTTAATCCTATCGCACGCCGGCTCCGCTTTTCCGCGTTACCGCCAGAAACCTGGGATTTCACCAGCGTGCTCGGATCCGTACCATATTCGTAGAGGATTACCGGTCCGTACGCTCCCGTGCCCAGTTCGAGTTCCTCAATGTAGACATCATTCCCCGCGCGGTAGTACATCATGGCATCCAGCCAGTCAAAAGGCAATCCTTCCACGTAATCCACCGCACCCAGCACTCGGCCCTCGGAGAAACCATCATTGTATCCGTCGGAAAAACCACCGTCCAGATATTCCACGTGCTGGTCCCGCAACAGAAATTCCAGCCATTCGGGACGGTAACCCACATCGTACCCCTCGCTGAAGCCGATGGTAAAAGCGTCATCGTACGCGACAAAGTATCCGTCGTTATAGGCGTACCAGACCCCATCCCAGAATCCGGCTTCGTAGGGCGGAGATTCCACATAGGGCAAGGTTCCGCCCTGGTAATAAATGGGACCGCCGTCCCGGGTGTAGTAACTGTCATCGTATCCTTTCCAGTAATAATCGTCCCGCAGGAAACCGTCGTTGAACCCGAGGTCATATTCCGCCTGTGCATCGGTATTCCCCCCTGTTGACGGATCCGGTGTATCCGGGGGTACCACCGTAATCGGACAGCCGGAGAACGTTAACATCATCAAACCGATTACCATCAGCAACACCACGGGCCGCCATTTCCATGTACAAGACATAAGCCAGCTTCCTTTTAGCGGTTGTGACTGTTTATCGCATTCGGGTGAAGCTGCCCGGACTTCCGCCGCGTACTGAAGGCATGGCCGGTGACGCCATGGGGGCGATACGGGGACTGAACTGATGAGACGGAATGGCGCTCACCGGCTCGGACGGCCGGGAGATCTCGCCGACGGCCGGGGAGCGATGAATCGGCTGTTCCGCCCGTGGCGTACTCAGACTGCTGATTCCACGGGAGACCTCCGGAGAAAACGACGGCACCCGCACCGGCGCGGCATTCCGAACATTGGCAGTATCCGATATGCCAGACATGGAGCGCCATGAACTCATCGGCTGAACTGTCGGTCTGGAAACCGGCTCGGGACGGACTTCGCGGGTGACGATAGGAGCGGAAGCCGCCGCCGGCAGGTCCAGATCAAAACTCCGCGGGGACGGCGCGGCTGATCGGCCGCGGTCCGAACTGCGCGGCTGATCCGAACCGGCCGGAGGACGGACAGGCGGTGTGACCGGACGGACGGTGCCACTTCCGCTTCCACTTGAACTCCTGTTCCGACCGGGCAGCAAGGGTGAAGCCGGTTCCATATCCCGGACGGCCACCCGCGGTGTAAACTCCTGGACCGACTCGCTCTGACGTATCCCGGGGGAGCGTACCAGCGTTCTTGAAGGAGCAGTTAGGTCCATGTTGCCGGGTACCACTGAGGTTTCCGGACGGACGGTCCTGACCTCCCGAGCCACCGGCCCGGCCTCCCGGTTCCCCGTATCCGCCGGAACGGATACGGATGGGCTTTCCGCCGCGGTTCCGCGGACACGTTCCACATTCACCAGGGGCCTGTGGGGCGTGGTATTGGTCAGGGTGGGTACTGATGTGATGTTCTTGTGCGGCAACAGGCTGGCCCGCCCTCCTGATGCAACACCTCCCTGAGGCGTACGGTTGGCGTATGCCTGTTCACGGGCGTCTGCCGCCGTCGAAGACTCGGCCCGTTCCGTCGGAACTGCCGCTGCCCGGTTCATCCCCGATACCGGCAGACTCCGCACCGCGGGAACCCCATTACCGGCCCGACCTGCTTCTCCGTAATCTCCTTTCGCCATCTGCGCCCGGATTCGCCGGTCGATTCCGCCCGCTGGGGAAGCGGCAGACAGGTTATTGGCCAAACGCACGGATCGAGAAGACTGTGAGACCCGATTGTCCGCGGTCAGCGGCGCGGTGCGAGGCAACTGACCGATCCCCCGAACAGCCGTAGCCGTACCGGCGCGGTTCACCGGCTGGAAGGCAGACCGGGTAATTCGGGATTCCAAGACCTGTGCCCGGACAGACGGCGCCTCACTCTCAGCCAGCAGCGTCTGGGGAACACCACGGATACTGCGGGGCGGATTGTAATCCCGTACCCGAATGGTATCCACCGGATACACCGGTCTGGGAATCCGACGCGGATAATTGATATTCACGTAGATGTTCCAGATATTTACTTCGGTAACAGGAACCGTCCGAACCACATCGACAATCACTGGTGTTGCGGGGTATACCACCGCGCATCCTGTTGTGATGTACGTGGCCGGCATCCAACTGACCGCCGCAACACTGAATGACAAATCACCGACTCTGAACATGACAGAATCCGTCACCAGCACCGGCCGGGCATAAAAATCACACGGTGCCCAAAGAAACCGGTCCCCCACGCTCATGGTTACCGCCCAGGCTGGACTCCACACGGGATCATATGTCCACACCCACCCGTAGGTGGTCACATACCGCCACCGGCCGTAATGCTCCGTCACATAACAGAAGGGATAAGCACCGACCCAGACATGTCCCACCACCGGCACATAATTCCAGTACCCATACCGGAACGGCACGTAATCCACTATCACCGGACGCCAATAAGGACGGTTGTCGATATAGACCCAAGTACCATTGGAGGCCAGTTCTGCCGCGCCTATGGCAGTTACCACCGGCACCTCACGGGGCAGGGTTTTCACGGCATTGGCCAGCACGGCGGCCCGGTCAGCATTCCACCGGTCAAAGTCATCAGACTGGTTCCGGTCCAAAGCCACCGGATCGGAAGGCAACAACCCCGGATCCACCCAGACCCGGTACCCTTGAGACACCCGAACAGAACCGCCATTATCGGTGCGCACATCGGCGCTGCCCCAGCGGACGGTCACTGTCACCCCGCCATTTTCCACGATATCCACGCGGACAGCACTGTCCGCGAACACCTCGACCGTGCAGGCTGGCGTCTGCATCAGGCACTGCCCCGGCGCACCCACCAGGCGCTGGATGTAAAAGGAACCGACCCATCCCCGGAACTGAAACGAGGGGGTGAGTGAAACCAGTTCCACCTTGCTGGCATCCGCCATACGCAGGAAGGTGCCGCCGGAAAACTCCAGTTCGGATGCCCCACCCTCATCGACCCATAATGTATCACCCGGGAGGGCCAGCGTATTGATGGAAACACGGGACCAGTCGTTATCCTTCAGCCCGCGAATGAGCAACCCGCCGCCGTCAAAACTGATCCGGCCATGAGGCGGCGAAGACACCTCGTCCGCCGACGCGGGACAGACCACCATCACCGCCACAACCGGCAGCAAACCCGCCAGGAAAAGCAGCCTTGGTCCAACCAAGCCACTATTCCATCTGTATTCATGCCATTTCCACATCGTGTTCATACACTGTCTCCCCGCGATATGTGTCACGGTTCAAATTTTTTCTCTCTATGATGTAAGACGTTCCGGTCGCATGAGTTTATTCACCCCTTAATGGAAAGCGTTCGAAAACCGGTATCTGGCGGTATTTTGGAAAAAGGGAGCGTTCCTGATAGGATACCAGTATGACACCGAAGGAATGCTGGCAGGAGTTCATGGGGAACCTGACCCCCGCGGAATTCATGGCGTTTTTTGATGCGGGTGAACCGGCGGATTGTGTACGTAACAGTCCGTTTGTCAAGAAAATACCTGATTTCATGGGCATTATCCGCCGGGGCACTTGGAAAAATACCTTTGCGCCGGGACAGGAGCAGATCAATCGTCTCACCATGGAAGAACTGCTCATTGAGTATCTGGAACAAACCCGTGAGGAGTGGGAAGAAGTGGTTCGGGAAGTCCGAAATTCCCGTGACAGAGCCACGGCAAATGGGGAAACGGCCGCATTGGATGGCAAAGACAGTACCGCGACGTCCGGCAATCCTCCGGTATCTTCCTGATCAATCCCGGAAATTGCCATGACGGTCAGGGTTTCCGCAGTACTTTTTTACGCACCCAACTGGCTGGGAGATGCCGTAATGGCTTCCCCGGCTCTGCGGGTCGCACGCGCGGCATGGCCGGACCATAAAATAATTCTGATAGGCACTCCGGCCGCCTGCGGGGTGCTGGCCGGTCTTCCCTATTATGATGAGGCCGTAACCATCCCGCCAAAGGCGCCCCTCCGGATCATGACCCGCATCACCCATCACATTCGGAGCAAATACCGGGTGGAGACCGCGCTCATTCTTCCCCATTCTTTCCGGGCGGCCCTGCTGGCCTGGATGACCGGCGCGAGTCGGCG
>Ga0308390_1002724_pt1 | contig 10416 bp, 13 predicted proteins | sample Hotspr2Sample149_FD_202358 | JGI IMG/M metagenome (GOLD analysis project Ga0308390, IMG submission 202358) | Hot spring phototrophic mat microbial communities from Mushroom Spring, Yellowstone National Park, Wyoming, United States - 20040719_149 ...
TGACAAGCTTCATACCTACCACAAGCGACTCTTGAATAGACGCATGTTTCAACCATCGATCAAACGACGCCGACTTGGACGCGTCGGCAGGATGCTCCGTATCGTCGTCCTTGGTCATCTTTGGCTGCTCCGGACGCTCTTCGCCGGCCAGAACCGCGCCTTCGGGCAGGTTATCAGACATCTCTCCAAGATCGGCGTCGCTCTCAACGTCATCTTCGGCGTCGATTCCGCCGTACTCTTCTACCATCTCAGAAAGCTCGTCGTACTGTTCGCCTGTTTCATGCTCTTGAGTGCCGTCATCCTCCTTTGCAGTCGGATGTTCGCTCTTTTCGCCCGCGATATTTTCCACATCGGCCTGGGCGAACTTGGTCATATCCGTCTGCTCCAGTTCGTGGATGATGCTGTTGATTCTATCAAACAAACTGAGGTTAGCCATGCTTTTGTCTCCAGTAATAAAATGCCACAACTAATGAATCATGGGCGATTCAACGTAACTAACATAGCCGCCATTGCGTTGCAATTTGGATGATCGATATATCGCGACAGCAGCGCAATCTGATACAGCCCATATTGCAAAGCAAGCGCTTCTGCGGTTTTGACGTTTTCGACTCCCGCTGTTTTTATTATACACGATTTTTTGTCGTCAACCAACAACGATGTTGGCGTAACATATACAAAAGAATTCAAGGCCGCATGTTTCTCGACAAATCGGTCAAGCTCAGACTCGCCTTCGACCATGTATGGGTTAGTTTCTAGCAACTTATCAATATCGGCGCGACGGCTTAATCTTGTAAACACACCGCCCAACGCATAACGAAAACTTCCACGATTGAAAACATGCGCAAACTGGTCCGGATGCAGAACGCATCCGTGTTTATTCATCGCGGCAAATAGATGATCTATCTTCTGGTGATCTCGACCAAGTATTGGCGGCAGTGGTATAAGTCGGCTAGCAACAGCCTCTTTCAATAGCTTGTACTCTACGGAATTACGCGACAGCGTTCGTTCATATAATGCGAGCTTCTCCAGTGCCCGCTTCTGCTGCGCAACAGGAACCTTTGGTAGCGAAGATCGTTGCGCCGCTAAAACCAGTTCCGCCAACTCTGCGCCCGAAATTACCTTATCGGAAGCGTGCTTTACGTGACCGAGCACCCACGCAATGCGGTCTGCCGGCTGATACACATGCGATATATCAAACCAGTCGCAAATCGGATTTATAGCACACAACGTATGGCCGTCGTCAAACGTGCGCCCGATGTTATACTTTAGACCGCCGTATTTTACACACATCGAGCTGTCGCAATATTCTGCCCGCGATCGCGCCTTGTTTCCGCACCCTGAGCACACGTCATACGGCACGCGACAGCTCATGCTGACGCCTATTTGTTCGCCGTTCCGCAGCTTTTCCAGCTCTTTGTCGGCAATCAGCCCGCCATTACGATCAGCGGCCTCTTTCGTACCGTTCAAATACACAAGCAGCTCGATACGCTTCGCCTTATCGTTGTAGGCCGCCGCCTTGACTATACCATAACTCTTGGATTTGTCGTGATGTCGATGATTGCGGTAAAACCGCGCGTGTTTGACAAAGGTGTCTTTATACTTGATGCAGGATGCTTCTGGAAAATAATCGCCATTGCGATTCGGTCCAAAGTATTCGCCTGCGCCAAGCGCAATAAGATGAACAGCAACTTCGCCTGGTTGCGGTGGCGCTTTGTCCAGAACCGCCAATAACTCCGCAGCGGTCCGGTCCGCAGCCCGTTTGCATAATTTGAGCTGTTTGCCGCTGCGGAACTCGATAATTTCCGCGATGCTGTCGCCGAAATCCTGGCTTCCTGGCGGAATTATCTTTAACATAGTCACTTTTTCGCCTGGCGCTTGCTGAGTCCTGCGACTAGTTTCAGCATATTAACGACATCTGTCCTTGTTACGCGGCGCGGCGCATCATCGGCAGCCCGCGCCATCTTTATAAACCGCCGCATCGCAGTGCGCGTGCCGTCAAGGTAGGCCGCAGTCGCCGCAATCCTGAGCATGCAAAGTTTGCACATCTGCTATGCCCCATTAGTTAATATTAACTAACCAAATAGCGACTCAATTATTTCTCTAATTAACATTATATCGGCACTTGACTTCTTGACATAGCGCCCGCCTTTACGCTTGTAGCGCAGCGGTCCAGAATATGGTGGACCCGGCGAGCGTTTGGATGGCGAGGACGACCCTTTTGCCGATGCAATTCTCGCCTTTACTTCGGCCGGCATGGATTCTCCATACTCACGCTTTAGCGCCCTATAAATCTCCTTTACTTTTTCTGGGCGATCTTGCTCCAGAAAGCTTGGCATATCACGTTTCTTGGCCACCTATCAATCTCCACCTTCTTTAGGCGCCGGCGTGCCCACTCCCAACGCTTCGCGGATCAGCTTATCGCGGGATGTAGATATTTGTTTCTCTATCCGCGTAAGTTGTTCCAAATCGAACGGGTCCAGTGTACCGGTGGTCAAATATTTTCTTAAAAATACTCTGATAGTCGATGGATTTTGCATCGCCCGCGGCGCCATGTCACTCAATCTGTTGTATGCGCTAGCTATATCGTCCGTGCTGTATTCCGAAATAATAGGATCATTGCTAGATAGTTCAGCAAGCACAGCCTTTACTTTTGCTTGAGCGACATGCGCACGAATGCCCGGATCCAACAACAGGCTAGTCGTTTCCGATTCTGACGGTATTAGGCCCTCTGTTACAGCAGCGGTAAATCGTGCATGTGTAGCAGGCAGAATAGAAGCAAACTGTGCAGATTTTATAAGATCGTCATGCAAGCACGACCGACGTGCTAACTCGTCGATAACCGATCCATAGACAGGCCGTGTTAGCTCTACCCGCCGCTTAATTTTATATTCTGCCGTATTGGTATTCGGTATACTGTTGGCAATCTGGCGCGCCGTAGCTTCCTTTACTATTCCATCGACCGCATCAGCAACATACTTATACGGCGCCGCGTTCCAGTCGACAGGAACATTTTTTCTAAAATCTGTATGCCCGACATTGGCAGATGCTAGCTTGATTATCGGCACCGCTCTAGCACCGAAGCGCGCCAGGCAGTTTTCGCTGACTTCATCCGGCGCTATGGCACCACGCATACAAAAATACTGCCGCAGATTTTCAATCGCGCGAGATGCTTTGTAATCAGCAGCATAGCGAACGCGGCTGGTTTCCTGTTGCGCGGACTTGCACAACTCGGCCGCCTTCAACATGTTAGACTGTCTGGTTATATGGTCCGTAGTAGCAAATCGGAATTCAAAATGCCAATCACCTTTAGACACACCATCGATAACAATATCTGGCGGCATATCGTAATCATTTGCATATTTGACCTGATTCGATTCCGCCTTTTTGTACTGGCGCAGTTCCCGAATGGCCTGCTCAGGATTAACAAGCGTTGGCGCCGCTGCTTTCTCAAACAGCGTTTTTCCGCTATTGATCTGGTGTAGCACGACGCCGGTATTGTATGCGCGGGCGAGCATGCGGATTTGATGATCTGTCAGATCTGCCCGACTGGCTGCCTCTTTTATTGCCACCTGTGGCGACATGCCCTCTTCCACCAGAGATAACATTTGCGACAGCGCATCAGAAACGATACGCTCCGTTTCCCTACGTAGAAGTGGTTGTCTGGCAGCCATATTTTGCAATTCCAAAAAATATAAATATGTCGATATTAACGAGGTACCAGCCGATCTAGCGTTCCCGCAATAGTTCTAGGAGCCAGCTCTGTCGCAAGCCCCAAGGCGGCGCCCACCGCCCGCGCTTTGCCGTGTCCGAAAGTCGCGGCAAGCCACGACAGCAAATTTATGGTGTTGACAAACTGGGTATTAGCCTCAGACGGCTGCTCTTCCTGTGTCGATGTCGTTGTCGGCGGCGCAGTGGCGCCGGCTGTGCTAGATCGGACTGTGTTGCGTATCAGATCAAACGCCGACGGCGCATAGTATCCGGCGCCGGCACCGATTGTCGCAGCTCCTAGCATCTCTAAAAGCTGCTGCCAATTCGGAATGTCTTTCTTTCGGTGCCTGCCGCGCACGGCATACCATATTAGCGGGCCAAGTACGCCGCCCGCAATACCGGGTGCTATGTTGACGTTGCTTGGCATTGAATTATATTAGCGATGTTCGACCGCAAGCAGCGCCTAATCTGTTTCAACAATTGCTGTCTCAGCCGCTGCCGCTTCCGGCTCTTTTTCAAGCAGTTTTAATAGAGCAGCCAGCCTCTTTTTACCGCCATATCCTATGCCGGCGCCAGCCCCGGCGCCCAGCACTCCGGCACCGAGCAACTCAGCAACGCGCTGCCACGCGGGCATCTCCTTCTTCCGCCGTGCAAGGTATGTAATAAGCGGCGCGCCAGTGCCACCAATAATGGCACCTAGCACTTCTGGCGTCATTAAAGCATCACCAATCGCGCTCCAGTCGATCGCACGTTTTGTAATCATGTGCGAGCTCCCAAGTTATTAGATGAATTACTCAGCCCATAAACCGCAATCGTGCGCCGAGCATCACTTACAGTGCGCGCTCGTCAGAGTAAGGTTTAATGCGGCTGCTGTTATTGATTCTCCTCTGTTTGTTTCTTCTTTTTCCTTTTACCTATCAGGCTAGACACACCACTAGCAGCAATAGCAAGGATAGGTATAAGTCCTATAAGTGCTAAGCGCAATGCCCACTTCGCAACACTCGGCGGTATGTCAACTTCCTCAGACGTATAAAAAGTTTGCCGACGTCTTGGCCACATCCTCTCTTCTATTTCTTGCCTGGATGGCATTTTTGAATATGGCGATGTGTCGGCAGCTTGATATTGAACACTAACAACATTATCGAGCACGTCTGCCGGCGGCGGATCACTGCCAAGCTTTTCCCAATTTACCGCGCGTTTTGTAGGCATATTATTAAATTACTCCTAAAGCGCGGTTGAATATTTTGCTATCATAAACTAAGACGCTATTAAGCCTTCAACAGAATATCGCCGATCGCGTTCCAGTCAACCGCGTGCTTTACTAGCATGCGCTTAAGATTTCAAATTGCGATTGTTATCTTGCCGCTGCCGCAAATTTTTACCTACAGCAAAATCATCTGTGGTGTATTCTAAATTGAAATTCTGCGCTCGGTCCTTGCGATTCTTTTGCTGCCTCAATCGCCGCTGCCTGCATCCTCAAAATTAGTCGCTGCATTTCTTCCCACGCCTTTGGCCCGATCTTCTTGCCGGCGTATCCTATACCCGCGCCTGCGCCGGCGCCCAGCGCTCCGGCGCCGAGCAGCTCAGCAATTAGCCGCCATGCCGGCATGTCTTTTTCACGCGACGAAATGTACGCAAAAAGCGGCATGAGCGTGCCGCCAATAATAGCACCTATACCTTCTGGCGTTTTTGCATGCGACTCCACTTTTTCAGCCAGACGCTTAGTCTCTTCAATGACTTTCGGTCCGAGTTTCTTTCCGCCGTATCCTATACCAGCACCGGCTCCGGCGCCCAACGCGCTCGCGGCCAGCAACTCAGCAAGCCGTTGCAGTGCTGGCATTTTTTTCTTACGCCGTACAAGATACGCAGCAATCGGTGCGCCGGTGCCACCAATAATGGCGCCCAACACTTCCGGCGTTAGCAGCGTATCGCCAATCGCGCGTTTTGTAAGCATATTATCAAATCTATTACATAATCTGATTGATAATTAGCCATTATAAACTGATACACTATTGATCCTCTATCGGCGCATACTTACGCAATCTCTTTATGCGCCGTTCGCCCGACTAGCCATTCGGCATCAGGCGGAACAGGTACGACGGGGTATGAATAAGGCGGAATCGGCTCTTCCGGCTCATATGCTGGTGTCTTGTGTGTAGGCAGCTTCTTTAGCGCTTCTTTAAGGTCTCTAATTAATCGCGCCACCTCGCTGCCGCCATACCCTATACCGGCACCAGCGCCAGCACCTAGCACTCCGGCACCGAGCAACTCAGCAACTCGCTGCCACGCGGGCATCTCCTTCTTCCGCCGTGCCAGGTACGTAATAAGCGGCGCGCCGGCGCCACCAATAATGGCGCCCAGCACCTCCGGCATCAACAAAACATCTCCGATTACGCGCCAATCATCCGCATGCCTTGTTGGCATACGCTTGGTCTTTCAAGCTGCAATTATTCGCCCTCTTCTTCGGACTCCTCGTCCTTCGGCGAACCTTTTAGCCACCCCAATACCTGCTGTCCGCGCTCCTTAGCTTTTCCGGCCAGGCTTTTAGCCCCTTCCACCGCTTTCGGTCCGAGTTTCTTGCCGCCGTATCCTATGCCGGCGCCAGCCCCGGCACCCAACGCGCTCGCAGCAAGCAACTCAGCAAGCCGTTGCCCTGTGGGCATCTTTTTCTTGCGACGTGCAAGATACGTAGCGGCGGGCGCAGCAGTACCGCCAACGACGGCGCCGATCGCTTCCGGCGTCTTTAGAGCGTCCAGCAAGCTAGCAAGCAGGCTTCTAGACTCTTCTTCAGATATTTCTGCCGGCTGCGCAGGCGCCGCGCCTTCTTCTGTCGGTGCCGCGCCTTCTTCCTCTGCCGCTGCTGGTCCTCTGATCCGATCCCACAGCTCTTTCCCTTTCTCCAATGCTTTCGGTCCGAGTTTCTTACCGCCATATCCTATGCCGGCACCGGCTCCGGCGCCCAACACGCCCGCAGCAAGCAACTCAGCAAGCCGCTGCCCCGTGGGCATCTTTTTCTTGCGGCGTACAAGATACGTAGCAAGCGGCGCGCCGGCACCACCAATAATGGCGCCCAGCACTTCCGGCGTTAGCAAAGTATCGCCGATCGCTTTCCAATCTACTGCTCGTTTTGTGAACATATGCTTCGCTCCATAAAGGTCATTTGATTAATCGGCCTATAAACTACAATATTACGTCGATTTACAATGCGCGCCACTAGTGTTGTTTGGCGCCAAGTCGACACTAATAATGACCATCACTTAGTCTGCTCTGTCGGTTATAATCCCAACCCTCCTAAAACGCGCGGTAACTGCCCTTTTAATCCCCAACTGTTGAAAATTTCCGGTATCCGCCTGTTAAGTTCATTTTCTATGTCCATCATGCCCGTGCCACTATAGCCGCGTCTCGAATGTGCATCGATAAAAGCCATATGAGAGTCGGCGTACGCGCCTAATACGCGCATCGCATCATCTAAAGACTCAAAACCTTTAAATGTGGCACCAAGACCAGCTCCTAGAGCTTCTTTCCTCATTATTTCATTTATAGCGTCAGTCAAAAATTCCACATTCCCTAACTCTTTTACATCTTTACCCGCGGCCAGCTGCTCTAAAATAAACTTAGTATTATCGCGCAGCCTACGAAGCCTGCTATATTGTCTATTGATCTCCTCAAGACTAGTAATAGGACGACGAGATGTGTCTAGTACATGTTGCAAATCTTTTACATACCGCTTCAAAGACCTTCTGTTTGATAGTTCTGGCGGGTATGGCGCAACCACATCATACACCATTCTCGCAACATGCTTGCCGCCATACCCTATACCGGCACCCGCACCAGCACCTAACACTCCGGCACCGAGCAACTCAGCAACTCGCTGCCACGCGGGCATCTCCTTCTTCCGCCGTACAAGGTATGTAATAAGTGGCGCACCAGTGCCACCAATAATGGCACCTAGCACTTCTGGTGTCAATATGGCGTTACCGAGCGCGTCCCAGTCAGCGCGTGCAAGCGCTCGAAGAGCACCTCTCTGTGCCTGCTTTGTGTACATCGGTCCGGCTCCACAATTACTCATACAGTGTACAGTATTATGATATTCATAAACTGCGGCACGCACCGCGAGCTATTCAAAATATATTTTACCAGATATTACATACTGCACAATATTTGTTAATATTAACTAACCTGCTACAACAACGGACCAAGTACGCCGCCTGCTATACCTGTTGCTACATTAATATTGTTTGGCATTGGTCTGTAGTGCTAATACTGGCGCCATCAATAGTAGCGCCCGCACCTATGCAATCAAGACGCATTATCGGCGGCACCAGTCAATAGTAAATCTACCAGCGGCTATATTTACGCTGAAGCACCATTAAACGCCAGAACTAACCATCATACTGCTACGCTACTGCTGCCGTGGCAACTGCTGCTCCCGCCGCCGCAGACGTTCTATGAAATCTTTGGCCAGTACGTCTAGCACCAATGGTAGTCTCTTGAGTGTATCATCAATCTCTTCGTCGGTCAGTCCTCGCCATCTCTCCAAAGTTCCTTAATATTTCTAGCAGACCGCTCGTGCATTTCCCGCTGTTCGATAAATTCAGCTAGTGCGCTCCAATAGGTTTCTTTTTCTTCCCAGGATAATTACCTAGGAGGCAGCACTGGCTCTTCTCTTGCTACAGGTTCCGCCGCTTTTGCAGCCCTTTCCGCTTCTGCAGTCATCCCCCCTTCTACAAATCCCGCCACTCTTGCCACAGCGCCTGCCAGCATCAGCTCTTCCGCAAAAAGTTCCCTCACTAGCGCCTCCAGTCCCTTCTTACCGCCGTACCCTATGCCGGCACCAGCCCCAGCGCCTAGCACGCCGGCGCCGAGCAACTCGGCAGCTCGCCGCCACGCCGGCATCTCCTTCTTCCGCCGTACAAGATACGTAGCAAGCGGTGCGCCGACGCCACCAATAGCGGCACCTAGCACTTCTGGCGTCAATATAGTCTCGCCAATCGCTTTCCAATCTACTGCTCGTTTTATAAACATTTGTTAAATCCTTTCAGCAGTAAACGCTACCAGCGGCTATATTTACGCTAAAGCACCATTAAACGCCAGAACCAACCATCATACTGCTACGCTACTGCTGCTGCTCCCACCACTGCTGATGCTGATCCCGCCACGGCGGTCGCTCGTACATCCGCCACCGCCACAGATATCGTCTGAGATCTTTGACCGGTACGTCTGGCCCCAGTGGTTGTTGCTCGATTGCCTTGTCAATTTCCTCGTCGGTCAGCCATCGCCAGGACCTCATAAGGTGCCTGAACTTGTCATAGTTTTCTCTTTCTACTCTTTGCAGCTCTTCTTCTTTTGCAAATGCTTCTGCATATCTTTTCGCTGCTTCCTCGTCTGCAGCTCTTCGCGCTTCTGCAGCTCTCCTCCCTTGTTCAAATCCTATCGTGTGTGCCTCAGCGCTTACCCGTTCCAACTCTTTCTCATACTGTCTCATCAGTAGTGCCAGCAGTCCCTTCTTACCGCCATACCCTATGCCGGCACCAGCCCCAGCGCCTAGCACGCCGGCGCCGAGCAACTCGGCAGCTCGCCGCCACGCCGGCATCTCCTTCTTCCGCCGTACAAGGTATGTAATAAGCGGCGCGCCAGTGCCACCAATGATGGCACCTAGCACTTCTGGCGTCAATATAGTCTTGCCAATCGCTTCCCAATCTACTGCTCGTTTTATAAACATTTGTTAAATCTTCTAAAGGGTCTAGTATTTGGGCTGTCATAAACAACTGCAGCATGCGTCGCACAAATTGCTCAAAAGATATTTATCAGATACTACATGTATCACACAACATTTGTTAACATTAACTAACTCGTTACTTTTTAGGAAACTCCGCACTCTGCAACATCGCTTTAAATTTTTCGCTAGGTTCTTTTCCGCCAAGCTCCAATATCTCCTCGTTCTTCAGCGACGCGCTACCAATCATCAGCTTGTCGTCCGGAGATTTGCCCCATTGCCAGTTTAACGCCTCAGTAACAGCCTTGACATGTTCTAACGCAACACCAGATTCTGTCTCTTCCGGCCGCTCTACGTTCAGTTCTTTGTAAGCTTGAAATACGCGGCTAAGTGCCTGCAGCCCAGCCATTCCGCCAAATCGTGCAGTTATAGCGCATTTGCGCGACAGCGTACCAAGAAGTTCTACCGCCCAGAACTGTCCCGGCCCGGTTTTAATCACGCCGCCATCGTATATAACTTCATCTATAACGTCCTTGCCACCAACCGCTGCGTACAATTTCCAGATTGCTTCTTTGGACGGTTCATCGCCCAGCACAGGCAACACTAACATATTAAACAAATAACTATGGACATCAAGCTTGTCTCGAACATTGTAAAACCACGACTCATACCTAGCAACAGCGCGTTCGCGCATCCCCATGCGCTCGGCAATTTCTTCATCAGACTGCCCGCTTATCAGTCGCGCCTCTATTTCCCACCGAAATATCTCGTAGCTTTGATTATTGGAAAGCGAATAAGCGATTTCTTCGTCGCTGTCTACGCGCTTTCCTTCCCTGATCCGACGTTGAAACCTGATAGCGGCCAACACATCGGCGTCGTTGTCGTCAGTTCTCGGAATACTTTGAGCGTCTAGTAACCGTCCAGCACGACACCAACGCCAATTCGGAACGCGGAACGGATAATTCTTGCAATAAATCGCTTCCAGCGAGACT
>Ga0308390_1002727_pt1 | contig 10414 bp, 9 predicted proteins | sample Hotspr2Sample149_FD_202358 | JGI IMG/M metagenome (GOLD analysis project Ga0308390, IMG submission 202358) | Hot spring phototrophic mat microbial communities from Mushroom Spring, Yellowstone National Park, Wyoming, United States - 20040719_149 ...
TCCTCCATCGCGAAAAAATACGGGGTATCCCTCGATGATCTGCTGAAATGGAATAAGATGACCCCGAAAAGCCGCATCAATATCGGGGATAAACTCATCATAAAACCCCGTGGAACAGCCGGGGAAACTCCGGCAGTTCAGGATGCGGCTGCAACTTCCACTCCGGCCGCCCCGGAAGAACCGGAAACGCGTAGTGGTGAAGCTGACGCAAGACAGCCGGCCGTTGCCGGAGATGCCAGTCCGGCCGATACCGAAAAGCAGCCTGCCGAAATACCGCAAAAGACCGGCACGGATCAGAAAAAAGATGAGAAAAAGAAGCCAACTTCGGATGTTCAGCCCCCTCCCGAAGGAGAAATCGTGCATATCGTCGCCAAAGGAGACAATCCATCCTCCATCGCGAAAAAATACGGGGTATCCCTCGATGATCTGCTGAAATGGAATAACCTGACCCCGAAGAGCCGTCTCAACATCGGCGATAAAATCATCATTAAAAAAGAAAAAACCTGATACGACAGTCATAAGATTCGGTACGAGGAACCAGCCATGAAAAAAATCGGCGTGCTGACCAGCGGGGGTGACGCTCCGGGCATGAATGCAGCCATCCGGGCTGTGGTTCGGGCCGGCACCGCCCATGACCTTGAGGTATACGGCATCGAACGAGGGTACCAGGGCATGATCGAAAACACGATCCGGCTCCTGTCTTCCCGCGATGTCAGCGGCATCATCAACCGCGGTGGAACGATCCTGAAAACCGCGCGGTCAAAAGATTTTATGACACCGGAAGGAAGAAGACAGGCCGCCGAAAACCTCCGAAGCCGCGGTATCGAGGGCCTGGTCGTGATCGGCGGTGACGGTTCTTACCGAGGGGCTGCCTGCCTCCAGGAGGAACATGGTATCGCCGTCATCGGCCTGCCGGGCACCATTGACAACGACATAGGCGGAACCCAGTTCACCATCGGGTTCGACACCGCCCTCAACGTCGCCGTGGAAGCCCTGGACCGCATCCACGACACGGCGGACGCGCACGACCGCGTATTCTTCGTGGAGGTCATGGGACGTCACAGCGGCTTCATCGGCATCATGAGCGCCATCGCCGGCGGCGCCGAAGCCGTCATGGTGCCTGAAGAACCCTATTCCGTGGACCGCCTGATCGCCGACATGCGGACTTGCCGTGACCGTGGCAAGCGGTCCATGATTGTCGTGGTGGCCGAAGGGGACGAGGCTGGCGGTGCCTTCGATATCGCCCGTCAGGTTATGGACCGCAGTGATTTCAAGGACTGCCGCGTTACTGTGATTGGCCACCTCCAGCGGGGAGGTTCTCCCACGGCCTTCGACCGGGTCCTCGCGTCAACCATGGGCGTGCGGGCTGTCGAAGCCCTGCTGGCCGGTGAGAGCGGTAAAATGGTCGCAATCCGTGACCAGAAACTGTTCCTGCGTCCCCTCTCCGATTCCTGGGGCGAGCCTAACCGATTCGATCCCGATTTGTTGCGCATCTGCAGGGTGCTGGCCACCTGACCGTGCCGGTCAACTCGGCTTCCGTCTCACCACCAGCCGGCGGGTTGTTTCCCGTTCGCGCGATACCGGCGGGATGGTCAGATACCCGTCTTCCAGATTGTTTTTTTCCAGTTCAGTAGGCATGCCGTCCACCCGGATATCTCCGGTTCGCCACTCCGACGGAAGATACACCAGACTCACCGGCCCTCCGGGTTCTTCCCCTGTCCAGGCGATCTCGAAAACCCCGCCCTCGTAGTCCAGCCTGACCGCCTGCACCCGACCGTTGACAGCGATAGGGGAGGGGCGGAAGATGGCGTCCCGGTACGCGGCCTGCGTCATGTTCCGGTGCATGTCCCAGTAGAAATCGCCGCAGGTGTGCTCGGCCAGCAGTTCGGCCATCATCCGGGCGGTTGCCGCGCATGCCGGATTGTTGTAGAACGCGCCCCATTCCCCGATCAGCAGAGGCAGCCCCAGCCGTTCCGCTTCCCGTTTCCGGGACGTCATGGCCAGTTCCATCCGGGTGCGGCTGGCCTCGCAGGCGATCGGAGTGTCCAGCACCAGGTCATACCAGTGCGGCAGATATGCGGTCGGTCCCGTGGCTGCGGCCCGGGGCAGGGGCAGGCCGGATTCAGCCCCGGGATTGACGGCCGCCGTCGGTTCCAGAAAGATGATCCGGTTTGGATCCGCTGTCCGGACTGCCGGTATCACCCGTTCGTACATGCCGGCCAGATCACCCTGTTCGAACGGGTGGATCAGCGGTTCCAGCGTTTCCAGAAAGGTCCGGTAGTGTGTCGGCGTATCCAGCGCGCGCAGCACTTCCGGCGGCAGGTATCCCAGCGTTTCGGCCTGGACAAGCAAATCCGGCAGGGAGAGGTTGGCTTCCGACGCCGCCAGGGAGCCGAGGGCGCTCAGAGCCACAGTGCCCAGTTCCCCCATCGCGGTTCCCGGCATGGGCTCATTCAGCAGGTCATACCCGATAACCCCCGGTACGTCCCGAAACCGCGCGGCCACCCGCTGCCATGCCCGCGCGAAACGCTCCTGCAACCCCATCCCTTCTGGTCCTGGCGCGTTGGTCCAGAAGGCATCCCACGCCGCGTGCAGCCGCGGGCTGGTGAAATACGCCAGGCTCCAGACGCCTCCCGGGGTCCAGTGGGGCAGTTCCGGCCGGGACACGGCCCATGGTGGCGCGCCGTTCCCGCCGGGAACACCCTCGCTGTACAGGTCCTGGTGGGCGTCCAGAATCACGAACAGCCCGGCCTTCGTGATGGTTTCGATTTCCCGGGCCACGGCGTCCAGATAGGCTTCATCGTAAGTCCCCGGCTGTGGTTCCACTGCCGACCAGAAGATCAGGTACCGCACCGCCGTGAGCCCGTTGCTGCGAAGGGTAAGGTAATCTTCCGCTTGGGGCCACGTGACGTGACGCTCCGCCGATGACTTGTTCCCCACGTTCACGCCGCGCGGGAACACCTGACGTCCCGTCGCGTCAACCAGAGCGGTCCCCTCGACCCGGATCGGGGCCTGAGGCCACCCCGCCGGAGGAAAGGATTCAACAGCCAGGTCGGCTTTACACAGGGCTGCTTGCAAAAATGCGGCAGCGATAAAAAAGCATATTCTTCTCAGCATAGGTATTTCCAGACAGAATCAGATGAAGGACCATTCCCGCAGGGCTCCGGTTTCCCGTGATGGCTCATGCAGTTTTCCTGATAGGTACCTCTTACGCCCAATGCCCTATTGATATATTTCATACCCATTCCTGACGCGCGTGCATCCAGGGATGCCACATACGCATCCGGTGCCCGATTTTTTCGGGAGACTCCCGATAAAAACGCAATCGGTCACCGCGCGCCGTATTTCCGTCCATCCGTTCCAATCCTTTTACCATCCTGTCGCGTGACAACCCTGGATGTGCCTGATTTTTTCTCCTGTCCATCAGGTGGTATATTGAGGAATCACCAGAGAGAAAGGCAGGTAATCATTCAAATGTGGAGACATCAGGGAATGTACGCGAAGTGGCTCGAAAGTTACCAGTCAGAGGGGTTTCAAAAGGTTGAGGGTTGGGTGGATCCTCGAATTTTGGACATCCTGAAGGTGTTGCATGACGTCCAGAAGAGTTTGGCTGTTCGGGGGGGTGTTTTTGAAATCGGTGTGCATCATGGCCGATTCTTCATCGCCCTTAATGGGATGGTTGAGCCTGGCGAAGGCCCATCCTTTGCCGTCGACGTGTTCGAAAATCAGGAATTAAACATCGATCATAGTGGGCGCGGAAACTCAGGAAAATTTGTGGAGAATCTCAAACGCTATGACCGGCACAAAGGGGAAAATGTCCAAATCATCAAGGGAGATTCAACGCGCCTCCGTTTCAGCGACCTGTCCCGCTTTCGGACCAATCCCCCAAAGGTCATATCCATTGACGGCGGACACACGGCTGAACACACGCTGAGCGATCTGCAATTCGCCGAAACAATCGTTCATGATCAGGGGGTAGTTTTCCTTGATGATATCCTGAACGTACACTGGCTCGGGGTCATTGACGGAACTACTTCTTATCTGCGAAATCGGCCCATTCTCTGGCCTGTCTTTATCGGGTTCAACAAAATGATTCTGGCACCAATGTCGTATTGGTCTCAATATATGGCCGGATTCCGAAAAGCCTTGCCTGCTGCCAAAACCGTTCAACTGTGTGGTTACGCTTTCTTGGCCATGAAATAATTTCAGGGATCAGCCCCTTTTTAGACAGCATTTCCAATTACGGCGCGGGTGAAAATCGTTTTCCTCAGGGCTGTCGCACGGTCTGTGTTATAATTCCTCTTGGAAGGAATGGCGCATGGCCTACTCCCAGCATGTCGCGGTGCTGCAGCAGGGGCTGGGGGCATGGAACGCGTGGCGCGCGAAAGATCCCGAACTGCGTCCGGATCTTTCCGGCATCAGCGCAGCCGGCCAGAACTTTTCCCGCTGTCTGTTCAGTTACGTCAATTTCAACAACGCCAATCTGGCGGGCGTGGATTTCACCGGGGCGGATCTGCGCCACGCCACCTTCATCGGGGCGAATCTCACCAGCGCCAATTTCAGTGAGGCCAACCTTGAAGGCGCTGATTTCAGCGGCGCCCGGCTTGGCTCCGCCCGCTTTAATGGCGCCCGCATGGACAAGGTCACCATGCCGGAACTCAACCTTCGCGACCTCGATTTCACCGGTGCTTCCCTGCGTGAGGCCAACCTCTATGCCGCTGATTTCACCGAAGCGATGCTGGTTCGGGCCAACCTCTCAGGCGCGTTTCTGGCAAAAGCGATTTTGGACATGGCCGACCTGCACAACGCCCGGCTGGACGGTGCCAACCTCACCGGCGCCCGGGTCCATTACACAAATCTCAAAACCGTCGACCTTTCCACAGTCCTGTTGCGGGAAGTGGACATCCGTAAAGCGGCCCTTTCACCAGCACAGAAAATGACTCTATTCGTCAGGGGCTATCTCGGCGTGCGCTGATGGTTGTCGTGGTTACCCTTTCTCTGGCGCGCGACTTGCGGCGTCTTGTGGCAGATCTGCTTCCGTCTCCCGGATCAGGAGCGTCTCGATGTGTCGGGCCTTTCCGCTCTCGTCATCCGCGTCGATCACCGCGCCGCTGAACACGCATGGCCCGCCGGCCACGTCGAATCGCGCCGGCATCCCCGTCAGAAACCGGGACATAACCTTGTCTGTTTCCACGCCGATTACCGAGTGGTAGGGCCCGCACATCCCCGCGTCCGACAGGAACGCCGTCCCTTTCGGCAGAATCCATGCGTCTGCCGTCTGCACGTGGGTATGGGTACCGATCACCGCGGTGCACCGCCCGTCGAGGTACCATCCCAGCGCGATCTTTTCTGCCGTTGCTTCCGCGTGCATGTCCACCAGAATCACCGATGTTTCCTGCCGCAGCGTTTCCAATTCGGCGTTTGCCGTCAGGAACGGACACCGCGCGGGTTCCATAAACACCCGCCCCACCAGATTCAGCACCCCGATCGTCTGCCCGTCAGCCAGCCGCAGCACCATGCTGCCGCGGCCCGGATTGTTTTCCGGAAAATTCGCCGGCCGGACCACGTAATTCAGCCCGTCGATTCCCTTGACCAGTTCCGGACGGCGCCAGGTGTGGTTGCCCAGTGTGAACCCGTCTATCCCGGCCTTGTGCAGTTCTTTTAGCAGTTGCGGCGTGACGCCGAGGCCTGCGGCCGCGTTTTCCGCGTTGGCGATCACGACATCGGGGCGGTACCGTTCCCGAAGGGCTGGCAGGTGTCGCGCCACGCACGCGCGCCCGGGCTGTCCCACGATATCGCCAATAAACAGAATTCTCATGACAACTCTCCGGATAATGCCGAGGCGTTCCGCACGGTCATCACCAGCAGGCCAAGCAGAAACACCACATACAGACCAACAATGATCGCCCCGTGCCACCGCCGCAGGTCGTACCGGATCCGCAGCAGCGCCAGCATGGTCCCCACCAGCACCAGCGCCCCGGGAAACATGTAATTCACCACGTGTAATTCCGCCGTGAGCGGATTGAACAGCGCGGACACCCCCGCCACCCAGCACACGTTCAGAATATCCGCCCCGATGATGTTCCCCACCCCCACTTGGGCCTGGCGTTTCAGCACCGACGCCACACACGTCACGATTTCCGGCGTCGAGGTCCCCGCCGCCGCGATGGTCAGACCGATCACCACTGGCGAAAGTCCCAGTGCCGCCGCGATCGCCGTCGCCGATTGCACCAGCAGTTCACTGCCCAGCAGGACGCCGCCCAATCCTCCCCCCAGCAGCAGCGCGATCCGACCCCCTTTCATCCGACGGGTCTTTTCCGCCAGCGCCTCCACTTCTTCCAGTGATGCCGCCAGTTCTTGCCGGTGTCGCCGGTACTGCCGGAACGCCACCGCCAGATAACCCACGTACATGGCCAGCAGCACGGCTCCGTCCACACGGCTCATGGTCCCGTCCAGACACAGCCCGTAGCCCGTGCCCAGCGCGATCAGCACAAACACCGCGCTGGTCCGGAAGATCAGCGGATCGATGGCCAGCGGCACCGCGCTTAGCAGCGCCGCCAGTCCCAGCGCCAGCCCCACGTCCACAGACACCGATCCGATCGCGTTCCCCAGCGCCAATTCCGGGTGTCCCTGAAGCGTGGCCAGCACCGAGGTCATCAGTTCCGGAGACGTCGTGCAAACACTTACCAGCACTATCCCCACCAGCATCTTCGGCACGTGAAAGTGTTCCGCGAACCCCACCGCTCCTTCCACGAACCAGTCCGCAGACCGCCACAGAATCAGAATGGACACAAGCAAAACGGCTGTGTTGAAAATCATCAGCTACTCCTTCGGACGGGCGCGTCCTGGGGTCAGCTGGTCCTCCGTGTCCAGACTGGCCAGAACCCGCTGGTACGACGCGTACCGTTGCGCCGCAATCACCCCCTCCCGGACGGCTTCTTTCACCGCGCAGTCTGGCTCGTGGGTGTGGGTGCAGTTTCTGAACCGGCAGCCCGCCGCCTGTTCCGCGATCTCGGCGAAGTAGAACTTCAGATCTTCCGGGGTGATGTTCCACAGCCCCAGTGTGCGGATGCCCGGTGTGTCGATGATCCGGATGCCGTCCCGGAGCAGGTACAGCCGCGCCAGCGTGGTGGTGTGACGGCCACGCCCGTCCGGCGTCACCTCCTGCGTGACCACCTTCAGGTTCGGATCCAGCGCGTTCAGAATGGACGACTTTCCCACCCCGCTGTGGCCGGCCAGCACGCAGGTCTGGCCCCGCAGATGTTCCCGCAGGGTGTCCAGGCCTTCACCGGTCACGCAGCTGGTTCCGAATACCGGCACCCCGATGGACCGGTAGAGTGTTTCCACTTCCGCCGGCATCGGCGCCAGATCGGTCTTGTTCATCACCAGTACCGGTTTCACGCCGCCAACCGCCGCCGCGATCAGGAACCGGTCCACCAGTCCCGCGCGGAACGGTGGTTGCGTCGTGGACGCCACCACCGCCAGCAGGTCCACGTTGGCCGCAAGCACCTGGATACGAACCCGTTCATGTGGACCGGCCAGACGGCACAGTCGGCTCCGTCGCGGCGCGATGCCCCGCACCACAAACTCATCGCCTTCCCGTTCCACGTAGACCTCGTCCCCCGGCGCCAGCAGCGACTCTTCACCCTCCGGAAGCCGCTCATCCACCAGACACAACTGTTCCCGTCGGCCATCTCTACTTTCAGTCGACGTGAAAAACTGCACGAACGCCCACTTCTTCGTGTGAGACACCACCACCCCGTTGGGCTCAAACGTTTCCGGAAGTGCTCCAAGCGCCCGTTGCACCGACGCCTCCGGAAGTTTCGCCAGTGCCCGGCGGTGGCGCGACAGATCCCGCGAAAATGCCGTGTCCGCCAGCGCCTCCCAGTTCCGGGGGCGCGTCAGACTGCGTTTCTTCCGGTCGATCTGTTTACGTTTCATGCGATTGTCCCGGCATGCTGCCGCGCCGAACCCTTTTCTTTCCCCATACAATCGTGATCCGACGGATCTGACGCAGTCCCGTGTCGCCACCTCCCGCGGCCACGGCCGCCCGAAGCGCCCCGACGCCCGCCGCGAACTCCGCCTCACTCATCAGATCGAATGTCGAAAGAAACCGGTGCTCCACCCGTTCCAGATACCCCCGGTCTATCGCCACAGGCGTTTCCGATACTTCCTCCAGCCCCACCTCTTCAAATCCCCCCCTTTCCAGCGCCTCACGCAGCCGTCCTTCATCCGGAAACCGCCCCAGATCGATCGCCGCGAACCGCGGAAAAAAACGGTTCAGCGGATGTTCCCGAATATAGCCGTGGGGCACCGTGATATGCACCGTCACCCCATCTGATGTCAGCACCCGCGCCGTCTCCGCGAACAGCGTCTCCACCTCGCCAATGTGGTGCAGCACGTACGCGCTGACCACTGCGTCAAATGCCCCGTCCGCGAATGGAAGCCTTGGCGCCGCCCCCTGCACCCACCACCCGGGGGCCCTTTTGCGCCGCGCCTGACGGATCATGTCCGCCGCGGGTTCCAGCACCACCAGCAGATCAGGCCTCACCCCCAGTTTCTCCAGACCCAGCGTCAGGTTCCCTGTGCTCCCCCCAAACTCCAGAATCCGTTCCCGACCCTTCAGTCGCTCCGCCATCTGCGGGTGTCCCAGATCAACCCCCTCCCTCCGGTACTGATCGTACCCCGGCGCGATCCGGTTATAGTCGATCGACATGGCCCCTCATCAGTCGCGTTCGATGGATACCCGTTGCCCGATGTACGATGCCACCTCATCCATCGGCAGACGGATCTGTTCCATCGTATCCCGGTCCCGGATCGTCACCGTCCCGTTTTCCAGCGTCTCAAAGTCCACGCACACGCAGTACGGCGTCCCGATCTCATCCTGCCGCCGGTATCGCCGCCCGATCGCTCCCGAATCATCGTACACCGTCGGGAATTTCCGCCGCAGTTTCCCTTCCAGTTCCCGCGCCACTTCCGCCAGGCCCCCCTTTTTCACCAGCGGAAACACCCCCGCCTTGATCGGCGCCATCCGCGGCGAAAACCGCATCACCACCCGCGTTTCCCCTTCCACTTCCTCTTCGTCGTACGCCTCGCACAGCAGCGCCAGAAGCGTCCGGTCCACGCCTGCCGACGGCTCAATAACCGTCGGAATCAGCCGCTCGTTCTTCTCCGGGTCGAAAAACCGAAGGTCCTTCCCCGAATGTTTGCTGTGCTGGGTCAGGTCGAAGGTCCCCCGGTTCGCCAGTCCCTGCAGTTCGCCCCACCCAAACGGAAACGCATACTCCACGTCCACCGTCCGTTTCGAGTAATGGGCCAGCGATTCCTTCGGGTGTTCATACCACCGCATGTGTTCCGCTTTCAGCCCGATCGACACGTACCACTGCCAGATCGCCTCCTGCCACTGCTCGAACACCCGCTCTTCTTCCTCTTCCCGGCAGAAGTACTCGATCTCCATCTGCTCAAATTCCCGGCTCCGGAAAATAAAATTCCGCGGGTTCACCTCGTTCCGGAAACTCTTCCCGATCTGCGCGATCCCGAACGGCAGTTTCACCCGCACCGATGAATACACCTCCTTGAAGTCCACAAAAATCGACTGGCACGTCTCCGGCCGAAGATACGTCTCCACCGCCGTATCGTCGCTCACCCCAAGACGCGTCCGAAGCATGCTGTTGAACGCACGCGGCTCCGTGAATTCACCCCCGCACTCCGGGCACCGCTCTGTTTCCACCTGATCCGCCCTGAAACGCTTCTTGCACGACTTGCAGTCCACCAGCATGTCGTGGAAGTTTTCCACGTGACCGCTCGCCACCCACACCTGCGGATGGGTGATGATGCTCGCGTCCAGCCCCACCATGTCTTCCCGCAACTGCACAAACGTGTACCACCAGTCGTTCTTCAGGTTCCGTTTCAGTTCCACCCCCAGCGGGCCGAAATCCCAGCAGCCATTAATCCCCCCGTAGATCCCGCTCGACTGAAATATAAATCCCTTGCGTTTGCAAAGACTCACTACCTTATCCATCTTGTCCATGAAAACAGCTCCTTGTAGACGCCTATCCGGAGAAAACACAAAAAACGCGCCCGTCACTTGCTTCCACCGCGCCCACTATAGTTTACTGATTCCCGCTTGCGCGCGGCAAACCACCACAATATTACCGCGAGGTCTGCGTTCCGCGCGGGCCGATGACCTCGCCGGACGGCCGCCCAAGCCGTGCGGGAGGACTGTTCCATGAGTGATACCGCGTCTGACGCCACCCAACCCATCTCGGCTCCTCCAGCCCCATTCCATCCCTGGTGGTCCAGCAGCCGACGGCTTTATGCCTGCCGGCTCATCCTCGGTCTCGGAATACTCACCGGCGTCATCTTGGCCGTCTGGGAGCACATCCCCCCCGCACCCTTGCCCGCTTCCGCGCCA